>Ga0209890_10001153_pt1 | contig 12024 bp, 13 predicted proteins | sample OrgsoiDNA2013049_FD_185799 | JGI IMG/M metagenome (GOLD analysis project Ga0209890, IMG submission 185799) | Permafrost soil microbial communities from the Arctic, to analyse light accelerated degradation of dissolved organic matter (DOM) -... | ecosystem: Environmental > Terrestrial > Soil >... | reverse complement strand
TAACTGCTCGCGCGGGATCCGGCTCCCCTTGCTGGCGTTGGCCTCGACAAAGCTGCCGTCCACCGACAGGTTGTCTCCTTCGACCAGTCCGGCTTCCAGGTAAATTCGCCATGGATGAACGCCCGCGAAGCCGCGCAATACCTTCGCGTGGCCCATCGCACCATCCTGGAGTGGGCAAAGACCGGCCGCGTTCCAGCACACCGGCTGTCCGGGACGGCGCGCGTTACGTGGCGTTTCCTTGCCGCTGAGTTGGACAGTGCTATGATGACCGCGCCATCTGCCGCAGAAAGAATGGTGATTCTTAATGCGACGGGAAAGTAAGGTCACGACCGGAAGTGTGGTCAAAGACAAACGTAGTCAGACGTGGCAGTTCTTTTGGTGGGCCGATGGTCAGCGCCACAGCAAGACGCTAGGCCGTTTTCCCACTAAGACGGCGGCCTGGAATGCCGCTCAAGTGTTCCGTGCCCAACTGCCTCAACCTCAACCGGCGAGCGCGCCCACAGTGGCCGCTCTGATAGAGCAATACCGAATAGAGAAGATGCCGAAGCGCTACAGCACCCGGAGATCGTATAACGCATGGCTGAGGAATCACGTTATCCCGAAGTTTGGGACATGCGTACTCTCAGACGTGCAAGCACGACCCGCAGAGCTTTGGCTGGAATCTCTCGACCTAACACCGCGGAGCAGAGCAGCCGTTCGCGGATTGCTTCGTATTCTCTGGGAGTACGCGATGTGGCGCGGTGACGTGCCAACACAGCGCAACCCCATGGAATTGGTCACGATCAAGGCCGGATCGAAACGAACTAGCAAGCCGCGCAGTCTGACGGTGGATGAGTTCCAACGATTTGTGCAGCACCTAGCTAGGGGACCCATTTCACACTATCTCTCTTGTGTGTGTGTGGTTCGGCCTTCGTATCAGTGAAGCCCTAGCCCTGAAGTGGGGCGATGTGGATTGGCTCAACGGGAAACTCAGGGTAGAGCGCGGCATCGTTCGACAACGAGTAGATGACGTGAAGACTGAAACCTCGCACACAGCCATCACGATTACCTCAACCATGATCGAAGCACTCAAGGTGTGGAAGCAAACGACTCAGTTCTCAGCACAAGAGGATTGGATCTTCGCTTCCCCAGCGCAGCTCGGCCGTTTGCCTTGGTCTGCCGACAGCGTAAACGATGCGTACAAGAAAGCCGCATCTGCCGCGGGCATAGCGCATGTCAGCACGCACAGCATGAGGCACACGTACCGTTCGTGGCTAGACGCTGTTGGAACTCCGATAGCCGTGCAGCAAAAGCTGATGCGACACGCGGATATTCGGACAACGATGAACACTTACGGTGATGTGGTCACTGATGAAATGGCTGTAGCGTGTGGGAAAGTGGCACGTTTAGCCCTCAACGGCACGGAAACAGCACGGAACACACGCTAAGTCCCTTGTTTTGGCGGAAGCGTGTGTGAGTCGAACACACCGGCGACATCGAAGATGCCGCCCGCCGGTTTTGAAGACCGGGACGATCACCGGACCGCATGCGCTTCCGTGCCATCCCAATATAAACAACATCCGCCCCTCCGGTGAGCGCGATTGTGCTTATTGCCGGCCGGCGGCGGGAGGCCCGGACTCCCCGCCCATCTCAACTCTGAAGGGTGGACGGGTGACGGGTGGCCCACTCAAGCCGTCTGAGTTTGGTTCGGAAAGCGCAGTTTCGATGTTCCTGTCAGGACAGCGGAATCTCACCATAGAACAAGTGCGGAAATTGAGCACTCGGTTCAAACTTCCCACGGATATTGTCATCCCAAAAGCCGTAGGAGCGAGTACAGTGCGATAACTGCCTAGGTTTCTCTCAAGCCCAGTTCCGAAAGAAAAGCGCCTGCTTGGCAATGGGCTCCGTGCGTCCGGTTAGGCCGGCCATCTGGGTCTGGCTGAGCGGCGTGAAGTCGCGCGCGAGTTGCACGTTTTCTTCGAGTTGGGCAATGGAATCGCATCCGATGATGACGGTGCTTACGGGCAGGCTGAGCGTGAAATAAAGCGCTTCCCGCATCGCCAGAACGCCGGGTTTCGGAGCAGGCTGGTTCCAGCCCGTGTCGTGGCTCTTCTCCGGATGCCAGGAACTCAGGATGCGTCCCCGAGCCGGAATCTTCATTCCGATAATGCCCATCTGTTTGTCCACGGCCATGGGCAGCAGGTGCTCGGAGAAACTGCGGTGATGCGGATCGGCGGCGTTGACCGCCATCAGGATCTGATCGAAGTCGAAGCGGCGCAGGCACTCCATCAGCACCTCGGGATCGGAGTGACCGGTGACGCCGAGGTAGCGAACCATTTTCTGTTCGCGGGCATGGAGGAGGGCTTCGAGGGCCCCGCCTTTGCCGAAAATTTGTTCGACATCTTCTTTGCTGTCGATGTGGTGAAGCTGCCAGGCGTCGAGATGGTCGGTGTTGAGCAACTTGAGCGATTCTTCCAGCAGCTTGAGCGAACCGTCGCGGGTGCGGTCGTGGGTCTTGCTGGCCAGGTACACCTGGCTGCGGCGATGTTTCATCACCTGGCCGAAGTAGCGCTGGCTCCAGCGCTCTTTGCCTCCATACATCGCGGCGGTATCCACGTAATTGACGCCTAGATCAAGGGCGCGCTCGATGATGGGCACGGCTACAGCTTCGTTGTTAGGCTGCTCGATGGAAGCTTGCCCGCCGAGGCTGAAGATGCCGGGGCGATGGCCAGTGCGCCCGAGGTTGCGAGTCGGCATGGCGCCGGCCGTCGCGGGATTCAACGGAGTGCTCGTTGGAGCGGCGGGCGATGCCGCCGCAGTTTCGGGAAGCAGACTTCCAGCCAGCGCTCCGGCGGTCACAGCGCCGGTGGTTTTGAGAAAATTGCGGCGGGAAGCAGTGGCGTTTCCCTGATCGTTTTTCTGCTGATCGTTTCTCTGCTGATCAACCCGATGCTCGCTCATGGCTGTCTCCTCATGGCGTCATCCTAGCTCCGCTCCATGCCGGTTGCAATCGGTGCCACGCGCATCCGTAATTAGCTTCGAACTTTGTTTCGAACTTTGTTTCGAACTAGCCGAACTACTTCGGCTGCGCCACCACTCGCAGATAGGGTTTCAGAGTCTTAAAGCCGGCGGGATACTTTTGCTTGGCCTGCTCATCTGACACCGACGTTGGAATGATCACGTCCTGTCCCGGCTTCCAGTTCACCGGCGTAGCGACGCTGTATTTCGCGGAGAGCTGGATCGAATCCAGCACGCGCAGCACCTCATCGAAATTGCGTCCGCTGCTCATGGGATAGATCAGCATGAGCTTGATCTTCTTGTCTGGGCCAACCACGAATACCGTGCGCACCGTGGCATTGTCGGCCGCCGTGCGGCCTTCGCTGGTAGTTCCAGACTCGGCGGGCAGCATGTCATAGAGCTTGGCCACCTTGAGTTCAGGATCGCCGATCATCGGATAGTTCACCTTGTGACCCTGCGTTTCTTCAATATCGGCGGCCCACTTGCCGTGACTGCTCACCGGATCCACGCTCAGTCCGATGATTTTCGTGTTGCGCTTGGCAAACTCCGGTTCGAGACCCGCCATGTAGCCAAGTTCGGTCGTGCACACGGGGGTGAAATCCTTGGGGTGCGAAAACAGGATCGCCCAGCCGTTGCCAATCCATTCGTGAAAGTTGATGGTGCCTTGCGTGGTTTCGGCGGTGAAGTTGGGAGCTTCGGAATTGATGCGTAGAGACATGTTGGTTCCTCGCGTAGTTCTTGATATCGACGATACGTCGTCGCTTAAACCCTACAATATTAGTAGAGAATAGAATAGCCGGCGGCCCAAAATGCGTCAATCCAGTGTCATGCCGGTTCCGGACAGGAATTCATGTTATCGCATCAGGCCACGATTGTGCTGCAAGCTGGCAAACCGCCCCGCACGGTAAAATCCAAGCATGGCTGGAACCATGAAAAAGTTTCCCATGGTGCAGGTCGATGTGTTCACCGACCGCCCCCTCACCGGCAACTCTCTGGCGGTTTTCCTCGACGGTCGCGGCCTCAGCACCGTCCACATGCAGGAACTGGCGCGCGAGATGAATCTCTCCGAAACTACTTTCGTTCTTCCCGGAGATGCCGCTGCGGAAAGGACCCGTGGCGTCCGCGTACGCATCTTTACCGTGCAGGAAGAACTGCCCTTCGCGGGACATCCTACGCTCGGCACCGCTTTCGTTCTGCGCGGCCAGACCGGGGCTGGCGAGATCCCGCTCGATCTGAACGTCGGCACAGTGCCCGTGCGCTTCACCGAAGAACCAGGGCGCCCCGTTTTCGGGGAAATGACACAGAAGAATCCCGAGTTCGGCGCGATCCACAACATGGCCGACATTGCCAGTCTCACGAACCTGAGCGCAGCTGATTTCGACGACTCCGCGCCGATTCAGACTGTCTCCACCGGCATGCCTTTCACCATCGTTGCGCTGCGTTCGCTGGAAGCGGTGCGGAAACTCCGCCTCGATCTCGACCGCTCCGCCGAATATCTCGCGCACAGCGGAGGAAAGTTCTTGTACTTTGTTTGCCGCGAAACCGTCGATCCCAAAGCCCGCCTCCACGCCCGCATGATTTTCTATAACGGAGACGATCCCGCCACCGGTTCCGCCGCCGGATGCTGCGCCGCCTGGATGGTCGCGCACGGCGTTGCTGCCAGCGATGAGCAGGTCTTGATCGAGCAAGGCCTTGAAATGCACCGTCCCAGTTGCATTTTTGTCCGCGCCACGAAGCAGGATCATCGGCAGGATAACCAGGTGGTCAATGTGCGTGTCGGTGGAAATTGTGTGGAAGTACTTCGCGGTGAGGTCACGCTCGCCATCGAATGAATCGAAACACTGCGACAGCAGCGACTCTCAGCCCCTTGGCACGATCCTGCCAAGCACCAGAGTGCCATTGGCGAGCGCGCTACTTTACCGAAGCTGTGATTCTATTTAGCATTCACCTCGCTCACGATTCCCAAAATAGAAATCAGGAAGCAAATCAAAAATAAATTTGTGACGTCAGTCTCCCGGTCAGACCAATGAAGCCCAAGAAAACAATCCTTTGTGTGGACGATAATGAACAATCACTTTCCATTCGCAAAATCCTGCTGGAAACGCGGGGCTACCGCGTGCTGGCGTGCAACAGTGGCCAACTGGCGCTCGAAGCCTTCCGCCGCGGCGGTGTTGACCTGGTGCTCACCGACCTGATCATGCCCGGTGTGGATGGTTCGCGGCTGATCGAAGAAATTAAAAACCTTTCTCCGCACACTCCGGCCGTGCTGATCTCCGGTCGAACCAAGATCTACGAACGCGAAACGCTCGCCGACGTTTTTCTGCCGAAGGGAATGTACGAACCCGCGGACCTGCTGGAACGCATTCGCCTGTTGCTGGTGCGCAAGCGCGGCCCCAAGCGCCAGGGTGAGCTTCGCCCCCGTGCAGTGGACGTGGAGCACGCCACCGTGGCGTGAGCGCGCCCGAATGTTGCTCCCTTCGTGTGATATCGTTTTCACTGGATGTCGGCCTTCATCGAAGCCAGGGAACTCCGCAAAACCTACCGGGTTGGCAAGGTTGATGTGCCAGCCCTGCGCGGTGTGTCCTTCAGCGTGCAAAAAGGGGAGTTCGTCACCATTGTGGGCCCTTCGGGCAGCGGCAAGTCCACGCTCTTCTATCTGCTCGGTGGACTGACCCGCGCCGACGGGGGCAGCGTTACGATCGACGGCGTGGATTTTGCCACGCTCTCCGACGGTGAGCGCACCCGGTTGCGCAAAAGCAAGATCGGATTCGTCTTCCAGAAATTCAACCTTCTGCCTACGCTCAGCGCGCGCTCCAATATCGAGATCGCCGCTGACATCGCCGGCCTGGGCATGCCCGATCCCGCGTTCCTGAAGAAGATCACCGAGATGCTTGGCATCGCCCAGCGTCTCGAACATCGCCCGAACGAGCTTTCCGGCGGCGAGCAGCAGCGAGTCGCGCTCGCACGCGCTCTCATCAACCGGCCCGCCATCGTGCTTGCCGATGAACCCACCGGCAACCTGGATTCGAAAAGCTCGGGCATCGTTCTCAACATGCTGCGCCAGTCGAATAAGGATTTAGGCCAGACCGTGCTCATGATCACGCACAACCCCGAGGCCGCCGAGTATGGCGACCGCATCGTCCACATGCGCGACGGCCAGATCGTAGCGCCGGATGAAGATCCGCAGTGGGCGCCGCATCATCCGGCTGCACACTTGCAGTCCTAAGAGCAAACAGGTTCCTGATGGCACATCGCGACGAATTCACCAAACCGATTCTTCCCGGCAAGGGAGCGACCGACTACGAGCGCTATCTGCACACCGACGACCTGCTCGCCCTGCAAAAGGCGCCCACAGAACTGCTGCACAAAGATGAAATGACCTTCATGGTCGTACACCAGAGCTCGGAATTGCTCATGAAGGGAGCAGCGTTCGAACTCGGCCGCGCCCTCGAAGGGCTCGAACACGCCGACTATGGCAACAGCACGCGACTGATCCGCCGCGCCATCTCGCTGATCGAGCCTCCGATCGGCCTGCTGCACATCCTGGAAACCATTACTCCACACGACTACCACTTGATTCGCGCCGGCCTCGGACACGGCAGCGGCCTCGACTCTCCCGGATTCCTCTCGCTGCTCCACATTGGCCCGCGCCTCGGCCACGCCTTTCACGAACAGCTCAGCCACGCCGGACTCACCATCGGCGAGCTCTATCGGCGTCACGAAGAATTCTTCGGCCTGCACGATGTCGCCGAGCGCCTGCTCGACTTCGATGAACGCATGCAGATCTTTCGCTTCCACCATCTCAAACTCGCCGAGCGAATCATCGGAGGCCACGTCGTGGGCACCATGGGTACTCCCGTGGAAGTCCTCCAGAAGCGCATGGAAAGCTGGCTCTATAAAGACCTCTGGGATGTACGCAACCAGATCACCGCCGCCGCCAACCAGACGGCAGCGGGGAAGCAGTATTAAGCTGGAGGGATCCGGGACGCAGCAGATTCAGTTTAGGAGCGCCCCGCCGCACGGGCACGGGTCCTTCCGTTCGACCTCGAGAGCGGTTTGGCGAGGTGTCGCTGCCCAGTTCCCACGACAAATGGCGCCACCCTCTTGTGGTTGCGCTGCGAAGCGCGCCACAGATCATACTGGGTCTGCAAGCCTGTCCATAGTTCGGGGCTGGTGCCGAGGGCATCGGACAACTTCAGCGCCATGGCTGCGGAAATTCCCGCACTGCCGTTCAAAATGCGCGACAGGGCGACCCGAGTCACCCCAAGGTGCCTGGCGGTGTCTGTGACCGACATCGTTCCCAGATACTCTCGTAGAACTTTTCCCGGATGGGGCGGATTGTGCATACGCATAAAAACCTCTCAATGGTAGTCCTGATAATCCACCAGCACAGCGTCTTCGCCTTCAAACGTAAACGTCAGGCGCCAGTTGCCGCTCACATCCACCGCCCAGTGATTCTCCAGATCGCTGGACAAGGGATGCAGTCTCCAGCCCGGTGCGTTCATGTCCTTCTCGGATCTTGCGTTGTCCAGCGCAGCCAATTGCAGCCTCAATTTATCAGCGTGCTTGGGCTGAATTTTCGCCTTCGACCCTGTTTTGAAGAACTGCTCGACACCCTTGTGCCGGAAGCTCTTAATCATCCTGTGTAGTGTATAGTATCAGTATACATTCGCCAACGGGGCAACTTCTGGGGGCCGGCCAAAACGAGCAGCGGGATACTTATTCGGGCACCGGCGCCGCTTGCCCGTCCAAACCGGGCCCAAACTCAGCAGTTGTCTGCAGCCGCCCCGGCGGGGAGGCTCGAGCCCGCCGTTGCACGCAATTTGCTCCCCCACGACCGCGTCGTTTATACTCATAGAGTTCGAGCGGGAGTAACTCAGCGGTAGAGTGCGACCTTGCCAAGGTCGAAGTCGCGGGTTCAATCCCCGTCTCCCGCTCCATTTTTTGAAGCCCTGCCCCGGCGAGGGCTTTTCGTTTTAGCGTGCTAATTTTAGAGTGTCGTTTACAGGCACTATCCGGCGCGGTCGCCAAGTGGTAAGGCCGAGGTCTGCAAAACCTCTACCGTGAGTTCGATTCTCACCCGCGCCTCCAATTTTTTACCCGCATAAACACTGACGATCACAAAAATAAATAGAAGTCTTGCCACGGGGCCGCCACGGATCAAGACTCCCATCAGAGGCGTAGCCGCCCCTTGACAGCTGTTCTAACATGAACTGAGTGCTGTGACGATGGTGCGCCCATGCTTCGATTTGTTTTTTCCGTCCTGTGTGCCGTGTTCCTTTCGATCCTCTGTGTAGCCCAGGTGGAGACCGCCAGCGCAATCCCCGCACCACGCGCAGCCTCGTTTTGTGACCTCAAGCGCAATCCAGCGAATTACGACGGCCAATGGATCACCGTGCGCGGAAGAGTTTCAATGGAGTTCGAAGATTTTTCGTTGTACGACCCAGAGTGCAATGCTTCCAATCTTCCGGGCGTTTGGTTGACATTCGGTGGCGATCAAGACGAAATTACGGTCTTCTGTTGCGTGAACAGAACCCGCAAGAAGGGAGCGGATCTCGAGGTTGGCGGACACCGAGTTCCCCTTGTCCGTGATGAGGCCTTACGTGAATTACAGCGAGTGTTGCAAACGCAAAGGCTTCGGCGGCCAGACGGGCATCAGTGTGAATCAGACGAGTGCTATTTTTACCGTCCTGTCACTGCGACGATCACAGGCCTGTTCTTGGCTGGCCAGGCCGGTGGAGAAAATTCTCTCCCTGGCTACGGCCACCTGGGCTGCTGCCACTTGCTAGTCATTAAGCAGGTAACCGATGTTTCTGCCGAACGGACTCAGGTGCCTGCGGGAGGTCAGGTCAAGTGTGCCAGGGAGGCTTGGGACATCAGCCCGCCAGACGCGACCAACCTCAAGAACCTGTTGGCCTGTGCCACGTCGAGGGACGAGGCTTGCGATCATGACCGTCAAGGCGCTTTCACGCGAATCGCCGCGCACTGGACTGACCGCATTGATGTTACCAGTGGACACGAGGACCGATACGAAGACGCAAATGCAGATTCCATAGGTAGCTGGGTTTCGGCTGATCTCCTTACGAGCTATTCGGTTGTCGAGAAGAAGGCATCCACAACCGCGAAACTATCGATAACTCGACAAATGTGCGTTGCTGTTTCAAACGAGAGCCCGAACGTCCCTTCGGACCACGTTTCCTGCCAGGAATACGCAATGTCGTGGCGAGATGATGATGCTTCTGCGCAGCTAGTCGACAGATTGATGGAGAAAGAGAATTTCGACGCCGCAGATGCAAGAATTGCAGAAGCTTCCAAGGCTATCCTCAGCGAGGGAGATCAGTCGTGGCGGCTGGGAGACCCCAAGATCGCAGCCTAGCACGCGCTGCAAGAGCAGACGCAGAAATGGGGAGTTGTTCCCGATGAGGCGCTGCGGCTCGACGACTGCCAAGATGCCGCACTTCCCGACCAGAAAAGCCGAATCATGGGCTGCAACTGGCACTCGATGGATGGAATGCAAGTTTTAGGGGTGGCACTGAGGAAATACCCTAAATCAACGAAGGTGGACCCCATCGGTAGCAACATTCCTTGGGTAGTCACGGATATCAACGCAACAATCTGTCAAATACAGCCTCGCCAGCCGTCTGTCCGTCAATGAGAGCCGTCGAGGACTCCAAGTCAGGCGAGCAACGCAAACGAAGAACAGGAGAATGAGAATGAAGAAGTCAATGTTGGGAGCAATTCTGCTCGCGCTGCTCACCTTGCCTGCGTGGGGCAGCGGCCAGGGCAAGGCCAGCCAGGCTGCTCTGAGCAAGGAAGCGAAGATCACCATGGAACAGGCGCAAAAGGCCGCCTTAGCCAAGGAAGCAGGCAAAATTCAGGAGCAGGAGATTGAACGGGAGAAAGGACGCCTGATCTTTTCTTTTGACATCAAGATGGCGGACGGCATCCACGAAGTCAACGTCGATGCCATGACAGGCGCGGTCGTGGAAGACACGGTCGAAAGCGCCGCCGCCGAAGCCAAAGAGAAAGCGGCGGACAAGAAACAAAAGAAGAACGAGAAGGCCGCGCCGCCAAACGACTAACACTGGTTGCTATCGATCCAAACTTGCCGGTGGAGCGCCGGGCGTCTCCGCCCGGCTGGATCCTTCGACTTCGCTCAAGACAGGCTCGCGAGAGGCCCGTCCCTCCACCGCATGACTCATCGCGCGGTCACGGTGCTACAGCCGCGTGCACACCGCCTTGGTCTGCGTATACAGTTCGAGCGCGTCTTTGCCCATCTCGCGTCCCCACCCGGACTGCTTGTAGCCGCCAAACGGCAACGCCGCGTCGAAGATGTTGTAGCAGTTGATCCAGACCGTTCCGGCGCGCATCGCGGCTGCCAGACGGTGCGCCTTCGAAATGTCCTTCGTCCAGATGCCCGCCGCCAGACCATACACCGTGCCGTTGGCGCGCGGCATGAGTTCTTCCGGATCATCGAATGGAATCGCCGTCACCACCGGCCCGAAAATTTCTTCCTGCACCACCCGCATGTTGTCTTTGGTATTCACGAGCACGGTCGGCTCAACAAAATATCCCTTGTCGCCGAGTTTCTTTCCGCCCGCCATCGCGGTCGCGCCTTCCGACAAGCCAATCTCCAGGTAGTTGCACACTCGCTGCAACTGCTCTTCGGAGACGAGCGGTCCCATCGACGTTTTCGGCTCCAGACCCGATCCCACCTTGATCTTCTTCGCCTGCGCCGCCACTCCTTCCACCACGCGATCAAACACCGGCCGCTCCACGAACAGACGCGAACCGGCGCAGCAGCATTGTCCGTGATTGAAGAAAATGGCGCTTGCGGAACCGGCGATCGCCACGTCCAGATCCGCATCTTGGAACACAACGTTCGGCGACTTGCCGCCGAGTTCGAGCGAAACTTTCTTCAGATTTCCAGTGGCCGCGTGGACAATCAGCTTGCCCACCTCGGTCGACCCGGTAAACGCAATCTTATCGACCAGGTCGTGCGCTGCCAAAGCTGCGCCCGCCGTCTCGCCGTATCCCGGGACGATGTTGACTACGCCCTCGGGAAATCCGGCTTCCATGATCAACTCGCCCAAACGCAGCGCGGAGAGCGGCGTCTGCTCGGCCGGCTTCAACACCACCGTGCATCCCGAGGCCAGCGCCGGCGCCAGCTTCCACGCCGCCATCAGTAGCGGAAAATTCCACGGGATAATCTGGCCCACAACACCGACCGGCTCGCGGAGCGTGTAAGCGTGGTACTGAGCGCCCGGCGTGTACGGCACCGAGATCGGAATAGTCGTGCCTTCGAGCTTGGTCGCCCATCCCGCCATGTAGCGGAACATATCGACGGCCAGCGGAACATCGGCGGCGCGCGCCACAGTAAGCGGCTTGCCGTTATCGAGTGTTTCCAGCGTCGCGAATTCTTCGATATGTTGTTCCAGCAGGTCAGCCAGTTTCCATACCAGCTTGCCACGCTCGGAGGCCGTCAGGCGCGACCAGGGACCGCTGTCGAACGCCTTGCGCGCCGCTTTCACGGCGGCGTCAATGTCCTGCCGATCGCCTTCCGCGACCTGCGCCAGAACTTCGCCGGTGGCTGGGTTGTAGGTTGGGAAAGTCTTGCCCGAGGCGGCATTCACCCACTTGCCGTCGATCAGCATTTTGCGCGGCTTTCCGATGAAGTCGCTGACCCGCGAATCAATCTGGATCGGAGAAACTGCAATGCCCATATATCCTCCTTGGAACAAGATCGAGTGAGAGAGGTTCGTTGCGCTGAAATGAACTTGAAAAATACTAGTCCCGCCGGACGGGGAAGGCAACTGCGGGTCCGCCTACTGCGGGTCCGCCTACTTGATGTCTTTCGTCGCCATCAGCGAACCGTAGTCGCGGCCGGAGGGTTCGACGGCTCGCGCCACCACTCCCGCAAAGGCTTCGCGAAGTTCGGGAAGCTTCGCCACCAGCGCCTTGATCACGGCCATATTTTCCTGAAACGTGTGTGCGGTATTCGACACGTCGGCGGCCTGGTACTTTACA
>Ga0209890_10001152_pt1 | contig 12030 bp, 13 predicted proteins | sample OrgsoiDNA2013049_FD_185799 | JGI IMG/M metagenome (GOLD analysis project Ga0209890, IMG submission 185799) | Permafrost soil microbial communities from the Arctic, to analyse light accelerated degradation of dissolved organic matter (DOM) -... | ecosystem: Environmental > Terrestrial > Soil >... | reverse complement strand
CTTGAGCGAGCAAGAGGCGAAGATGAAATACGGCGACGCGGTGAAGATCTACACCGCATCCTTCACACCCATGTATCACGCGCTGACCACGCGCAAGACTCAATCCGACATGAAGCTGGTTTGCGTGGGCCCGGAGGAGAAGGTCATCGGCTGCCACGTCATCGGGGCGGGCGCCGACGAGATGCTGCAGGGGTTCGCGGTGGCGATTCGCATGGGCGCGACCAAGCGCGACTTCGACGACACCGTGGCCATCCATCCGACCAGCGCCGAAGAACTCGTGACCATGCGCTAGGCGCGCCGGCGCTGCCGGCGCTAGGCGTGCTGCGCCAGCGCAGCAAGCACCGATTCGGTGTTCGGTCGGATGCCGCGCCATAAGAAAAACGATTCGGCCGCCTGCTCGACCAGCATGCCCCATCCCTTGGTGATGCGGCGGGCATGGAGCGAGTGCGCCCAATTCGTGAACGGCGTCTTGCCGCGGCCGTAGGCCATGTCGTAGCAGACGGTTTCCTCGTCGACCAGTCCTGCCGGCATCTCAGGCATTTCGCCCTGCAGACTCGCCGAGGTGGCGTTGATGACGAGATCGTACGCCGGACCTTGCAGCTCCCCGAAGGAGCAGCCGGCGATTTTTCCCATGTCGGAGAACTCGGCCGCGAGATTGCGCGCCCTCATGGGCGTGCGGTTCGCGATCGTGAGCGTGCGCAGTTCCCGCTCCATCAAGGGAGCGATCGTCCCGCGCGCGGCGCCACCCGCGCCGAGTATCAACACGCGCTTGTCGGCGAGATCGAGCTGCATGTTGCGTTCGAGATCGCAGATCAGGCCGACGCCATCGGTGTTGTCGCCGAGCAGAGTCGTATCTTCGAAGAAGGCGATGGTATTAACGGCGTGCGCCCGCGCGGCCCGCGGAGTCAATTCGTTCACCAACTCGGCCGCAGCCTGCTTGTGGGGCAGTGTGACGTTGAGTCCGCGCACGCCGCTCGTGAACAAGCGCAGAGTCTCGCGCCGAAAAACGTCGGGAGCGATGTCGAACAGCCGATAAACCAGATTCTGCGCCGTCGCCTTGGCGAACATCCCGTGAATGAACGGGGACCAGCTGTGGGCGACCGGGTGGCCCACGATTCCGTACGGGTCGGGCGTTCCGGCTTCGTGCGGCAGATTCACCGGACGAGCCACTCCGCCGCGCGTTTGGCGAAATAGGTCAGAATGCCGTCGGCTCCGGCGCGTTTGATGGACACGAGGGATTCCAAGGCAACCGCGCGCTCGTCGATCCAGCCGTGCGCGGCCGCCGCCATGATCATGGCGTACTCGCCGCTGACCTGGTAGACGAAGGTGGGCATCCCAAAGCGGTCCTTCACCCGGCGCACGATGTCCAAATACGGCAGGCCGGGCTTGATCATGACCATGTCCGCGCCCTCGGCGATGTCGAGGGCGACTTCGCGCAAGGCCTCGTCCGAATTGCCGGGGTCCATCTGATAGGTGTGTTTGCCGCCGGTACCGAGCTGTTGCGCCGAACCAACGGCTTCGCGAAACGGGCCGTAGAAACTGGAGGCGTACTTGGCCGCATAGGCAAGAATGCGCGTATGGACCAATCCCGCGGTCTCGAAGGCGCCGCGGATCGCGCCTATGCGGCCATCCATCATGTCGGAGGGCGCAACCACGTCGGCGCCGGCGTCTGCATGCGACCGCGCCTGGCGCACCAGGGTTTCGACGGTCAGGTCATTCTGCACATAGCCGCCGCCGTCGATCAGACCGTCCTGTCCGTGGGTGGTGAATGGGTCGAGCGCCACGTCGGTGATGACGCCGAGCCCCGGAAACTCCTTTTTCACGGCCCGCACAGCCTGCTGGGCAATGCCGTTGGGATTCCAGGATTCGCGCGCGTCCAAAGACTTCTTGTCGGTCGGAATGACCGGAAACAGCGCAATCGCCGGGATGCGCAGCGCCACCAGGGAGGCGCACTCACGCAGCAATTCGTCGATCGAAAGCCGTTCGATTCCGGGCATGGAAACGATCGGCTGGCGCTGCTTTGCCCCTTCCACCACGAAAATCGGGTAAATGAGCGAATCCACCGTGAGTTGCGTCTCGCGCATCAGCCGCCGCGAAAACTCGTCGCGGCGCATGCGCCTCATCCGGGTGCTCGGAAATGAATTAGCTGGACTTCCGGTCATCTTGACTGTGACTCCTAACAACAGTTTCAGCCATGCCATGGAGGCCTGGCCCCGACCGGGTGCGATGGCCCCCGCGTCCCCGGCCGCCGCTTTGCATTTGCGGCAGCGTGATCGTATCGCGGTAATATCGCAAAGCAGATATCGTGAGCCGGTATATCGCAGGTCGAGTGCTGATTTATACATGAACGATCAGGTTGGCGGAAATCTGAAGCGCAACCGCTTCCATGCGCTTTGTCAATCCTTGCGCCCGGACCTGCTGCGGTTCGCCTTTTGGCTGTCGCGCGACCTGGCCTTGGCCGAGGACGTGGTGCAGGAAGCCATGCTGCGTGCCTGGAAGGCGCAAGATTCATTGTTGGACGAAGGAGCCGCCAAGCCCTGGCTTTTGACCATCATTCGCCGGGAATATGCCCGCAGTTTCGAGCGCAAGCGTCTGGTGACCGTGGACATCGACGAGCTGGTCGCCCGTGAAGAGCCCACGCTGGCGACCACACAGGCGGATGACCTGGCGGAGCTTCGCGCCGCCCTGTTCAAGCTGCCCGATGAGTATCGCGAACCGCTGGTGCTGCAGGTGCTGATGGGCTATTCGACGGCGGAGATCGCCGCTGAACTCAACCTCTCGAACGCCGCCGTCTTGACGCGGCTGTTCCGCGGCCGCAATCAGCTGCGCGCGCTGTGCGGCGAGGATACGCGCAGGGACCCCGAAGAATGTTGAATTGCGCTGACTATCGCCGAGCGGTTCTGGCGGATCCGCAGGATGCGGATCCTCTGCTGCGTTTGCATCGTGACGGCTGCCGCGAATGTCTGGAGTACACGGATCGGCTGTTGCTCTTCGAAAGCCGTCTCGAGCGCGCCATGCGAGTGAGCGTTGCGGCCGCCGGCGACGCGCGGGTCGCACCCCTGCGGACGCCCGCGGGGGCTCGCGCGAGCGCCGCGCCGGGCGGGCTCAAGGCGCGCCGCGGGTGGCTGGCGATGGCCGCAAGCGTGCTGATTCTGGTCGCCGTCGCGGGCGCTCTGTGGCTTGCGGAGCCGCATTCCAGCTTGGCCGCCGATGTGGTGGCCCACATGGCGGGGGAGCCGCAGGCCTGGGCGCGCACCGACATACCGGCCACGGCGCCGGAATTGGCGCAAGCGCTCGGCGACGCACACCTGCGTTTGGATCCCAAGGCGGGCATGGTCAGCTATGCGAGAAGCTGTCAATTTCGCGCTCATCACGTTCCGCACCTGGTGGTCCAGACGGAAATGGGGCCGGTCACCGTGATGGTTCTGGTGCATGAGTCCGTATCCAAACCCGAGCGGTTCGACGCGCAGGGCTACCACGGGGTCATACTCCCGATACCGGGCCATGGGAGCCTTGCGGTTCTTGCCCGCGGGCAGATCCCGAGTCCCGATATGCTGAAGCAGGTCGCGTCGCGCGTGCAGGACGCGCTCGTCTGGACCGGATAAAGGGTCCGCTTAAGGCCAAAACGCCCGCCCGGCTAAAGCCCCGCTTTGCCGAGCACATCGATCAGCCTTCGAGAGCTGGCCGCGAGCGTCGGGTGATCCGCCTCGAATTGCACCGCGACCTTTTCCAAGCGCTCCGGCAGCGAGGCATTTCCCATCGGCATGCCTGGCGGTGATGATCCCGGCTGCGGCGCGGGCGCGCGGTCCGGCTGCAGCAGCCGCTGGATGTCCTCGAGGACTTCCGTCAGCAGTTGCTTCGATCGCGGATCCACATGCTGCAGGCCGCCGAGTTCTTCATGCAGTTTGCTGAGCTGATCGCGCAAGATCTTGGGATCCATGATTCAAATCCTCGAAAGTAGGTGCATCATTGTGCCATTCGCTCCCCCGTCAGGCGCGCGACTTCCACGTATCCCGCTCCGGGAGTGGCGATCCCCTCGTGAATGGCGGTGTAGGCGCTTTGCAGGTACTCATCCGCGCCGTAGGGCGGGTTGACCACCATAAGGCCGCTGCCCGCGAGACCGACGCCCGCATCGTCCGGATGGATGGCCAAATCCGCGTACAGCGTCTTCGGGATTCCCAATGCTTCAAAGCGTGCATGCACCCTGCTGCGTTGCGCGGCACTGCGGATCGGATACCACATCAGGAATATGCCGCTCGGCCAGCGGCGGTAGGCGTCGGCGAACGCCTGCAGCATGGCCTTCAGCTCATCGATGCTCTCGTAGGGCGGATCGATCAGCACCAGTCCGCGCCGCTCCTGCGGCGGAAGGAGCGCCTTGAGCGCCGCATACCCATCCTCGATTTGCACGCGAATGCGCCCGGCGGACTCGATTTCCCGCTCAATGGCCCGCGCCTCCGCGGGCATCAGCTCGACGAATATCGCACGGTCTTGCGGCCGCAGTCCGCCGGCGATCAGCGCCGGCGAGCCGGGGTAGCGCGCCAAACGTTTGCCGCGCCGGGCGCGAACAGCGGAAAAATACGGGGCGAGAATCTTCGAGTGGATGTTCGTTTGTATCAGACGCTGAATGCCGCGCTCGGCTTCGCCGGATTTGCTGGCTTCGGCAGCCTGCAAGTCGTAAAAGCCGCGACCGGCATGGCTGTCCAAGGCGAAGAACCCGGCTTCCTTGCGCTTCAAGGCATCGAGGCAGTAGAGCACCGCGACGTGCTTGGCGATATCCGCAAAATTTCCGGCATGATAGATGTGCTTGTAGTTCATCGCGGCAGGCATTGTGCCTGTATCGACGTTAAACTAGGCAAATTTCGCGCGCTCACGGGGCATCCAATGATCGATCGGCTGCGCATAACGGGAGATACCACCGATGTACGATCTATACATAGCCAACAAAAATTACTCTTCTTGGTCATTGCGGCCGTGGGTGCTGATGCGCGAGTTCAAGATCGCCTTTGCGGAGCGATTGATACCGTTTGGCCCGACGGCGCAGTGGGACGACTTCAGAAAGATTTCGCCGAGCGGCAAGGTGCCCTGCCTGGTCGATGGAGCGGCGGTCGTGTGGGATTCGCTCGCCATCGCCGAGTATTTGGCGGAGCGGCACGCCGGCGTTTGGCCGGCCGATTCCAGCGCCCGTGCCTGGGCCCGGAGCGCCTGCGCCGAAATGCATTCGGGATTCAGCGAGTTGCGCGGCCGCTGTTCGATGAGCTGCGGTGTGCGCGTAAGGCTCAAGGATTTTCCGGCGTCGCTTCAGCGGGATCTCGCTCGCCTTGGCGCCCTGTGGAGCGACGGGCTGCGGCGCTTCGGCGGCCCGTTCCTGGCGGGGAAATCATTCACGGCGGTCGACGCGTTCTTCGCGCCGGTCGCCTTTAGAATTCAAACCTACGGCATCGCTCTCGACACGACGGCGGCCGGATACGCACAGCGCCTGCTCGGTCTTCAATCCATGAGGGATTGGTATGCGGACGCCCTCAAGGAAAAATTCCGTGATCCGCCGCACGAAGACGAAATGGCGCAGATGGGAACGGTAACCGAGGATTTGCGGGCGCGCTAGCAGCGCCGCCCCTGAGGATCACTCGCCGGCGATTCCCTCATCCGGCGCCGCCAATGGCAACGTCAAGCGGCTTGCCCGCTTGGCGTCGTGGAAAATTTTGATGTTCGCGATTTGCGCGTCGCTCAATTTCTCGTATCCGATCCGGCCGCCTGTATTGAAGTTCTTCTGGAAGTTGGGCGAATTGAGCGGTGCCACCGTGAGGCGAAGCCGCGCTCCGGCTGGAATGCGCCGCGCCAGCCAGTTGAACTCGAATGGAACTTCGACGATCTCCCGCGGCATGATCAACTTCTCATTGAATTGACCGGTGCGAAACCGGGCGCGCCGGATGTCCTCGCCCAGACGGACGGAGGATCCGTCCGGCAGCACCATCAGCACTTGCGCCCAGAGGTCGAAATCCGGCGCGTCCGCCTCGCAGACCAATGTCAGGCGCATCTGGCCGGCCACTTCGGTGTCGTGCGCGAAGGGCTCGGAGTGAAACGTAACGGCACGCTTTTGGAACGCGCGAAACTGGCTGGTCAAATCTTCCTTGGCGGCGTAATTCGCGAGCTCGAGTTCGGGCAGCTCATGCGGATCGCTGACGATGATGGCCGGAGGCTCGGAGGCTTGCGCCCTCGCCGCAAGATGTCCCGAATGAAATACATCCCGCGGCGTCCCGGCAAAATCGCTGAGGAAAAAACTCAGTTCCTTGCCCGAAGATGCCGTCTTCAAGGTATTCGAGTAACGCCATTGGTCGGCGCCCAGCATGAAGTAGGCCACCTTGTTCCGCAGAAGCGCCGGCCGCGGCCCTTTGTCCAAAGCGAAGTCGTACCAGTCGGCATGCAGTTTCGGCATGTCGACGACGGCCGACTCCGGTATCGGCACACCCTCGATGACCCCCGACGGCTCCTGAGAGCCGGAATGATCCCAGGGGCCGATCACCAGATAATGCCGGGCTACGGCCTCGGCCGGCGCATTTGCGACGTGGGCGCGGTAATAGCGAAGCGCTCCCGGCTGATCGTCGTCGTAATAGCCCGTCACGGTCAGAACCGGAAATTTCATCCGGGCATAGTCCGAGGGCTTGGGCTCGGCGGCCAGATTGAACGCCGCATCGCCGACGTGATCCAGCCACATGTTCATAAGGGGAATCTTTTTGCCGCGCTCGTCCTGCATCGACCAATCGTCGTCCGCGATGCCGATCGCATCGCCGAGTTCGTTGAAAGGGCGGTAGGCCGCATACTGCTCGAGCATCTTGCCCTGCCAATAAGCCTGATTGCCTAAGAAGCCGCTGTTGAGCGAGCGACCTGCCACGTAGCCGACGATGACGGCGGTCCATGCCTGGGGGATTCCATTGGTGTTGGGGATATCCCATCCGGGATAAATGGGCGCGTACGGAGCGATAGCGGCAAGATGCGGCGGGACCTGCGTGGCGGTCCGCCACTGCGTCATGCCGACGTACGAGCCGCCGAACATCACGACTCGCCCGTCGCTCCAGGGCTGGGCGGCGATCCATTCGACCAGGTCGAAGCCGTCGCGGCCGACGCTGGCGCCCAGGTTGTCGCTCTTGACGCCGCCGGAGCGGCCTCGTCCGCGCACATACGCCTGCACGAAGGCGTAGCCGCGCCGGGCGTAGTACCCGGCGGAATCCCCGTGCCGACCCCCGTCGATGTCGTACTGCGTCAGCGTCAAAATGGCGGGAACTTTCACCGCAAGGTGCGAAGGCTTCGTGATCCACGCTTCGAGCGCGTTGCCGTCTCGTACGGGAATGAGGCGGCTCATCTCGATGTCATAGCCCGGACCTGCATCCGTGGCGCCGGCCAGCCCCGCGACGAAGATCGCGGCGGCGAGCAAGCCGACCATTGCGCCGATCATCCGCCGCAATCCGCGTCGGCTCGCTCCCTTTCGGTTGCGCTTCACCGGAAAATAGCCCCGCCGATTTCGGCGGCGAGTCGAGAGCTCATGCGCTTGGACTGACCGTTGTCTCGTGGACGAACTGCAGAGATTACTCCAAGCGACCCGGGATAATCCAAGGACGGGCTTCGGTTATGCTGCCCGCCTCGTCGTCGGGAGCGATTTCATGTCCTCGAAACCCATCTGGCAATGGTCGGCGGTCGCGACGGCGCGCAGGTCCGGGAATTGTTTCGCAACGATCTGCGGTTCATCCCGGCCATCAACGTGCTCGGATTGCCGGCGGCCGAGGCGTCGATTGACCGCCCGCTCGATAATATAAGGGCGGTGTCTTGCTGCGCCTGAGAGATGTCGACCTTCGCTACGCTCTGTGGGGCGCCGCTCTTCTACTGCTCGCGGCGTTGCCGCTGTTCGGGGGATTCGCCGGAATCGGCTGGGAACTCGCGGAAGCGGCCGGCCTCGCCAGCGGCCTTGCCTGCATCGCCCTAGCCGGCTCGCCGGTTCGGCCGCGCAATTCGGTGCCGCCGACGCTGCTGTCCCTGCGGCGCCACACCCTGATCGGCTGGTTGGCGCTGCTAGGCGCCGCGGTTCACGGCGCCGGGCTGGTTCTGGTCGACCGAACCGTGGTCGAATACCTGAAGCCGACCGCGCCTCTGTATCAGCTCGCGGGGATCGCGGCGGCCGTGATACTGCTGGCCCTGGTGTTGAGTTCGCTTGCCGGCGTGCGCCGCCGCCTGTGGGCGAGTCACCGCGGATTTCAAGCCACACATGTAATACTCGGCTCGCTGCTCGCCGCATTGGTTGCCGTGCACGTGGCCGTGACGGCCAGATATGCCGGCGGCGGGGGGCGCAGGGCGCTGCTGGCCGCGGCGACGATCGGCGCGATTCTGATGCTGCTGCGCCAGCGCCGTCCAATCGATCCGGCTCCTCGCCCGCTTCCATTGCGCCGGCGACTCGTCTTCGGACGCCACACGACAGGGGTGGTGGGCGTCCTGGCGCTAAGCGCCTTAGCCGTCGCGAGTCTACTTCCGCACGGGGTGGGCGACGCCCTGCGCGAACCGCTGTTCCATCGCGGGAATTCCATCCCGCTCGACTTTCCGCACGGCAAGCACGGCACGGTCAACTGCCTGATCTGCCATCACAACTACGCCGACGGACGGGGTTGGGGATTGTGCGTGCAATGTCACCGCAGCGGCCGGGCGGATCTCAAGGAGGGAGTCGAGGCGCGATTCCACGCCTTTTGCCTCGACTGCCATCGCCATCCCCAGGCAACGCTCAAGCGCCACGGTCCCGTCGCCGGTTGCGGCGCTTGTCATCAGCCGCCCGGCACCATCAAGTGACGCCATACCACATTGCGCCGCGCGGAATGCGGATTGTGATTTACTTTGCAATGCAAAGTTTGATATTTTGCGTTGCAAAGCCGGCCGCACGGCGCCGGTTGCAGGACGGTGCGTATGAAATTCCATCTCTCAAGACTGTCCGCGATGGGGCTGTTGCTGCTGTCAGGCGTCGCCTACGGCGGCGGCGGACCGCTCGGCATCGATCACGAATGGTCTTTGGATCAGAGCGGCATCTGGGCGCGGAACTATCAAACCGGACTCGAGAATGCCGTGATTGCCGTCGAGGTGGCGGGCAGCCTGTGGTTTGGAAACGACGACGAACTGGGCCATACCTTCTGGCAGACGATCGACGCATCGGCGATTTCCGGAATCGGCGCCGCGATACTCAAACGGGGCTTTGGACGTGCCCGGCCGTACCAGGGCGACAATCCCAATCGATGGTTCAAGGGCAGTTGCTGCGAGAGCTTTCCGAGCGGCGAAATAACCCTGCAGGCGAGCTTCGTGACCCCCTTCATCGCCAATTACGCGCGGCAAAATCCTTGGGTGTGGTCGCTCGAGATACTCCCGCTATACGACGCCATCGCAAGGCTGAAAAGCCAAGCTCACTGGCAGACGGATCTCATCGCCGCTTGGGCGCTGGGCTCGGGGGTCGGATATTGGAGCACGACCCGCGCAACGCCGTTGTCGGTGGAGATCAGCCCAAAGGGACTGACAGTCGGCTTTTCCAAGCGATTTTAGCGCCGCGCCGCAGCGCCGAGGGTTCGCTTGTCGATGTGCGAATCGCTTGCGCACTCCACAGCGCTTGACACCGGGTGACTTTGCAATACAAAGTAGCCAAATTCTCAAGACTCGCGCAACCACCGTCGATGCAGCCCTGAACGCAGCACCGCACGGTGTGCCGCATTGGACTGCAAATGCCCATAACGAATTTTAATGCAGCTCGGTAAGCGGTCCGGACCCAAGGGGCCGCGAGCGCCGGATAGCCTGGCGGCGGCGAGATGCCTGTTCCTGGCGCTCGGTTTCCTGGTATTCACGCCGATTCGGGCCGCCCCTCCCGTCGATCTCGCGGGTCTTGAGGGCCAGGTCGTTTATCTGGATTTTTGGGCCTCATGGTGCGGTCCCTGCAAACAATCGTTTCCCTGGATGCAGACCATGACGAATGCCTACCAGGGGCAGGGCCTCGCGATAGTCGCGGTCAATCTGGATAGGGACCGGCTCGATGCGGACAAATTCTTGGATCAGTTCAAACCGACCTTTGACGTGCGCTTCGATCCGAAAGGAAAGTCCGCGGAGTTCTATAAGATAAAAGGCATGCCGGTGAGCCTGCTGATCGATCGTCACGGGGTGACGCGCTTCACCCACGTCGGGTTTCGGCCGGTGGACGCGGCGGCCTACGAGGCGCAATTGCGTGAGCTGTTGGCTGAAAAATAGGGCGTTTGCCCGCAAGGAGAGACCGTGAACTTTGGCCGCTTGAGTGTCTTGTGCGTGATGGTCGGCACGATGGCCCTATCGGGATGCAGCTCCGTCGGTGTCAAGCCGTGGCAGCGCGACGTATTGGCGCGCGAGGAAATGCAATTGAACGCCGACCCCCTCGACGCCGCGATTGATGATCACATGTACTTCAGCAAGGAGGCGTCTTCCGGCGGCCGTTCCTTCGCGGGTGGTGGCTGCGGATGCAATTGAAACCGAAGGCGCCGCCGCCGAAGGCGCAAAACGCGCGGCGGCGCTTGATGGCGGCGAGTTGTGCGCTGTTGAGCGCCGGCGCCGCGCGCAGCCAGCAAGCGAACGTTGCGCCCGCAGGCAGCGGGCTGCTGGAAGACTGGTCCGTGGATTCGGTGCTGGCTTACTACCACGAGGATGGCCGCATTCATGCCATCGAGCCGGTCGTCGATCTCGCCAAGGTCTTTGCGGACGGCAAGTCGCTCAACTTCAATGTGACCTTCGACGCCCTGTCGGGCGCCAGCCCGAACGGGGCGCTGACGAGCCACGCCCCGCAGACGTTCGCATCGCCGTCGGGAACGAGCCTGAGCGGTTCACACAGCTACACGACCGGCCCCGGGCAATTGCCGGTTGATCCAAATTATCACGACGATCGGCTCGCGGTCGGCGGAAGCTGGATGGTACCCGTTACGCGAGTGACGCAGCTGAGCGTGGGCGGCAAGCTGTCCGACGAGCACGATTTTCTATCGGTCACGGGAAATGCATCGATCGGCCACGACTTCAACGAAAAGAACACCACGCTTATATTCGGCGTCAACGACGAGTACGACTCCCTAAAACCGATCGGCGGCGCACCGTTGCCGGGAAGCGATTACGCATTATTCCAAAAGACGGGCAACAAGAACAAAAACGGGGTTGGGGCACTGCTCGGCGTCACGCAGGTGATGACTCGAAGCTGGCTGTCCGAGTTGAACATCTCAGTCGATCGATTCACGGGATACTTGAACGATCCGTACAAGATCATCTCCATCATCGACAACGCCGGCAATACCACCGGGTACCAATACGAGAGCCGTCCGGATTCACGCACGCGTAAGAGCGCGTATTGGGACAATCGCGTTGCCTGGACTTCGCATGTGTCGACCGACTTGTCGTTCCGCTATTTTACGGACGACTGGGGAGTGCGCTCCGATACCGCCCAGCTGCACTTGCGCTGGTCGCTGGCAAATCGCGACCACTACATCGAACCGAGCTTTCGCTGGTATCGACAGACGGCCGCCGATTTTTACACTCCCTTCATCTCGAACACGGCCGCGCCGAGCACCGCCAACGAGTCCTCGGATTCCCGGCTCGGCGCATTTCATGCGCTGACCTTCGGGCTGAAATACGCGGAACAATTGGCCGACCAAGGCAGCCATGTCGGATCGGAATTCAGTGCGCGCGTGGAGTATTACCGGCAGACATTCGACGAAACGAAGCCGGTGCCCGCCGGCCTTCAGGGCCTCGATCTGTACCCGGGCCTGAAAGCGATACTGGTCCAAATCGGCTGGCGGTTTTAAATCCCGGTGAGCCGGCGGCTCCGGCCGTCATTGCAGGATCCAGTACCGAACGCCCTGGTCCTCCAGGAACTCCTGTGCCCTTGAGCCGTGCAATAGCGCAAGCGTGGAAAGCAACCCCGCTTCCGTGCAACTCCCGGCCGCCACGGTCACCGAGCGCGGCGCTCCGGGCACCGGCCATCCGGTTCGGGGATCGAGCATATGGCAG
>Ga0209890_10001151_pt1 | contig 12039 bp, 8 predicted proteins | sample OrgsoiDNA2013049_FD_185799 | JGI IMG/M metagenome (GOLD analysis project Ga0209890, IMG submission 185799) | Permafrost soil microbial communities from the Arctic, to analyse light accelerated degradation of dissolved organic matter (DOM) -... | ecosystem: Environmental > Terrestrial > Soil >... | reverse complement strand
GAGGAGTGTCGCCGGATCGAGCGTCTCGACCGTCTCTGCGCGAACCCTTCCCGTTGCCTTGTCCGGCTTCGAAAACTTCAGCAGCCGCGACTGCCGATCCGCGAACCTCCGATAGAGGCGCCCGTGTGCGAGCGCATCACGGATCTCGACGATGCTGGGATGGATGACGAGCGCCGCGTTCTTGAGCCGAACGACATCATTGTACTTGGCGACGAGCTTCGGGAGGGTGTCGTAGTTCGTAAACTCGTTCTCCTCGAAGCTGTCGCCGACGGCGACCGATTCCATGTCTTGCATGAACGGCCGGCCCGAATGCAGGAACAGGAACGTGCGGAGGTTGTACTCCAGCGACATGAACTTGGCCTGCAGGTCGCCGAGGTCCCGGAAAAACGGGTCCATGTTGTTGAAGTCGTACGCGGCGGCTGACATCGAGACCTCATGCCGGCGATCCCGCCGTGGCAAAGGGGTGGCAAAGAGAACCGACCCCATCAGAGAAGCGCAATCAACTCGCTTCGTTAGGTGGTGACCCCATCGGGAATTGAACCCGAGATTTCGCCGTGAGAGGGCGACGTCCTAACCGCTAGACCATGGGGCCGCTATTCAGTTTTCAGTTCGGGGACAAGGATTCGAACCTTGATAGCCACATCCAGAGTGTGGCGTCCTGCCATTAGACGATCCCCGATCACGTACCCCCGCCGCTCCGGAAGGCGGGACGCACATATCTAAAGAGGCGGCGCCCGCCTGTCAAGCCCGCGAAATCTGTCGACGATTCGGGTTTGGTGGTTCTCCGGTTTCATGATAGCGATTGAAGGCTCGGGAGAGACCCGCCGCATGGAGCTATCCTTCTGGGCCGCCACCGACGTAGGTAAGAAGCGCGAGGCGAACGAGGACAATTTCCTCGTCGACAAGAAGCTGTCGCTGTTCGTGGTGGCCGACGGCATGGGCGGCCATGCGTCAGGCGAGGTCGCCTCCCAGCTGGCCGTGCACGAGTTCCGAAACGCCGCTGACGCGGGGCGTGACCTGCTCGAGCACTACGCCAAGTCCGACGGGAAGACCACGCCCCCCGAGATCCTGTCGATGCTGGAGAACGCCATCCAGAGCGCCGGCCAGACCATCTATCACAAGGGGGTCGCCGAGCCCGAGAAGCGCGGGATGGGGACCACCTGTTCGGCCCTGCTCATCGCCGGCGATCGCGGCTTCATCGCCCACGTCGGCGACAGCCGGATCTATATGTTGCGCGCCGGCCAGGTCGTCCAGCTGACCGAGGACCACTCGCTGATGAACGAGCTCATCAAGCGTGGCCGCGTCACCAAGGAGGGGTTCGAGACCTCCGCGTACAAGCAGTACAAGAACGCCGTCACCCGCGCGGTCGGCGTCTACGAGACGGTGCAGCCCGACACCATCGACTTCGAAATTCTCCCCGGCGACCAGTTCCTGCTCTGCTCCGACGGCCTGCACGCCTACCTGAACGATACGCGGATCATCGATTCGCTGAAGGGGGACGACGTCAAGCTGCTCCCCAAGAAGTTCATCGACCTGGCCAACGCCGGGGGCGGGCACGACAACATCACGGCGATTGTCGTCAGGGTCGAGGGGGCGGAGGCTGTTGCTGGGGCGCCGGCCGATGATCGCGCCGCCGAGCTGGCGCGCAAGGTCGACGTGCTGCGGAAGATGCCGCTCTTCCGGCACCTGATCTACAAGGAGATCCTGCGCGTGCTCAACGTCACCCAGGTGCGCGAGTACGCGCCGGGTGAGGAGATTCTCCGGGAGGGGACGACCGGTGATGACATGTTCGTGCTCCTGCGCGGCAAGATCCGGCTGCACAAGAACGACGCGTTCATCACCCACCTCGAGCCCGGCTCGCATATCGGCGAGATGGCGCTCATCGATCGCCGCCAGCCCCGCTCGGCCAGCGCGACCGCCGAGGAGCGCTCGCGTGTGCTATCGCTCAGCCGGAGAGACTTTTACGAGATCATTCGCAAGGAGCCGCAGCTGTCGACCAAGTTGCTCTGGGCCTTCACCCAGGTGCTGGCCGATCGTCTGCGCAAGACCACGGCGGAATTATCGGGGGCGCGCCTCGAGGCGGGGGCTGAGGATTTGACCGCCGACATCATGTTCGAGGAGTGACCACCGATGTCCGACCAGTTCCGTATCGAAGCCGACTCGCTCGGTAACGTCGAGGTTCCGTCCGCCGCGCTCTATGGCGCGCAGACCCAGCGTGCCTCCCAGAATTTTCCGGTCAGCGGGCTGCGCCTCCCCCGCCGCGTGATTCGCGCGCTGGCGCTGGTGAAGAAGGCGGCCGCCGAGGTGAACCGCGACAGCGGCAAGCTGGACGCGAAGTTGGCGGGCGCCATCATCCAGGCCGCGCACGAGGTGGCGGCCGGCCAGCACGACGACAACTTCGTGGTCGACATCTTCCAGACCGGGTCGGGCACCTCCAGCAACATGAACACCAACGAGGTGATCTCGAACCGCGCCATCCAGATTTTGGGCGGCGTGGTCGGCAGCAAGAAGCCGGTTCACCCCAACGACCACGTCAACATGGGGCAGTCGTCGAACGACGTCTTCCCGACGGCGGTCCACATCGCCGCCGTCGAGGCGATGGAGCGCGATCTGCTCCCGTCGCTGGAGGCGCTGGAGGGGGCGCTGTCTGCCAAGGCCAAGGCCTTCGACCACATCGTGAAGATCGGGCGCACCCATCTGATGGACGCGGTGCCGATTCGACTCGGGCAGGAGTTCGCCGGCTACGCGCAGATGCTGACCAACACCATCCGCCGCGTGAAGGCGGCGACCGGCGCGGCGTCGGAGCTGGCGCTGGGCGGCACCGCCGTCGGCACGGGACTCGGGTCGGAGCCGTCGTTCGCACCCAAGGTGATCGGGATCATCGCGAGGGAGATCGGCATCCATCTGAAGCAGGCGCCCAACCTGTGCGAGGCGCTGGCGGCGCGCGACGGGCTCGTCGAGGCTTCGGGGGCGCTCCGCTCGGCGGCGGTCAGCCTCACAAAGGTGGCCAACGACATCCGCTGGCTGGGCTCGGGGCCGCGCTGCGGGATCGGGGAGATTCACCTGCCCGATTTACAGCCGGGCAGCTCGATTATGCCCGGCAAGGTGAACCCGGTTATGTCCGAGATGCTACTGATGATCTGTGCGCAGGTCATCGGGAACGACGCCACCGTCGGGTGGGGCGGCGCGGCGGGCAACTTCGAGCTCAACGTGATGATCCCGGTGATCGCCTACAACCTGCTGCACTCCATCGGCATCCTGGCCAACGGATGCCGGCTGTTCGCCGCGCGCTGTGTCGAGGGGATCGAGCCGAACGAAGCCCGCTGCAATGAGCTCATCGAGCAGAGCCTGGCCATGGTGACGGCGCTGAACCCACGTATCGGCTACGACGCCGCGGCGGCCATCGCCAAGGAGTCGGTCAAGACCGGGAAGACCGTGCGGGAGCTCTGCCTGGAGAAAAACGTGCTCCCCGCCGACGAGCTGGCGCGACTTCTCGACGCCCGTTCGATGACCGGGCACTAACGACAGGCGACGGCCCAGGTCGGATGTCCGACCAGATACTGGCGACTGGGCACCAAAAAGAAGCGCACCAGGCACTCATTCTTCGTCCGAGCCCCATTAAGAAAGGAAGTTACCCAATGCAGTCAGAAATTCGCAGCCAGGTCCGGGGGTGGGTTGGGTTCGCCGGCGCGGCGGGCGCGCTCGTCTCCGTCTTGGTGCTCTCGGGCTGCCCCGGCACGCTTGACCCGGCGCTGTTCCAGACGGGGACCGGCGGGAGCAACGGGACTGGCGGGAGCGGCACCGGCGGCAAGTCGACGGGGGGAACGACCGGCACCGGCGGCTCCTCCTCCAACTGCACCGGGAGCTTGGACGGCGCGACGCTCGTCACCAGCCAGTGCGCCACCTCGGGCTGCCACGACGCGACCAGCGCGAGTAGCAGCGGCGCCGGCCTCGACTTGACGGTCAACTCCTCGATCGCCAGTCGCCTCGTTGGCGTGGCGTCGTCTGGCAACACCGCGGCCGGCTCGGTCTGCGGCGGGAACAGCGAAGCTTATCTCGACGGCGGCTCGAACCCTGCAACCGGTCTGCTGATCCAAAAGATCCAATCGAACCCCAAATGTTCGACGGGCGAATCACCACCCTGTTGCGGGCTCCCGATGCCCTATCCAGGGATTGCCCTGCTCTCGCCCATGCAACAGACCTGTCTGATCCAGTGGGCGACGACGCTGACGTCGCCATGAAACGCACCATGAAAGGCACCCATGGTCTCCGGAACTCTCTCCCCGCAACAGTGCATGGTCGCTCGTCAGCAGGCCCACCAAGGTCGCGCCCGGATGGCCGCGCGATGAGGGGGCTGGCGCGCGTTTCGCTGCTGGTCTCGCTGATACCTTTGGCCCTGCTGCTCTCGTCGGCCGCGGCCGAGGCGGCGGCCGGCAAGCGCGTCGGCGTCCCCAAGTTCGAGGGGGCGCAGGAGGCGCTGGTTCGCAAGGGCGTGATGAAGTCGCTCAAGGCGCACGGCTACGAGGTGGTCGGCTCGCGCGCGATGGCTGGTGCAATGAGCAGCTCGGGCGCCAGTCTCGACTCCGACGACGGCCTCAAGGCGTTGGCCAAGGAGCTGTCGCTGTCGGCCATCGTGACCGGCGAGGTCGGACCGAAGCGGGCCAAGATCGTCGTCCACGACGGCGGCGAGGGATCGATCCTGGGCGACGGTTCGTTCAGCGGCGCCAATCCGCGCAAGCTGGGGACCGAGGTGGGGCTGACGTTCTGGAAGAAGCTCGGTCCCGACGTCGGTCGGGGACACGTCCCTTCCGGCGCCAAGAAGCCGTCCGCCGCCGAGGCGGCCGAGGACGAGACGAGCGGCCCCGGGGACAAGGACGAGGGCGAAGCCACGCCTCCCAAGCCCAAGGAAGATGAGGCGGCCGCCGCCGAGGAGGCGGCGCTATCGCCGAAGAAGAAGAAGCCGAAGGTGAAGATGGAGGAGGCGCCACCCGAGGAGGCGTCGGCGCCCTCCGTCCCATCGGGACGCGCCTGGCTCGACTTCGACCTCGGGATTGGCGGCTTGAGCCGCGGCCTGACATTCAACCAGAACCTCACCCCCAGCCTGCTCTCGTACACGCTGGGCGTGGGACCGATCGGCGTCGCGAACGTGGTGATGTACCCGCTCGATCCGCTCGTCGGCGGCGCGCTCGGCAACATCGGCCTCGAGATGGAGATCCAGCAGGGATTCGCGATCTCGTCGACGCTGGTGACCAACGGCACCTCGACCACGTACAAGAACGTGGTGCACGACTATGCCGGCGGCGGTCGCTACCGCTTCACGTTTGGCGCCGCCAACGATTTCTACCTCTCGGTCACCGGCGGCGAGGACGCCTACACCTTCACCGGCCGAAGCGCCACCAACGTCCTCCTGATCCCCGACACCATCTACCACTACGTTCGCCCCGGCCTCGGTCTCGACCTGGCGCTGGGCGGCGGGCTCGGAGTCTCGCTGTCCGGCGGATACCGCGCCGTCCTCAACCATGGCGGCCCCCAGTTCCAGCAGTTCTTCCCCCGTTCGAACGTGGCGGGCGCCGACGCCGAGCTCGTGGCCCGATACGCGATGTCGGAGATGTTCGAGGTGCGGGCGGGCCTGGAGTGGCGCCGCTACTGGTACGCCATGAATGCGAAGCCCGGCGACACCTACGTCGCGGGCGGCGCGGTCGACCAGTCGTTCGCCTTCACGGCGCGCATCGCCATCCTGATCGGCAGCAGCAGCGTCCCCAAGACGGAAGGGGGCGCCGAGGAGGCACCGCCGCCGCCCCCCAACCCCAAGGGCCGCGGCCGGCACAAGTCGGGCGACGAAGAGTCCGGCGGCGACAGCGACTCCAACAAGGCGGGCCCCGCCGTCGAGTCGGGCGGCGACCACAAGAGTGGCGACGACGCCGACCAGTAACAGCGCCGAGCCGGCGTCCCGGGAGTCGTCCGCCCCGCGCGCCCTGATCCATCTCGATATGGACGCGTTCTACGCGTCGGTCGAGCAGCGTGACGACCCTGCCCTGCGCGGGCGTCCCGTCATCGTCGGTGGTCACGCCCATCGTGGGGTCGTGCTGGCCGCATCGTACGAGGTCCGCCCGTTCGGGGTGCGGAGCGCGATGCCGATGGCCCAGGCGCTGCGCCTGGCGCCCGACGCCCTGGTGGTGCGGCCCCGTTTCGACGTCTACGCAGACGTCAGCAGCCGCGTGTTCGACATCCTGCAGACGGTCACGCCGCTCTACGAGCCGCTGTCGCTCGACGAGGCCTTCCTGGACGTCACCGCCTCACGAAGCCTCTTCGGCGCGCCGGCCGAGATCGCGCGCCGGCTGCGGCGCCGCATCGCCGACGAGCTGGGGCTGCCGGCCTCGGCGGGGATCGCGGCCTGTAAGCTGGTCGCCAAGATCGCCTCGGACCTGGCCAAGCCGAACGGTCAGCTGGAGGTGCCGGCCGAAACGGGCGCCGGCGCCGCTTTTCTCGCCCCGTTGCCGGTGACGCGGCTGCCCGGCATCGGCCCGAAGAGCGCGAAGATCTTCGACGCGATGGGGATCGCCACCGTCGGAGATCTGGCGGCGAAGGGGCTCGCTTTTCTCGAACAGCGATTCGGCCCCGGTGGCCGCGATCTGTGGGAGCGCGCGCAGGCGATCGACCCGCGCCCGGTGATCGCCGATCGCGACGCCAAGAGCGTCGGCGCCGAGGAGACCTTCGACGACGATCTGACCGGCGTTGAGGCGCTGCGCCCGCGCGTCCACGCCCAGGCGCTGCGGGTGGCGCACCGGCTGCGGCGCGCGGGGCTGCGCGCGCGCACGGTACAGCTCAAGCTCAAACGCAGCGACTTCACGCTCGTCACCCGCCGGGTGACGCTGGACGAGCCGACCGACGACGGCCAGACGATCTACCGCGAGGCGGCGCGCCTGCTCGAACGTGAGCCGCCCCGCCCCACCCGCCTGACGGGAGTGTCGGCCCAAAACCTGTTGCCGGCGGCGGCCCCGCAGCTCGGCCTCTTCGCGCCGCCGCCGCGCGCCGCCGACACGCTCAACCGCGCCCTCGACGCCATCGCGCAGCGCTTCGGCACCGCCGCCATCACCACCGGCGACGTCGCTGCCAGCACCCGCGACGATCCGACGCTCCGGGCGCCGCCGCCCGACGAGATCGGCCGCCCCAAGAAGTGACGATCCGGCCGGCGCACCGAACCGGAAGTGCCGGACAGGTCAGTCCCAGGTCGTGCGCATGGAGAAGCGCTCTATCGCGAACGGCGCCAGGTCGATCGACGCGTTGCCGGTGGCGATCAGCTCGGCGATCGCCTGGGCGGTGATCGGCGCGAGGAGGATGCCGTTGCGGAAATGTCCGGTGGCGAGGACCAGGCCCCGGACGCGCGTCGCGCCCAGGACCGGGAGGTGATCCTCGGTGAAGGGGCGGAAGTTCGACCACGATCCGGTCACCGGCGCGTCGGCGAGCGCGGGGATCACCGTGCGGGCCATCGTCAGGATCGCGGCCAGGCCGCCGACGGTGACCTCCTTGCGGAAGCCGGCCATCTCGACGGTGCTGCCGGCCAGGACGGTCCCGTCGCGGCGCGGGACCAGATAACCGCCGGGCGCCGAAACGACGTGGCGAAACAGCGGCGGGCGGGTCTCGATCGACACCAGCTGGCCGCGCGCCGGGCGAACGACCGTCGGTGGCACCCCTGCCCCCTCGACCAGACCCGACCAGCTCCCCGCAGCGACGACCACCACGCCGGCCGGCAGCACGTCGCCGTCGAGCTCGACGCCGGTGACGGAGCCCTTGTCGACGAGGACGCGGCGCACGTAGCGCCCGGTGAGAAACCGGGCGCCGGCGCCGGCCGCCGCCTGCGAAAACGCGCGGGCGAGCTCCCGGGCGACGACCTGGGCGTCGTCGGTGAAGGCCAGCGCCGCACGCACGGCTGGGCTGAGGGCCGGCTCGCGCGCGCGCGCCGCTTCGCCGGAGAGACTCTCGACGCGCAGCCCGCGGCCGAGCTGCCAGGCGCGCCGCGACGAGAGCGCCGCCTCGCCCGCCTCGTCGAACGCCACCGCCAGGACGCCGGAGCGGTCGTACCCGACGTCGATGCCGGTCAGCTCGCGCAGCTCCGCCGCCAGCGCTGGATAGAGCGCGCGGCTCTTGAGCCCGAGCTCGAGCAGCGGCCCGGGCCCCTCGGCCTCCATCTGCGGGCCGAGGATGCCGGCCGCCGCGCTCGACGCCTCGGCGCCGGGGATGCCGCGCTCGATGACGGTCACGCCGATCCCGCGCTGCGCCAGCCGCAACGCGACCGCCGAGCCCATGATGCCGCCGCCGATGATCGCGACGTCGCTGGCGACATTACCGGCGTCCTTATCGGCTGGACGGCTCATCAGATCCCGTCCGTCGGCGCGGCCGTCCGCTGCAGCTTCCCTTCGAGCGACTTCGAGATCCAGACTTTGTTCTGGGCGTCGACGATCAACGTCGCGCAGTCCGGGTACGAATCGACCAGCTCCATCCCCTTCTTCGGACCGAGGATGAACACCGAATCGTCGAGCGCGTCGGCCAGGAAGGCGTTGGGCGCGAAGATCGTCACCTCGCGCGAGGCCGTCGCCGGGTAGCCGGTCTTCGGATCGATGATGTGGTGGTAGCGGCGGCCGTTGAGCACGAAGCCGCGCTCGTAGTCGCCCGCCGTCGAGAAGGCGTGGTCCTGGATCGGCATGCGGGCGATGATGTCGCGCGGCCCGCCGCGCGGGTTGCGGACGCCGACCATCCAGTTCGCGCTCCCCTTGCGACCGGCGACGAAGAGATCGCCGCCCGCCTGCACCATGAAGTTCTCCAGCCCCGCCGCCCGCAGCACCGCGGAGCAGCGATCGACCCCGTATCCCTTGGCGATGCCGCCCAGCCCCATCCGCATGCCAGCCCGCCGCAGCTTGACCGTCCCCGCCTTGGCGTTCACCAGCACGTCGCGCCAGTTGATGAGCTTCCGGCGCTCGGCGATCTCGTCGGGCAACGGGATCGACTTGTCCATGTCCTCGTCGAACTTCCAGAGGCCATGCATCGCCGCGAAGGTGATGTCGAACGCCCCCTCCGAACGGCGGGACATCTCGAGCGATTTTTCAATCACCTCGATCGTCTCGGCGCTGACCTTGACCGGCTTCTTGCCGGCGGCGTTGTTGACGCGAACGATGTCGCTCGGTGGCTCGCCCGGCCGCTCCCAGTCGGTCATCAGCTTTTCGACCCGCCGAAGCTCGTCGTAGGCGTCTGTGAACGCGTGCTCGGCCTTCTGCGGGTCGGACGTGTACGCCGAGAACGTCACCTCCGTCCCCATCGCCGGGAACGTCCGGGCCACCACGCGCGGCGCGGTCGCGGTTGGCGCGGCTGCAGACGGCGCGGCTTGCGCGACGAGCGCGCCCAGGGCCACAAATGAGAGAGTTCCGCTCAACACGCGGCAGACCATAGCACCACGACCGACAGTCGACCGCTCGGACGCGAGGGTGCGCCAGCGCTACTTCGCGACCAGCGCCTTGGCCACGCTGACCACGTGCGCCGCGGTGATCCCCAGCTCTTTCATGACCTCCGAGCCAGGCGCCGACAGCCCGAAACGGTCAATCCCTATTGTGGCGCCGTCGAGGCCAACGTAGGGCGCCCAGGTTGCGCTGACCGTCGCCTCGATGGCGACGCGGCGGCGGCAAGCACGGGGGAGCACCTCCTCGCGGTAGGCCGCCGGCTGGCGATCGAAGCGCTCGAACGACGGGAGGCTGACCACGCGCGTCCCGGGGCCAAGGCTCTCCGCGGCCCCGAGCGCATGCTGCAGCTCGCTTCCGGCCGACAGCAGAATCAGGTCGAGCGGCGCGGTCTCCTTCTTGGCGACGTAGCCGCCCTTGAGCGCGCCTTCCCGGCGCGTCTTGACCGGGATCCCCTCGAGCAGCGGGACGTTCTGCCGGGTGAGCGCCAGCAGCGTCGGACCGTCGGTGCGGTCGAGCGCGGCCACGAAGGCGCCCGCGGTCTCCTCGGGATCGGCCGGACGGATGACGTCCAGGTTGGGGACCAAGCGCAACCCGGGGATGGTCTCGACCGGCTCGTGGGTCGGTCCGTCCTCGCCGACGCCCACGCTGTCGTGCGTGAAGACGAAGATGGTCGGCAGGTGGGAGAGCGCCGCCAGCCGGATGGAGGCGCGGCAGTAGTCGGCGAAGACCAGGAAGGTCGCGCCGCTCGGGCGGAAGATCCCGTGCAGCGCGATGCCGTTCAGGATGGCGCACATGCCGTGCTCGCGGATCCCGAACCGGATGTTGCGCCCGGTGCGCCGGGCCGGATTGAAGTCGTCGTTGCCGGTCTTGAGATCGCCGATGTAGTTCAGCGTCGAGCCGTACAGATCGGCGCTGCCGCCGATGAGCAGCGGGACCTGCGCGGCGAGCGGCTGCAGCACGTCCTGCCCGGCCTTGCGCGTCGCGATCTTGGTCGCCGCGGGGAACTCGGGGATCGCGGCGAGAAGCGCCGCCACGTCGGGCGTCCGCCTGGCTGTCTCCTCGGGGAGATTGCGAACCTCGGCCCGCGAGCTGGCGAGCTCGGCCGCCAGCTTGGGGTTCTTGGTCTTCCAGGCCTCGAAGGTCTTGGTCCAGACCGCATGGGCGGCAGCCAGCTTCTTTCCGCGGGCCCCGAAGAACGCGCGCACCTCCGGCGAGACGAAGTACGGCTCCGCAGGCAACCCGAGACCCTTGCGCGCCGCCTCGGCGAACTTCGCCCCGCCCTCGCCGTGCGCCTTCTGCGTCCCCTCGACCTCGGGGATCCCCCGACCGATGAGCGTCTTGGCGATGATCAGCTGCGGCTTGCCGCTGCCCGCCCTCTTGGCCCGCACGAAGGCGGCGAAGAACGCCTCCACCTCGTGGCCGTCCACCGTCTGGACGTCGAACCCGAGCGCCTCGAACCGCTTGGCCGTGTCCTCGCTCTGGGTCTCCTTGGCCATCGCGTCGAGCGTGACGGCGTTCGAATCGTAAATGAGGATCAGGTTGTCGAGCTTCTGGTGGCCGGCGAAGGAGAGCGCCTCCATCGCGACCCCCTCCTGCATGCAACCGTCGCCCGCCAGGCAGACGATGTGGTGATCGAAGATCGTGTGCTCGGCGGTGTTGAAGCGGGCCTCCGCCATCTTGGCGCTGACCGCCATGCCGACCGCGTTGCCGATCCCCTGGCCGAGAGGGCCGGTGGTCGCCTCGACGCCGCCCGGGGCGTGGGTCACCTCCGGGTGTCCGGGCGTCTTGGAGCCGAGCTGTCGGAAGCGCTTGACCTCGTCGAGCGTCATCTCCCGATAGCCGCTGAGGTGCAGCCAGGCGTAGAGGAACATCGAGCCGTGTCCGGCCGACAGCACGAACCGGTCTCGGTTCAGCCACCCCGGCTGGGCCGGATCGTGGCTGAGCGCGTGCCCGTAGAGCACGGCGCCGATCTCGGCGCAGCCGAGCGGCAGACCGAGGTGGCCGCTCTGACTCGCAACGACCGCGTCGATCGCCAGACCCCGCGCCATCGTGGCCGCCTGGGAGAGAATTGGTTCGGGAAGCTCGCTCATTTGGGCGCGCAGTCTAGCTGGAGCGCTGGTCCTACGGTAGTAAGATCCTGGTTACGATCGAAGCCCGGCGACCAGCGCTTCCGCCCCAGCAAATCAAGTCGAGAAGCCAGCTTTATGCCGAAGCGCTCGTTGAGTACCTGACGCGGCACTCTCCCGACGAGGTTACGGAGGCCATGAACCGCGTCCTCGAGCAGCTCGGAGAACCGCACACCGATTCCTTCGTGGCGCGCGGGGGACGCCGAATCCTGAAGCAGACTGATTGGTAGCGATGGCAGGCCGGGCTTAGGCCGGGCTTCTCACGATTCGTCACATCCTGGCGATCCCTCGGCGACTCCGGGACAGGCCTTGGGCGCGCGTAGCTGCCGCAACATCCGCCGAATCAAGTGGGGTGCGGTCGGGGAGAAGGTGCCGGCCGTTCTTCCACCCGCAACGGCCCGCCGGCGCGCCGCCAGCCGGCGCGGGCCATCCAGGTGGACGGCAGGGCCGTGGCCGGCGCG
>Ga0209890_10001150_pt1 | contig 12040 bp, 9 predicted proteins | sample OrgsoiDNA2013049_FD_185799 | JGI IMG/M metagenome (GOLD analysis project Ga0209890, IMG submission 185799) | Permafrost soil microbial communities from the Arctic, to analyse light accelerated degradation of dissolved organic matter (DOM) -... | ecosystem: Environmental > Terrestrial > Soil >... | reverse complement strand
ACTTTGCCGCGCGGCGTGTGCATGCGCCGCCCATCCAAATGCGGCTCCGGTTCCGTGTGGTAGAACCAATTGTACTTTTCCATGTTCATGGGTATGGAGAGTGCCGAGGGCATTTGAATGAAGATCGAGCGGTCGGATCCTCCAAATTCCAGCACCAGCACCCTTTGCCGCCCATCCTCGGTCAAACGATCCGCAAGCACGCACCCGGCGGACCCTGCGCCGACGATGACGTAATCGAAATTCTCGTCTGCCAAGTCTTCGTCTCCTGCGCGCCAGCGCTAATACGGACTGTCGACGTCGCCCATCGCGACATAGACACTCTTGAGTTGCGTGTAGTGCTCGATGGCGGCGCGGCCGTTCTCGCGGCCGAGCCCGGAAAGCTTCACGCCGCCGAAGGGAAGCTCGATCGGCGTGACGTTGTACTGATTGATCCAACAGGTCCCGGCCTGCAATCGAGCGATCACCCGATGCGCGCGGGTCAAATCGTTGGTGAACACCCCGGCCGCCAGTCCGAATTCCGTGGCATTGGCGCGTTCGATGACTTCCTGCTCGTCATCGAATTCCAGCACCGACATTACCGGGCCGAAAATCTCCTCGCGCACGATCGCCATGTCGTCGCGGCAATTGTCGAACACGGTCGGTGCAACGAAGTATCCCTGCTTGAGCTCGCCCGTCGTCACTCGCATGCCGCCGGTCAGGATGCGCGCGCCCTCCGCGCGCCCGCGTTCGATGTAGGAAAGCACCTTGTGCATGTGCTGCTCGGATACCAGTGCGCCCACCTGGGTTTCGGGATTCATGGGATCGCCGATTCGCATCGCATTGACGCGACCCACGAGCCGTTCGAGAAAGGCCGCCTTGATCGAGCGATGCACGAAGACGCGCGTGCCGTTGGAACATACCTGGCCGGAGGAGTAGAAATTCGCGAGCAGCGCGCCCGACACCGCATTGTTGAGCGTGGCATCGCCGAAAATGATCAGCGGCGATTTGCCGCCCAACTCCAGCGTGACGCTCTTCAGGGTTTGCGCCGCATCGCTCATGACGGCCTTGCCCGTACCGACCTCGCCGGTGAGCGAGACCTTGCGAATGCCGGAATGCCGCGTCAGCAGCCGGCCGGTGTCGGCGAATCCCTGCAGCACTTGAAACACGCCGGGGGGAACTCCCGCCTCGAGCAGGATCTCCTGCAGCTTGACGGCGGAGAACGGCGTCAGCTCCGCGGGTTTGAATATCATGGCATTGCCGCAGGCAAGCGCCGGCGCGGCTTTCCAACAGGCGATTTGCAGCGGGTAATTCCAGGCGCCGATGCCGGCGACCACGCCGAGCGGCTCGCGGCGGGTATAGCCGAAGGCCTGGGATCCGAGATCGATATGCTCGCCGCTGAGACTTTGCGCGAGACCGGCAAAGTATTCGAAGCAATCCGCGCCCGAGGCCACGTCCACCACGCGCGTCTCTTGGATGGGCTTTCCGGTGTCGCGCGTTTCGAGTTCGGCGAGTTCCTGATTGCGCGACCTCAAGATGTCGGCGGCACGGCGCAGCACCCGGGCGCGTTCGGCGCCCGTCATGGCGCCCCAACCCGCCTGTCCCTTCCACGCCGCGCGCACCGCCGCGTTGACTTGGCTCGATCCGGCCGCCGTAACGTAGCCCAGGATTTCGCCCGTCGCAGGATTGATGGATGCGAATCGCTCGCCGGCGGTGGGACTGGAACTGCGCGTCAGCGGCGGTGCGCCCTCGCCGCTCGCGGCGGGCGCAGCCTGCCTCAGCCGCTCATCGACGAACGCCGTGAGCAATGCGCGCGCGCTTTCACTATCGGCCTCGCGCCACCCGGACAGCGCGGCCCGCAGCCACACGCCGTCGATCATGGCCGCGATCATGGCGGCCAGGCGCTGCGCTTCGTCCGGCGGCACCAGGCTTCGCAGAGAACTGCGCAGGTTCGACAAGGTGCGCCGCTGATACACCGATTGCACCCTCTTCAGCGACGGGACGTGCAACACCTGGCCCCAGAAAGCAAGCCAAGCCGTGCCCGTGCGTTGTTCGAATTCCTCCGGCGCAAGATTCGCATCGATGACCGCTTGAATGCGCCCGCGCGGCGTGCTTACTTGGCGCAAGCGCGCACGCACATGGTTGCCCACGCGCCGCGCCAACGAGCGAAAGGCCGCATCGAGCAAGCCATCCTTGTCGCCGAAGTAATGTGCGACCAAGCCCGGCGACACGCTTGCGCGCGCCGCGATTTGCGCGAGCGTCGTGCCCACGTAACCAAGTTCCGCTAGGCTATCGATGGTGACTTCGACCAACTGGCGGCGTCGGGTGTCTTCGATCGGCGCTGGAGAATCCTCGGCCGAGGTCATTGATTGGTTATTCAATTTGGGGAGTCTCCCGGATTTTGATGGCCAGTAGACGGCCGCCTGCAACTGCGTCTAAGATACGTAATAATAGATTTTTTACTCATAATTTCAATCACTAAGGACGCATGAGTGAAAGCTGACAAGAAATCGCTGAATGCCCGTTCAAAATCCCGGTCGCCGCTTCAATCATGCCGCTCCGAATGGCGCTGGGTCAAGCTCTCGAGCACATCGATTCACTGAGGGTACGCTAATGGGTAATGAGGCCGACAGCGCTCGGACCGACAGCGGTATGGAACACTTCGGATACAGGGAGTCGCTCGATCGCGGAATCGGAAAGTTCGGCAGCTTTGCCGCCGGTGTCAGCTATATCTCGATCCTTACCGGCACTTTTCAGCTGTTCTACTTCGGATTCGGTACTGCCGGACCGGCTTATCTGTGGTCCTGGCCAATGGTATTGATCGGCCAGCTCACGGTCGCGCTGTGCTTCATGGAACTGGCCGCCAAATACCCGGTTGCAGGATCGGTCTACAATTGGTCCAAACAGCTTGGCAGCCGCATCGTGAGCTGGTCTGCCGGTTGGCTGATGCTCACCGCATCGATCGTTACGTTGTCTGCAGTTGTGCTTGCGCTTCAACTCAACCTGCCACGCTTGTGGAGCGGTTTTCAAATTGTTGGCGACGGGTCAGGTGCCTACGATTTCGCCACCAACGCGGTGATCCTCGGTACGGCCTTGATCCTCTTCACCACCGTCGTCAATGCGCTCGGAGTGCGGTTGATGGCAATGATCAACAGCGCGGGCGTCTTTATTGAGCTGATTGCCGCTTGCTTGATTGCAATCATTCTCGCGTGTCACGCGACGCGCGGGCCCGAAGTTTTTTTCTCGGCAAACGGGTACGGCGCCGGTAACGGCTTTCTGGGCGCATTTCTCATGGCGTCGCTGGCCTCGGGATATGTAATGTACGGATTCGACACCGCGAGTTCGCTGGGCGAGGAGACGGTCGAGCCCCGTCGCACCGCTCCGCGAGCGATCCTGCGAGCCATCCTTGCCTCCTTCGTCATCGGCGGCTCGATCCTCGTGTTCGCGATATTGTCGGCGCCCAACCTGAGCGACCCGCAGATCGCCAGCAGCAGCGGCGGCCTGCAATATATCGTCGAACAAGTGATGTGGGGTCCGTTGGGCAAGATATTCCTGATCTGCATCGTGATTGCGGTGAGCGTGTGCTCGCTGGCCGTGCACACCGCGGCCATCCGCATGACCTTCGCGATGGCGCGCGACAATGCGCTGCCGTTCGGGGAGAAACTCGCCCGGGTGAATCCCAAGACTCAGACGCCAATCACCCCCGCCATCCTCATCGGCGTGATCGCCGCGCTGATCCTGGTGGTCAACGTCGGTCAGCCCAAGATCTTCACCGTATTGACGTCGATCGCGGTTATCATGATCTACCTGGCGTACTTGATGGTGACGGGGCCTCTGCTGCTGAAGCGTCTGCGCGGGCACTGGCCCCCCGCCGATCTCGCCGCGGGCGGATACTTCACCATGGGCAGGTGGGGATTGTTGGTCAATGTCATTGCGGTACTGTGGGGCGCCGGGATGGCACTCAATCTGGCCTGGCCGCGCGAAGCTATTTACGGGACGCCTTGGTACAACACGTGGGGTGCGTTCGCGTACACGGGAGTGATTCTAGGAGCCGGTCTGTTGTGGTACGGACTCAAGGGTCGCCGTTACATCGGCACGCTGGCCTCTCACTCAGTGGCATGACGCTATCGAGCTATGCGCTCATGGCGGTGTTGGCGCTGCCGGTGCAAGCCGAAGCGGCCTCTGCCATGCCGAGCACTGCGGTAACCCTTAGGCCTACGCCTGCGCCGATCAGCGACGCGTCGCCGCCGGCCGGCGGCCGGCGCGATCCACCGAGCTGCCAAACCGTGCGTTTCTCCGACGTCGGCTGGACCGATGTAACCTCCACCACCGCACTGATCGCTCAGTTGCTGCGCTCCATCGGCTACTCGCCGACGATCACCGTGTTGTCGGTTCCCGTGACCTTCGCCTCTCTTCAGAACAACGATCTCGACGTCTTCCTCGGCAATTGGATGCCGGCCCAGGCGGGCGATCGGGGCCATTACGTCGGGGACGGAACCGTCGTCGTGATCGGCGCCAATCTAACCGGCGCCAAATACACGCTGGCGGTGCCGGCATACACCTATGCCGCCGGTCTCAAGGACTTCAAGGATATTCAGCGCTTCGGACCCGAACTCAACGACTCGATCTACGGAATCGAACCCGGCAACGACGGCAATCGGCATGTGTTGGACATGCTCAAGCAGAATCAATTCGGCCTGGACGGCTTCAAATTGATCGAGTCCAGCGAACAAGGCATGTTGGCACAGGTGGAGCGCTCCTACCACGACAAGAAACCCATCGTGTTCCTGGCCTGGGAACCGCATCCCATGAACATGCGTTTCGACTTGAAATACCTCGCCGGCGGCGACGAGGTGTTCGGCCCCAACTACGGCGGCGCCACCATATATACCGTGACTCGCAGGGGCTACAGCGCGGAATGCCCGAACATGGGCCGCCTGCTCGCCAATTTGAAGTTCACGCTGCGCGGCGAGAGCGAAATAATGGCCGCCATCCTGGACCGGCATGAGCCGCCCGACAGCGCGGCGACGGAATGGCTGAAAGCCAATCCCTCGGCGGTCAAGGCCTGGCTGGCGGGAGTGCTGACCTTCGACGGCAGGCCCGCATTGAGTGCGCTGGCGCGCGCCTCGCCCACGGCGCATTCCAGCGGTATCGAGCAATGGATCCTCGGCCACAAGATTCCCGTGGGCGATGCCATGGCGGTGGCCATCGATTACGTCAAGGCGCACGGCACCTTGGTATTCAGCGGCGTATCCATCGTCATTCGCGGCATGGTCGACGGGCTGACCGCGTTGCTGCGTGCGCTGCCCGCGCTGGTGCTGATCGCCGCGATCGCGGCGCTGGCGTGGGTGCTGCGACGCTCTCTGGCCCTCGCCGCCTTCGTGGCGCTGGCGCTGCTGTTCATCTTGAACCAGGGCTATTGGCTCGCGACCCTCGAGACGCTGTCGCTGGTCATGGTCGCCACATTGGCGTCGACCGCCATTGGCGTGCCGCTCGGAATCGCTGCCGCGCATCGGCCGCGCCTGTTCGCGGCTTTGAGGCCGGTGCTCGATTTGATGCAGACCTTGCCGACCTTCGTGTACTTGATTCCGACGCTGGTGCTGTTCGGCCTCGGCGTGGTTCCGGGGCTCATTTCCACCGTGATATTCGCCCTGCCCGCCCCGATCCGCCTCACGCATTTGGGCATTTCCTCGGTGCCGAAACCGCTCATCGAGGCGGGCGAGGCGTTCGGTGCCACCCCGATGCAGCTGTTGTGGAAAGTAGAACTGCCGAGCGCGGCGTCCACCATCATCGCAGGCGTCACCCAGTGCATCATGCTGAGCCTGTCGATGGTGGTCATCGCCGCCTTGGTCGGCGCCGGCGGGCTCGGCGTGCCGGTGGTGCGCGCGCTGAACTCGGTGCAGGTCGGCATGGGCTTCGAGGCCGGCTTCACCATCGTGCTGCTCGCCATCATATTGGACCGGATCAGCAGACCCAAGGAAAGGGGGGCGTCGCGATGACCTCGGCGGTGGAATTCAAGGGCGTCGATATCCTGTTTGCGCCGGCGGGGCGCGATGGCCGCAAGGCATTGCGCGAGGCGCTCGCCGCTCTCGACGGCGGCGGCACGCGCAGCGACATTCAGAATAAATATGGCGTCATCGTGGGCGTGGCCGGTGCGTCCTTGAGCGTTGCCCGCGGCGAAATTTCCGTGCTGATGGGCCTCTCAGGCTCCGGCAAGTCGACCTTGCTGCGCGCCGCCAATGGCTTGAACCCGGTCACGCGAGGGTCTGTGCTGGTTCGAGACGGCGAGTCCGCCATAGATGTCGCCACCTGCGATACCTTGCAGATGCGCCGGCTGCGCCGCGAACGCATTGCGATGGTGTTTCAGCAATTCGGCCTGCTGCCTTGGCGCACGGTGCGCGAAAACGTGGGCTTCGGCTTGGAACTGCGCGGCGAAGGCGCCGCGCAGCGCAAGACCATCGTCGATGACAAATTGGAATTGGTCGGGTTGTCGCAGTGGGCGGATCGCTACGTCAGTGAACTCTCGGGCGGCATGCAGCAACGGGTCGGGTTGGCGCGGGCGTTCGCCACCGATGCGGACATTCTGCTGATGGATGAGCCGTTCTCGGCGCTCGACCCGCTGATCCGCGGCAAGTTGCAGGACGAACTGCTGACGCTGCAGGCGCGCGTCAAGAAGACCATCCTGTTCGTCAGCCACGATTTGGACGAGGCTCTGCGGCTCGGGGATCACATTTCCATTTTGCAGAACGGGCGCATCATTCAGACCGGCACGGCCGAAGACATCGTATTGGCGCCCGCCGATGAATACGTGGCGGAGTTCGTGCGCCACATGAATCCGCTGACCGTCCTCACCGGCGGCATGATCATGCAGCGCCGCGCGGCGATGGCCGGCGACGCCGGCGGCATCTGGCTGGATGGCGCGCGGCGCTACCGGCTGTCGCTGAATTCCGCGGATGAGGCCGTGAGTCTGCAGCTCGACGGCATTGCAGAGACGCTGCGTCATGTTCGGGACGATGGCGACCTGACCCGCTTGGGGCCGGGCCTTGCCGTGGCGCCTGCCTCGCTCTCGCTGCAATCCATCATTCATTTGCGCCAGGCCACGGGGCACCCCGTGCTGCTGGTCGAGGACGGCAGGATTCTCGGGGTCTGCGGCGAGGCCGAGATCATCCGCGCGCTTGCCGGCGGACGCCACACGAGCGCCGCCGCCCCCTGAAGCGCGCGTCAGGGCCGCGTTGCCCCGGACATCCGCGCCTTGCCCTGGACGCATTTAAATATTATCATGAAGATAATAAAATCACTGCGCTGCGGCGCCTGGAACTCGAGGGGGATCTATGAATCATGACGTCATCATTTCTTGCGCGGTCACAGGAGATGACACCAAGGTCACCAAGAGCCCGCATTGCGCCGTCACCCCGGAACAAATCGCCGCGACCGCCGTTGCGGCGGCCCAAGCCGGCGCTGCCATCGTCCACATCCACGTGCGTGAGCCCGAAACCGGGGCGTTCAGCATGGAAACCCGGCACTACCGCGAGGTCGTCAAGCGCATCCGGGAAAGCAAGGTCGATGTGATCGTGAACCTCACCTGCGGCATGGGCGGCTACATCGTCGTGGGCGATCATGGCCTCAAGGACACGCCCGGGCCGGGCAGCGATTTCGTCAGCCAGGAAAATCGCATGCGCCATGTCATCGACCTCTGCCACGAGGGTCTGTACCGCCCAGACATCGCGACCTTGGACTGCGGCTCCCTGAATTTCGGCGACGGCAATCGCGCCTACGTGTCGACGCCCAATTACCTGCGCCAAGGCGCCGGCATCTGCAAGGATCTCGGCGTCAAGCCGGAGTTGGAGGTCTTCGATACCGGCAATCTTTCGTTCGTCAAGCAAATGATCAAGGAAGGCCTTCTTACAGCCCCGTCGCTCATTCAACTGTGCATGGGCATACCCTACGGAGTACCGGCCGACGTGGGTCACTTGCTCGCAATGGTCAATTCGCTGCCCGAGAATTGCAATTGGGGCACGTTCGCGATCAGCCGCATGCAGATGCCGTGGGCGGCGCAGGCGGTGCTGCTCGGCGGCAATGTGCGCGTCGGGCTCGAGGACAATCTTTATTTGAGCAGGGGCGTTTATGCGAGCAACGCCCAGCTGGTGGAGAAGGCGCGCACCATCGTCGAAGCGATGGGAGCGCGGGTGCTCAACGCCGCGCAGGCGCGCGAGAAGCTGCAACTCCATTGAGTACCGCCCCCGTGATCGAACTTCCCGTTTATCGCGCAACGATCGAACCCGCCTGGATCGATTTCAACGGGCATGTGCGCGACGCCTACTACGCCTTGGTGGCGAGTTACGCCGTCGACGACGTCATGGATCAACTGGGACTGGACGCCGCGTACCGTGAACGCACTCATTGCACTCTGTACACGCTCGAAGAACATTTGCACTACCTGCACGAGGTCAAGAGTTCGGACGATCTGACGGTCAGCACGTCGATTTTGGATTTCGACCGCAAACGGATCCACGTCGGTTGCCGATTCATTAGTTCCCGCGTCAGCGAGTCGGTCGCGACCGCCGAAATGATGCTGCTGCACGTGCATCAGGGCGATAAACCCACTGCGGCGTCGTTTCCCGATGAGATATCGGCGAGGCTCGAGGCGCTCAAGGTGCCCCCCGCCTCGCGCGCAGCTTTCGTTCCGGGTTCGCGCACGATTGAATTGAAGCGCCGCTGAGCGATGCCGCCGGCGGATCTTCATCGGCTCATCGCGCCCCGCAGCATCGCACTCGTAGGTGCCGGCGCCTGGACTGACGCCGTGGCCGCCGGCAATATCAGCATCGGCTATTCCGGCATTCTCTGGCGGGTCCATCCGACCAGGGCGTCGACCGCCACGCACACCTACTATAGGTCGATCGCAGACCTTCCCGGCGTTCCCGACGCGGCCTTCATCGCGGTGCCCAATCACGAAGCGCCGAGCGTCGCCGGCGCGCTTGCGGCGCGGGCTGCCGGAGGATTCGTGTGCTTCAGCGCGGGATTCTCCGAGACCGGCACCGAGTCCGGCCGGCAGCTCGCTCGCGAGCTTGAGCACAATGCCGGTGATCTGCCCTATTTTGGTCCGAACTGCTACGGCTTCGTGAATTTCTTCGACCGGGTGGCGATGATGCCGGATCAGATCGTGGGGCCGCCCGTGCAGCGCGGCGTCGCACTGATTTGCCAGAGCGGCACGATTGCGCTCACGCTCATGTTCAATCAGCGTTCGCTGCCACTCGGCTGCCTGTTCACCGTCGGCAATCAGACGCGCTTGGCCGTGGAAGATCTGATCGAGATCCTTTGCGATGATGCGCGTGTTTCGGCGTTCGGCTTGTATCTCGAGGGGATCAAGGATCCGGAACGATTTGCGCGCGCGGCGGCTCGCGCCCGGGCGGCGGGCAAACCCATCGCCGTCATCAAATCAGGGCGCACCGCAGCGGCGGTGCGCACCGCGCACAGTCACACCGGAGCGCTGGCGGGCACAGATGTGGTGTTCGAAGCGTTTTGCCGGCAGGCTGGAATTGCCCGTTGCGACACCCTGAGTACTCTCTGTGAAACGCTCAAGCTGTTTCACCTGGGAGGACCGCTCGCGGGCCGTAAAGTGCTGGTCATGGGAGCGTCGGGCGGTGACATGGCGATGACGGCCGACGTGTCGCGCGATATGGATTTGGACTTTGCGCCCCTGCCGCAGGCTCGCGCCGGCGCCTTGCGCGAGGTTCTGACCGACCGGGTCACCATTGCCAACCCGTTCGATATTCACACATACCTGTGGTTCGATCCGCCCGCACTGAAGCGCGTTTTCAGCGAGGTCCTTAAGGGAGGTTACGATGCGGTGGGCTTCATGCTGGACAGCCCGCCTGAGGGCCAGGCCGATGCCGCCGCCTATGACGCGGTCATCGACGTGTTCATCGATGCCGCGCGCGGCACGCCGGCACGCGCGGCGCTCATCGCATCGCTCCCCGAGACCATCAGTGCGAGAATTCGCCTGCGCTGCCTCGACGGCGGCGTCGTGCCCCTGCAGGGTCAGCGCGAAGCACTGGAAGCACTCTCCTTGGCAGGAAGCGTCGGCGCGGCGTGGAGCGGCAATGCGTGCGCTCAATTGCAGCGTCCGCCGCCGCGCGCCGATGCCTCGACCGTCAGGAGCCTCGCCGAGCACGAGGGCAAGGCGGCGCTGGCCGCGTTCGGAGTGCGCATTCCCAAGGGCAAGCGGGTACCGGTGCATGCGGCCGCCGCGGCCGCCCGCGCACTCGGATTTCCCGTAGTTCTGAAGGCCACCGGCTCACACCTGGAGCATAAGACCGAAGTGGGCGGAGTGGTGCTCAATGTGCGCAGCGAGGCCGAGGCGAGGAATGCCGCCGAGCGGTTGGCGAAGCTGTCGGACACTGTCTTGGTGGAAGAGATGGTCACCGACGGAGTCGCCGAAGTTCTGATCGGCGTCATCGTCGATCCGCAGTTTGGCCAGGTGCTGGTTCTCGGTGCGGGCGGCGTGTTCACGGAGATCCTGTCTGACAGCGTCAGCCTGCTGCCACCCTGGACTCATGCATCGATAGAGGCCGCGCTCCGGCGCTTGAGCATAGCCCAGCTGCTGGACGGGCATCGCGGCAAGCCCGCCGCCGACGTGGGCGCCCTCATCGGCGCGATTCTCGGTGTGGCACGCTACGCCAGCGAGAATTTGTCGGCGCTGGTCGAAATCGACGTGAACCCCGTGATCGTCCGTCCGGCAGGTTTGGGCGCGGTCGCGGTGGATACGATGATTCGCTTGATCAACCAAATTCCCTGAAGGAGGGAGGCTCCATGTCAGATGGAATTCTTACCGTCAAGAACGGTGCCATTCTCGAAATTACCATCGATCGGCCGAAGGCGAATGCCATCGATCTTGCAGCGAGCCGCCGCTTGAACGACGTGGTCACGGCGTTCCGCGACGATCCTGAGTTGCGAATCGCCATCGTCACCGGCGCCGGCGATCGATTTTTCTCACCCGGCTGGGACCTCAAGGCGGCGACAGCAGGCGAGCAATCGGATTCGGATTGGGGGGTCGGCGGCTTTGCCGGGTTCAACTACCCCAGGAATCTCAACAAGCCCGTCATCGCGGCGGTCAACGGCATCGCGTGCGGCGGCGGTTTCGAGATCGTGCTCGGCACCGACATCATCGTGATGGAGGAGCACGCGAAATTTGCCCTGCCGGAGATCAATGTCGGCGTGCTGGCCGATGCCGGCACCGTCAAGCTGCGGCGGCGAATCCCCTATCACGTGGCGGTGGAATTCCTGCTGACGGGCCGCTGGATGGAAGCCGCCGAGGCCAAGCACTGGGGCCTCGCCAATCACATCGTGCCCAAAGGCCAAGGTTTGGCCAAGGCGCAGGAGATCGCGCGGCAGCTGGCCGACGGTCCACCCCTGCTGTTTCCGGCGATCAAACAGCTGCTGCGGCACACCGAAATGGTGCCCGAGCATGAAGCGTTCGAATTGCACGATTCGCTGGATGCCGTTCAGCGAGTGATTCGTTCCGAGGATCTCAAGGAAGGCACGCGGGCATTCACCGAAAAACGCAAGCCTCGCTGGACCGGGCGCTGAGACTTAAGCCAACCGCCGCCATGCCTGCGCCCTCGTCAGCGGGGTAATGCGGTCGCGGCGACGCACACTCGGGACAATGGATCGGCGCCGCACCGATGGTATAGCTCAAGAGATCCGTCAACTCGTGTGCGTTGTGGTGAAATTCCTCGGCATACGGCGCGCGCTGGCGCACGAGCCCGATGGCGACCGCGAAGGCGCGCGCCATATTCTCATTTTCATCTTCGTAGCATTGCTCGTCGTTGCAAAACAGTTGATTGTGAATGGGGCAGTTCTTCAGCACCTGCGTTTGTAGCGCGATACCGATGGCGATTTCTTGTTTTTTGCCCATGTCCTCATCCCCATTTGAGTCTGCGCAAGGTCTTGATGGTCTTGGCGGCGCGGCCTTCGCGGCCCGGCGTGCATCCGACCACTTTGAGCGCCAGCCGCCACGCGGCGGCCTGGGGGGCCGGTTCAGGCGGATCATAGGGCGCAAGCGGCG
>Ga0209890_10001148_pt1 | contig 12062 bp, 14 predicted proteins | sample OrgsoiDNA2013049_FD_185799 | JGI IMG/M metagenome (GOLD analysis project Ga0209890, IMG submission 185799) | Permafrost soil microbial communities from the Arctic, to analyse light accelerated degradation of dissolved organic matter (DOM) -... | ecosystem: Environmental > Terrestrial > Soil >... | reverse complement strand
AGCGGAGGCGACCCCAGGGCTCGCTGACGGCCAGTATCTGGTCCCAGACCTCGGCGCTGTGTACGGTGCCGAGCAGCATCCTGCGCGCGTCGTCGTCTCCAGCGACAGACACGACCTCCAAGGATCCGCCTGGCCGAGCGATGTTGACTGCGGCGACCCCGAAGCCGAGGGCCTGGACAATCGTCTGCGCCAACAGGTCAAGCATCGCCACCAGGTCATCGGGAACGGTGGGCTGAACAGCACCGGGGGAAACCGTTCCTAGCCGTCCCCCCTGATCGCGGTGGTGATTTTCCGACATCCACATCCGACCTGAGTGTTGGGTCCCCGGACTCAGTTTACGATTCCTTGACCGAGTCGACGGTGCGAATTCGCATCTTGGCCGGCTCCGGTTGCAATACGCCACCAGCGTGACCATTCGTTTGGCTTTCGATGGGTGGCGTGCTGAAGCTGGGCGGCACGACGATTCGAGCATGATCGGGATGATCACCGCGTCGGGATTCACCGCTGGCCAAAGTCATCGGACTGATCGTCACCGCTGACGACTTCAGCGCGGTGCCGGTCACCGTCAGAGTGTTCGTCATCAGGATGCTCGGGCTCACGGTGCTCGACGTTGTCCTCGACCCGCTCTCGCGAGATCCGCGCTCAGGAGCGTGCCAGCCCGCGGTGGCGGGGTCGCAGACATGGGTCGGCTCGGTCTTCACCGCCTGGATCTCAGCGCCGGAAAGGCGAAGGCGTCAAGGCCCGGCTGCTGGATACCTCATCTGGCCGGCCAACGCGTTCGCGGCCGTGATCCTTCCTGTTCTGCTGGTCAAGAGCGCAATAGACGGGGAAGGCCTGACCAGTCCAGGTTGCGGAGCTGGACTCTTCGAGCACGAACCCATGAGTGCAGGTCACCGTGTCTAGGGCTTCGCCACCATGGCGCGCCCAACGACAACGAAGGCTATATTTGCAGGCCTGAGCCCCGATGGAGGTCAAGGTGATCCCCCTTCCCTTGCACGAGGTGGTGGCCGCGTTCGAGCGGTTGTACCCCCCGCACACCGCCTCGTCATGGGACCGTGTCGGGCTCGTCAGTGGTGACATGGATCAGCCGGTCTCCTTGGTGCATTTCGCCGTCGACCCCACCCTCGCAGTGATCGACGAGGCCCGGGCTGCTGGCGCGGACCTGCTGGTCACCCACCATCCGCTCCTGCTGCGTGGTGTGCATAGTGTGGCCACCACCAGCGCCAAAGGTGCGTCGGTCACCGCCCTGATCGTGAACCACATCGCCTTGTTCGTCGCCCATACCAATGCAGATGTGGCCTCACCTGGCGTGTGTGATGCCCTCGCCAGTGCCTGCGGTCTGGTCGAGGTGGGACCGCTGGAGGTCGTGGACGGGGTGGGCCATGGCAGGGTCGGCTCGCTGGTCAGCCCGCTGACGCTGCGCGAGTTTGTGCAGAACTTGAGTCTCGTGCTCCCCAAGGCCGCAGCCGGGATCCGGGTGGCAGGTCCGGCAGATGCCCTGGTGTCCAGGGTGGCGGTCGTCGGGGGAGCCGGCGACGACTTCTTCGATGCCGTTCGAGCCAGCGGAGCTGACGTATACGTCACCGCGGATCTGCGTCATCACCCGGCGCTTGAGGCCCGGGAAGAAGCTCGTGGGGGTACCCCATACCTTGTTGATGCTGGTCACTGGGCGACCGAGTGGCTGTGGCTTCAGAGTGCCCGTTCGGAGTTGCTGCGCGAGCTTGCCGGGCGAGGTACTAGTTTGAACACTCACATCTGCACGCTGTGCACGGACCCGTGGGACTTCGTCATCGGGGCCGCCACGGGCGACAACAACGGAGGTACGTCCTGAAAGCCGATACGAGCCGTCAGTGGCGTTTGCTGGATCTGCAGGGGCTGGATACTCGACTGGACCAGATAGCCCACCGCAAGGCGACCCTGCCTGAGCTGGCGCAGCTGCGCGTCCTCGACGCTGAGACCTGCGCCGTGAACGATGATCTGGTCCGGGCCAAGACAGCCTTGAATGACGTCCAGCGCGAGATAATCAAGGCCGACACCGATGTACAGCTCGTGCGAGAACGCAGTATTCGTAACCAGGCACGGATGGACGCTGGCCAGGGAACCGCCAAGGACATGCAGGCGCTCCAGCATGAGGTTGACTCCCTGGCTCGCCGGCAGTCGGCGCTGGAGGACATCGAGCTCGAGGTGATGGAGCGGGCCGAGGGTCTGGCAGCCGATGTGAGCAGACTCGAAGTTGCCAGCGCCGAGATGACAGCCCGCGCAGACGGGCTGAAGGCAGTGTGCGACAAGACTCTGGCCGAGCTTGACGCCGAGGTTGAGCAGATCGGTCGTTCACGAGCTGACGTCGTGGCAGGCGTGGGCGATGACCTCTTGGCACTCTACGAGAAGATCCGTGCGTCCAGTGACGGCATCGGGGCCGCGGTTTTGCGAAAGCGTCGTTGTGAGGGATGCAACCTGGAGCTCAACCAGGGGGAGATCAACAGGTTCACGGCTGCTGCGGAGGACGAGGTGCTCCGCTGCGAGGAGTGTCGCCGCATCCTGATCCGTACCTCTGAGTCCGGCATCTGAGGAGAGGTAGTGAGTGGACGCCGAGTCGTCGTCGAGGCTGATGGCGGGTCACGAGGTAATCCCGGCAACGCCGGCTATGGCGCGCTGGTACGCGATGCGGTCTCGGGCGAGGTGATCGCCGAGCGGGCCGGATCTGTGGGTATCGCCAGCAACAACGTTGCCGAGTATTCGGGCCTGGTTGCCGGGCTCAAGGCGGCATTCGGCATCGATGCCGGTGCCGAGGTCACGGTCCGGCTGGACTCCAAGCTTCTTGTCGAGCAGATGACCGGGCGCTGGAAGATCAAGGCGCCTGACCTACGCCGTCTGGCGCTGGAGGCTGGCGATGTCGTGGCTGAGTTCCGCGCCGCCGGGGGATCGGTGAGCTACGTCTGGGTCCCTCGAGCCGAGAACTCCGCTGCTGATGTGCTGGCGAACGCCGCAATGGACGGTAAGTCTGTGAACTGGACGAGCAACGCCGCCCAGGAGGTGGTCGACCCTGACGTCGCGGGGAGTCCAGATGTGGGAGAGCCCACCAGGATCGTGCTGGTACGTCATGGCGTGACCGATTTCACCGTTGCGGGCAAGCTCGACGGGCGGGGAGGTCCTGACCCTGCCTTGAACGCGCACGGCCAGCGACAAGCCCGTGCCGCAGCCGCCGGAGTCCGGGCGTTCGTCGGTGATTCATCGGCAAGGGTGATCACCTCGAGCCTGAGGCGGGCGATGGAGACGGGCGCCGCGATAGCCGGCGAGCTTGGCGTGCGTGCGCAGGTTGACGTCGACTGGGATGAGCAGAACTTCGGTGACTGGGACGACATAAGTATGCGGGAACTGGCAACCCGCCATCCGCAGGAGCTGATGCAATTTCGAAGCGACCCGCGGTACTCACGACCCGGCGGTGAGGCGCACGTCGATCTTGAGGTTCGCGTGCTGGCTGCCTTTGAACGGGCGACAGCAGCCGGCGGCACTGTTGTCGTGGCCACTCACCGAAAGCCGATCATGACGGTGCTTGCCCACCTGTTGGGGATTCCGCCTGAGCGCATCTGGCGGCTTGCCACTGCACCGGCGTCGCTGACCTTGGTCGAGGTCTGGGCAGATGGTGGGGCGTCCGTCGCCTTCGTCAACGACACCAGCCATCTACGGTGAGCAACGTCCATTGCGGGGGAATCCTCGATTCATCCATGCGCTGATGGTCACACCGTTGTGGTCGACGTGCAGACCTCTGCGGAGTGCAGGGGTTCTGACACCTACCTTGCGCGGATCGGCAGCGATCACCTGCATGGAATGGCAACCTCCCTCAGACGCCACCTCCTGAGCGACCTCAGTGGAGTGGCTGCGTGTTGCGGCCTGCCAGAGCACCGCTACCTCTTCCTGTGACGGCGGCGGGCGGGTGATCGGCTAGGCCGTGAAGGTAGCCGCATCTGCGGTCTCGGAGCGTCACGGTCTTCTCTGATGGTTTCGAGCCCATCTTGGCCAGGATGGCCATCGGACAGCGTCAGGGTCGAAGGCTGCCGGATTGCCTGGTTACAGGGATAGACGATCAGGTGAATGCCAGTGCCAGAGTCGCGGCGAGGGTCGCAGCGATCGCGCCCAACGCGCCTTGCCAGGCGAATCGCCAGGCCGAGACGGCTATCCCGGCCCGGCGACATCGTTCTCGCCACAGGATCGTGGCCAGCGATGCCCAGATGGTGACCAACGGTCCTGCGTTGACCCCAATCAACAGCGCCATCAGCCGATGTGGGTCGTTGTCGGTCACGGACTCCAGTGCCAGGTAGGCCGGCAGATTGTCTACCATGTTGGCGGAGCCTGCTCCGAGCGCACTCACGCGTAACAGGTCAAAGACTCCGTTGCCGGTGCCGACCCAGCCGGCAAGCAGGTCGCGCAGCCCGTGCCCCAAAGCGAGGTCCACCACGACGAACAATGCGCTAACCCCCAGGACGATGAGCCACGGGACCTTGACCTCGCGCAGGAGGGGGCGGTTGCGCACCAGGAGGGTACCGACCAGGACCAGAGCCGCAGCCGATGCCGGGATGGCCGGGGTGATGCCGCTGACGAAGGCGGGCCCGAGCGCCACGCAGACCGATGAGGCCACGATGAGCAACGTCCGGTCGTGGGGTGCGGGGGGAGCTTCGGTGCGGTAGCGGCCCTTGAGGTCGCGCAGGTGAATGACCGCCAGCACGGCGACAGTGGCCGCGATGGCTGCTAATGCCGGCCGCAAGGCTAGCAAGATATACCCCGAGTAGCCGACTCCCAGCGCCGAGAACCGTTGCAGTGCCAGCAGGTTGGTCAGGTTGGACACCGGCAGTAGCAGGGAGGCGGTATTGGCCAGCCAGACGGTGGTCATGGCGAAGGGCAGCGGGCTCAGCCGCAGCTGACGGGCGACCGCGATGACCACCGGGGTCAGCAGAACAGCCGTGGTGTCGAGGCTGAGAAAGATGGTCGACAGGCATGAGAGCACCACGATGAGTACCCATAGCAACCACGTGCGACCACGTCCAGCGCGGGCGGCCCAGTGGCCCGCTACGTCGAAAACTCCGGCGGCGTTGGCGATTTCGGCCACCACCGTGATGGCGATCAGGAAGATCAGGACTGGACCGACGCGGATCGCCTGGTCGGTCAGGACCGCCCCCGAACCGGCAGTCACTGGGCCCACGTGTCAAGTATCCATGGCTGGCCCGGGCGGGCTGGCTCTGTCAGAGCTGTCTCGAATCGTCGGGCCAACGCCTCGTGGAGGGTCTTGGCGCTCCTGGGGTCAATACCCTGCTCGCACAGGTACCGGGCCACCAAGCCGCGGGTGTGCTTGGCCATATGCGTGGCGCCGGGGACACGGATCTGAACCCATCGAGTGGCCAGATCGCCCCGGGGAACCCAGGTCGTGGTGTAGGTGCTCGAGCGGCAGTCGACGATCACCCCCCGACGCGCGACCGTCGGGAGCACCGTGGCCAAGGGAGCACGCCATACGGATGCCAGTGGACCGAGCTCGGCGAGGTTCACGTCCATGGACAGACGGTACGGCGGAACCTTGTCGGTGGGACGCAGGGCGCCGTACAGGGCGGAGATGACGACCAACCAGCGGTTGGCGCGGCGTCGGGTCGCCGAGTCCATCGAGGGGAGGCCAAGGGCGTCATAGAGAACGCCTGTGTAGAGGTCGGCAACAGCAACGGCCGGTGTAAAGTCCAGGGCGATGTTTTGCGCGATCTCTGCGCGAAGGTTGGAGCTGACTCCCAGCAGGGCCGGGGCATTGGGTTGCGAGCTCACCCGGGCAAGGGCTTGAGCTACCGCCGCTCGGGTGGAGGCGAGTTGAGGGAAGGAGACATGTTCCGGATCGCAGGGCTTGCCCCGTGCGCGCCCGGTCTTCGATTCCGAGGGCGGAAGCAGTATCAACACGTCATTGAGGGTAGTTAACGGTTCCCCACGGCTAAAGCCGGGGGATTTCTGACTCGGACAGCACCGACCACACCCTTGAGGGGATGTAGTAAATGTCTTACGTCGTCAACACCAGCACGGATACGTTCAGCCGTGGCCAGGATCACCCTGGCAGCGTTCAGGTCTCGCTCTGCGGTAAAGCCGCAGTCCGCGCACCTGAAAGTTCGTTCGGCAAGTCCCAGGCGTGCTTGTCTTTCGCAGCACCTCGAACACGTCATGGTTGTGTAGGCGGGCGGCACCAACACCACCGTTCGGCCCGCCCGCTTGCCACGTTCGATCAGCTCGGCCTTCGCTGCGCCGATCGCAGCATCGGCGCTCTTGCGGGCCATCGTGGACTTGGCCAGGAACTTCGGTTTGAAGCCTCGACAGCGATGGTCTGGTGGTTGTCGACGACAGTCTTTGCCCAGATCCGCCCCGCGTGCTTGTTCTGGTTCGTGGCCTCTGGTGCAGCTTCGCCGCAGCCCTCTTGGCCCGCTGGTACCCGCTGGACGGGGCCTTGCCCTTGGTGTAGCGACGCGACATCTTGCGTTGAGCCTTCGCCAGCTCGGCCGCGCAGCGCCGCCGGTGCCCGAGGTAGGGCAGGTCGTAGGTGAGGATCGGTCGTGGTGGCCGTGGTCGCCACCCCCCAGTCGATGCCGATCGCACCTTCAACCTGCGGGGCAGCCTTGGCGTCGCGGCGGACCACGAACGAGGCGTACCAGTACCCGAGAGAGTCCTGATAGACGCGGACGCTGCTCGGCTCCGATGGAAGGTCGCGGGACCAGACAACGGGGATGCTCACGCCGTCTGGCAGGCGCAGGCGACCGTCTCGGATCGAGAAGCCTCGCGTGGTGTAGTCCAGCGTGGGACGAGTCTTCTTGTGGGCCTTGAACTTTGGGCGGCCGCGGTCTTTGATCTTGAACGAGTGGGTCAGGGCGAGGCCGTAAGTCCGCAAGACCTGCTGTTGTGCGACCTGCGACCCTTCGCGCAGCCAAACCAGCCGGCCCCTGGCCTCGGTAAGCAGTTTGCACAGTCCGGCGAAGTTTGGGCGCTGCCCGGTCTTCTGCATGTGGACGGCTTCGTTCCACAGGAACCGGCACCGGTTCCACTCCGCGAGCAGCGCGACCTCCGCCTGCGCGCCGGGGCGCAAACGGTAGGTGTAACGCACTGTCTGCATGGGCGGAACGCAAAGCTGCAACTGACGGCTGTTTTGCCTTGTGAGGGGCCGGTTCCTGGGCTCTACGCCAACCCCCAGCACCGCCGACGTCCGCGACGGCCCCCCGTCGATGGAGTCTATAATGTCTAGTGATTACCGCCGCACTGTCAAGCCACTCATGCCGCATCAATCGCTGTCAGCAGGATATTGCGCAGCGCTTCAACGGAGGTGGAGATTGGTCCTCCATTGGCTTACGACACGCGCGGCGTTCAATGCTAGACATTGTGTGCATGGTCTCGTACGGTCCGTAGTGGGAGGTGAGGCGGATGAGCGAGATAGAGCGACGTACCGCGCTCGAGGAGTGCGGGCTGGTGCATCCCGGACTGGAGTTGGTCAGCGCGCCCCTGTTTTCCTCTGCTGGTTCCTTCTTCATGGCCGCGGACAAAGTCCAGGTGAAGTACGAGATGTTGCGCGCCCATCGGCTGGAAGGGATCAGCGCCACGGCTTCGGCGGCGACCCACGGGTACTGCCGGGCAGCGTTCTACCTGGCGGCTGCGGCCTTCGAACACGGCGGAATGGCGGGCCTGCTCGACGAACGACCAGGGCGCAGGGGCCCGGTCAAGCTCACCCCGGCGATCACGGCGTTCCTGGCCGGTGCCCCCGACAGTGTCTCGGGCGCCGACCTGGCCCAGGAGGTGAGCAGCCGCTTCGGGATCGTCCTGCACCGGCGCACCGTCGAACGGGCCCGGCGGCGGTAACGATGAGCAGCGGCGTGGGCGGGCGGACGTTCTGGCCGATCGGCGAGGCCGCGCAGGCTGACTACGAGATGCTCCGCGCGTACATGCTGAGCGAGGGCGACTTGCCGCTTTCCCTGCCCGCGGTCCGATTCTCCCGCCGTGGACTGGCCGGGCTGATCGCCTGGCCGGTGGCCGATCCTGTCTTCACCGGTTCGGTCCTGGGCACCGCACGGCCTCGATGGAGCCCGCACCAGGACCCAAGGGTAGAAGCCCTCACCGCCGGGTTCGCGCTGCTTCTAAGGGCGGACGTCGGCGCCGAGCTGGACCTGGCCCAAGGAGGCGTCCGATGAAAGCCGCAATCTATGCGCGAGTGTCCACCGACAGCCAGCAGCAGCGCGGCACCATCGGTTCCCAGCTCGCAGTGCTGCGCGCCCGAGTAGCCCAAGAGGGCGATGAGTGCGTCGCCGAGTTCTGCGACGACGGCCACTCCGGTGCACGGCTGGATCGACCTGGCCTGGACGAGCTGCGTGACGCCGCCGAGGCCGGGCTCATCGAGCGGGTGTGGTGCCTATCACCGGACCGGTTGGCGCGGATCTACGCCTACCAGGTGATCGTGCTCGATGAGTTGGCCCGCCACCGTGTCTTAGTGGCTTTCGCTGACGCCCCGGCGATGGACGAAAACGATCCGCAGTCCAAGCTGCTCACCCAGGTCCAAGGCGTGATCGCCGAGTACGAGCGTGCCAAGATCGCCGAACGCTACCGCCGCGGCAAGCTGTTCCGCTCCCGCGCCGGAGAGGTTCTGGCCTGGCGCACCCCCTACGGCTACCGGCGACTGCCTCGTGACGCGGCTGGCCCAGGGCGCCTGGAGATCTTCGAGCCTGAGGCAGAGGTGGTTCGACGCATCTTCGAGGACACCGTCGCCGGTGGCCACTCCACCCGATCGATCGCGCGACGCCTGGCCGCCGACCAGGTGCCAACACCCACCGGTCGCAGCGGGGTCTGGGGCACCTCGACCATTGGGCGGCTGCTGCGTAACGAGGCCTACGTTGGCCGCGTCTACTTCAACCGCACCGAGTCCGTCCCCGACCCCCGACCCGGTCACAAGAACAAGCAGGCCCCTCGACCGCAGGAAGAGTGGATCGCCATCACCGTCCCGGCCATTGTCACCGAGCAGGTGTTCGCCGCCGCCGCACGCGTCAGCCAGGACAACAGCAAGTGGAGCCCGCGCCGAGCCGAACCCGGCCAATGGCTCCTGAAGGGACTGGTCCGCTGCGGAGTCTGCGGCGTAGGCACCAACTGCCATCGGATGCGCGGCCGCAACGGCACCTGGCACCGCTACTACTACTGCCGCAACCACGACCCGATCAGGGCCGGCGGCCAGGACCGGCGCTGCCCGGAACGAAACATCCGCTCCGACGCCCTCGACGCCTACGTCTTCGACCAGGTCCGAGCGACGCTGCAGCGGCCCGACACCCTGCTTCGCGGGGAGCAGGCAATAGCCGCGTCCACACCCACACCCGACGACGAGTTGCTCGGCGCCGAACTCGCTCGCCTCGACCGCAAGCTCACCGCCGCTGATGACGAACGACGTCGGCTCACCGACCTCTACCAGGTCGGCCTTGTTCCACTACCCGAACTGCAACGCCGCGCCGCCGACGTCGAGCATCGACGCCGAAGCCTGGCAGACAGCCGAAGCAACCTCGCCGGCCAGCGTCGGGCACTTACCCGCGACAACCAACTCCAGCGGCGCGTGGCCGGATTCGCCCAACGCGTCCTGGGCGTCATGGACCATCTCGACTTCAACCAGAAACAGACCCTGCTACGCGTAGTCGTCGAGCAAGTCCGCGTGACCGGATGGAATGTCGAGATCCGACTGCGCATCCCCCTGGACGACGAACCCGAGAGCACCCCTCCACCCGAGCCACCCGAGCCCAACAGCGACCAACCATCACCCCTGTCCAGCGAAGACCGTCTGCGTTCCCTTGGTGTGGATCACGACCGCAACATATCTGCCGGCACCGACACGAACCCGCCCGTCGCCCGCAGCCGACCCATCCACCGACGCCCTTACCTCCCCACGGCTAAAGCCGGAGGCTTCACGGGCGCACTTCGGTGACGGTCCACCAATCAACTCATCAAGTGAATCGGCCGCCGTGCTCCTGCTGGTGATCATGCAAGCCGGCAACTGATCGATTGATGGCCCCACCCCCCCGGGGACCTTCACAGCGGAGCGCGTTCCGGCTCAGTGGCCATGCCGACGATGCGACCCCCCGATGGCGCGGGGCGACCGGCAGGGTCAGTCGTCCCATTCGATGAGGACTTGGCCGCCTTGGACGGCGTCGCCGACGGCGACGTCGACGGATTTGACGGTGCCGTTCTTGGGGGCGGTTACTTCGGTCTCCATCTTCATGGCCTCTAGCACGAGCAGGGTCGCTCCGGCGGTGACGTCGGCGCCTGCGGCGATCAGGACGGCCACGACGGTGCCGGCGACCGGCGACGTCAGTGCGTTAGCTGAGGTCGCGGGGGCCTTGGTCGCGGTCGGGGTCAGGCTGTACGCCGACGTCGCACCGACCGTGACGGCGCCGAGGGTGGGTAGCGGCTCTTCGGCGACTTCGACGTCGACGTCATAGACCGACCCGTTGACCGTCAGCTGTAGTTTCATGTCGTCCCTCGTCGTGGTGTCAGTGTCAGTGGCGCCTGCCGGTCGCCGTAGGCATGTAGGTCGGCGTGGGACTGCTGGGCGGCGGCCCGTCCCGCAGAGGCCCACCCGCTGCCCCGGCGTAGGTGGACCTGTTTGATCCTCGCGCGGTGACCCAGGTAAGCCGCACACGCGGCGCTGATCGCCAGCAACACCTCTTCGTCGACGTCGGGATGGCGTGTGGCGGCTTGTTCCTCCAGCAGCTGGACGCGGTCGCTCAGCTGGGCCACCAGGGCCACCAGCTCGGCCATGCTCTGGTCGTGGGTAGGGCTCACGCTGCCTCCTTTCATGGGCGACTTAGGCCTCACAGCGGGATCAGGCCATGTTTCTTCGGCGGCCGCGGCTCGCGTTTAGCCGACAGGTTCTCCAACGCCCGAGCCAGCTTGCGGCGGGTATCAGAGGGTTCGATGATGTCGTCGACCAGGCCCCGGGCGGCCGAGACATACGGGGTGGAGAACGTGTCGCGGTACAGCGCCACCAGCTCGGCCTTCTTAGCGACCGGGTCGTCGGCGGCGGCGATCTCCTTACGGAAGACCACCCCGGCCGCGCCCTGGGCACCCATCACCGCGATCTCAGCGGTAGGCCAGGCAAACACCCGGTCAGCACCCAGGTCCTTGCCGCACATCGCCAGGTACGCCCCGCCATAGGCCTTACGCAGCACCACCGTGATCTTGGGGACCGTCGTAGCCGAGTACGCATACAACAGCTTCGCGCCGTGCCGGATGATCCCGCCATACTCCTGGTCGATACCAGGCAGGAAACCAGGCACATCCACCAACGTCACCAAAGGAATATTGAACGCGTTACAGAACCGCACGAACCGGGCACCCTTGTCAGAGGCATCAATGTTCAAGACCCCCGACAAAGCCATCGGCTGGTTAGCCACAAACCCCACCGTGCGCCCGGTGACCCGGCCAAAACCCACCACCAGGTTAGGGGCAAACCCCGCATGGACCTCCAAGAAGTCGCCCACATCCACAACCTTGACGATGACCTCACGGACGTCATAACCCTTCTTCGGGTCATCCGGGATGATCTCGTTCAGGGACTCGTCACGCTCGACATCATCATGGCCACCGATGAACGGCGGCTCCTCAGTGTTGTTGCTCGGCAGAAAGCTCAACAGCTTCTTAGCGATCAAGATCGCCTGATGGTCGTCGGCGGCCACGAAATGCGTCACCCCCGAACGCACCGCATGAGCCGCAGGCCCACCCAGATCCTGCGCAGAGACCGTCTCCCCCGTGATCTGCTTAATCACATCCGGGCCGGTGATAAACATCCGCGACGCCGCAGTCTGGATGATGAAGTCCGTCAACGCCGGAGAGTACGCCGCACCACCAGCACACGGCCCCGCGATAATCGAGATCTGCGGCACCGCCCCCGACAACGCCACATTCTGGAAGAACACCTTCCCATACCCCGACAACGAGTCGATACCCTCCTGGACCCGGGCACCACCAGAGTCGTTGAAGAACACAAACGGGGTCCCGTTATCCAACGCCGAAGCCATCGCGGCAGCAAC
>Ga0209890_10001147_pt1 | contig 12068 bp, 8 predicted proteins | sample OrgsoiDNA2013049_FD_185799 | JGI IMG/M metagenome (GOLD analysis project Ga0209890, IMG submission 185799) | Permafrost soil microbial communities from the Arctic, to analyse light accelerated degradation of dissolved organic matter (DOM) -... | ecosystem: Environmental > Terrestrial > Soil >... | reverse complement strand
TCGCGGCCGCTGCGCCGCACGCGCCCAACGTGCCGGCCGCGTCTTCCGTGCCGCCCGACGGACGCGCGCCGGCCGCAAGCCGCCCGGCGCCGCCCGCAAGCCCGCCCTGGCAGTTCGAACTGCGGCAATTCGATCTGCGAGAGGCGAGAATTTCGGCCGAGGATCGCAGCGTGCGCCCGGCCGTCAAAGTCGAACTGGCGCCGCTTTCATTGCAGATCCGCGGCGCGAGCCTTGATTTGACCAAACCGCTCACGATTGCGCTCGATACGCATCTCAATGGGACGGGTTCGCTTGGCGCGAGCGGCGAAGTGACGCCACAACCCGTGGCGGCATCCTTGAACCTTAAACTCGCCGCAATCGATCTGGGGGCATTCCAACCCTATATCGCGCAACATGCGGCGCTGACATTGCAGAGCGGCCTGCTGGGCGGGGAGGCGCGGCTGCGCTACGGCGCCTCGAAGTCAAAACCCGCGTTGGAATTCGCCGGCAACATCCGTGTCGACAAGCTCCACACCGTCGACAACAACTTGCACGATGATTTCATCAACTGGGAGCGCCTGGATGTCCTTGGATTGAATTACCGGCAGGCGCCTGACCGGCTCGACATCGCCGAGATCGTGGCAAGCAAGCCCTATGCACGGGTCATCATCGAATCGGACAGCACCTTGAACGTGAAGCGGGTGTTGGCCGGTCCCGGCGGAGCCGCCGTTGCCCCAGCGGCCCCGGCGCCGAGAGCGGACAAAGTGGTTGCGAAAAAAACCACCGCGACCAAGGCGGCGGCTGTCAAACCGGCCGAGGTGCGGGCAACTGCGCCCCCCACCACGTCGGTGTCGATCAAGAAAATTACGGTGCAGGGCGGTCTGGCGAATTTCACGGATCTGTCGGTCACGCCGAATTTCTCGGCCGGCATTCAAAATCTACAAGGCACCGTGCTCGGCCTATCCTCGACGCCGGAGTCGCGCGCGAAAGTGGATTTGCACGGCGAGGTCGACGCCTTCTCGCCGGTGACGGTCAAGGGCGAGATCAATGTGCTGAGCGCGGTGCTATATACCGACGTGGCGATGAGTTTCCGCAATATGGACCTCAGCATCTTCAATCCGTATTCGGGAAGATTTGCCGGCTACAACATCACCAAGGGCAAACTCAGCACCGAGATGCACTACAAGGTCGACGGCCGCAAACTCGACGCGCAACATCACATCGTCATTGACCAGCTCGAATTCGGCGCCAAGACCGAAAGTAAAGATGCGGTGTCGCTGCCGATCAAGCTGGCGGTCGCGCTGCTCAAGGATCGAAACGGAGTCATCGATCTGGATCTGCCGGTCGGCGGCTCGCTCGACGACCCGAGCTTTCGATTGGCCCCGATCATCTGGAAGGTCTTCGTCAACATTCTGGAAAAGGCGGTGACTGCGCCGTTCGCGCTATTGGGTAAGCTGTTTGGCGGAGGCCCCGAACTGCAGTTCATCGATTTCAGACCCGGTTCCGGGGTCCTCGAGGCGGCCGCCGCCGACAAAATCAAGGCGGTCGCCAAGGCCATGAAGGAGCGTCCGCAGCTCAAGATCGAGCTGCCGATCGCGGCGGTGCCCGACATCGACCGGCCGGCGCTTGCCGCCGCGAAATTCGCCACGCAGTTGAGCGAAGTCCAGGCACTCAAAGCCGGCCGCAAGGGCGCTGCGCCGGGTGCCGTCCCGCCCGCCTTCGAGCAGCTCAGCCCCGACGCCAAGCTCGACTTGTTGACGGGATTCTATGCGCGCGAGGTCGGCGCCCAGCCGAAATATCCCGAGACCGTGACCAGCCTCAAGCAGCCGGCCGACGTGGTGTCGGCGAAAATCGATTTTTTGAGCGCGGGAATTCGCGGGCATATGACCGTCGGCGACGCCGAACTCAAGACATTGGGCGAGCAGCGCGCGACGGCCATGCAGGAGGCACTGCTCGCCGACCCGCAAATCGATCCGGAGCGCGTGTTCCTGGTTGCGAACGACAAGGCCGCCGGCAAGGACGGCCTGGTGCGCTTGGAGCTGTCGCTGAAATAAGCGAGGCGACCGGGCTGCCGCCCCCTGCCCGCACCGCGCGTCAAAGCGATGCGCGAGGATTCCCGTTCATGCCCCGCTTTGGTGCGAATGGGTCTGCGAGAACCCTGTGAGAACATGATAACTGATTGATTAATAAGCAAAAAATAGCAATGACACAGCGGGTGCTTAGCTGCAGGTTCGAGGGGGACTCGACCCTGATCGAACTGCTTTGGATGGGGTCAACGGGGCGCGAACCATGATCGGCGCTGACAAGATCAGCGCCGGCATACCGCGTGGATGCTCATGTCCGCTGCGCTGGTATTGATGGTGTGCGTGCCGGGTCTGGCGCTCTTTTACGGCGGCATTGCGCCGGAAGATCATGCTGGTTCATCGGGGGAAGCGCGCGCGCTCGGTTCAACGGCATGACCTACGTGCGCGGCGAGACCGACAGCGCCCGACCGCGGATCCAAGGTCGCCGCCAAGAAGGCGGCGATTGGATTTCGTGACCGCCGTCCCATTCGGCGGCCGATTATGCCAGGTAATCTGCACCCCACTTGCCCGCATTCCTCGACACCTGGAGTAACCGCATGAGCAATCCCTACAACAGCGCCACCGAGCGCGCCTCAATCCTGGGTCCAACACTGTATTTCAAGGGCGATTTGAGCGCCGAGGAAGACCTGTTGATACAGGGCCGGGTCGAGGGATCGGTCTCGCACACTCAGCGCCTGACCGTGGGCCCCCAGGGCACCGTCAAGGCCAACATCCGGGCGCAATTGATCATCGTGGAGGGCACGGTGGAGGGCGATTTGCTCGCTGAAAAATCCGTTTGCGTGAAGGAAACCGCGAAAGTCTGCGGCAACATCACGTCACCCTCGGTGAGCATCAGCGAGGGCGCGAATTTCAGCGGCAGCATCGACATGGACGGCAAGAAGTCCGGTCAGAGTCTCGGCAAACCCGAGGCTGCTCCGGTCCGCATACAGAAAGCGTCGACCGGTGCAGTGTAGCCATGGCCTGGTTCAAAAAATCCGACGAGGGAGACCTTGAAATGATGAATGCCAATGCAAGCGGTCGTGCAGCTGCGCAAGAGCCTGCAATGGGGCGCCCCGAACCCCGAGAGCCCCGCACGGAGCCGCGGACGCCGTCATCGCGTCCAGCGGAAAGCCGTGCCCAGGAACCGCGTGCGGCGGATGCGCGTGCGCCGGAAAGCGCGGCGCGCGCCTCGGTATTGGGTCCGACCCTGCGATTCCGCGGCGAGCTGTCGGCGCAAGAGGACTTGATCGTCCAGGGCAGTGTGGAGGGATCGATTACCCACACTCAGAGTCTCACCATCGGCACCGATGGCAGCATGAAGGGCGACATTCGTGCGCGCGTGATTGTCATCGACGGCAAAGTGGACGGTGATCTGTATGCGACCGAATCGGTGAGCATTCGCGCGACGGCCAAGGTCAAGGGCAATCTGTTCGCGCCCCGCATCGCGATCACCGAAGGGGCTTGCTTCCAGGGCCAAATCGATATGCAGCCTTCCGGCGCGGCGGTGCAGGAGCACAGTGCGCGGTTGCGGCAAGCCGCGTTGACGGCACCCGTCATCGAGGAAGCGGCCGTCGATCAAATGCTGAGCACCGGCTAAGGCAGAAACAATTCCGGGTCGACGAAGGCGCGGTTCAGGCTGAGCGCCCAGTGCAAATGCGGACCGGTGGCGCGGCCGGTCATCCCGACCGCACCGATGCGCGAACCGGCCGAGACGCGTTGTCCCGGATGGACGTCTATGGCGCTCAAATGACAGTACATGCTGATGAGCCCGCGGCCGTGATCCACGAGCACGGTATTGCCGGTGAAGAAATAATCTCCGGTGTCGATGACCGTGCCCGCCACCGGCAACAGCACCGGCGTGCCGGCGGCTGCCGCAATGTCCATGCCGCTGTGCGGATTGCGCGATTCGCCGTTGAAAACGCGGCGCATGCCGAATGAGCTGCTGTGCACGCCGGGTACCGGCGGCGGCCAGCGCAAGGCATCCGGCGGCGCGTCGCTCCAATGGAGGAGCGCTCGATCGATACGCACACGCTCGCTATTCACGCGAGCCAGGTCCTTCGCCGATAGATCGACGTGACGCGGCGCCACCTTGAGCGATTGGCTGGCATAGCGCTTGTCGCCCACCGTGAATTCGATCTCTTGGGAGCCCGCGGGCCCGCGAATCGTCAGCAGCCTCGGCCCCAAGGGCGCCGCGAGTGGAATGCCGACCACCGCGACCCAGGCCGTTCCATCCTGGACCACCAATACGCGATGCCCATCGGCTTCGACATAGGGTGGGGTTTCTCCGTCGACGCTCAAGCGAAGGATCTTTATTCCGCCCGGAACCGAGTTCTCGCGCGGCAATTCCGTGGCGCTCGCCAGGCGCGGCGCCAGGGCGAGCGTCGCGACGATGAGCGCCGCTGCGTATGTGCGGAGGCTGGCGCGCCGTCGGTTCGCCGTCACGACTTCTCCACCTTGGCGCGAATGATGCCCTTCGCCAGCCGCGCTTCGATGACCGTGCCCGGGGGCGCATCGGCGGCATTGCGCAGAATCGCGCCGTGTTCCGCGCTGACGATGGCATAACCGCGCTCGAGCGTCGCGAGCGGGCTCACGGCGTTCAAGGTGCGCGCCAGCGGCAGCAGGCGCTCGCGCGCCCGGCGCACATGCTCGAGGCCGGCGGCCCGCAAGCGCAGCAGCAGCGCCGCGTGGCGCGCGGCGGCATCGCGCACGCGGGCGAGGGGGCTCGCCTTCCAAAGCTGGCTTTCGCGCTCGCGGAATTGTGAAATGCGCGCGTTCAGCAGACTCCCGAGCGCGCGGCACATGCGCTGCTCGAATTCGTCCAAACGCAGCGTTTGCTGGATGAGCCGCGCGGACGGACTGACGAGCGCGGCGCGGGCGGTGAGCCAATCGAGGCGTTCGCGCCGCTCATCGAGGCGCCGCAGCATCCCGCGCCGCAATTGCGTGCCCAGGCGCACGAATGCAGCCAGCCATTCATCCGCGTCCGGAACCACCAGTTCGGCAGCAGCCGAGGGGGTAGGCGCGCGCACGTCCGCTGCGAAATCGGCGATGGTGAAATCGATCTCATGACCTATGCCGCTGATCACCGGAATCGGCGAGGCGACGATGGTGCGCGCCAATGCTTCGTCGTTGAAGGCCCACAGATCTTCCAGGGAGCCGCCGCCGCGCGCCAGGATCAATACGTCGCACTCGGCGCGCCGCCCGGCAAGGCGCAGCGCGGCGATGATCTCCCCGGCTGCTTGGGCGCCCTGCACGGCGACCGGGTAGATCAGCACTCCCACCGCAGGAAAGCGCCGCGCCAGCACGTGCAGGATGTCGCGAATCGCCGCGCCGGTGGGTGACGTGATCACGCCGATACGTTTCGGCAGGGCGGGCAAAGGCCGCTTGCGCTCGGGCGCGAACAGGCCTTCGGCGGACAGCCGGGCGCTCAATTCCTCGAATTGCCGCTTCAGGGCGCCGAGGCCCGCATCCTCCATGTGATCGACGATGAGCTGATATTCGCCGCGCGGCTCGTACAGCCCAACCCGTGCGCGGACCAGCACCTTTTGGCCGTCGCGGGCGGTAAAGGAACACAACATATTTCGCTGCCGGAACATCGCGCAGCGCACCTGCGCGGCGGCATCCTTCAGCGAGAAATACCAGTGTCCGGAACTCGGCCTGGAGAAATTGGAGATTTCGCCCTCCAGCCACAGGCTGCCGAGACCTCGCTCCAGAAGGACCCGCACCTCGCGGTTGAGGCGTGAAACGCTGTAGACATCGCGGTCGGGGCGCGCCGCCAGACCCGGCAGTTGAGCAGTCTCCATGGCGAAATGATAGCGGTTTACCGCGCCCCGGGTGCAAGGTACAATGCGCCGCCTCTTAGACGAACCTTAAGTGAACGCTCATGCGTATTTTGGAAGAGGCACTCACCTTCGACGACGTACTGCTGGTGCCGGCGTACTCCGAAGTGCTGCCGGGCCAAGTCTCATTGGCCAGTCAATTAACCCGCGATATCCGAGTCAACCTGCCGGTGGTTTCGGCCGCCATGGATACCGTCACCGAGGCGCGCCTGGCGATCACCATCGCGCAAGAGGGCGGCATCGGCATCATTCACAAGAACATGTCGATCGAGAATCAGGCGCGGCAAGTCGACCGGGTCAAGAAGTTCGAGAGCGGCGTTATCAGCGATCCGATCAGGGTCAAGCCGGACATGACCATTCGCGAGGTGATCGAGCTCACGCGGGCAAAGAACATCTCCGGCGTACCGGTGGTGCTCGGCAACAAGGTAGTCGGCATCGTGACCCATCGTGACTTGCGCTTCGAGACCAAGCTCGATGCGCCCGTCTCCTCGGTGATGACTCCCAAGGCGCGCCTGGTCACGGTGCGCGAGAATGCACCCAAGGAAGAAGTGCTGTCGCTGCTGCACAAACACCGAATCGAAAAGGTTCTGGTGGTGGGCGGTGACGATGAATTGAAAGGCATGATCACGGTCAAGGATTTCCAAAAGGCCACCGAGTTTCCAAATGCCTGCAAGGACAATGTCGGCAGCCTGCGGGTCGGCGCCGCGGTGGGCACGGCGCCCGATACCTTGACCCGGGTCGCGGCGTTGCGGGAAGCCGGCGTCGACGTGGTGGTGGTGGACACCTCGCATGGGCATTCCCGCGGCGTATTGGAGACGGTCGCCCGGATCAAGAAGGCGTATCCAGATCTGCAAGTGATCGGCGGCAACATAGTCACGGCGGAGGCGGCGCTCGATCTGGTCAAGTACGGGGCCGATGCGGTCAAAGTGGGAATCGGGCCGGGATCGATCTGCACCACGCGCATCGTGGCGGGCGTGGGCGTGCCGCAAATCAGCGCGATTTCCAGGGTAACCCGGGCACTCGAGGGTACCGGCGTACCGGTAATCGGCGACGGCGGAATCCGTTACTCCGGCGATATCGCCAAAGCGCTGGCGGCCGGCGCGCATTGCGTGATGATCGGCGGCATGTTCGCGGGCACCGAAGAGTCTCCCGGAGACGTCGAACTGTATCAGGGCGCCTCGTACAAGGCATACCGCGGCATGGGGTCTCTGGGCGCGATGGCGCAGGCGCACGGCTCGAGCGACCGCTACTTTCAGGACACGACCACGGAGCTGGAAAAGCTGGTTCCAGAAGGGATCGAGGGTCGGGTGCCGTACAAAGGCACCCTGGTGTCGATATTGCACCAACTGGCGGGCGGATTGCGTGCGGCCATGGGCTACACCGGCAGCGGCAGCATCGAAGAGATGCGTACCCGCCCGCAATTCGTGCGCGTTACCAGCGCCGGCGTTCGCGAAAGTCACGTGCACGATGTGACGATCACCAAAGAAGCGCCCAATTACCGGATTAGTTGATGTCCGACATTCATGCGGACCGGGTTCTGATACTCGATTTCGGCGCCCAATACACCCAGCTGATCGCCCGCCGGGTGCGCGAATTGGGCGTGTACTCGGAAATCTACCCCTGCGATGCCGATCCGGGAGAAATCAAGCGCTTCGCACCCAAGGCGCTGATTCTCTCCGGGGGTCCCGAGTCGGTATACGCGGCGAAAAGCCCGGAAGCACCGCCGGAGGTGTTCACGCTCGGTGTGCCGGTACTCGGAATTTGCTATGGCATGCAGACCATGGCGGCGCAACTCGGCGGACAAGTGGAGTCGTCCTCGCATCGCGAATTCGGCGCGGCCCAGGTCAGGCCCACCGGCTCCTCGCGGCTCTTTGACGGTCTGGAGGACAATCGCGACGCGGCGGGCCGGCGCGTACTCGACGTCTGGATGAGTCACGGCGATCGCGTGGTTGCGCTGCCTCCGGGATTCAGCGTCACTGCCGCGAGCGACAACGCCCCGCTGGCGGCCATGGCGGATGAGTCGCGCCGCCTGTATGGGCTGCAATTTCATCCGGAAGTGACGCACAGCCTGCAGGGCGGCGAGATCCTGCGGCGGTTCGTGCGCGAAATCGCAGGTTGCGATGCGGCCTGGGCGACGGGGAACATCATCGAGGACAGCGTGGCGCGAATCCGCGCCCAGGTGGGCCGCGACCACGTGCTGCTCGGGTTGTCGGGCGGCGTCGATTCCTCGGTGCTTGCGGCCCTTCTGCACCGGGCCATCGGACCCCAGCTCAGCTGCGTGTTCGTCGATCACGGGTTGCTGCGCCTCGGCGAGGGCGATCAAGTGATGGCGACATTCGCCGAGCACATGGGGGTGCGCGTGGTGCGCGTCGATGCGGAGCAGCGCTTTCTGGGCCAGCTCGCCGGCGAAGCGGACCCGGAGGCCAAGCGCAAGATCATTGGCCGCGTGTTCATCGAGGTGTTCGATGAGGAAGCCGCCAAGCTCAAGGACGTGAAGTGGCTGGCGCAGGGAACGATCTATCCGGACGTCATTGAATCGGCGGGCGCCAAGACCGGCAAGGCGCATGTGATCAAATCGCACCACAATGTGGGCGGCTTGCCGGCGCATATGAAGCTCCAATTGCTGGAGCCGTTGCGCGAGTTGTTCAAGGATGAAGTGCGCAAGCTGGGGACGGCGCTCGATCTGCCGGCCGACATGGTGCACCGCCATCCCTTCCCGGGCCCCGGGCTCGGTGTGCGCATCCTGGGCGAGATCCGCAAGCCGTACGCGGATCTATTGCGCCGCGCGGATGCGATCTTCATCGAAGAGCTGCGCCGCCATGATCTTTACGACAAGGTCAGTCAGGCGTTCGCGGTGTTCCTGCCGGTGCGCTCCGTCGGGGTGATGGGCGACGGGCGGCGCTATGAACCTGTGATCGCGCTGCGTGCCGTGGAGACCGTCGATTTCATGACGGCTCGCTGGGCGCGCCTGCCGTATGAGTTTCTGGACCGGGTCACTCACCGCATCGTCAACGAAGTGCCGGGGATCTCGCGCGTCGTGTACGACATTTCCGGAAAGCCGCCGGCAACGATCGAGTGGGAATAGGCGCGGCTCACCGCCGGTCCCTCGCCCGGTCTCTCATACCAAACACAAGCGGCGCGCCCCCTCGATCAGCGTCGCTTCGTCCTTCGAGAAGCTCAGGCGGATTATGCCGTGATCGGTGCCGTCGGAGTAGAATGCCGACAGCGGTATCGTGGCCACGGCAAAATCGCGGATTAGGCGCAGCACGAAATCGCCGTCGCTCTCGTCTGAGAAGCCGCGAAAGCGCGCGAGCATGAAGAAGCTGCCTTCGCTCGGCAGCAGTTCGAAGCGCGATCCGGCGAGCCCAGCCGCGAGCAGGTCGCGCTTCTTCTGATAGAACGCCGATAAACCCAAATAGCTGCTCTCGACGGCAAGCGCCTCGAGGAATGCGTACTGCATCGGCGTGTCGGCCGCGAATGCCATGAATTGGTGGATCTTGCGGATCTCGTTCATCAGCGCGGCGGGCGCGAGGCAGTAGCCGACCCGCCAACCGGTCACGTGATACGACTTGCCGAACGAGAGCACGATCACGCTGCGCTCGGCGAGCTCCGGATGGCGTGCCATGCCGTAATGCAGGGCGCCGTCGAACACGACATGTTCGTAGACCTCGTCGGACAGGATCACGATGCCGGTGCCGCGCGTAAGCGCGGTGAGGCGCGCGACATCGCCGGCACCGAACACGGTGGCGGTCGGATTATGCGGCGTGTTGACGATGATCATCCGGGTCCGCGGCGAGAGTGCCGCGGCCACCTCGTCCCAGTCGATCCTGAAGCCGTGCGGCGCCAGCTTGATTGGCACCGGCGTCGCCCCTTGCAGCCGCACGATGGGTGCGTAACTGTCGAATGCCGGTTCGAAGTAGATGACCTCGTCGCCCGGGTGGATCAGGGCGCTGATTGACGCGTACAGGCCCTCGCTTGCGCTGGCGACAACGGTGATCTCATCCTCGGCGCCATAGCGAGCGCCGTACAGCCGCTCGATCTTGACGGCGAGCGCTTCGCGCAGCGCGGCGAGGCCGGCCATGGGCGAATATTGATTATGTCCGGCGCGCATGGCTTGCACCGCAGCGTCGACGAGTTTCGGATCGCATGGAAAATTGGGTGCACCTTGCGACAGGTTTAGGGCGTCGTACTGTGCCGCGAGTTCGCTGATCAGGGTAAAGATGGTGGTGCCGACTCCGGGCATTTTGGACTTTGGTGAGCAGATGCTTTTCATCGATGTATTTTCCTTGCGGCCGAACCAGCGTTCATGTGCAGTTGATGCCTTTCGCCCCGGCCGCATTGCGCCATTGGACAACGCAACCGGCCTCCATGAGAATGCGGGCATGCCCTCAGGGTCCGATTCATCAGTCTACTTCGGAAGCGCGACAAGCAACCATGACCGCTCCACCCGGGCCTGCGGTTGGGTGCGGGTGCTTCTGCTGAGCGTAACTTTATCCTTGACCTGCGCGGCTGCCGACCGCTCCCAGAATTCGCTTCCCCCGGCAACCCCCGATCCGCGCATTGCCGCGGCCTTGCGCGAGGTCTCGAGCGCGCGAATCCAGGCAAACATCACGGCATTGGTGGGTTTCGGGACACGCTCGACTCTATCCGCGCAGGATCAGGCATCCATCGCGGCGGGACGCGGCATTGGCGCGGCACGCGAATGGATCAAGAGGCAGTTCGAGCGGTACTCCCGGGATTGCGGTGGCTGTCTGGAGGTGAAGTCCGATACCTTTACGCAGGCGCCAGCAGAACGCGTCTCGCAGCCCACGAATCTCACCAATGTGTACGCGGTTCTGAAAGGCACGGATCCCGCGATGGCGCAGCGCATCGTGCTGGTCACGGGACATTACGACTCGCGCAACAGCGATAATTTCGACATCGTTCACGATGCCCCCGGTGCCAACGACGATGCCAGCGGAGTGGCGGTCAGTGTCGAGTGCGCCCGGGTTCTCAGTAAACTGAAGTTTCCCGCGACCATCATTTTTTTAGCCGTGGCCGGCGAGGAGCAGGGGCTTTACGGGAGCGAGCACTTCGCACGGATGGCGCGCGCGCAGAATTGGAATATCGAGGCGGTGCTCAATAACGACATCGTCGGCGGCAACAAGAGCCCGGAACAGGATCCGAGTGTGGTGCGCGTGTTTTCAGAGGGGCTGCCGAGTGCGTCCAATGAGCGGCAGCTCGAGCGCATGCGCGCGCTTGGCGGAGAAAACGACTCGCCGTCGAGACAGGTGGCCCGCTACATTGCGCAAACGGCCTCGAGCTACGACACCGGGGTCAAGCCGCTGCTGATATTCCGGTTGGACCGCTATTTGCGCGGCGGCGATCATTCCTCTTTCAATGCGCAGGGTTATGCGGCCGTGCGCTTCACCGAGTACCGGGAAGACTTTCAACGCCAACACCAGAGTGTGCGCACCGAGGGCGGTGTCGAATATGGCGATCTGCCGAAGTTCGTGGACTTTGATTACGTGGCGCGCGTCGCGCGGCTGAACGCCGCCACTCTGGCGGCGCTTGCCGCGGCTCCGGCGCCACCCACCCATGTGGTGATACTGGCCTCCAAGCTCGAGAACGATTCCACTCTGCAATGGGACGCTTCGCCGGCTGCCGGCGGTTACGAGATTTTGTGGCGCGCCACCAGCAGTCCTGATTGGGAGCACGCGCAAGAAGTGGGCGGCGGCACCCGGGTTACGCTGCCGCTGTCCAAAGACAATGTCATCTTCGCGGTGCGGGCGCTCGACCGCCAGGGACATAGAAGCTTGCCGGTGGTGCCGGAGCCGATGCACTGAGGCAAAATGGAAACGCCGCTCACACCGCTCGACTTTGCGCGCCGCGCCGGCAAGTTGTATGCCGGACGCGAAGCGGTTGTCGACGGGCATTTGCGGTTCAACTACGGGCAGTTCACCGAACGCTGCAACCGGGGGAGCGCCGCTCTCGCATCGCTCGGCGTCGAGAAGGGCGACCGCGTCGCCACGATTTCGCCGAACACGCACCAACATCTCGAACAGTTCTATGGGATCCCGCAGCGCGGCGCGGTCATCGTGCCGATGAATTATCGGCTGACCGCCGACGATTTCGTCTACATGGCGAACCACAGCGGGGCAAAGATTTTGTGCGTGCATTCCGACTATCTGGAGCTGATCGACGGTGTTCG
>Ga0209890_10001145_pt1 | contig 12077 bp, 9 predicted proteins | sample OrgsoiDNA2013049_FD_185799 | JGI IMG/M metagenome (GOLD analysis project Ga0209890, IMG submission 185799) | Permafrost soil microbial communities from the Arctic, to analyse light accelerated degradation of dissolved organic matter (DOM) -... | ecosystem: Environmental > Terrestrial > Soil >... | reverse complement strand
TGAAGAAACGTAAAGGATAGGTTACGAAATTTGCACAGCGCGGGAGATCGTTCAATTCCGGCGGGGCGGTCGCGGTGCAGGCAAACATCCCCGCTTCTCTCAAAAAACGCGAGAAACGGGGCACCCGGCCGAGGAAGAATCTCGATGGGGGTCGGGACAGCAGATTCGTCCTTTCTCGCTTCGCTCGAGTGTCGGAATGACAAGGAGTTGTGAGGGACGATTTAATCCCTTGGCGTTTATGATTCTCGAAGTCATGAAAACAACAGGCTTGCCAACTCTGGTGGGGATTCCCTTTGATGGCTTCTCTTCTTACCTGCGCGGGGCGGGGGATGCTCCGCCGAAAATTCGAGAGGCGCTGCGGTGCGATGCGTCGAACTCGTGGTCGGAGTCGGGCGTGGACTTGGGCGTTGTGGGCGTGTTTGGGGATGCGGGGGATCTGGCTTTTGCGGAGAAGGATGCGTTCGCGGCGATTGAGGCGGGAGTGGGCGAGTTGATTGAGCAGGGGAAGCGGCCGGTGTCGCTGGGCGGGGATCACTCGATCACATTTCCCGTCGTGAAAGTGTTTGCGCGAAGGTATCCGGAGCTGACGATTTTTCATTTCGACGCGCATCCGGATTTGTATGACGAGTTTGAGGGGAACCGGCTGTCGCATGCTTGTCCGTTTGCGCGCATCATGGAGGCGGGACTGGCGAAGCGATTGGTGCAGGTGGGGATTCGTACCATCAACCGGCACCAGCGGGAGCAGGCGCAGAGGTTTGGGGTGGAAGTGGTGGAGATGCGGGGGCTGCCTGCGTACGAAAAGTTGAAGGCCGCGGGGCCGGTGTATATCACGTTTGATATGGACGTTCTCGATCCGGCGTTTGCGCCGGGGGTTTCGCATCGCGAACCCGGGGGGATGTCGGTGCGGGAGGCGATTGCCCATCTGCATGCGATTGACGGAGAAATCGTGGGTGCGGATTTGGTGGAGTACAACCCGGTGCAGGATGTGGCGGGAGTGACGGCGACAGTGGCGGCGAAGATTTTGAAGGAGATTTTGGGGAAGATGATTGCGGGGTGAGGGGCAGCAGATTCCTCGGTTGCCGTCGCGTTCGCTCCGGCTGCGCTCGGAATGACAAGAGACTTAGTTCTCAGTTCTCAAAGTCAGGTCCCCGCAAAATCGATATTGTTGGCGTAGAATCTTCTGTCATGAAAATTGGCAGACTTGCTATCGTCTTCGGGCCGCTGGTGCTGGCGTTGGGGTGTGGCGGAGGATCGATGGGGTCGGGCGGTGGGGGTGGCGGGGGAACAAATTCCACGCCTGAGTCAGTCGTGATTTCCAAGAACACAAATGGGCCGTTCAGCCTGGCGATGTCGACGTCATTCCAGCCAGCGGAGTGGGACTCCGCGTTCTTCACGTTAAATCCGAGCGCGACTACACCGCTGGGCACGCTGGGGCCTCACCACATTCGATTGCAGGGAGTTTCGCAGGGCGTGCCGCAGGGTTCTTCGGGGACAACTTCCACCGCGTGGGATTTTTCTACTCTTGACGCGATCGCGCAGCCGGTGCTGGGGGTGGGCGATCACAGTCCGGAATTTCAGATTGCGAAGGCGCCTCCGTTCATGTACTCGGGAAACAATAGTGGGAACCCCTTTCTCGACCTGACGTTCGCACAGTTTGCCGGATACACGCAGAATCTGGTGGAGTACTACAACACGGGAGGATTCACGGCGAACGGTCAGTTGTACGTTTCGCCGGCATATCCAGGGGACAAAGTCACCTGGTGGGGGATTTACAACGAGCCCAACATCAACAACTCTCTGACGCCGCAGCAGTACACCGACATGTACAACGCGGTGGTGCCGGCGATGCAGGCGGTCGATCCGACGATCAAGTTCGCGGCGCTGGAACTGGCGGACTTCTACCAACAGCCGCAGAACTGGGTTCCGACGTTTGTGAGCGGAGTGACGGCGCAGGTGGACGTGATGGCAACACATTTTTACTCGACCTGCAACCAGAAGGACAGCGACGCGACGTTGATGGGTACGATCCCGGGATTTGTGTCGGACGTGCAGTTTTTCTACACGCAGATGGCGACGAATCCGGCGCTTGCGAATGTGCCTGTGTGGGTAACGGAGAACAACGTCAACGCCGACTATTCGGCGGCTAACGGGATGAGCAACTGCAATCCTGGGCAGGTGTTTGTGGACGACGTTCGGGGATCGAGTGCGTTCTTTGCGGCGTGGCGGCCGTATGTTTTCTCGCAGTTTGGCAAGGCGGGCGTGCAGGCGCTGTATCACTGGGATTACGGCGCCGATCAGCAGTACGGTGAGGTTGACTACAATACGGGCGCGGTGCAACTCAGCTATTGGGTGGATTACTGGTTGGGGCAGGAATTTCCTCCGGCGTCGGGGGCGCAACTGCTGCAGTACACGGCCACCGACGACGCGGAGTTGGAGACGCTGCCGGTGATCAACGGCGACGGCAGTGTCGTAGTCATGGTGGCGAATCACGCGGTCAACGCGGCGAGCGATAATAATGGGCCGGGAGCGGCGCGAAGCGTGCAGGTGGATATTTCCGCACTGGGAGCGTTTTCCAGTGGGAGTCTGGTGACCATCGACAATAGTACAAACGTAGGCACGGGACCGGTGGCGGCTGGGGTGACTCCAGGAGCCCAGATGACGATGACCCTGAATGGATACGGAGTGGCATTCCTGAAGCTGAAACCGTGATTGGGAGAGCCGCGCGACGGGACAACCTTCGTCCGGGGTCCGGATTTTATTTTGCGTCCCCAGCCCAATTTGGGGAATCTTTAAGGCAGCGCGTGACTTGGGGTGGTTTTCCACGTCTAATTTGAGGGTGGTCGAGGGCTGCTGGGTGGGGTCCGAGGCGGTTCGGCGCAGTCCGCATTACACTTCAGTAGATTAAGGGCAGGGGCAAATCGGCTTGCGACTTATGGCAAATAACTTTCAAGGATTGGCAGTAAAGAGCTTGCTGGCCGCGGGTTTAGCGGCGAGCGCAATCACAGTGGGCTGTTCCAGCAACGCTGCGCAGAATCCGCACGCAGGCGGACCGGGGGCGATGCCCGTCAAGGTGCTCGAGGCAAAAGCGGTAGCGGTGAATGACGCGAGCGAGTACGTGGCCACCGTGAAGTCGCGAGACTCGGCGGTGATTATGCCACAGGTCGAGGGGCAAATCACCCGTATTCTGGTGCATTCAGGGGAGCGGGTTGAGGCGGGCACGCCGATGATCGACATCGATCCGCTGAAGCAGCAGTCCACGGTAAAGAGCCAGGAGAGTGCGCGGGCGGCGCAAGAGGCGCAACTCAGCTGGGCGAAGAAGCAGTACGAGCGCACGCAGGGACTTTCGGCCGCGGGCGTGGTGAGCAAACAGGATCTGGATCAGGCGAAGTCGACCCTGGACGCAGCGCAGGCCCAGATGGAAGCGCTCGATGCCCAGGTGAACGAGCAGCAGGTACAGTTGCATTACTACAAGGTAGTTGCGTTGCACAGCGGCATTGTGGGAGATGTTCCGGTGCACGTGGGCGACCGAGTGACGACCGCCACGCAGTTAACGACGATTGACCAGCCGGGAAGCCTGGAAGCTTATGTGTATGTGCCGATCGAGCATTCGTCACAGCTCAAGATGAATCTGCCGGTGCAAGTGTTGGATGGTGAGGGGAAGGTGCTGGCGGATTCGAGGATCAGCTTTATTTCTCCGCAGGTCGATAACACGACGCAGACGGTGCTGGTGAAGGCGCGCATTGCCAACGGGAACGACGCGCTGCGGCAGTCTCAGTTTATTCGGGCGCGGGTGGTGTGGGGAACGCACCAGAATCCGGAAGTTCCGATCCTGGCCGTGTCGCGACTGGGAGGGCAATATTTTGCATTCGTGGCCGAGGCGCAGAATGGCGGCGCGTTTGTGGCACGACAAAAGCCTCTCACGATCGGACAGACGGTGGGCAACGATTACGAAGTGCAGGCCGGCCTGAAGCCCGGCGATAAGATCATTGTTTCGGGGACGCAATTTCTGCTGGATGGGGTGCCGGTGATTCCGCAGAGCTAAAGTTTCCGGCTCTCGGCTTCCGGCTTCCGGTCGTTAGGGTTCTAACATTCACACGCAGTTGCTGGGATTGCAATTCGAGGCTCTGAACCGGAAGCCGGGCAGCGGAAGCCGGAAGCCGTTTCCAACACAGTTGTGATTTATTGAGCGGCGAAGGCGCCGCATACGGGAATCCTTATGTTCGTTAGGTTCTTTATCAATCGTCCGGTATTTGCGACCGTTTGCGCGCTGTTGATTCTTCTGGGGGGCGCCGCGGTGATTCCTACACTGCCGATCGCTCAGTTTCCGAATCTGGCGCCGCCGCAGGTGGGAGTCACCAGCGTATACATCGGGGCGAGCGCGCAGACGGTGGAAAGCGCAGTCACGATTCCCATCGAGCAGCAGATCAACGGGGCGGAGGGGATGAAGTACATCACCTCCACCAGCGGCAACGATGGAACCAGCAACGTGATCGCCACATTCGACCTGAATCGCGATCCGGATCTGGCGACGGTCGACATTCAGAACCGCGTGAATACGGCCCAGGGACGGCTTCCCGGCGCGGTAAAAGCGGTTGGCATCACTACCGCAAAGACATCGCAGAACTTTGTATTCGGCGCGGCCATCTTCTCCGACAAACAGCAGAATTACCCCACGCTGTTCATGAGCAACTACATCGACGTTTACGTCAAGGACGCGCTGAAACGCATCCCGGGAGTCGCCGATGTGATCATCTTCGGCGAGCGCAAATACTCCATGCGGTTGTGGCTGGATCCGGTGCGCATGGCCGGACGCGCGCTGACTGCCCCCGACGTAGTAAGCGCGCTCTCGGAGCAGAACGTAGAAGTCGCGGCCGGACAAGTTGGACAGCAGCCCTCGATGCTGGGGCAGCAGTACCAGGTCAGCGTACGAGCCGTGGGCCGGTTAAGCGAACCGGCGCAGTTCGACAACATCATTCTGAAGACGAACGCCGACGGCACGCTGATCCGATTGAAAGACGTGGGCCATGCTGAACTGGGCTCGGAAAGCTACGCCAACGATCTGCAATTCGACGGACAGGACGCGGTGGGAATCGGCGTAACCCAACTGTCCACCGCGAACGCGCTCGACGTGGATCGCAAGGCCATCGCCGAACTCGAGCGACTCTCGAAAAGTTTCCCGCCGGGCATGCACTATAAAGTCGCCTTCGACACCACCGACGCCGTGGGCGAGTCGATTCGCGACGTGGTCTTCACGGTAGGTTCGGCGATTCTGCTGGTCATCGTGGTCATCTTTATCTTTCTCGGCGACTGGAGGACGACGATGATTCACTTTATCGCCACTCCGGTTTCGCTCATCGGCACCTTCATCTTTGTGAAGTTACTCGGCTTCTCCATCAACACGCTCACGTTGTTCGGCATCACACTCGCCGTCGGCCTGGTCGTCGACGACGCGATCGTCGTGATTGAAAACATTGAGCGCCATATAGCTGAGGGCGAGCACGACTCCCACAAAGCGGCAGCAGCAGCCACAGCCGAGATTACCAGCGCCGTCATCGCCACCTCGCTCGTGCTGGTTGCCGTTTTTGTGCCGGTTGCGTTCTTTCCGGGGACGACCGGCATTCTGTTTCGCCAGTTTGCGCTGACCATCGCATTTTCCATTGCCATTTCCGCCTTCAACGCGCTCACTCTGGCTCCGGTGCTGGGGGCGATTCTGCTGAAGGACTCCCACCGACAAAAGTGGTGGTGGCTGCAGAAGTTTGACGACGGCGTCGTTGCCGTCACCCGTGGGTACCGTCGCCTGCTGCATTTCGTGCTGGGATACAAGCTGGCGATGGCGGTGGTGTTTTTCGCCGGCTTAGGGCTCACGTATTTCGTGTTCACGCGGGTGCCAACGGGATTCGTGCCTGACGAAGACCAGGGATATTTCATCATCGTCATCCAGGCGCCGTCGGGGGCATCGCTGGAATACACGAAGGCGATCGGCAAGCAGGTCTCAGATATGCTGGCCGACGTGCCGGAAGCGGAGGGAACTTTTTCCGTGGCCGGTTTCAGTTTTTCGGGTGCGGCTGCCAACCAGGGAATTATTTTCGTCCCCTTGAAACCCTATTCGCAGCGCAAAGGGGACGCACACACGGCGTCGGCGATTCTCAGCCGCGTGCGTCCGAGAATGTTTGGGATTTCGGGAGCGATCGTGTTCGCCACGCTGCCTCCGCCGATTCAAGGGTTGGGACAGTTCGGCGGATTTCAGTTCGTGGTGCAGGATCAGGCTTCGCACAAGCTCGAAGAACTGGCGGGCACAGCGCAAGGGCTGATGCAGCAGGCGGGGCAGCGCAAGGATCTGGTCCGCCTGTTTAGTTCGTTTACCGCGAACGATCCGCAATATCTGGTGACCATCGACCGCGAGAAGGCGAAGAGCCTGCACGTGCCCCTGTCGCAAATCACGGACACGCTGGGCGTATACATGGGCTCGGCGTATGTGAACGATTTCGATTTCAACAACCGGTCGTACCGGGTGTATGTGCAGGCGGACAAGCAATTCCGGGCCGAAGCGCAAAACATGAAACAGTTTTACGTGCGCTCCGACAGCGGAGCCATGGTGCCACTGGATAATCTGATCAGCATCACGCAGACGACCACCCCGCAGGTGATCAGCCATTACAACCTGTTCCGGTCGGCGGAGATCGATGGTTCGCCGGCGCCGGGATATAGTTCCGGGCAGGCGATCGCGGCAATGGAAACTCTGGCGAAGAAGATGCCGCAAGGCTTTTCTTACAGCTGGACGGGATTGTCGCTGGAAGAGTTGCAGGCCGGCGGGACGTCGCTGCTTCTGTTTGGACTGGGCACGCTGGTCGTGTACCTGACGCTCTCGGCACAGTATGAGAGTTTCGTTTTGCCGTTCATTGTGTTGCTGGCGGTGCCGATGGCGCTGCTGGGAGCGTTGGGCGCGCAGTGGATACGCGGATTGCAGAATGACGTCTACTGCCAGGTCGGGCTGGTGATGCTGGTTGGATTGTCGAGCAAGAATGCGATTCTGATTGTTGAATTCGCCGAACAGTTACGCCAGCGCGGGATGCCGCTGGTGGAAGCGGCAATACAGGGGGCGACGATTCGGTTGCGGCCGATTCTGATGACTTCGCTGGCGTTTATTCTGGGCGTGGTGCCGCTGGTGCTCGCGACGGGCGCGGGGGAAAATAGCAGACATTCCGTGGGCACGACGGTGTTTGGCGGAATGATCATGTCGACCATCCTGAATTTGTTTTTCATTCCGGTGCTGTATTTGATTATTGAGGGATGGCGGGAGCACGGAAAGACGCCGGTTCGGGTTGAAGTTCCCGCGGAGTCTGGGTCGTAGCTCGGTACGGTCCCTGACGGGACTCGCAGTCATTCTATGTTTGCCAGCCCGGCGCGTCCGCCGGGCTTTTTTATGCCGCCGCCTCGCGGCCGGGCTTATCTTTTCTGACCGTTTTGCTTTTCCGCGCTCCTGCCGACTTCTTTTTCTTCTTGCGCGCGGCTTGGCGGCGCATTTTGGCTATCCACTCCCTTGAGTACATGGTGCCGCGGCACTTGCGGGAACCGCAGTGGCAGGGAGCGGGATCGTCGTCATCGTAGAGGTTGTAGTCCCAGAGGAGTTCTTCGCCGGGGGCGATGTCGCGGATGGCGAAGATCCAGACGCGGCCTTTGATCTCGTCGACCTCGCAGTTGGGATCGCAGGAGTGATTCAGGTAAGCACCCATGCCATGACCGTCGATCACGGTCTTGCCGTCATCCAGGCCATAGAGGTACGTGCGGGAGACGCCATCGTAACGGTGGTCGGCCTCTTCGGCGGTGATGCGCTCACCGTCATACTCGATCAGGCGAGTTCCCTTGCGGATGGGCTTCGAGGTGTAGACACCGACGGAATGAATGGGCGAAGGACGGACGACTAAGGCCATGCACTAATTTCGCATGGCTGAGCGGTTTTGGGGAATGTGAAAAACCGCTGAGAACAAATTGATTTCCGCGCAAGGGTTTTTCGGAGGCATTTCCGGTAGGTTTGATTGTGGCCTGCGGTCACAGAATGCGTACGAAAGGCTTACGGGAAGCGGAGTTTGGGCTGTGGGGCGGATGAATTTTGCAGCGCCGGACGAGGCATCGTGGTAGACTTTCGCGGCTGATCAGACTGTTCAATTGAAAAAGGGCAAGGGGAGAATCACATGCGCGTGGTTCGAGCAATGGCAGGGGTGGTGATGATTCTGGCGCTGTCGGGGATGGCCTTCAACGCAGCCGCAGAAGCCAAGAAGAGCGCGAAGCCGGGGAAACTCGGGGTGGAGGCGGCGTACTGCACCTCGACCGGCGGATTGGTGGAAGTCCGGTACGCGGTGTACGGCACAAACAATGCACAGCAGAATTGGCTACCACTCGCCGGGGTCGAGGTCTTTTGCCAGTACACACTGGCGTCGGACGGGTCGCGCATTCACCTTTCGCTCGAGACGTTATTTACGACCAAGCCAACTCTGGCAGCGCTGGCGTATTACGCGCAGGTGCCGTGGAACGGGCAAGGGCAGGGGAATCCGGCGTCGTACTATTGCACGCAGTTGGGCGGAGCGGAGATTGGCGCTACGGATCTTGCGGGCGGAGGATGGGTCGCGACAGGCGGCATCGACCAGATTCTTGAAGCCTGCGTATTTCCGGACAATTCGACGATCGATTCCTGGGGACTGTTCTATCACTCGGACAGCATTGTTCGCGGAATTGATTTGTCGACTGTGTTGAAGTATGCGAATCCGTATCCGGGGAAGAAGCGGTAGCGGTTGGTCGCAAGAAAGAGCCCCACTTCTCGCAAAGAACGCGAGAAATGGGGCACCCGTTTTGTTGGGACCGTTTCCCCCTAGGCGATCGGTTTACTGATCGTAGACGGAGCTTCCGAAGCCTTGTTTGCGGGCGGATTCCTGCATGTCTTCCAGACGCTTTTGCTGTTCTTCCAGTTGCACTTTCATACTCTCCGCCCGATCCTGCTTTTCCTTCTGGCGTTCGTTCCGCTCGACGCAGTTGCGAACGCAGTTTCCCCCGGCATAGTGGACAGACTCGCTGAGGCTGGCGATTTCCCGCTGTAGGGAAGCGATGGAGTTCTTCTGGGCCCGAATCTGGGACTTCCATTGTTCGGCTCGAGCATCCCGGTTACCGGGGCTCGGGGCGTCGGGCGTGCTGTAAGTCTGGGGACCGCCCACGGAAGTCGCGGTCGGTCCGACGTGTTCGGGAATCTCGTCGTTGGTGAAGACGTGAGGTGGCTTGGGCGGCTGCGCGTCTTGCGCGGTTGAGCTCGTGGCCGACGCATCCTTGCTCGACGCGTCCTTCGCCGAAGCATCTTTGGCTGGGGCTTCTTTCTGCTGCTTTTGCAGACGGGCCTGGCGAGCCACATCTCCGAGAGATTGCGAGTCCTCAGCGTACGCCGGAAAGGCGCACAGGAAAGCGCTGGCTCCAACAATAACGGCAATGCGCAGCGTCTGCATGGAGAAACCTCCAGTAACGATCCGTTGAGGGGACGGAGTGCTCGAAATATGGTATCGCCGAGAGTAGGGGATCGAAGGTTACGTTCGTACAGGTGCTCTCGGAGGCCGTCTAACGACGTCCCTCAGGGGCTAAAGCCCTTACATATAGAGAAAGGCCTTATCGCAGCGCTGAAAGCGCTGCGCCACCCAAAATCAGCGCTTCCCCGCAATCACAGTTTCTGCACGGGCTGTTATGCGGCGGCATAGCCCGCGATCAGGGTATCCAGCTTTTCGAGGAGGGCGCGGTTGCCCTGTCGCGGATAGTGCGCCAGCGCTTCGCGATAGTGGGGCAGGTTGTAAAGGAAAGCTTCGACACGTTCTTTGTTTAAATCCTCCCAGTAGGCGCCGTAGCCGGATTTGTCGAGCCAATACGCGTTGAAGATCTGCTCGAACTGGTGGCTTACAGGGACGGCCAGGTAGGGCTTGCCCAGATGCAGAGCCTCGGTAACCAGCGAGAATCCGGAGTTGGCAACGATGGCCCGGGCGCCGGTCAGGTCGGCGAAGAAACCGTCGAGAGAGGGTTTCTTATAAAGGATGTTCCCTGCCTCATTTTTGCCCTCCCGGCCGAAACCGTAGGCGATGAAGCGGCAGCGGACCGAACTGAGCAACTTTGCGAGCGCGGGTGCAGGTGATGTCACGTAGACCAGAACGTGGTCGCCTTCCGTAGACTTGGCATCGAGGATTTCCTGCCGCAACAGGGGAGGAAACAGGAACGTGTTGCGCTTGCGGATGGGCGCGGTGAAGAAAGAAATTACCAGGTACGCATTGGCACGCGGGGTCATCAGGCGGGTCACGAGTTTGGCTGCCGCAGCGTCGGCACGGTACTGCTTCGGATAAGACACGACGGTATTGGTGAGGCAGTGCTGGTTGTCGATGGAGATGATGGGGAGATTCTTCTTGTGTCCTACGTGACAGGAGAGCGGCTCGAAGTCGGTGATGACGAGGTCTGTCTTCCATTCGTCGACGAGGTCCTTTAGGCGGGACATACTCCTGGCGGCTTCGGGGACGGTGATCAGATTCTTCGCGATGGTGCGCTTGTAGCGGACACGGTTGTTCACGTAGGCGAAGCGGAAGCCGTAAATTTCGGTGACATCGAAGTGAGGCTTCAGGTTTTGCAGGCCGCGGTCAAAGGACGCCACGTGGACGGAGTGTCCCCGGGCAACGAGGTGAGAGAGCACTTCCTTGGCGCGGGTGGAGTGGCCTGCGCCTTCGCCGTTGACTCCGTAGAGGATGTTAGCCATGGGCTTGCAGTGGGAGTATACCGCGCGGAAGGCCTATGGCTGCGGGGGGAGCGTCACCGTATCAATCGTGGTGGGGGCCGAGAAGTTTCATGGGGTCAAGAACGCGAAGACTGTCTTCGAATCCTGCAAGGTGAGATTGCCGTCTTTGAAACTGAGCACAAGCGCGACTGGGGCAACGCGGGCGTTCTAGCGCGCAAAACAAAACGCCCCAGACTCGATTTGAGTCTTGGGACGTATGTTGATCAGCCCTCCCCCAAGTGCTGCTCAAGAAGGAGCATAGAGGGTGACGGGAAAGTGGAAAATGGCCCTGGAGTGCTATGCCTTGGCACCGATGGGTAGGGAGGCGTTTTCGAGTCTCCTGTATGATTCGGGACGCTCTAACTCCGGTCCCGCCGGGTGGGCCTTCCCCCATCTTTTATCCGGCGAGGACATGTCTCAGGAGAGGGTAGGGTACGTGGAAAACACGCGTACCCTTTTTCACGATGACCGTGGATCGAACCGGGGGAGGAGTAGACGGCCCGTCTAGGTCTCGGTATGCCAGGCAGGAGCAAAATTGATCCGATGAACGGGCACGACTGCGCTCTTCCGCGATTCCGGGAAGGGCGGTTTCTTTTCTTTGGAGATGGGGGAGGGCTGTGGTTTCGAGAGCGGGAGTTTGAACGCCCCGTCTAACTTGACTGCAACCGCAAAGTCGCCCGTGTCTTTCGGTCGCACGCGGAGAACTCTGCCATGCGCACTTAGGAGGATACCCGGGTCGGGCAGGTGAGTGACTCCAACCGAAACCTCGACCGCGGAACCCTCAGGGATCAGAAAGGCGCTGGACAGCAGAATGCCGCCCAGGCTGATGTTCTCGGAGCGGACGTGCATTTCCTTGCGCAGAGCCATGCGGATCAGGACTGGCAGGTGTAGAGGGTAGCGAAAGTCTCGTCTTTCTTGCCGCTGGGAGGAGTCCATCGGTTTTTCTCCGGGGGAGGGATGGGCAGAGAATACGATGAAGGGCAGTTGGGCGACAGGTATCGGAGGTCCATCGGGTAGCGCGAAAAGGACCGGCAGGGACAGTAATGCATTACCGCATGGGTGGGATTTTAGTGTGGTGTCCGCCGGCGCATTCCCTGGCAAAAGAAAGCATGAAAAATGGCGGAAGCGAGTGGGGGTCGAACCCACCGGTAACAGGATTGCCTGCCACCCGCCGGTTTTGAAGACCGGGACGATCACCGGACCGCATGCGCTTCCGTTAGGCCAAAAGAAAAACGCCATGGCGCGCCGAGAGGACTGGCCCACCCCTGCCTCGCTTTGCCAGCGCTACCAC
>Ga0209890_10001144_pt1 | contig 12084 bp, 13 predicted proteins | sample OrgsoiDNA2013049_FD_185799 | JGI IMG/M metagenome (GOLD analysis project Ga0209890, IMG submission 185799) | Permafrost soil microbial communities from the Arctic, to analyse light accelerated degradation of dissolved organic matter (DOM) -... | ecosystem: Environmental > Terrestrial > Soil >... | reverse complement strand
GCCGTAGGCCGCAATGCAGAGGCTGGCATGGTGGTGAAAGCCGCGCCAGTTCCGTCCTTCGAAGTGCCCCAGGCCAAGCTCCTGCTTTAGTTCCTGGTAAACCGTCTGCTCTATCAATCGGAATTGTCGGGGATCGTTAGTGCTCGACGAGTGGCTGTACTAATTCGCCATGCTGAGGAACTTGTTTGTGCGGCAGAAGGTTAACTGTATCGGCGGCGCAACTAAGGACTAATTCGCTGGCGGCTTATGGGCATCTTCCATCATCTGCTTCCGCTGTTGGAACAGGTTTTGCATCTGCTGGACCCTTTGTTCGGATTCGTTCACCGGAGCCTGGTTCGCACTGGAATCGGAAATCGCGGCTGAAGATGTCAGGTCCGTTTGCACTGGCTGAATGTCAGCTGTCACGGCGGGCGCTTCGGCCGGTGCTGGCTGTACGGTCGCCTTCGCAGGTTGCGGAGCCGAGCCCCCAGGTTGACTACTCGTCTGAGGCGGTTCTGCCGGGCTTTCCGATTGCGTTGAGGCAGTATTCTCGGGCGCAGAAGCTCCCTCCGTGCTGGGGTTGGGGCGGGCATAGCTGCGGTACGCGGAGCGTGCCGGACTTTCCGCCAAAGCTTCCGGACCGGCTCTCGCCACGGTGACGTCACTCTTGCCGCGCGGCGTCAACAGCACGCTGTGAACTCCCTCTGGATCGACGTCGGACGCCTGAATAACGTAATCAAAATCAGTCCAGCTCAACAACGTTGAAAGTACTTCGCGGGCAGGTCCCGGCCCGAGCCGGGCGGCAATGCGCTCGCGGGAGGCGTTTGGCGGTACGTCAAGCTCCGCCCCGGTTAGGGTTCGGATTGCGGTCAGAATATCCGCCAGTGTGGAATTGTCCGACGTGATCGTGAGCTGCTTCCCGTCCCAGGACACTTGAGGCACTTTGGGTGGCATTTGTTCAGGGGTGGGAGGAGGCGGCGGTGGCGGCGGTGGCTCCGGCACAGCGACCGGCAGTTCCGGTACCGGCCCTGCAGATTTCATTCCGGCTGTGCTGTGTCTTTTTTTTCCGCTTTGCGAAGGGGCTGGGTGCTTCTGCGCGGTTTGCGCTACAACACTTGTCACCGCCAGCGCACAAGCAGCAGCTAGCACAAGCATTGGCAATGAGAGACGCATGGCCTTCCTGAGCGATGTCAGGTCAACGCATTTCCTTTTCATTGATTCCGCCTCACCCATCTAGCCAGTGACGGTACTCCCCGGTCCGGCCGCATGAGCGGTCATCAGAAGGGGGTTCAGGACCGCACGCTTTGGCTACGCCTGCCAAGCCTATTTTCGGCAGTCTAGCAATCAAAGAGTGATCCGTCTTTGCTCGAGAGCAAAGTCTTTCTCTGGATCGCAAGAATAGCTCCCGCATAGGTGGGCAATGATGGCATACCAGCAGGGGAGTTTGAAGAAAGTCAAAAAGAAAGAAAGCAGGTTTGATGGGCCCGTCGTGGAGCCTTTTACACGTGCGGGCAGTGAATTTACAGAAACGTGCCCTGCAGTCATAGTTAGATGGTGGGTCATGCGTTATGTCCCGCGCTGGGATTTACCGCGCGCTTCACAGCCTGCTATGATCAGCGAACGGCATTCTGGAACTCATAACCGTCATGAACGGGCGAATTCGAGCATTGGCTGGATGTCGCCATTGTCAGCCGTTCTGATGGCACCCAAGTATCTGGCTCGTGCTTGGCCCTGTTTGATGAGGTCGGTGGAACCCCAAGTGAACACAGGGCGACTAAGCTTCGTTACTAGCACATCCGCCATGAGGCGGGCATGTCTGCCATTGCCGTTGGGAAACGGGTGAATGGCTACAAGGCGGTGGTGAAACCGAACCGCTATCTCATCGGGCGAATACGTGCCGTTCTCAATCCAGTAGCTAACGTCCCCGAACAACACAGCGAGTCTTTCTGGAATTTCATGGAACGGAACGCCAATGTTTTTATCGGTTTGTCGATACCTTCCTGCCCACTTCCATGTCTGGCCAAACATTTTGGAGTGCAGTTTCCGAACATATTCGTCCGCGACCATATCAGTTTGACTGGTGCGATCTCCAGTAGCCCACTCTCTTGCAATAAGTATGTTTTCTCGCTCCCATTCGTTTAGGTCTTCCTTTGTGGCGAGACTGGGGATTAAGGCTGCAAGCTCTTCCGGCGAGAGGGGAGTATTACCGTCGCGGGCTGTCGGCAGTGGCTTCATTTATTCCGACCTCTCTTCAGAATTCGTTTCGTCTCTTCCTCAATTTTCTCCTCCACCCCTCCCACAGCTTGGTCTTCCAAGGTCATCGTGTGCTCAACGGCGCGAACGTTTTCTGAGGCCTTGGCTCTCGCGGGCTGCTCCGAAAGGTCGTGAATACTTCCGCTCTTTGGAACAAGAGCATATACAAGCTGGCACCCCAGTGCATCCGCAGCTTCGCGCAGATTCCCTAGACTGATGCGGTATTCTGCTTCTGACTTCTCCAGGTAAAGCACAATGGAATAATTGCGTTTGCCGAGCCGCTTCGCCATCTCGCGTACGGTGACACCGGTTGCCTCGCGAATCGCACGAATCCAGCCCTTTTGCGGACGTGGTGAGCCCTTCGCCTCAAGGAAAGGCTTTAGGTGTCTCTCAAGTTGTCCAAGATGTAACCGTCTGAATTCAGGCCTCATAGGGGTTTTTATGCCTTTGTGTGTTCAATTATTATTGCACATGTTAGCCATAATGTTCAACTATAATTGAATATATCAGCTTTAATGTGCAGGAATAATTGACCAAGCCCTAGGGGTAGTGCCCATGGGGTTCATGGAATCTGCGGGCCTTCTACTTACTCGCTGCCATTAAACCGCCCGCCATGTGATGACATAAGAGGCTACTTCCCTGCCTGTTCCTGCACTTGCTTCAGCAGCGTCTCGATTAGATTTGCTCGACTGCGGTTTTCCGACGCAGCTCTTTCGTCGAGGTAGGTGAGCAGTTCGTCAGACAGGCGGACGGAAACACTTGTGGTGCCTCTTTCGTTGGTCCCAGACTTCGCTGTTCTCTTCTTGGGCATAACCCCTCTGTAATCATAGTCACTCACACAGCTATCATTGGTGTCAACAATTAATGATAGTAACCACCATAATATTACGTATGTGCCATTGTACATCACTATGCAGCACTATAAGTATAGAAGCACTATAGAGATGGAGGGACTGTGAGCTACAAGCGGCGTGACAGGGCGTTCGAGGCGTGGGCGCCGTCTGAGAGCGTCCAGCCCCGCAGCCCGGCCTTACCCGATTGCTGGGTGAGGAAGCACTGAATGATGCTCAAAAGTATTCAAAGCCGCTCAACATCCGCTAAACCCGGATTTCTTCCAACAGACGACGACTTCAAGTTCAAATCCGGCATTCATCAAAGTTTAACTTCGCTGTAACCGCGCATTCATAGAGAGTCACTAGTGTTTCTACGGGCGACCCAACGGCCATGTAAGGATGGATGGGGGCCCGACTCTTTGAATCTCCCACAAAAAAGGATGGCGACTGACATGAAGAAAAAGGCCGTAATCGTGGCCCTTTTGGCTGCAGCATTGACGGGCGCAGCATTCGCGCAACAGGGTCCGGTACCAAAGGGTGTTCCGCACCTGGACCACGTTTTTATCATTATGATGGAGAACCACGGCTACAAACAGATTTTCAACAACCCGAACGCACCGTTCGTCAACTCGTACGCGCGGTCTGCCAACCTAGCAACGAAATACTATGCGGTGGCGCACCCGAGCCTGACAAACTATCTGGAGGTGGTGGGCGGGTCGAACTTCGGCGTGCAGAGCGACAACAACTCGGACTGGCACAACGGTTCGTGCAGCACGAATCTTTCGACGGGGATTCCGAACACGGATAATCCAGCGAGCCCCGATATTTGTCCGATAAGGGGGACGGGGACGGACGCGGCGACACCGGCCATTGATTTTACGAACGAGACGCAGGGACCTCCGGGGGAAGTGAACATTGACGGGGTGCAGTGGATTGCGGCCAACCCGAATACAGTTGGGCGGACGATTGCCGATCAACTGGTGGATGCCGGGCGCACGTGGAAGAGCTATCAGGAAAGCCTGCCGATCCGCGGCCCCAACCGCATTGACTACAGCGACGGATTCTTCACCAACCTGACCGACTTCAGCAAGATCAATCCGCAGCTGAACCCGCCGCTCACGCAGGCCGATGTTGTGAGGCTCTACGCTGCCAAGCACAACCCGTTCGTCTACTTTGCCAATGTGCAAGCAGGAACGAATCCGCTGAATAGCTACGCAAACAGCGTCGACTTCAACGCGCTGTATGGCGACTTGCGCTCGGGGAAAGTGCCAAACTACTCGTTCATCGCACCCAACCAGTGTAACGACCAGCATGGACGCGGGAACGCCGGGGCGTTCTGCAATTTCGATCCGAACGACGACGGTACGCAGGCGGGCCTGAATCCAGCGCTGATTTACCAAGGGGATGTCACGGTGAAGCGGCTGGTGACGGCGATCCACAACTCGCCGGCGTGGCCGCACGGGCACAACGCGATTGTCGTGCTGTGGGATGAGAATGACTACAGCCTTGCGCCTAATAATAACCGTGTGATGACGATCGTGGACACCAACTACGGGTTCCACCAAGTTCAGAGCGGGCAGTTCTATACCCACTTCTCGCTGCTGAAGTCGATCGAGGCGGGATTCGGGCTGCCGTGTCTGAATCATGCTTGCGACGAAAACACGGCAGTGATGTCCGACCTGTTTGGCGACTAGCGGAGGCGGAAAGTTTTCTGACGAAGGACGAGGCCTGGTTGGCGCGGCTGACCCAGGCTCTCTGCTTCCGGGGGCTGCGCGAGGGCGACCCTCTGAAATGTCGAGCTAACAACATCAAACGCCTTAACGTAAGGAGTCCCGTCCAAGAGTTTTGCGAGACTCTTCAACACTTCTGGATAACCACTTGAGTTGTAAGCCTGCACATTCCCTTCGTGATCCCAGAAACTGATCGTTGCGACTTCTCTGCCATCGGGCACAGCTAGGGTGATCAAATCTAGGAAGCCTTCTTGCTTTCGCAGCCAGGGAAGAATCTCACACTCCATGAGATTCGTAAATTCCGTAAGCGAGTTCGGTTTCAGGCGCGCAGCAACCTTGCGGGCAACCAATGTCAACCTCCCCGGTGTTGGGCTTGGCTTCCTTGCCTGCGATGGACCCGGTCTGCACAACACCGCACATCTGGGTAGTGCGTTTCAGCACTCAGGCGTTACATTGCGGGAGCCCTTTTTTGGGTCAGACCCCCACGGATACAGAATAGAACTAGCTAAACCCGACTCCCACACCCAACGGATCTTACTGTCGCAAACAGCGTTTTCACTCAGAACCGGTCAATGCAATCGGGATGTTACGAGAACAATCTTTTTGAGATGCTCCCAACTCTACGGCTTTCATTGACTTGCCGGGTTCACCCACGTAAGATTTGCCGCGAGTGATCGGTCAGACCATTTCGCGCTATCGCATCGTCGAGAAGTTGGGCGGCGGTGGCATGGGCGTCGTCTACAAGGCCGAGGACACCGAGCTGGGTCGTTTCGTTGCGCTCAAGTTCCTGCCCGATGACGTGTCCCAAGATTCGCAGGCATTGGAACGCTTCCGCCGTGAAGCTCGTGCCGCCTCGGCTTTGAACCACCCCAACATCTGCACCATTTACGACATCGGCAAGAGTGACGAGCAGTCTTACATCGCGATGGAGTTTCTTGAAGGCCAAACCCTGAAGCACCGTATCGCTGGACGGCCGCTCGACAATGACACGATTTTATCTCTCGGCATCGAGATTGCCGATGCGCTCGATGCGGCCCATGCCAAGGGCATCGTGCATCGCGACATCAAGCCGGCGAACGTTTTCGTCACCGAGCGCGGACGCGCCAAGATTCTGGATTTTGGTTTGGCGAAGGTGCAGGCCGTCGGTTCGGCCAGCAGCTCCGATAACACGCAGACCCGCAGCATCCATCAAACCAAGGATCAACAATTAACCAGTCCAGGCTCGGCCCTGGGCACGGTGGCTTACATGTCGCCCGAGCAGGCTAAAGCGCGGGAGCTCGACGGGCGCAGCGATTTGTTCTCCTTTGGAGCTGTGCTCTATGAGATGGCGACGGGCGTGCTCCCGTTTCGCGCCGATAGTTCCGCGGAGATCTTCAAGGCCATTCTCGATGCCACGCCGGTCCCGCCGATGCGCCTCAATCCCGATGTGCCCGCGGACCTGGAGCGCATCATCAGCAAGGCGCTGGAGAAGGATCGGAATCTCCGCTACCAGAGCGCGGCGGACCTGCGCTCGGACTTGACCCGCCTGAAGCGCGACCTGGACTCGGGGCGCACCTCGGCAGTTCAACCGGCGGTCACGGCGGATTCCAGCCTTCGAATTTCCAGTGCAACGTCCGCGCCGAGGCCGGTCCGATCGCGCAAGTTCTTAACGTTGAGTGTGGCAGCGGTTCTGATCGTGGCGGCCGTGGCCACGGCGGCGTACTTGCTGTATTCGAGGTCAGCGGCGAGGACTAAGAAGATTGAGTCCATCGCGGTCTTGCCCTTTGTGAACGCGACCGCCGATGCGAACAATGAATACCTAAGCGACGGTCTGACTGAAAGCCTGATCGGTACGCTGTCGCAGGTGCCGGATCTCAAGGTAATGGCGCGAAGCACGGTCTTCCGGTTTAAGGGAAAGGACGACGACCCCCAGAAAATCGGGCAACAGCTCCGAGTCGGCGTGGTTTTGATTGGCCGCATTACTCAGCACGGCGATGAAGTGGAAGTACAGGCTGACTTGGTGAATACTTCGGACGGGAGCGAGCTGTGGGGATCGCATTACGAGCGCAAGACGGCGGACATTACACAATTGCAAAGCGACATTGCGCGCGACATCTCAAAGCGGTTGCGAGTCCAGTTAAGCGACGAGAAACAGCGGCGCTTAGGTAGCGCCGGGACTACGAATCCGGAGGCCTACCGGCTGTACCTGGAAGGACGGCAACTCTGGTACGGGCGGACGCCGGAGGGCTTGAGGAAGAGCATCGATTTGTTTCAACAGGCGATTGCCGCCGATCCTAACTACGCTCTGGCTTATGCCGGGCTGGGCGACACCTACAACGTGATCCCAAGTTACGGGGCCGGCATAACCTCGCAGCAGGCGGGATTGCTGGCGGACGCGGCAACGCGCAAGGCGCTCGAATTAGATGATTCGCTGCCAGAGGCACATTTGGCGCGCGCCGATTCTGTGGTTTTTGCCTGGAATTGGCGCGAGGCCGACCAGGAATTCCGGCGGGCTATCGAGTTAGATCCCAACAGCGCCAACGCACATTATTTGTATGCCTTTGCCCTGCTCGTTCCCGAGAAGAAGTTCGAGCAGGCACTCGAAGAATTCCGGATCGCGCTGTCGCTAGACCCTCTTTCTCCAATCATGAATACGAACTATGCGGCTACCTTGATGGATGCGCATCGCTATCCGGAAGCACTCGCACAGTTTCAGAAGACCCTGGAACGCGATCCGACTTTCAGACCACCCCATCACAAGCTGGCGCACTTGTACGCCGCGACTGGCGACTTCGTGAATGCAGTGAATGAGTTGAAAAAGTTTGCTCCTACACCGGGATCGTGGAGCGGGGATGCGAAAGGCTTTCATGATCTGGCACTGCGGGCCTTCAATCAGCCCGACCAGTTGACGTGGGCGGCTCTGGCGCTTTCAGTTACGGGCGACCGGAACCGGGCGCTCGACTATTTGGAGAAGGCGCAGTCCAGCCACGAGATCGAAGTTGTGCTGTGCCTCCGTTATCCCTCGTTTGATCCGATCCGTTCCGATCCGCGTTACAAGGCCCTGGTAGGGCAATTGGGTCTGCCGGAGTGAAGTGTGAGCCAATAAATGATGTAATCAGATAGCGCTCAAAACTCCCCGTCCGGGGTCAATGCATTATCTTCGTAGCAGTTGGCGAAGGTCACGGGTTTCCGTTCCCTACGAGGACGCTACTGGTCGTCCTCAGGCCAAAGTTTACTCCCCGCGCCGTTCGCGTCTGTGCCAACAAAATAAATGCCGGGATCTGTCCGCCGGACCCCGGCACTCTAACATCCTGATGGTTCTTGCCTACGGCCTGGCAGGTCTGAACCGGCCGTGAGACTTTGCCTGGCCTGTCTTCGTGGGTCCGACGGGTGCGGGTATGCAAACGTTGGAGCCAGTCACCACATTACTGCCCGTGTTGTAGTAGGTGTTGGGAGAAAGGATGTTGCCGGAGACTGGACCGCTCAGCACGCCGGCACAGGCGGAGTTGATCGTGTTCTTCTGTACGATGTTGCCGGCCGAGGCGCCTGTGCACGTGTCATCCACGTGAATGGCCGACTCATCCGAGCCATTGATCGTATTACCGGTAGCAGTGTTGTTGCTACTGCACAGGTCGATTGCGTCGTAGAGATGCGTGGTCGAAATCACGTTATTGGTGACCTGCGCACCATCGGCGGCCTCGCCCGAAACGCTCACGATCGCGATACCGTACTGAGTCTGGCTCACATTGTTGCTTTTGACGGTCACGGCCGGCGACGCATAGATGAGTATGCCGGCAGCGGCATCCCCGGTATCTCCGAACTGATCGGGACCCCATACATCCCCTCCCACCGTATTGTTCACAATACTGCCACTGGCGCCGTATGCGACCTGGATAGAATTCTCCGCCGCGCCGTTGGTTGGCCCTTGTCCGACGGCAGTGTTCGAGCTGATGGTCGTACTCAAGCCCGGCCCGCCAAATCCATCCACGGTGATCCCGTTCTTGGAGAAGTTTTCCACGTGGTTGTTGGTGATGCTCACACTGTTCGTGCCCGTGCTCTCGACCAGGATGCCCAGGCCACCCTGGCATCCGGCATCAGCGGGAGGCAGGACATCATTAATAACGGAGTTGCGGGTGATGCTCCCGGAGGAGTTTTGGTAGTAGATGCCGATGGGATCCGAGCCGCAAACGCCGCCGTTATTGGCGGCGTCCGTCGTCAAACCGGTGATAGTGACACTTGCGCCTGTCACATAGACCTGTGCCTGAATTGCGTCGCCGTAAATGCCAGTAGCATTTGTGACCAAGCCTCCATTGGGAACCGTAATAATGCGGGCGTTCTGATTTCCCGAACCAATTCCCTTCACGGTCAGGTTCTTGTTAATGGTCACCTGCTCCGGGTAAGTGCCCGGGCAGACGTTAATCGTGCCTCCGACTGGACTAGCATTGACCGCGGCCTGGATGGTGGCGAATTGGACCCCGGACTTGCAGGTCCCGACGACAACTGTGGATGCCTGGGCTGTCTGCCCGGCAAAATATACGGCCAGGACCAGGAACAGGCCGGCCGAGAATAACCATCTCGTTATACGCATACTTTATTTCCTCCTGAATGATGATGTGCTGCTATGGAAAAGTGATGCCGCCATCGAACCGTAAGGAAATGAGACTGCACCCGAGGGACTGGTCGGATCGTTCTTGCGGGCTTTTTGTGGATGCGCACAAGCACACAACGCACACCCTGGGCAGCGTCATTGGAAAGCCTCTGGCACAAAACGATCCCGTTGCGCCAGACTCGCAGGCAGAAGACACAGCCCGGTTCAGCCTCGCGCTCCCTATTCTGAACTCATCAAATCATTCTGTCACCGTGAAACTCTTTGCGCTTGAGGCAATGCCTCGCGCGCGGAAAAGCTCCGCCTCCCCGGTCGTTTTGTCGCAATTCTGGTCTGACAAGAAACAATCCATTGATTAAGCCGCCAAGGGTGTGATCTGGACGGCGAAACCGAGGTTCTTTAAGCGGTTCAGGAGTTGCAAGACGTGCCTGGCTTGGGCGCGTTTGTCGAAGTGGTTTGCGCCGAGGTCCTCGTAGAGGGTCCCATTTTTGAGCATGTGGTAAGCGGCAGTGAGGATGGAAGCGGCGACAGCACCAATGGCCTTCTTGGCCCCGCGGCGGGATCGAATGCGCAGGTATTGAGCGTGGAGGTAAGTTTCCTTGGTGCGCGTGGCCGCCCATGCGCATTGGACCAGAGTGGTCTTGAGCCAGGGGGCACCCTTTTTCATGCGCGTGGAGCGGCGCTTTCCAGCGCTTTCGTCGTTTTTGGGGCAAAGCCCGGCCCATGAAATCAGATGGCCTTCGGTGGGGAACCGGCTCATATCGATACCGATCTCCGACACGATCACCTCGGCCGAGAGGCTGCTGATGCCGGGAATGGTTTTCAGCATTTCGATAGCTACGCGAAAGGGTTCGACGTTGCTGTCGACCTCCTTATCAAGGCGGCCAATGGCCGCATCTAGCGCATCCAACTGGTCCAGATGAAGACGTAGCATAAAGCGGTGATGGGCGGTCACCCGGCCACGCAGCGATGCCTCCAGTTCCGCCGGGGTGGCTTTGAGGCGCCCGTCCGCCAGTGCCGCCAAGGCCAGGGGATCGGTTCGACCGGCGATCAGGGCCTCGATCATGCGACGGCCGGAGATGCCAACGATATTGCTGATCACCGAATCGAGCTTGATGTTGGCATCCTCGAGGGTCTTCTGAATGCGCTGAGTATGGCCGGTGCGTTCGCGCATGAACTGCTTGCGGGTGCGTAGCAGGTCTCGCATCTGCTGGGTCGGTTCGTCGGGCACAAAACTGGGCCGGATTAGCCCATGCGCCATTAGATCGGCCAGCCAAGTGGCGTCGTTCACATCGGTCTTGCGTCCCGGCACATTCTTGACGTGGGCGGCATTGGCCAGAACCAGCTCGAACTCGCCGTCCGATAGAATGTGCCACACCGGCTTCCAGTAGACACCTGTCGCTTCCATCCCAACATGGGTCACACCTTCCGCCGACAGCCAATCCGACAACGCCATCAGTTCCTGGGTCGTCGTCTTGAAGGTCTTGACTGGGCTCGTCACTTTGCTATCCACCATGTGACGAACACAAGCCACCACGGAGTCCTTATGAATATCCAGACCGGCACAATGCGGATGCAAAACTTCCATCGCTCCTCCTCACGCGCCGCAGGCTTGGAACCTCTATCTAAGGAAATCTGACAAGCGTGCTCCGGGGCTGTTGCCAGCCCGTGGCATAATCCGGGGTGCTCAAAGGTTCCGGGTCCGACTCAATTACGGGCTCACTCGCACCAAGAGATGAACGACCTCTGTGCCTGCTGACGCCCAAGAAACTCTACTACAGACTGCAGAATCGAACTCTGTTTCATCCCCTCAATTGTTGAAACCAGATGGGATGAGAATGCCGGTCTCCGGCGGGATGCGATAAGCTCCCAAGTTATCGACGCGCTCGAAGCGCCAGGCGTTAGCACTCATTGACCGGGTTGTGAGTGTACTGGGGATCTAACGCCAACTATCCTCAGATCACATTTCTTCTTCATGGCCATAAGTGACAACACAACATCGGTTGATGCATTGGTAAACTCAGTGTTCGCTCCTAGGACAGTCTCCTCTACGACTGATTGCCCATGATTAGCTTTCTCAACTATGGCCCCAGCAGCTTTATGAAAGCGGGCGTGATCAGAAACCAATTTGGGGTATTCTGGCAGGTTAGAGTATTGCCAACCTTCCCCATGAAGCCACTGACCCAGTTCGCATCTATTGTCTGCTGCGACCACCGAAGCGTCCAAACTATGATCTGGCTTGGATAAATATGATTTTAACTTCATCTTCCAGTTTCTGTGAGCTAAGACTGCGCCATCGAAATCCATTTTTTCCTCCTTGTAGTAAACTATGCCAGTCGGTTCACTAAGGCACAGGCTCGGACTGGGAGATCGTGGCCGGAATCTCCTTTTTGACCTCAAATCTCATCGGCTTTCGTGAACATTTCCAGCAGCCTTGCGGCGTTAGGATCGGTAGGTGCGCGAGCCGCGAGCAGGAGCCGAACGTCTTCGGATAAAGACATGTTTTTATCTCCTCCCCGAGCTTAGGGGTCATGGAGCCAAGGAAACTGTTTCATAATGCTCACTCCGAAAAATCTAAGGCAGCAGGATGATTGACGAAATCAGGCGTGGCTTCCAAGGAACTCCACTCACGCTGAACGGTTGGTTACGCAGCCTTGGGTTCGATGGGGACAAGTTCGTAGCCCAGTCGTTTGGCTTGCCGTTT
>Ga0209890_10001143_pt1 | contig 12088 bp, 14 predicted proteins | sample OrgsoiDNA2013049_FD_185799 | JGI IMG/M metagenome (GOLD analysis project Ga0209890, IMG submission 185799) | Permafrost soil microbial communities from the Arctic, to analyse light accelerated degradation of dissolved organic matter (DOM) -... | ecosystem: Environmental > Terrestrial > Soil >... | reverse complement strand
AAGCGTCTCTTCAATCGACGCTGCCCGCGTCCACGATCTTCGAATCATGGTTGCCCATGGATTCAGACATCTCCCAACAAAGCAACTGTAATGCTAGCTCGCGCAAGCCCGGCATTCACCCGCTCACGTATGATGCCGCGCTCGAACTCGGCGAACACGCCCAGCATCTGAAACATCGCCTTGCCGGCGGCCGTCGAAGTGTCGAGGCCTTGTTGATGCAAGAAGAGGTCGACGCCCTTGTCGTGCAGCCCCTGGAGGATGCCGAGGAGATCCGTCAGCGATCGGCCTAGCCGATCAACCGACCATGCCGCGACCATGTCGAATTCCCTGGTGTTCACCGCCTTCATCATCGCATCGAGCCCCGGACGCTTGTCCCGGCCCTTGGCGCCGCTGATGCCGGCGTCCTCATAGACCTTGACGATCTCCCAGCCGGATCGCGCGGCGACAGCCTCCAGTTCACGACGCTGGTTGCTGGTCTCCTGTTTCGAGGTGCTGACCCTGAGATAGATGGCAACGCGCTTCATGGTGATGGCCCTCCCTGGCTCGAGAGCAACTGTATCGCCGACCCATACGGTAATCAAGTGATTAGCGTATGGGTAAGGACAGCGTGAAAAGATGAGCAATGTCAGGACGACGGGAAGCCGAAGCGTTGACGGATTACCGTATACCTCGAACGCCGGGGTTTATGCGCGGCGGGCCGCTGGCTGATGAGAAGCTGACGACGAAGAAGCTGCCCGTCAGGTGCCGTTGGATTCGATGATGGCGTCGGACGCCGGACCGCGATGCGCGTAGCTGTGAACCCAAAACGCACTTGGAATTATCGGGTCCCATCGCCCTTTCGCGGGACAAAAAAATTGGGAAAAAAATTTGGAGATCGCAACCGGGACGCCAGGACGGAGCTTGGCCGAATGGCGGGCCCTGGATTTAATCTTTCGAAAGAGGCGCGACGCGCGGCCTCGCTTGGATGACGGGATACATACGGGCGCGCGCAGGCTGGCGCCCTCCCCGTCAATCGTCAGTCGGGTCTTTCCGGTGGGCGCGACCGGCGGCATCGCGTTGTGCGAACGGTGGTGACGAGATCGAAGGGTGGCCACGTATCCCGAGACGCACGCGGACGAGCGCCAGGATGGTCAGGCGAGCGCCGGAACGGAAGTAGGAAGGCACGGCCTCACCTTGATGGGGTGACGGTTAGGCCGCGCTCACACTCCATGAGGCTGACGAGCACGACCCACGAGCGCAACCGTACGCGGATCGTCGAATCCAAGAGGCGCGACGGGCGGTAGCATGGCGTAGCGTGGATGGTGCGGTGGTTGCGGGGATCACACTTCGGCAGTCATCGAAGTGTAAAAATTTTGGTTCGGTGTTTTGATTTTCGTTAGGCCGGTTTCAGCCAGCCCCCGCCCCGAAGTCGCCCGGAACCCAGCAAGCCGTCGCCCAGGCGATCCGGTTCTGAGTGTGGCCGTCACGCAAAGATATGGGGCCGAGCGAAAGTCTCTCAAACAAATAATTGGCCCTGTACCCACTGTATCCATCGGAAAAACTGGTTACAGCGGAGTGGGTACAAAGAAGTGCCTGCAGCACAGCGGTTTCTTTCATTTATTTATATTTGTACCCACTGTACCCACTAAAAAACGACAGGGGGGCTGTCCCACTGTTCCCAATCGGACAAACAATGGTACAGCGGAGTGGATACAAAGAAGTGCTTGCAGCACAGTGGTTTCTTTATATTTGTCCAACTAAAAAACGATAGAGGTAAAACCGCTTTTGAAAAGTAAGTAACCGCCCTTGCCTACCTGTCGGCCTAACCGTGCTCCCATTTTTCACCCATCGAAAAGCAGTGGGTACGGTGGGTACAGTGGGGACAGCATCCTTAAACAGTTGATATTACTTCATATAATTGTACCCATTTTTGAGAACCGCCTGTACCCACTTTGATGAGTGGGTACAGATGGAGCTAGGTCGTCTCGCTGTTATCGATGTTGTTGGCCAATTCCACCACCCTGACGGCTCCAGGAGGGTCGGATCGAGGCAGGTCGGCGGCCTTTGATCAATGCGTTTTTCGCATTGATCATTTTCGCTTATCCTCCGCTCACCCTTCGCTCAGGAAGCTTGCCATAACGTAATAGTACCTGGCCTTCCCATGGCTAGGGATGCGTTCTTGCCTCTTGGACCGGCCGTCTGTATCGGGCAGCAGCGCCTTCATCTCGATCAGTGTCTTGGCGAGGGTCTTCGGATTGAACCCGGTGCACATTTCGGCCCAACCGGCGTCGCTGATGTAGAATTCCCAGCCGCAGCCGGTCTGCCTCCGGAAGCCACATGCGTCTCGTTGCGGGATAGGAGGCCGCGGAGGAAGTGGGGGGCGGGTGCCTGCTTCCTGCGCGATCCTCACCCACCGTTCATACTCAGCGGCCTGTTCCTCATCGCCCCAGGCGTCAACGAACCTGGACATACCATGTGTTTGAAGGAACGACCGCACCACCTCGACGCCGTCGTGTGCCTCGGCTGCGCCCACGTGCCCGCGCTCTTTCAGCCATGCCTCGAAACAGGTGCCAGCAGCCCCGATCGCAGTGCCTGCCTCCCATTCTCGGATGACGCCCAAGCGTATCGCCAGTTCCCCGGCGAAGGCGATCAGGGCGAAGCGTTGTGCCACCCGCCCGACTTGTCCGTCGGCGCCCTTCGGGAGGTATTGTTCGCAGAAGGCCGCCGTCACTTCTGCCGCCTGATGTCGTCGAGCTGCGGCATGATCGCGGCCAGGAGTGCGCGTCCCGCCGTGCCATAGACTCGCGTCGTGGCTGCGGCGACGATGTGTTTGGACAACGCCTTGCCTGAGGGAAAGTCGTGTAAATCCTCGAACAACCCAAGACCGGCGCCGGCATCGGCCGGAACGTCAACGACGCGTACCTGCTGGCCGGCGGTCATCTTCTTGCCGCGGCCGTCCTCCGCAATCTTGTCGGCCAGCGCGATCTCACCGGACGATAGGAGCATCACGCGGAATTTAGCCGACTTGCGGGCCGTGCCGTCCCTCGAACTTCGGGCTTTCCCAGCGCCGTTGGTCATCATGTAGACGGCCTCGCCGGCGTCGCGCGGCGTAACCTGCGCCATCTCATCAAGCGGTAGCAGCGTGTCGTTGTGATTGACGCAGACGGCCTCGAGGCCATTCGCTGTCGCGCGCCAGGTCTGGGTAAATCCGGTGTTCTTGCCGTTGCTACCCCAGACACTGCCGGCGGCGTGAAGTGCCGTTGTCTTGCCTATCGAGGATGAGCCTTTGAAATGAACCCCGCCGCCTTCCTCTTTGCATGGATCCAGTAACGGCCCGGCGAACGCCGTCGATATCGCAAGAATCAACCTGGGCAAGGCGCGGGATCTCTTGCCACTCCTCCAGCGTGCCGGCCTGCCGGAACAAATGCTCGTGCGGCGCTGCGTTCTGCAGCAACAGCGTCTCGCCGGGTTTGCCGCCAAAGCATTCGTCTGGCAGAACGAAGGCGGTGCCATTCCAGCCGACGCGATCGGTTGCAAGCGCGCGGTTCGGCGACCTGACCTGCAGCAGGAAAGCGTTCAACTTTGTGCGGGCGCTCGGGCTGGGCGCGATATAAAATCCCTGATCCATGAGGATGCGCCGGGCTTCCGCTCCGTCGCCGGCTAGATGCTCGTGGGCCAGCGCATAGCGATGATCTTTGCCGTCCGGGTCCTTCCACCGCAGCAACGTTCCCCAGCGGCCGCTATCACCATCCCGCGTCATTGCCTCGACATCGAAACACCCGGCAATGTGCAGCGGTTTGCTCTCGGCGCCTTCAGGGTCTGTCCACATCAGCCCGCGATCGGAGAAGGCGTAGCCGTATGGCAGCTCGTGCTTCGGCTCCTCCAGGCGCTGAAGGGCCGAAGCGTCGAGATGATGAACTGCGCCGCCATTACTTGCTACAACAAAGCCCGGCTTGCCCTTGTCGTCCGGCGGCGTGCGCGGTGGAAATTTGGCCGGTGCAGAGCTGGCCTCCAGCGGTGTCGCGGCAATGTTGGCGACTTTCTGTTGTTTCGGACGGGTGTCCCGAATGTTGCCGGTCAGATCTGTCGAACCCGATCTCGCCTGTACGGCCAGCAACTCGGCGAGTTCGTTCTTTGCTTCGATGTTGGTCCTACCGGTGAGGTACATAACAAGATCGATCATATCACCGCCGGATTCCCCCGTCGAAAAGTCCGACCACACACCATTATGCCGGTTGATCGTGAACGATCCCGCCTTCTTGTCGCTGCGGACAGGGTTGAGGACGACATATTCCTTGCCGTTGGCTTGGAGCTTGCCTCCGAAAAGATATTTCCCGAGAACGGTGTCGATGCTTCTTAGTGATGCGGCTTTCACATCCTCAAAGCTGGCGCCGCGGGATTTGAGCCGTGCAGCTTCCTCGGCGTGAACCTCTGCGGCAATTTCGTCGAAGCTATCCAGCGCCGGCTCGATGGGCATATGCGCGTTCATCGCAGCACCGCCAGTGCAACGACGGCGAGTTCAGTGATGATGTGGAACTGCGTGACAAGCGCGGAACGCTTGCTTGCGAACATTATGTGCGACATGGGTTCTTTCCTTCACAAACCCGTCTGCGCCCTGGCCAAGGATGCGTTGACGGATTTTTCGTTTAAGTTGTTGAATAGGGGGCCATGATTTTTCCTTTTTTGCTAAATCACCGCATCGGCCTTGAGTGGCGTCCGAGGGTGGCCCGCCGGACAGGGTTCTGTCCGTTCAACGGTCGGCACCTATGTAGAAGGTGTTCTGCCTCCGGTTTTCATGCTCGCGGTGCCCCGCCAGCTTCGGCAGAAATAGGTTTATGCAGTCTGTCGTTGCTCCTTCTTAGCTCTCAAGCAGCCGAGCTGGCGCGGCACAGCGGCCGGCCGGCGCATGGCGACGACATTGGTCGCCTTTCATTTCAGTTCCCACCGGCACCTTGATGGGGGTCATTGGGCTGACCCCGCCCGCTTCATCGTCGAATCAAGCTGTTGTTCGAGCGCCCGAACCGGCACGCGATACAACCGCCCGATTTTGACGGTGGGAAGTTCCCCGCGACGGGCGGCGGCATAGGAACCGTTGCGAGAGGGGCCGAAGTAGACCTTTCCAGCCTCGGGGATCGTTAAAGTCATAGGTTGAGTCATTGAAATTATTCCGTTTTTATGCGCCAGGGGACATCCGTGGCACCCCACCTACTTAGGTGCATCGGGTCGGGACTTCAAGGTCTAAAAAATGAACTGGGTGCCACTTGTGGCACTCGCCTGAAGGTGCTATTTGCATGCTGGGGCAATGACGCTCCAGAGGTGGCAAAATGGCTCGGAAGACTGATTCAGAAGATTCGACTGGTGCGGATGATGCGGCGCCCAAGACAATCTTTGAGCAAGCGCAACGCCGCATCTGGCGCGCTCGGGCTGGCGATCATCGCGCGCCAACCGATTACGTTGCGCTCAAGCTGCGCATCCGCGCGCCGCTGGTGAAGAAGCTGCAGAAGGAGGCGGACAAGAAGAAAATATCGACCAACAGCGAGGCCGTGGCGAGGCTGGAGCAATCGTTCTCCGGCGACGCACAGGAGATGCGCGATACCCAAACCCTCGACTTGATGCTGGGGATGGTCGCCAAGAACGCAGATATAAAGGAGGTCTTTGCCTCCATCATCTACGAACTTGGGAACGTGGACCCGAACGCCATCGACGCCAAGGATATCGGCGCGCGTGTACGATTTGCGTTTTCGAATGCAGCAGCTGCGGCGGCGGCAAAGCCAGAACCGAAACGCACGAAACGCACGCCAGCAGGGAATGAGTGATGCTCGACCCGAACCCGCCAAGCCTGATCGACGGAGCGCCTGCCGACCGCTGCAGGGTGCGACGTTATAAGCACCGAGGCACTGTTCACTAACATGACCACCGAGACCAACAGCCCCCGTCTCCCCCTCGCCGCGTTCGCGGGACGATTTGAGGCTGGGCGTTGGCCCAGCTTGTTCGATCAACTCAAGGGGGGCGCAGTATCGCCCAGCCGACGGCCGAAGCCCGAGAAAAAGCGAGCGACGCGCATCTTTAACCTGGACGAGGCGGCCAAGGAGCTGCGAAAGTCACGTCGCTGGCTTCAAGACTGGCTGCGTGATCACCCTATAGATGCTGCGGGAACACCCTTCTATGCTCCTCTTGGCCGCACCAAGACCTTCTCTGAAACGGACCTGGAACGCATCCAGCCCGCGAGGAAGAACGATGCCGCTTAAACTCATCACGCCCTCGAAAGACCGCAAAACGCCGAACTACACCATCCGAGGCACCTACCTCAGAGTCTACGTTGACCGAACTGCGGGCACTCCTGACAAAAAGCTCGCCGGCCAAGTCCTCAAAGGCATCGAGCGGTCCATCGAACGTGGCGAGTATGCGCCAAAGCCCGCCGTAGAAGCCAAGCGTCCGCCGACGTTCGCTGATGCTGCGCTCGCCTATTTGCGTGCTGGCGGGGAGGCGAAGTACCCCAGTGACATCATCGAACTGACCGGCGAGCACGCGCTACGCGACAAGCCGCTGACCGAGATCGACCAGATCGCGATCGACAACGCCGCCAGTGCGCTCTATCCGGATGCGCCGGCGACCACCACCAACCGCCAATTCTATACGCCGGTGTCGGCTGTTCTCAAGCGCGCCGGCATCGAGCGCAAGATCAGGCGGCCGAAGGGCTGGCGCGGCAGCAAGGCGACGGAATGGCTTGAACCGGTACAGGCCTTTCGGCTGATCGATGCCGCCTATGCGATCGAACCCGAGTTCGGTCTGTTCTGCATCACGCTGCTCTATACGGGCATGCGACTCGGCGATCCGATCAAGGCCAAGCTGCGCGATTTGAAGCTCGGCGAGGCGCTGCTCTACGTGCCCGATACCAAGAACGGAGAGCCGCGCCCGGTGCATTTGCCGCCCGTGCTGGTCCGATCCTTCAAGGAGCAGCCCGCGCGTATGGCGAGGCCGGGCAAGGCGTCTGGCGCGGTATTGGCGAACGGCGACGCCGGCCAATCGCGGCGCGACGCCGGTGTGCCGTTCCTCGATCGCAAGCCGGATGAAAAGCCATTCCGGTTTCACATCGGCGGCCGGCTGCGCAAGATGCTGGCGCTTGCCATGAAGAACGCCGGACTGACCTTCCCCCGGCGCCAGCGCGGCTTCCATCTATTCTGCCACACCTACGGGACATGGATGACGCGCTACGGCGAACTCGACACCTACGGTTTGGTCCGGACCGGCCGGTGGATAGACCCGGACTCAGCCAATCGCTACAACCACACGATCGCCAGTCCCGAAGCGCGCCGCGCTGATCTGATGCCGGTAGCCAAAAGCCGTGGAAAATCCGTGGACTTGGCAAGTGTAAAGCGAAAACATTTATAATATCAACGGTATGATAGTTCCTTCACACGGGAGAGGTCCAAGGTTCGATCCCTTGTGCGTCCACCATCGCCGTCAATAAAATCGTATATTTTTCAGGTAAAAGCCGCGCAAAATCGTTCCGGCTCAAATTCCGAGAAGCCAAACCGCAACGATGGCACCAAGCACGGCCAGGCCGGAAATCGTCCAGCCCGTGACGTAAACCGCACCGTCGGTTTCCGGCGTGTCGACCATCGGGTCATGCCAATGGGCCATATCAGCCTCCTGGAGATTGCCTCTGGTGGTTAGGTCTCCGCCAGCGGTGGAAGGTTCAAACACAATAACCGCAGTGCCGGCCTGCCGGTTCCATCAGGTGCGAAAGAACGCGTACCAGACGCCGGCAAGAATGAGCTGATGACCAGCAGCAAAAGCACTGACGGGCCGGCTTCGGCCTGACGCGCCTCTGTGGTCGTTTCGACAATCTCGCCGCGTTGTTTCGTTGCCATCAGATTCTCGGCGCCAGACCGGCCCGGTCAAACACCGGCGTTTTCTCGAGATCATCCGGCGCAGCGCCAGAGGGCGTATCTTCGGCGGCGTGCCGTAGCGCCTCGGTCGTGGCGTCCAGTCCGTCAATGGTCTCGTTAGCCGCACTGCCGGAGTCGTGCGGTCGGGCTCGAACTTGTTTGCCGCCATCCACGCTCGGATCGGCCGCTGGATTCTTCCGTGCCATTTTTCTGTCTCCCTGGAGGTCGAGACACCAATCTATCTGGAGGCGGCCGGTTCCGCGGTCACCTGTCCCTTTTTGCAAACCCGGCGCGTATCCGATCGGCGGGCCGTGCAGGCCGAGCCCGAACGCAACGCCGAACTTTCGCGCTGACGGCTGCGGGAAAAGAAACGGCCCGCCGAAGCGGGCCGTTTCTTTTAGTTACGTATCGGTGTCGCTGGTTTGGTCGTGCGGCACTTTGGGATGTTTGTCATCCTTTGCGGAAGCCTGACTTTGCTGGCCGGGTTTCTGACCGCCGCCCTGCTGCTTGCCGGCCTTCGGCGCCGGCGTTTGATTCTGCTGCCCAGGCTGGCTTTGGTTCGTCATGGTATTTCCTTTCATGGGAACGCCAGTACAACGGTCCGCAGCCCGGGTTCGTTCCTGACAAGGAAAACGCGGCTCGCCGTGCCGCAACTATGTCAGCCTGACGTATTCGGGGTTGCCTCTCGTTATCGGTGTTTTCTCGTCAGCGACTGCGTCGCGTTATGCGGCGATTGCCGCAGCGTGACACCGCGAGCACATGCATCGAGTTCCGAGATCACGATACGAACACACAACCACCGCCCAACGAACAAGAGGGAACTGGCGTTTCGGAGCAACCATTCGCCGCGCACTCGATTGATTCAATGTTAAACAAACAAGGGAACTTTAAATGTCGAATGCAAATCAGAAAAACACAAATCAGAACTTCGCGCCGCAAAATGGCGATGCACAACTCGATGCAGCCGAAGCGTCGACCAATGCCTTCCCCGGCGGCTTTCAGGCGATCGCCACTGCTTACGGCGACTACACGAAGAAATCGTTCGAAGACACCAAATTGTTTGTCGAGAAACTCTCGGGCGTGAAGTCGTTCGACAAGGCGATTGAAATTCAAACCGAATTCGCCAAGTCGGCGTTCGAGTCATTCGTTGCCGAGTCACAGAAAATCGGCGCGCTCTACGGCGATCTTGCCAAGCAATCCTACAAGCCCTTCGGCGGCTTTGTCGCCAAGATGATCCCGACAAACCGATAGGCCTTAACCCGCGACGTCGGCGCAAAAGGCCCCGCTCACCGCGGGGCTTTTTTGCGGCAACCGGAAGCTCGCGCTGCCGCCGCCGCAAAAATCTTGCAGGCCGCCGAGAGCGGCGAACGCGACCCCAACAAGCTATGCCAGCGCGCTATCCATGGATCGACCGCGCGCGACTATCGGCAGCATTGAGGCTGATGCACCCCGCGTGGCGCACGAACCTCTTCCCGAATTACCGGCGTTGTACAAATTACCCCGCAGCCAATCCCGCTTCCTTCAGCCGTCCGGCCAGCCAGCCGGATAGCGGCTGATCGGGCAGACCGCCGATATAGATCTCCGCCGAGGTGACGTTCCTTTTCCCAAGCGTCCGCAGCAATCCGATCCGGTAGGCGAACCACACATGCGGATCGGTCAGCGCGCGCAGCTTGTGGCGGTCATGTTCCGGCGGCTGATGATTGGCTGCTTTGCGAATCTCGATGGCGAGGAGATTGTCGGGAACCTCGCGCTGGTGCACCACGATATCGGGATAAACAGATTTTCCGCTTCCGTCGTCGGTGGAGACAATCGTTGCCTTCGGCAGCCGCAGCGTGCGTTCGCCCAGCCTGTTGTAATCGCAGTCGACTTGCCATCCCGGAAACTGCTCTTCGAGACGCACCGCCAGCCGGTGCGTCAGCGTGCGCTCGCCGAGATCCTTTTCGAGCAGATGAGTCTCGCGCGCATAAAATTCGCCGAGCGCGCCCAAAACCTTATTCAACGCGGCTTGCATCTCGGCTTGCATGTCGTCTCCGTCAAAAACATCTTAAGCCGCCGCAGCACTTGCGGCGGTTCGACGGTCGCTCTCAGCCTCACATCTGCACTTCGATCAGCCGCGGTCCCTTTTCAGCGATGCCTTCGGCCAGCGCCTTGACAAATTCGTCGGCAGTGGTGACGGCGCGGCCGGCAACGCCCATGCCCTTGGCGAGCGCGACCCAGTCGAGCGTCGGGCGGTCGATCTTCAGCATGTCCATCGCGCGCTGTCCCGGCTCGCCGGCGCCGACGCCATCGAATTCGCCGCGCAGGATCTGATAGATGCGGTTGGCGAACACGATGGTCAGAACGTTGAGGCCTTCGCGGGACTGCGTCCACAGCGATTGCAGCGTGTACATCGCGCTGCCGTCGCCGACCATGCAGATCACCTTGCGGTCGGGGCACGCCACCGCGGCCCCGGTCGCGACCGGCGTCGAAAACCCGATCGAGCCGCCCATGTTCTGCAGCCAGTCGTGCGGGTTGGCCGCCGCGGTCGGCGGAAAGAACCCGCGCCCCGTCGTGATCGATTCATCGACCACGATGGCATTTTCCGGAATCGCCATCGCGATCGCCTGCGCGATCGAGGCGTGGGTTAGCGCGCCCGTCGGCTTTGCCAGTTCGACCATCGCCTGCGGCTTCGCGTCGGCCGGCTTGGCGCCCAGCGCCGACGCCAATGCTTCCAGCGCTGCCACCGAGTTTTCGCCGCCCGAAGTCATCCGGTGAACCTCGCAGCCGTCGGGCTTCAGCATGCTCGGCTTGTTCGGATAGGCGAAAAACGCCACCGGGTCGTTGGCCTCGACCAGAACGATGTGCCGGAAATCTTTCAGAATCGGCAGCGCCTGCTCGATCACGTAAGGAATCCGGTCGATCGAAAACCGTCCCCGCCCGCGCGCCATGCGCGGATTGTAGGTCTGGCCCAGCACCTTGCAGCCGGTCTTGCCGGCGATTTGCGCTGCCAGCGCCAGCCCGTGCTCGGTCAGCGCGCCGCCGGTGAGCAGAAGCAGCGTCTGCGCGCCGCCGCGCAGGACCTTCGCGGCGTTGTCGACGGCCTGCGACGAATAGCTGACGCGCTGGGATTCCGCCGACACCTGCGCAATGTCGTCGGCCTCGTTCCATGCGGTGTCGGCGGGCAGGATCAGGGTGGCGATCTGCGGCGGCGCGCTTTTGGCCGCGGCGATGGCGGCGGCGCCGTCCCTCGCGACCGATTTCGCATCCGGCGAGGTGCGTACCCAGGCCGACATCGGCCGCGCCAGCCCCTCGATGTCGGAGGTCAGCGGCGCGTTGAATCCGATGTGATAGACCGCATGCTGGCCGACGATGTTGACGATGCCGGAATTCGCCTTCTTGGCGTTGTGCAGATTGGCAAGACCGTTGGCAAGGCCAGGTCCGAGGTGCAGCAGTGTCGAGGCCGGCGTGCCTTTCATGCGGAAATAGCCGTCCGCCGCCCCCGTCACCACACCCTCGAACAGGCCGAGCACGCAGCGCATGCCCTCCACCCGATCAAGGGCTGCGACGAAATGCATCTCAGAGGTGCCGGGATTGGCAAAGCAGACGTCAACGCCGCCCGCGACCAAGGTCCGCACCAGACTTTCCGCACCGTTCATCATTCCACTCCCGTTCGCGACGCTTCCTGAGGTTCCCCGGAAAGATCAATCATTCCTGACGCCTTTCGTCAAAGGCTTCACGGGCATTGCTGGCATCGCCGCGCGGTGCCATTTTTGCCGCAACACTTGAAAATCGCGGCCCTCACGGGCTCGTTGCTTGCGAAATCTCGCCAATTATGGCCTCTCTTGCAGTCAAAATGATTTCTCGCGAGGACGAATATGGCCCGGACCTTTGCTTTGTTGTTTGCGGCGCTGACATTTCTGGCGGGCGCCGACCGCGCGCGCGCTCAGGGTTTCTTCGGCTTCGACAGCCGCGACATCATGGGCGGCGGTCCCAATTTCAGCATCGGCGCCTCCAGCCCGATTCCGCGGCAGACCGTGAGATTTGAAAGCCAGTACGCGCCCGGCACCATTTTCATAGATACCTCCGAGCGGCGGCTTTACCTCGTGCTGCCCAACGGCCAGGCGCTGCGGTACGGTATCGGCGTCGGCCGCGACGGCTTTCGCTGGGGCGGCGTCCACCGCATATCAGCCAAGAAGGAATGGCCGAGCTGGACGCCGCCCTCGCAGATGCTGGCGCGG
>Ga0209890_10001141_pt1 | contig 12108 bp, 10 predicted proteins | sample OrgsoiDNA2013049_FD_185799 | JGI IMG/M metagenome (GOLD analysis project Ga0209890, IMG submission 185799) | Permafrost soil microbial communities from the Arctic, to analyse light accelerated degradation of dissolved organic matter (DOM) -... | ecosystem: Environmental > Terrestrial > Soil >... | reverse complement strand
GCCTGGGAGTTCCAATCGGTTATGCAGCCCGTGGCATCCATTACCACGACGGCATCGAGCGCTGATTCGACGATCAAACGCGTTCGTTCCTCATTCTGCCGCAGCGACTCCTGGTAACGCTTTTGTTTCGTGATGTCTTCGTCGATGCTTGCTGTTCCGATCACTTCGCCGGCTCCCGAGCGCGGCAGCGAATTGTTCCAGCGAATGAGCCGGCGCTCGCCCGAGCGTGTGAGGATCTCGTTCTCGAGATGCCTTGCCGCGCGGAGATCGGCAAGGAGCGATGCAAAAGCACTCTCCACATTGTGCACGTCGGATGGTACGAAGAGCTGGATCCAATTCCGTCCCAGTAATTCCTCGCGCCGCCACCCGGTCAACTGCAGCAGGTAATCATTGCAGTAAGTGATGCGCGCGTTCTTGTCGAGCATCACCGAAACCAATTCGGCATTGCCCAGCAGATCGCTGTATCGGCGGTCTCTCTCTTGCAACTCGTCCGCAACCAGTTTTCGATCGGTGACATCCGCGGCGACGCCTGCAACGCGAACAATACTGCCGTCATTGCTGCGGATGGGGAAAACCCGCGCCTCGATCCGGCGAATCGAACCGAGACGGCCGTTCTCATAGATGCGGCCGACTTGAGCGGCCGGCATGGCGAGCTCGTCGGCGGTTTTGGACAATTTATCGGTAATGACGCGCGGATGCTCCTGCGCGAAGTCCTGCGGCAGCGACTGCCCTGATAAGGTCCGCTGTGTACGCAACACCTCTTCCACCACCCGGAGAATGAGCGCAGGCTTGCACGGCTTGGTCAGGATGTGGCTGACCCCGCAACTCTTGGCAAGAGATTCAGCCTCGTTCTTGTGATAGTTCGCATTGAAGAATGCGACGGCCGTCGCCGCTACGGCCGGGTCGGTGCGCAATTGGCGCACGAACTCATAACCGTCCATCGTCGGCATCAGGATATCGGTAATCACCAGATCCGGGTGATGGGTCCTGACAAGAAGCAGCGCTTCGGCGCCATCACTGGCTTCAAGCAGGCGATGCGTCTGGTAACCGAACAGGATCAGCAGGAATTCGCTATTGACGCGGTCATCGTCGACGACAATAATTGTGGCCACGGCTGATACTGGCCTGTCCGCAATGAGCGAGGTAGAGCCGCCCGTACGGGCCGAATGGCCCTATGCGCCGCGGACTATCCGCGCAACCGCTTCGGAGCGCCGTTTGACTTGGAGCTTCTCGAAAACGGTGCTGAGATAGTTCTTGACGGTTTTTGGTGACAGTCCCATCGCGGCGGCGATTTCCTTGTTGGTTTTGCCATCTGCCACGAGTGTAAGCACCCGGCGTTGCTGATTCGAGAGCGGTTCGCCCGCAGGGCCTTCGCCGGCGGTTCCGATGGAGCGCAGGTGCCCCATGACCGTGTTCACGACCCCGGGACCGAGCACCGACAGCCCGCTTGCCACCGCCCTGATCGCCTGAATCAGATGCTCGGCGCCGATCTCTTTCAGGAGGTAGCCGCCGGCGGAGGCAAAGGCCGTCGCGAGCAGCGCGCTGTCGTCCTTGAAAGCGCTTAGGAACAATACTCTGATACGCGGATTGGCAGCTCGAATCTCGCGGCAGGCGGTAACGCCGCTGCCGTCGGGAAGGCGCACGTCCATCAACACCACGTCCGGCTCAAGTCGCGCAGCCTCCTCGATCGCCGCCGCCGCAGTGCCGGCCTCGCCGACGACCTCAATTCCCGCTCGGCTTATGATGGTGCGCAGCCCCGCGCGAACGATGTGGTGGTCATCCACCAACAGCACCTTCAGCGGCGGGGATTCTTGCGGTCTCATTTGGGCCTCTGATCCTTGGGGATGTGCAGGATGACGCGGGTACCCTTTCCAGGTGAAGAGACGACCTCGAACCGAGCGCCAATCTGTTGTGCTCGCTTCTTCATGTTATCAAGCCCGCTGCCTTCGGATTTCAGCGCGGCCGGGTCGAAGCCCTCGCCGTCGTCCCTGATTTCGAGCATCACACCGTCATCAGTATGTCGCAGGCTGACTGTTCCGTGCTTTGCTCGCGAATGGCGGCGAGAATTGCTCATGGCTTCGCGGGCGACCTGCAGCACATGCTCGGCCTCATCCGGGGTGAGTTGGCCTTCCGCGGCAGCCTCTACCTTTAGGCGGAAGCGCGGATCCGAATTTGGCCTGGAGAGTTCGATCAGTCTTGCCAAATTGTCCCGCAACGGCGGCGCGCCGATCTGCTCCGCGGGACTGTCGATATAGCGACGTATGTCGCGGATAACGCCGTTCAGATCTTCGACGGTCTTCGCCACTGCTTCGGCCGCCCGGGTCGGGTCTTTTTGAATCAGCCGCTCGATTTCTTCGAGATTGAGCCCGGCGACAAAGATCGACTGCACGATGTTGTCGTGCATATCGCGGACCAGATCCTCGCGTTCATCAAACAGCCGCCGCAATTGTTGCTGGCTGACGCGCAGCGCATGCTCCGCCAGTTTGCGCTCGGAGATTTCCTCGTGCAGCGACTCGTTGCTTTGGCGCAATTCGGCCGTGCGTTCGTTCACACGCGTTTCGAGCTCGTCCCGCGCCACGCACACGGCTTCCTCAGCCTGCTTCCGAACCTGCACTTCTTGCTGCAACAATGCATTGGTCCGGGAAAGCTCGGCGGTGCGCATTTCGAGCTCGGTGTTGAAAGTTTGCAGGCTCCGGGCGTGTTGCGCCGAGCGTTCCGCAAAATACTCGTCCAGGGCCGACAACAGCAACGTCGCAAGGAGGAACACCAGCGTGAAGGCGCCAAGGATCACCGCGAAGCCCGCGTGACCGAAGATCTGGCGGGTGACGGTGGAGATGCTGTTCGGTGCGAACATGACCGCAGCCATGCCGGTGTAGTGCATCCAGCAAATACCCGATCCCATGACCGTGGCGCTGCCCGCCTTTTTCCAGAACGCCGTGAGAATCGTTTCCGGGCGCAGATTGAATGCGCTCCACAGTGCGGCGACCGACGTGCCGATCGCGATAACGACCGAGAGCGCAACCGGACCAAGGTCATAGTGAATGGGTGGCAGCACGCGCGTGGCCGCCATGCCGGTGTAATGCATTGCGGCAATACCGAACCCCAAGAGGGAACCGCCGGCGAGCAGACTGCTTAGGCTCAAGGTGCGGCGGCTCGCGAGGCTCAGCCCGAACCAGGAAGCGGAAACGGCGATCAGAAGGGACATGCCCGTGATCGGCACGTCATACGACATGGGAAAGGGCGTGCGAAATGAGAGCATGCAGATGAAATGGATCGACCAAATGCCGCACCCCATGGCGGCGGCTCCGCCGGCTAACCAGAAGGGTCCTGAACTGAGCCCGTGGGATGCGGCCACTCGCGACGTCAAGTCCAGCGCAACATAGGATGCGGTGATCGCAACCACCACCGAGAGCAGAACCAGCCAGTAATTATAGGATCCGAACAAGGATGGCACCCCAAGATAGGCTGTGAGACCACTATAACTCCTTTCCCACCGCGCTCAGCGTGTGCGTTGCGGCATAGGCGATTGCAGCGCGTCAGGGGGACGGCAGTTCGTGTTCGATAACCAAGCGAATCAGCGCCGAGCGATTGGAGACCCCGAGCTTCACCATCAATCGGCCCCGGTAAGTGTCGACGGTTTTGGGGGATACCCCCAGCTGCTGCGCAATGTCGACGCTAGAAAGTCCGGCGACGACGCGCCGCAAAACCTCGCGCTCGCGCATGCTGAGGCGCTCGAACGAGCTTTTAGCCGCGCATATGTCGAGTACGCCGTCGGGGAACAAGGAGGTGATCGTGGGGCTAACGAATTGATGGCCGGCGCTCACGGCTTTGACGGCGTAGATCAGCTCGGCACCGGAACCAGTCTTGACAACATAGCCGCGCGCACCCGCGCGCAGCGCCCGGGAGACATGTTCAGGAGTGTGACACGCGGATAGCACGATGATGCGCATCAGCGGAAATTCGCCGAGAATGCGCCGCGTAGCATCGATCCCGTTGAGACCCGGCAACACCAAGTCCATGATGATCACGTCCGGTTTCAGGCGCCGAGCGGCCAGAACCGCCTCCTCGCCCGTCGCGGCGGATCCGACGACCTTCATGCCATCCTCTCTTTCGAGAAGGATTGACAGGGCTTCGCGGACCAGGCCGTGATCATCGACCAGCAATATCCTTAGAGGCGGGGGCGCCGAAGCGCCATTCATGGTCTTTTCACGGTAGCGCCTCGATTGACGGCGTCCTGGAGGACGCGGCGGTTGCAGAGCTTTTCAGCTGAGATGCTGGCCTGTTCGCAAGCTGCGAGGTAGAGCCGCCTGTACGGGCCGAATGGCCCTACGCGCCCGCCACTAGCGCGAGTCGTCAATGCGAATCATTCCCAAATGGAAATACGGCTTTCCCACTTTCGGTCCGGAATTCTATAGTGCACATTATTCACAAGAACGCGCCTCATCGGCCGGTCTTCCGTGCTTCGGTTTCCTTGCGCTCGGCGTAGGCCGTTAGTCGATCGAGACTGACCGACCAGAAGCGCTCGTAGCGGCGAAGCCAGTCCAAGGCTGCGCGCATGGGTTGCGGCGACAGCCGCACGGTCACCGTCCGTCCCACCTTCGATCGAGTGATGAGTCCGGCGTCATCGAGCACGTCCAGATGCTTCATCACCGCAGGTAGTTTTAGCGAGGATGGCGCGCCGCGTCGGGTCGACGAGCGCCGCGAAGGTCCGGTCGAGCTGCACGTTATAGTTCACCATATGGTGAAGTGTTTGCCGGATCGCCCACGTTGTCAAGGGACGTGATTTTCGTGGGCGGCTCAGTTGAGGTATTGAGCCGTACTGGTAAAGTAGCGCGGCGTATCGTGAAAGGAACCGTGATGAGCCAAGGAATCGACTCGAAGCACGACCCGATGTTGGGCAGCCGCGGCACCCGGCGAGTCGGCGTCCGCGTTTTTCTCAACGCGCTTGCGCTGCTGGTTGCTCTATCGGGCTGCGGCGAATCGAATGACGGCGACGCGTCGACCAAGATCAACGGTTCCATTCACGTGCCGGTCGGCAAGCAAGCCGGCGCCGTGGCGACGGTCAACGGCTCGATTCATATCGATGACGGCGCCGCGGTCACGAGTGCAACGACGGTGAACGGCAGTGTGCACCTGGGCGATCACGCGACCGCGACCGCTCTGAACAGCGTGAACGGTTCCATAGTCCTCGGCACGGGTGCGCACGTGTCGGGCAGTGCTTCCTCGGTCAACGGCGAACTTTCCATGGGAGACGGCGCGGAAATCTCCGGCTCGCTCACCAACGTGAACGGCAAAATTACCCTGAGTGCCGCACATGTGGGAGGCGGAATAAAGACCGTCAACGGCAGCATGAGCATCAACAGCGCGTCCCACGTGGAAGGCGGCATCCTGGTGGAAAAGCCGTCCAGTGATTTGCTTCAATTGGTTCGCGACGTTCCGCGCATCGTTATCGGGCCGGGAGCGACGGTGCTGGGCGATCTGCGCTTCGAGCGCACCGTACAGCTCTTCGTGAGCGACAAGGCGATTATCGGCACGGTGACCGGTGCGACGCCGGTACGCTTCAGCGGAGATGCCCCGCCGAACTGAAGCCGAGGCGGCGATAGCGTGACGCTGCGCCCGTGAATTTGTGATACTGCGGCTCGATAAACTCATCGATAGGGTATGGCCATGCAAAGTTCCCACTGCCGTGCATTGTTCGCGCTAATCTTGTTCGCCCTCGCCGGGTCCGTCGCATCTGCCGCGACGAACGCTGATCCTGCGCTCGTCGCCGCGATCGGCAGTCCTGCGCGTAGCCCCGCCATGGTAGCGAGGGACTCTGCACGTCACCCCCTTGAAGAGCTGACATTCTTTGGACTTGCGCCCGCGATGACCGTGGTCGAGCTGTGGCCGGGCGGAGGCTATTGGACCGACATCCTGGGTCCCTATCTCGCCCAGGGCGGCCACTACTACATAGCCTTGCCTCCGCCGGGAAATGCCGAGGAAGATTCCAGCGTGAAACGCTTTCACGCCCGAATCGCCGCAGAGAAAGACCGGCTGGGCACCCTACACGAAACCACCCTGGGGCCCGGCCACTTCGATATCGCGCCGCCGGGCTCCGCCGACCTCGTGCTGACATTCCGCAACCTGCACAATTGGATGGATGGCGGCTACGCGGACGAAGCACTCGCGGCGGCGTTCAAAGCACTTAAGCCGGGCGGCATTCTGGGCATCGAAGGGCATCGCGGCCGGGACGATCAACCGCAGGATCCGAAGGCCAAAAATGGATATGTGCGCCAAGACTACACTCTCACGTTGGCGAAGAAGGCGGGCTTTGAATTCGTCGCCGCATCGGAAGTGAACGCGAACCCGCGCGACACGAAAGATTGGGTTGGCGGAGTCTGGACGCTGCCACCGACGCTGTCTCAAGGAGAGAAGGATCGCGCCCGATATGTTGCCGTCGGCGAGGCCGATAACTTCGTGCTCAAGTTCCGCAAGCCGCGCTGATATCGCGCGCCCGCCAACACACGCGCTCGATTGGCGCCTGCCGCATTAGATTTCCGGGCCAATTACAATGGGTGAGCCGTCGCTGAATCGAGAGGCGCGAAACGGCGCCGGATCCACCGACGGGGTGTCGCCGATCGCGAGCTCCGCCGCCAACCGCCCGGCGGCCGGACCGATACCGAATCCGTGGCCGGAGAAGCCGGTGGCAACGGTCAGGCCCGGCAACGTACCCACTGGACTTAAGTAGGGCACGACGTCGGGCGTGACATCGATATATCCGCCCCATTGCTGCACAACGTGCACGTCCCGGAACTGCGGGTATAGCCGGGTCATCGCATCCAGAGCCTGGCGGTTCAGGGTAGAGTTCGGCGCGGGGTCCAACACCCGTGCCGCTTCGAACGGACTCGGCCGATCCAGCGGCCAGCTTCGCGGCGTGCAAAACTCGCGTAGCGACTGCGCATTCACCCGCAGCCGCAGCGAGTCGCGATCCTTGCGTATGGTCGGCAGGAAATCGCGCAGATAACGCAGCGAATCGGGCACGAACGGCGCGATGTAGCCGGCCCCCCGGGCAATCGTAAAACCGCCATCACGCCGCTTGCGGTAGCCGACTTCATCCAGATACGTGCAAGTATCCGGTCCCTCGGCGACCGGCGCCGTGCGCATCACGGAGGAAAGTACCTTCAATTGCGGCAGGCGGATGCCGAGACTCGCGCAGAAGAGGCTGGACCAGGCACCGCCGGCGAGGACAACGGCGGCGCACGCGATACGCCCCCGTTCCGTAATCACCGCGGCGGCGCGGCCACCCGTGCGCTCGATGCCGCGCACGGCACAATGAGTAACGACGATCGCACCCTTGCGCTGCGCGGCACGCGCAATCGCGGGCGCCGCCCGCTGCGGCTCCGCGCAACCGTCGGTGGGCACATACAGTCCGCAGGCGTAGGTGCGGCTCGCGCCGGGCATGAGGGCCGCGAGGTCGGCGCCGCGGACGATGCGAGTGCCGATATCGTAGGGTTGCGCCATGCGTGCCCAGGCGGCAAAACGCGTCTCGTCGGAGTCGCTCTCAGCGACGTATAGAACGCCGCACTCGCGAAACCCCGTATCGGCTTCCGTCAAACGGTTCATGTCGCGCCACAACTGCAAACTCTGCACGATCAGGGGCATTTCGCGCTCGTCGCGGCCCGCCTGTCGGCACCAGCCCCAGTTTCGGCTGGATTGCTCGCAGGCGATGTAGCCTTTTTCGCAGAGCACCACGGGAATCCCGCGGCCGGCCAGCGTGAGCGCGGCGAATGTGCCGATGATGCCGCCACCAATGACGACGACGCTGGTCGTGGCCGGGATCGCCTCATCGGAAATGATGGAATCGACGTAGGGACCCATGGATTTGATTCTAACCCTTCCGGATATTGCACAAAAAAATCTAACGTTCTGACGTTTCGGCAACCCCCAAAACGCCAAAACGTCAGGGAGAAAAAAAACACTATACTTACCGCAGCCGCCCGAAACCAAGCCTCGCCGAACAGAGCATGGATCACTCCATCCCAATTATCGATATCGCAGCATTGTTCGGCGCTTCCTCGCGTGCGCGCGACCTCGCCGACCAAGCGATCATGGCGGCGGCAGCCTCGCCGGGATTCATGGTGGTGAGAGGATTTCCGCCCGATGTACCGGCAGGCCGCGCCATCCGGGCGGACCTGCTACGCGTGTTTGAGCTGCCGGAAAATGAGACCCGCAAGCTCTGGCGCCAGAAGTTCGATCCGGCCCATCCGAACGTCTATCGCGGATGGTTTCCGCTGCAAACGGGTTTTCTGACTGCCAAGGAAGGCATCGACATGGGCGGCGATGTCGTCCATGGTACGGCGGTCGTTCGCAGCGGCGATCCTTTGCGCGAACCCACACCGCTGCCGTCCGCCGCCGCACTTCCGGGCTGGCATGAATCGGTGGCTGCCTACTATCGCGGTATGGAAAAGGCGAGCCAGGCGCTGATGCGGGCGATCGCGCGCGGCTTATCGCTGGATGAGCATTTCTTCGATTCCGCCTTCGACCGTGGCCTGTCGACATTGCGCCTCCTGCGCTACCCGATTCGAACCGACGCAGAGCAAACCGCCCAATCGGATCCCAATGTTTGGGTGACTCACGACGGGGGTCGGTTTTACGTGAATGGCGCGCCGCACGTCGATTCGGGATTTTTGACGCTGCTGGCACAAGATGGCGTCTCGGGTCTACAGGCGCGCCGCCTCGATGGCGCGTGGATCGATGTGCCGCCGACCGACGACGGCTTGGCGGTCAATTTCGGCAAGGTGCTCGAGCGGTGGTCCGGCGGTCGAATCAAGGCAACCGAACATCGCGTGATCGGCACCGGTCGCGAGCGCATGTCCATCCCATTTTTCTATGAGGCGCGCGCCGACGCCGAGATCCGACCGCTAACCAGGGACGGCGCTGCCTCATTCCAACCCTTCTTGTACGGCGATTATCTGTGGGCGACGACGACTCAATTCGTCGAATTCAAGGGGATGGAATCGCTGCGCAAGCCGATGCGGCGGCCTTGAACCGGGCGAATTCCACCCCACCATTGAGTCCGTGACTGTGCGCCGCGTATTGAACCCCCTGTGGATGCTCCTCTCGCTGCCCGTATATATCGGTTGGCGCCTGTTGCCGGCGTTATCGATCGGTCCCATCGGCGTGTGCGCCGGGACCCTACTATTGATTGCCTTCTGTGTAGTCATTCCGCTCATCGTGCGAAATTATGCGATCCGCAATCCCGCCGTGAAGGATTTGTTGGCTTGGATCGGTGTCCTGTCGATGGGATTCTTTTCATCGCTACTCGTCTTTACGTTACTGCGCGATCTCATTTTGCTGGGCGCCAATTTGTTGCTGTCCGCACATCACGCAGCGTCATTGCTCGCCCCGTCCGCGCGATGGACATTGGCGCTCACTGTGTTCGTCACCGCGGCAGGCTTAGGTGTTGCGCGCCGCCGGCCCCGCATCGTCGACGTCGACATCCCCGTGACCGATCTTCCCGAGGGTTTGCATGGCTTTTCGATTGCACAGATCAGTGACGTGCACGTGGGAACGACGATCAAGCGCGGCTTCGTCGAGAGTATCGTGACGCTGGTCAACGGCTTGAAAACCGATCTGATCGCCGTGACCGGCGATCTGGTCGACGGCTCGGTTCAGCAATTGTCGCGGCACACGGCGCCATTGGCCGGGCTCACGGCACGCCACGGCGTCTTCTTCGTGACCGGCAATCACGAGTACTACTCCGGCGAACGCGCGTGGACCGCAGAAATCACGCGCCTCGGGTTGCGTGTCCTCAAGAATGAGCATGTGGTTTTGAGACACAACGGCGCCTCGCTGGTCCTCGCCGGCGTGACGGACTTGAGCGCCGGTCACTTTGATGCTGCCGAGCACAGTGACCCGGCAGCGGCGCTGCGCGGTTCACCGGCCGATGCTGGAGCCAAGATCTTGCTCGCTCACCAACCGAATTCCGCAGCTGCCGCGGCCAGCGCCGGCTTCGACGTGCAACTCTCGGGACATACGCATGGCGGTCAGTTCTGGCCGTGGAACTTATTCGTGGGCTTTTTTCAGCCGTTCACCGCGGGTCTTTATCGATTGAAGAACCTATGGGTCTACGTGAGTCGCGGCACGGGTTACTGGGGACCGCCGAATCGCTTTGGCGTGCCGTCGGAAATTACCCGCATTAGACTCGTCCCGGCGATGCCGTAGGGTCAATCGGCCGTGAACTTGATCGCAGCATGCGTGCCGTCGCAAAACGGTTTGTTCTTCGATGCGCCGCATCGGCACAAGGTCACGCGGTTGCGAACTTCATAGTGAAACCCATCGGAACCCACCACCTGAACACCACCTCGCAGCCATAAGGGGCCGGCGCACTCGTTCGCGGGATCCTCGACCAGCCCAATCGACGGCTCGTGCTTGGGTTCAATCGACTTGCCCGTCGAATTATCCCAGGCAACCAATCGTCCCGACGGACAATCGCCAACCTGCCTCACGAAATTTTTCTTCGCAATCGGGTTATCCGTTTCATTCACCAGACTCCACACCTGGCCGTTTGGGTCGCAAAAGCGCGCGAAAGCGCACACCGTCTCCAGGTCCGTCAGGGACATGGTGGGGCCTTGCATGACCTTGGCCTCCGTTTGATAAGGTTCCCGGCTGGCTGTTTCGGTGCCATCGAATTTTACTTTGGCGTGCGAACCATCGCAGAACGGCTTCTTGGCGCTGTGCCCGCAGCGGCACAGCGCGTAGGTTGCCTGCGCGGCGTATACCTTACCCGCAATCCATTTGACGGATTCGCCCGCTGAATTCGTCCCGATGGTTTGTTTACTTAGCGGGAGGGCGCCGGAGACCATGTAGGGCCCATCTTTGGCTATCTGCACCTTGCCATTCGACGCTCTTGCACTCATTTTCTGTCCCCGTATCAGAGCCCGCGCACCAACTCACCGCCGCTCTCAGCGTACCGCAACAGCCATGCCGATAGAAACCTCCGGCTCACAGTCGGCGTTGCGACGGGCCTCCGACCAGGGCTGCTCGATCGCGATCCCGCGTCCTTGTGCAAAGTCCACGCCCATGCGCTTCAGGGCCGTCAGCGTTGCGTCGTTTTCGACCCATTCGGCCACGGTGCGGATGCCCATGGCGCGCGCGACCTTATGCATGGCTTCGACCATCGCATAGGCCACCGGGTCGTTGCTCATGTCGCGCACGAAACTGCCGTCGATTTTAACAATGTCGACAGGCAATTCCCGCAGATATCCGTAAGAGGACATGCCGCTGCCAAAATCGTCCAACGCGACCGGGCAGCCGAGTTCCTTGAGGCGGTGCATGACTTTGACCGCAGCTGCGAGTCTTGAAATGGCAGCGGTTTCGGTCAGCTCGAAGCCGATGCTGCCGCGCGGCAGGTTGTAATGCTTCAGCCGGTCGTCGATAAAGTCGGCCAATTCGGGATTGTCGAGCGAAGCGCCTGAGAGATTGATCATACAGCGCGGCGCAAAGATGCCGAAGCGCGTGCGCCGGCCCTGCTCGGCAAATGCATGTTCGATGACCCAACGGTCAATCTGCGGCATCAGGCCGAAGCGCTCGGCGGCGGGGATAAAGGCCATCGGCGGGACCATCTGGCCCTGCTCATCGCGCAGCCGCAGCAGCACTTCGTGGCAGATCGACGGCGCGCCTACCCGGGCACCGACCGGCCGGATTTCCTGGGTGTAGAGCACGAAGCGATCCTGTTCCAGTGCAGCATGCAGCCGGTTGATCCACTGCATTTCCCCGCGGCAGCCGTTGATGTCGCGGTCGTCCGAACTGTAGATGTGTACACGATTGCGCCCGGTTTCTTTGGCCGCATAGCAGGCGCGATCAGCGGCGCGCAGCACGTCGGTGGCAGTATGCAGCGAGGGGTCGTTGTGAACAATCCCGATACTGGCATTGACAGAGAAATTCCAACCGTCACTCAAGAAGCGCAGCGCTTCGATGGTCAGGCGAATGCGCTCCGCGATCTGCACGGCGGCCCCGGCATCGCAGTTTGGAAGCACCAGGCCAAACTCGTCGCCGCCAAGCCGGGCCAGCAGGTCGCCCTCGCGGAGCTGCGCGCGGATGGCTGCCCCAACACGCCGAATCAGCTCA
>Ga0209890_10001139_pt1 | contig 12113 bp, 19 predicted proteins | sample OrgsoiDNA2013049_FD_185799 | JGI IMG/M metagenome (GOLD analysis project Ga0209890, IMG submission 185799) | Permafrost soil microbial communities from the Arctic, to analyse light accelerated degradation of dissolved organic matter (DOM) -... | ecosystem: Environmental > Terrestrial > Soil >... | reverse complement strand
GACCAACGATCTCGACGTCGATACGTTGCGCGCGCTGGAAGAGGCGCTGGAGGATTTCGCCGGCTGCGCCGTCATCATCAGCCATGACCGCTGGTTCCTCGACCGCATCGCCACCCACATGCTCGCCTTTGAGGGCGACAGCCACGTGGAATGGTTCGAGGGCAATTTCCAGGACTACGAGGCCGACAAGATGCGCCGGCTGGGCCAGGACAGCATCATCCCGCATCGGCTGAAGTATAAGAAGTTTAGTCGGTAGGATTAATGCGCTATCTCGTCGCCAGCGGCTTGCGATCGGCCGAGCTACCGCCGGGTTGTCGTGTGATTGCCGACGGCGAGGCGATCTCGTTCGAGCAGCCGTGGAGCTTCGGCGCGCAGCTGATCGCGCAAGTCGATGACGGCGCCGATCTAACCGCGCTCACATCGAAGCCCGCCATCACTGCGTTTTTGGTCGAAGGCATCGCGCCGCCGGGCGCGGGCCAGGCCTTCGCGATCGGCGCGCACCGCATGCGCGATGCGGAAGCCTTCACGCCCTATGCCGCGCGCGTGGCCGACGTCAGCAAGGAGTTCGGCTGCCGCTACATCGCGCGCGGCGGCGCGGTCACGCCGCTCGCCGGATCGTTCGTGCCCGACCGCGCGGTGCTGATGGAGTTTCCGAGCGCGGACGACGTGGTGGCGTTCTATTTTTCGACGGCTTATGCGCCGCTGCTGCGGATTCGCCTTAGCGCTACAGAGCCGCGCTTCGTGCTGGTGGCGCGCACCGAGGCGCTACCGGAACGCACGCGGCGGGCCATCGCCGACGGTCTGAGCAAGCTTTAGCCGCAAAGAATCGCCTATAAGGCGTAGAGCGGACATCACGCGGAGGCCGGGCCGAAAATTGCGCAGCGCTGCATTCCTTTTATTTGCGGTCGTGCTGCTAGCGGCGCAAGGCGCGCACGCCGCCGACGCGGCATTCCAGAAATTCCTCGCTGAGACGTGGCCGCAGGCGCAAGCGCTCGGCGTTTCGCGCGCCACCTTCGACGCCGCCACGCGCGGGCTGGAGCCGGATCTCTCGCTGCCCGATCTCGCGTTGCCCGGCCGGCCGGAACAGCAGCCGCAGCAGCCGGAATTCGTGCAGACGCCGGCGCAATATCTGCGCGAGCCGACCTTCGAGCGCCTGGCCGCGCGCGGCAAACAGCTTGCCGCGCAATACCACGACACGCTGGCGCGCATCGAGAAAGCGTTCGGCGTGCCGGGCAATGTGGTGCTGGCGATCTGGGGGCGCGAGACCGATTACGGCGGCGAGAAACAGCCGCACGACGTCATCCGCGTGCTGGCCACGCAAGCCTATGTCGGCAAGCGCAAGGATTTCTTCCGCAACGAATTCCTGCACGTGCTGAAAATGCTGCAGGACGGCGTGCCGCGCGCCGACTTGCGCTCGTCCTGGGGCGGCGCCATGGGGCTCACGCAATTCCTGCCGTCGGAGTTTTACAAATACGCGGTCGATTTCGACGGCGACGGCCGCGCCGACATCTGGCATTCGGTGCCGGACGCGCTCGCCTCGGCGGCCAAGCAGCTTGCCGGCAAGGGCTGGCAGGCCGGCAAGCCCTGGGCGATCGAGGTGCGCGTGCCGTCAAACATCGATTGCACCATCGCCGAGCCGAGCGTGATGATGCCGGTCGCGGAATGGCTCAAGCGCGGCTACCTGCCAACATACGGGCGCAAATTGACCGGCGTGGAGCTTGCGGCCGAGGCCTCGCTGCTGCTGCCGGAAGGGACTTACGGACCGGCCTTCCTGACGCCGAAAAATTATTACGTGCTCAAGGACTACAATTATTCCGATCTTTACGTGCTGTTCGTCGGCCACCTGAGCGACCGCATCGCCGGCGGCCGGCCGTTCCAGACGCCGTGGAGCAAGAACGCGCAGCTCAAGACCAGCGAGGTGGAGTCGATGCAGAAGCGGCTGACCGCACTGGTGCTCTACCAGGACAAGATCGACGGCAAGGCCGGCATGCTCACGCGCGCGGCGCTCGGCGCCTATCAGAAGAAGAACGGGCTGAAGGTCGATTGCTGGCCGACCGCGGCGGTGCTCGACCACATGCGGCGGTGACTTACTGCGCCGAAGACGGCAACGCCGCGGCCACCAAGGCAGCCGCGGCGAATGCGATGGTGCGATCCAGCTGCTACGCGAAGCTTAATCGCAGAAATATTGCGGGCGGCCGTAATGGATGTTGCCGTCCTGGTCGCGCCACGCCTTGCGCGCCCAGTAGCCACGACAGTCGTATGGCGCGTCGCCATAGTAGTCGTCGTAGCGGTAGTAGCCGGGGTGGTTGGCGATCGCCGAGCCGATGATGGTGCCGACGACGACGCCGCCGAGGATGCCGAGCCCTAGCCCAAGCCCGCGCCTTTGGGCGTCGGCAGGGGTGGGGGACAGCGTGCTCACGGCGATGGTCGCGGCGGCCACAAGCGCGAAGATGGTCTTCTTCATAGGGTATTCCCTCCAGGGTCGGGGTCGGCCGGGGCCGACCGCCTTGCAACGATCTTAAAGCCTGTCCCGGCTCCTGTAAAAGAGGGAGGCTTAATATGTCGGAAATTTGATGGTCTAGGTTCACGCCCCCTTTCGAAAAAGCCCGAAATCGGAAGATTCCGAGCTTTTCGATTCATTTGCACTCAGTCTCGGCGAGCCGCCTAGTCGCAAACCCGCACGCGCCGCACATGCCAGCGCCAGCCGTCCCAGAATCGCCGGGGGCTCCAGTAGCAGGGCGATTCGTCGTAATAGACCGGTCGGGGGTAGTAGCCGGGCCCGTAACCGTAACCGTAATAGGGGCCGTAACCGTAATAGGGGCCGTTGACGGCGGCGCCGATCAGGGCGCCGGCGGCCAGGCCGCCGATGATGCCGGCGGCGATGCGTCCGCCGCGCGCCTCGGCCGGTTGCGGGGCGGCCACGGCCGCGACGGCAATGGTCGCGGCAGCCGCGAGAGCTGTCAGGGTCTTGGTCAGCTTGGTCATGGCGCACTCCTTTGATCGATTCGCTCGGCCGTGCCGATTGAACGGCCGATCGGTGCAATTGCTGCGACAGGGGTTCGCAGCGATAACGTTTGTCTTGGCCGTAAGTTTCCATTTTTCGCGTGAATGCGCGGTGAATGGAGCGTTTCGAAATGGCTTGGGGCGCCGCCGCGCGCATTAAATTTTGGCAAGAGTTGCGGCGGGATTGCGGCGAAGTTTGCTAGCGCCGTGACTTTCGGCTGCCGCGCTTGCTGCTCTTGCGCCGCTTGACGTGATGTCGCTTGGCGGATCTGCCGACGGTTTTGCGCCGCGCCGGCTTGCGGCGCCGCCGCCTGAGGATGCGGCGCCCAACATGGCGCAGGAACAGCTTCTCCAGCGGATAGCTCAGTCGCCGTACCGCCGCGGCGAGCGGCAGCCACTCGACCGCCGCGATGTCCTTCATGATGTCGCGGCTCGGCCGCTCGTAGGCCTGCATGCGCCAGAACTGCACGACCTTCGGCCGGCCGCGCGCGCGGTAGGTGATAGCGCCGAGAAACTCGTGCACCTTCACGCGATGGCCGGTTTCCTCCACCACTTCGCGGCGGGCGCCGGCGGCCGGATTTTCGCCGCGCTCGAGTTTGCCGCGCGGCAGCACCCAGCGCTCGTCCTTGCTGCGCTGGACGACGGCGATGCGCCGGTGCGCGCCGTCGCGCACCACGATGCCTCCCGCCGCCTGAATGGTCTTGCGCGCCATTGCTGCACAGTCTGAAATTTCGACGCATCTCATGTAAGCAAAAATACGCGGCGCATGAAGCAAAATGCGCGCAGGCTTCACGCAGTTGTGCACAACGTGGCGGCGGCGCCGGCTGTCATAAATGGGTCATGCGCAAGCTTCGCCGCCGGTATTCCAAAAGGGCGCGCGTGCGCGCCCGTATTGTTTGAGCGGCGCCGGGTACGCCGTAACCCTTTCCCGCTCGTGCGGGGCCTTCCTCTTGCCCCCCGCAAAATGCGAGGGAACGGAGCGCACTCGATCTCGGGTTTACCCGAGATCGAGCATGTTTAGTGCGCAAGTCGGGTAAACCCGACTTGCGGCGGCGCATCCTTTTCAATCCACGCCTTGCGGCGCGGGCACCCTCTGGCTGAGGGTGCGCGCCGTTCGGCGCTCCATCGCGGCGATTTCTGTCCCCGGGGCCTTAACTTCCGGGTACGGACGGGAAGGATTCCCCTCCCTGATCCGGGCAGCTTTCGCCGCCCATCGTCCGTGCCGCGTCCAGCCAGTTAAGGCAGTCCCTCATAGTGGGGACGGACGGCGACCCGAGGCCTCCCGGGAGCAGGGTTACGAGCCCCGCCCGCAGGCGCCGCATCCGGCTCCATCATTTAGACGCCTCTATATGACGCCCTCAGCCGAGTCGTACGGTCTGGAATATAATCCTAGCAAAGAAAAGAGTCAAGCGGGGCACGGCGACGCGCCGGAATTTTTAAGCTGAAGCGGGGATAAGCCGGCGCGCGCTAACGCCAGCCGACTTCCTTGTCGCGGGCCTTGCGCTCTCGGCTTGTTGTTAAGCGCGGTAATTTTGGCGATGGTCGGGGATTAGGCGCGCCGGTCGAGGCCGCCTACGTGACGCAGGCGCTCGCGGGCGCTCTCGCCTACGTCGCGGTGGCGTGGGTCTGGTTGCGCGAGACGCGCGCCAATATCAAGAACGCCGTGCTGCTGCTCGGCACCTGTCTGGCGACGCCGTATTTGCAGGATTACGACCTGGTGTTCGGCGCGATGGTGGTGGCTTGGCTGTGGCAGCCGCCGGTCGAGACCTACGCTTCCGAGCGCGCGCTGCAGATCGCCTGCGGCTTGCTGCTGGTGCTGCCGCTGCTGGCCGCGGCGCTCGGGCAGCTGACCGGAATTGCCTTCGGTCCGCTGTTCATCCTGCCGTTATTTATCGCCGCCTTGCAGATGAGCTTCGCCTCGCGCGGCGCAGCGATCAGCGCGTCATCATCGCGGCTATCATCAGCACAACCATAATCGCGCCCATCAGCAACAGGGGCAGCGGGTTGGAGAACATGTGCCGGACCATGGCGAAGCGCGCGCCTTCCGGCAGCAAAGCCATGCCGCAATGCGGACACTTGCCGGGGCCGGCCTGGCGCACGTCCTTGTGCATCGGGCAGGTGTAGACCTGCCCGCCGGAGGGCTGGCTGCTCATGGCTTAGGCCTCCAGCGTGTGGCGGCGTTCTTCATATTCGGCCTTGTCGATCTCGCCGCGCGCGAAGCGCTCCTTCAGGATTTCAAGCGAGCTGCTTTGGCCGCGGCGGTGGCCGCGCATCATGTACATCATCATGAACCCGCAGGCGACGATCATGACGATGAAGAATATCGGCCCGAACGGTATCCAAGGTCCCGGACCATAATAATTCCACCACATGGCATCCTCCTTTGGACGACACGGCAGGATGAGCGCCGTGGCCAAAGCGGGCGTTGATCTGGATCAACCGGGGCTTGCGACGGTCCGCAGCGGGACGCCCCCGTTGCGCCAGGGCGGCGCCTATGCGCTAAATTGCGGCAAAGCGTCACAACGGGAGAAACGCCATGGCGACCTTTACCTGGGACCACATCCATCTGCGCACGCCCGATCCGGAAGCGACCGCGCAATGGTTCGAGCGCGTGTTCGGCGCGCAGGTGCTCCGCAGCACGCAAATGGGCAAGCCGCGCATCGACATCAAGCTCGGCGGCGCCAACATCTTCCTCGCGCAGGTTACGCCCGGCGACGGCGTCAATGCCGCGCCCACGACGCCCTATCAAGGGCTCGACCATTTCGGACTGGCGGTTTCCGGCATCGACGCCATTGCCGCCGACCTCAAGAACAAGGGCGTCGCGTTCAGCAAGGAGCCGCATTCGCCGCGGCCGGGCATCAAGATCTGCTTCCTGCGCGGGCCGCAGGGCATTTCGATCGAGCTGCTCGATCGCGATCCGAAATACTCCTGAACGCGCCGATCGCATCGCACCAGCAAGTAGGGGGAGCAGCGTGAATTATATTCGCATCATGGCGGTTCTCACGGTCGCGCTGGCGGGCAGCCAGGCCGGGGCGCAGCAGAAGAGTCTGCGCGATCAGATCGTCGGGAGCTGGAACTTCGTCGTGGCCGAGGTGGTCGCGCCCGACGGCAAGAAATCGTTTCCGTTCGGCGAGACGCCGAAGGGCGTCTTGATCTTCACCGCCGATGGCCACTTCGCCCAGATCCATGTCGCCAGCGATGTGCCGATGATCGCCAGCAACAACCGCCTGACCGGCACGCCGGAAGAATACGCCGCCATCATGCGGCGTAGCCTCGCAGTGTTCGGCGACTACAGCATCAACGAGGAAAAGAAGACGATCACTTACAAGATCGTGTCGGCCACCTATCCGAACTGGCAGGGCGAGGCGCAGGAGCGAACTATCGACAAGCTCACCGCCGACGAATTCGTCAACACCAACCACAATGTCGCCGGCGGGCGCGGTAGTGCGTCGAATTACTACAAGCGCTCGAAATAAGCGCGTCAGTCTTCCTTGTCTTCCTTGTCATCGCGCCGGGCGGGCGGCAACGCGCTGGTGCGCGCGGCGGCGGTCAGCGGGCAGCCGGCGTAGGCGGCCGCGATCGCCAGCGGCGCGCCGGCGATCTTGAATTCGGCGCTGGTGCGTCCGGCGGCGGTAAGCGAGCGGATGTTCAGATAGAGGCCGTCGGACGTCGCCATATCGCCGGTGAACCGCATGACCTCGTTTGGGTCGTCAATCAGCACCGACCTGTAATCGTCGACGATCCGCACTCGCGGTTCATGACCGGGCTTGGCGTCGAAGCGATAGGCGAGTTCGGCGTTCCTGGTGGAACCGATCTTGAAGGCAAAGGCGATGACGACCGCAGCGTGTTCCTTGAAGCATGCGAGCTGCAGCCGCGCCGGCGGCGCGACCATCATGTTGGCGTTGGAAACATAGTTCGTCATCAGACTGGCGCTCGAGATTGGCGCGCCGGTGACGCGGTCGACCTGCCGCTCGATCTTCCACTCGCCGGAGGAAATCGTGTTGTTGACGTTGACGTAAGGATCGTGGGTACAGGCGGCGAGCAGCACAGCGGCGGCGCCTATCGCGCCGGTCATACGCCCCCGCACATCCGCACGCACAACAACCACGCCCCACCCCCACAACCGATATTCTGCCTCTTGCACGCACCGCGTGCAACCGGGATTGCCGGCTTTGCGGGGGGCCGGGCGGACCGATAACGTGACCTCAGCATGGGAGCGAAACGGCCATGAAAAACGAAGACTTGGTGGGCGTCTGGCGCGAGCGCGGGCGCGAGATCGTGCGCGCCGATGGCAGCGTGACGGCGGACGTGGCACGCGCCTCGCAGATCATGTACTCGCCCGACGGCTATATGTGCGTGGTCAACACGCCGATCGCGCGCAACAAGGTGGCCGAGACGGTGGCGCGCATGGACCTTGACGCCACCACGAAGGACGAGCGTGCCGCGGCCACGCTCGGCGTGGTCGCCTATGCCGGCCGCTTCGAGGTGACGGGCGACCAGGTGCGCCACGGCATCTTCACCGCGGTCAATCCAAACCGGGTCGGCGACACCCAGGTGCGCACCATCACGCTTTCCGGCGACGACCTGACGCTGACCTCGCCGCCCGACAAGCAGGGCAATCATTTCCGCATCCATTGGCGGCGCGCCGCAAAGATGTAGGGTTTCACGCTTCGTAGGACGGGGTTGGGCGTCCCGGGGCCATTCCGGCCGGACAAATCGCGGCCGGGCGTGCTAGAACATCGGCGATGGCTAGACATCCCACCGATTCGCGGCAAACGGCCGAAATGGCCTTCAAGGCGGCGACCACCAAGCCCGCGGAATCCGCACCGAAAGCGCCGTCGCTGCCCGGCGCCAAGGAGTTCGTGTCCTTGCGTATCGACCGCGACGTCTTAGATCACTTCCAAGAGGCCGGCCCGGGCTGGCAAGAGCGCATCAACGCCGCGCTGCGAGCCGCCGCCGGTAAATAGGCCCCGCGCCACTATGGCGCGCGTGGTCTGTATTTGTGTCCGAAACATTCCAGCCATGGAGATTGCAGTGGCAGACAATACCAACAAGAACGCCGCCAACAGCCAGTTCAGGAAGCTGCGGCAGGCCGAGGACGGCAAGCGCGCGATGCTCGACTACGAGAACAACGCCGCCGCCAACCGCGCCAAGACCACGCGGCTGCGCGCGCTGCGTCTGGCGCGCGACGCCGAGGAAGCCGCTGCTGCGGCGGCTGCGCCGCCGCCGGTGAAGAAGAAGGCGGCGAAGAAAAAACTGCCCGCGGCCGACTAGCTCATCGCGGGCCGCGATCGTTCCTTCCGGCTATGCGCCTCAACCCTTGTCCTTGATCGTGGTGTGCGGGCGGTCGCCGCCGCGCGCGGTCTCGGTGTGCCACTTGCCCTTGTCGTCCTCGAATTCGATCTCCGCGGTCTCACCGGGGACCTTCTGTTCGGCGGCGGCGTACTGCGCGGCCTTGAGTGCGGCGGCGTGGGTCGGGAACGGCTCGGAAAACGCGCCGTCGACCTTGTAGGCCCAGCCGCCATCGTGTTCGACGATCTCGTAGGTGATTTCCGTCATGGGGCACCGTTCCTGCGTTGGTTGACTTTGCAGGCCAATAACCTATCACGGCGGCAGATGGTTGCGCAGGCTATAGCGGACCCCGCCGTCAACCCTCAGAGGCCCCGCTCTTTTTTCAGGCGATCGATATAGGCCTCGACGTCGGGCGGCAGCGAGCGCAAGCCCTGCTGGGCGGCCTGCGACAGCACCGGCCGCCATTGCGATCCCTTCAGGAAGGCCGGCGAGCGGCCGGGCGGAATGATGCGGTCGAACACGACGACGATCAGCACGGCCAGCAGGCCGACGCGAGCGGCGCCGAGCAGGGCGCCGGCCACGCGATCCGGAATGCTGATCGTGGGGCCGACCATTTCGCTCACGGCGGAGCGCAGCAGCGCGCTGATCAGCATGCCGGCGCCAAGAAAGATGCCGCCGAACACCAGCCAGGTCTGCGCCGGCGGCAAATTGAATTGCGCGGTGATGAGCGGCGCCAGCTTGGGCGCCAGCGCCACCGCCAGGCCCATCGCCGCCACATAGCCGAAAATCGTCGCCAGGCTGCGCAGCAGCCCGGTCATGAAACCCATGACGACGGCGACGAACAGGCAGATATAGACCGCGGCGTCGAATTGATTGATGGCGAGGATGTTGTTCATCGGCAGCGAGACCATTGCGATTTGTCGTGCCGAGGCTACGCTTGGCGCGGGCGGAACGAAAGGAGACGGACCATGGCATTCACGGTCACCAGCAACAGTTTCAAGGATGGCGACTATTTGGCCAAGGATTTCATTCTGTCGGCCGATTTCGGCTTCGGCTGCGCCGGCGGCAACCGGTCGCCGCATCTCAAATGGTCGGGCGCACCGGCCGGCACCAAGAGCTTCGCCGTCACAGCTTACGATCCCGACGCGCCGACCGGCTCGGGCTTCTGGCACTGGCTGGTGGTGAACATTCCGGCCACTGTGAGCGAACTGGCGCTCGGGGCCGGCAGCGCGGGCGGCAAACTGCCCGCAGGCAGCCTGCAGACGCGCACTGACTTTGGCGCGCCCGGCTATGGCGGCCCGTGCCCGCCCGAGGGCGACCACCCGCACCGCTATCTGTTCACGGTGTTCGCGGTCTCCGTCGACAAGCTGCCGGTGGCGGCCGACACCTCGGCCGCGGTGGTCGGCTTCAATTTGCATTTCGCGACGCTGGCGAAGGCGGAGATCATGGGGCTGTTCAAGAGGTGAGGGCGGATGCGCCGGCCGCAGGCGTATGGAATTTCGGACGCTTTGGCGTATTGTGGCTTTGGCGATCAACCCCTTTCATAAGGATGACAACATGCGATTTTCGTCGGGACTGCGCGCAGGCCTCATCGCGCTGATGGCACTCGGGAGCGCGAGCCTTGCGCCGGCGGCTCATGCCGACAGCGGCACCATCCGGATTTCGGTACTCAAGGCCGGTTGGATCCTCGGCGCCTCCGGCGGCAGCGGCATCCTGACATTCCACGGCCAGCACTACGCGCTGTCGATCGGCGGCGTGGACTGGGGCTTCGTGTTCGGCGCGTCGCAGACCAGTTTGTACGGCCGCGTCAGCAACATCAGCAGGCCTTCGGATGTCGCGGGCGTCTACGCGGCGGGCGGCGCCGGCGCCACGATCGGCCGCGGAGTGCGCGCGATCGTGCTGACCAACCAAAAGGGTGCCATCCTGGAGCTGAGCGGCACGCAGACCGGCTTGATGGTCAATGCCGACCTGAGCGGGCTGGCGATTTCGCTGAGGTAAGGGCTGCAATTTCCGCTTCGCCCATACTTCGTCATGGCCGGGCTTGTCCCGGCCATCCATGCCTTCCTTTCTTAGAACAGAATACACAAGGTGTGGATGCCCGGCACAAGGCCGGGCATGACGATGGAGGATGCCGCGCTTTCTAACTCAATTGTCACGCCCGCTCGACGCGCGCCGCGTAGCAGCCGGGCGCGGCGAAGTGGACGTGCAGATAGCGCGCGCTGGCCTCGGCGAACTGCTTTTCGATCGCCTCTTCTAGGAAAACTCCTTCGATCAACTGCCAGCCGGTCATCATGCCCTGGCCGTCGAAGCCGCGCACCGCCAGCGTGCGCCGGCGCAACTGATCGGGCACCTGGCCGACGGCGTCGAAGGTCTGCTCGCCCGGCCGCACGTAGATGGCAAAGCGCATGCGGTAGGGCGAGGCGACGGCGTGATGCTCGTAGTTGACGAGGATGACCTCGTCGCCCGGCGTGGCGTCGGTCAGACTGATGCGGCACGGGCGCGGCCCGTCGGCGATCTTGCGCAACGCGCCGTGCGCGGCGAGCTCGGCGTCCGGCAGAGCGAACAAATGCGCGAATGGCTCGGCCGGCAGGCCGCGAATGCGGAAGGTCATGGGGTCCCCCCGTCTCTGCGGAGGACATGGGCTTCAGGGTGACGCCAAGCCACCCGATTTCGGCACCCGATTCCTGGCGATGTGAGGCGGCGTGTAGGGTGGGCTGAGCGACTTGTCCGCCAAAGCGCGTCAGCGCGAAGGCGGAAGCGAAGCCCACCAGGACGCGGATTGCATCTGCAAAGCGCGTAAGGTCGGTTTCACTTTCGCTCAACCCATCCTTCGGATACATTGGGACATGAAAGCTACATCAGCGAGGAAAAAGAAGCCTGCGAAGGCATCGCCTCCCCCACTACTGCAGAAGTGGCAAAGCAACAATATTTTTGAGGCCATCCAGTCGGGCGGACTCGACCCTAGAGAGTTCGATCTGGACGATTCTGGTATCGAAGTCAGAATCAAACACAAATGGTCTGAGTCGGGTTTTATCGTGAGGCGCGAATCAGGCTACTACGTTGGGCAATATGTCGTAGGGGAAGGTTACGTTTGGCCATACGGTCCCTGTAGCTGGCAAACTCTGATGCCACGAGTGAGTACGTGGCTTAAAGAAGTCAAGCAAGACCTCGACACGCCGGACTTATGGGCTGAGCTTCAACGCGATGCTCAACTGATCGGAGTCGGTTTCAATAAGGTCACCGACAACACACCGTTCACTGCGGACGAACAAATAGAGATTGCAGCGCGATTGCAAAAACTGGCGAAATCCGCAAGAGACACATATTCGCTTTCGCAAGAACAAATTCGAGCCCTTGACGCAAAAATGGACTACCTCATTACGGCTGCAGGCCGCCTCGGTCGGAAGGATTGGCTCACAGTTTATATTGGGGCGATTCTTAGTTTCATTCTCGGCGCGGCGCTACCGTCCGAGTCTGTACATGGCCTCCTACTGACATCCCTGCGGGCTATGGGTCTTCTCTACCCTGAGCTTCCCATGATCGAGTAGGCACCGGCGGCGCCGACACAAGTCCATCGCGCGTAGGGTGGAATAGCGCGGCGTAATCCGCCCCTTCAAAGTACCTTGTTACTTTCTTTCACGGCGTCGGCGGGCACATAAACCTGCTCGCCCATCGACTTGAACTTCTCGCTCATCAGCTTCATGCCGTGCTCGGCGGTGAGCGTGCCGGGGTCGTTCAGCCCCGCCGCATAGTCGCGCACGTCCTGCGTGATCTTCATCGAGCAGAATTTCGGCCCGCACATCGAGCAGAAATGCGCC
>Ga0209890_10001137_pt1 | contig 12115 bp, 6 predicted proteins | sample OrgsoiDNA2013049_FD_185799 | JGI IMG/M metagenome (GOLD analysis project Ga0209890, IMG submission 185799) | Permafrost soil microbial communities from the Arctic, to analyse light accelerated degradation of dissolved organic matter (DOM) -... | ecosystem: Environmental > Terrestrial > Soil >... | reverse complement strand
GCCGAAGACCGCGGCGAAGCGCGGCGCGGTCCAGACCGGAACCTGATCGAGCGCGAGTGTCCAGCGGGTCACATTCGTGAGGCCGTCCGCATGGGCGCTGACGAAGAAGCGGCGGCCGAGAGGGTGGACGACGCCGACCCGGGCCCCTGCCTCGACGATCGGCACCACCGCCGAGGTGGGCCGGTCGATTTCGCCTGCCATTCGGACCTCGCCGGCCTTAGCTAGAAGGCAGGCGCTCCAGCTCTGCCGGACGGCGCAGGCGGCGATGCTCGCCAGCAGGTGCTGCTGGACGACGCCGGCGCCGTCCGCGCGACGGGTGGTCGCGGGCAGGCCGGCTTCGGCTGCGAGCTCGAGAGAGACGGTTCGCCAGCCGACGCTGCCGAGCACCCGTCCGAGCAGGACAGGGTCGGACGACATCCCGAAGCCGACCGACGGTCCCGTGCTGAGTGTAAACACGGGCCACGGTTCGCGCGCCGACGAGGCCTGTCCGCCAGGTGCGGCGGGGGGCTCGCTGGGGCGGAGCACGGGAAGCGGCGGGGGCGGACTGGGCTTGGGCGCCGGAGCTTCGGGCGGATGGGCCACGCTCTCCGAGGAGTGTATCCCGTGGTTGGGGCCGCCGGTCGTCGCCAACAACCGGATCTGGACGGTGAGCGCAAGGGCCAGGGTGCGCACGAGACGTCGACAGTCGGTGCTCGCCAGCGGGAACGTCTGATCGCCGATCCACTTTCCCGTTGAATCGCGCCACTCGATACTTCCGTTCAACGCGTCGCCGTCAGGTGCGATCTGCACGAGCACGTGGTCCGACGCGCGCTCGCTGAATGGGTCGTAACCGAGCGGCGCGCCGACCAGGGCCTCGAACTCCTTCGCGTCGGGACAGCCCTTGGCCCCCTCGTACTCGAGATTCACGTAGAACAGGCCGGCTCGTGCCCGACCTGTCGACGGACCGAACATCGCGATGTACACGGCGCCAGCCTGGAGGAGCGCGCAGATGAAGCCGGACTTCGCCCGGCGGCGGGCGGCGATCCTCAGGCAACCGCCTCTTTGTGACGAGGGACGGGGTACTCAGCAGACGTGACGGGCTCTGCCATATCTCGAGCTCATTGTAGCTCTCGGGACGCCGCTTCCACGCGGGGCAGGAGAACGCTTCGCGGAAAGCGCGCCACGAAAGTGGCGGCGCGGCGTCTGGCTTCGTCGGTAAAGCCGGCGCCCACCAGTGATTCGACGCGCAGCGCCTCCCGCTCCTCCGCGAGGGGACCCTTCCAGAAGCGGCGCGCATGCTCCTCGACCAGCGCCAGCGCGACCGAAAAATCGTGGCGCGCGTACGCAAGGTGCGCGCGCTGAAGCAACTCGGCTTCGACCGCGAATGGATCTAACCGGTGCGGCGCCCGGTCGGGCTTGGCGGTCAGGGCGCGCCGGATGGCGACCGGCGGAGCTCCCGGAGAGGGAGCGGGGATCGCTTCGTCCAGAACGACGGTCGGGATGGGGAGCGGCCCGTCCGCAAGTGCAGCCGGCGGATCGTCAGCGGCGCGGCCGCGCAACGCCGCGATCGCGCCGACAGCACCGGCGACGATCGCGAGCGACACGGCGAGAGCGAGCCGCGCCAGTCCAGGACCTCTTCCGACCGGGGCCGGAAGGGAGCGGGGCTCGTCGGGCAGCGGCACGGGCGTGAATGCTGTTCCCCAAAGGACGCTCGCGCGGCTGCGGGCGAGCACACGCGCGCGGACCTCGGGTCGCAGACGCCTCTCGACCTTGCGGAACTTGAGCCAGGTCGCCAATTCAGGATCGAGCTCCGCGCTGGGGCGTTTCATACCCGCACCCGATCCCTTTGCAGCGAGCGGACCGCGGAAGCCAGCTCCTTCCGTCCCTTGCGGAGCCTGGCGTACACCCCAAACCTCGTGATCGACAGCTGCCGAGCGATATTGCTGACCTCGACCCCCTCGAGATCGTGCAGGACCACAACCGACCGACGCGCTTCGGGCACGCGCTGGAGAGCGGTGGTCAAGAACTCCAGCGCCTCCTGGTTTTGCACTGCGGCCTCGGGGTCGGGCGCTGCGTCAGTCGGATCCAAGTCATCGCGCGGGGTCTCACGCGCTTGTCGGCGACGGTGAGCCTGGACGACGCGGAAGGCCACGCCGAACAGCCACGGTCGGAGCGGGCGCGTCACATCCAAAGTAGGCCAGTTCCGGTGGAGCACCGCGAAGATATCCTGCAGGAGATCTTCCGTGTCGTTGGCTCGGGTTCCGAGGCGCTGCAGCGTCCAGAAGAGGTAGTCGATCTCTCGCTCGAACGCGTCGAAGCAGGTCGTCTCCGCCTTCGGGACGGGGCGTACGGATCGAAGATAGTGTAAAGAGCCCATCCGCTAATTTGTTACTGCAGGGGGGGCGCGCTCCGTTCACTGTTTTCTGCTGCTCGCTGGGCAGCGGGGCCGGGCCGACGAGCTACTTGCCGTATCCGGCGGCGACGATGTTCGCCTGGACCGCGTCTTCCGTCGCGTCGGCGGGGTAGCCGGTGACGACGCATCCTTCGTAGAACGTACCGTCGCTCTGGTTGGCGCCGCCGCCGGGCTTGCAGCAGTCGCCGCCGCTTCCCAGGATGATCGCGCCCTGCTTCTTCATCGGGCTCCACCCTCCGGGGAGGCCGCCCTTGTAATACGTACCGAGGTTCCCGGACGTTGCGTCGCCTCCCCTGAGCGCGAACTCCGTCGTCCCGTTGTTCTTCAGCACGGCGGTGACGTACGTGCTCGTCTGCGATGGGTCGTTCTGGTTCTTGCTGGTGTTGTTCTGGGCAAAGACCCCGTACTCGAGATCGGCCATCACCCAGGGACCGGAACCTGCCCCAGTTCCCCAGGCCGTGATCGAGCTCAAGTTGAGGGCGTCCATTGCGCCCGCTCCGTCGGCCGTCCGATCGGTCTCGCTGTTGCCGTAGTCGAAGCAACAGCCGCCGTTGTAGTGCTTGCCGCTCGTCACCATGTACATGCCTTCCGGCTGACTGCCGAGGGCGATGCCCGACTTCGAGGCGTCGACCCAGTAGCTGTTGCCCGGGTTGATGTAGAGCGAGTACGCCTTGTGACCGCTGAGCATCAGCGACTCAGTGGTCGCCTTCGACGGGCTGCTCGACGTCGAGGCGGGTACCATCGTGGACCCCTGGTACCAGAGGTCGTTCCCCTTGCCGGATTGGTCGTAGACGACGGTGATGACGCACGTCGTTCCCGAACAGAATGTGTCCTGTGAGCCGCCGTCGGCGAAACCACCTGGCGTCAAGGTGAGGATGTCCTTGGTCGTCCCGGCCGTGTTGCGGACCTGGTACAGCTTTCCGCTATAGGCCCCGAACAGCGCTCTCACGGTGCTGTGCGCGGCGACGCAGGGGTTGCCCGCTTTCGCGTAGATGTCGCACGGACCGGTGGCGGAGCCGGAACCCGCCCCGCCGCCCGTCCCCGGCGCGCCGGCGGATCCGCCCGAGCCCCCTCTACCGCTCTGGCCGCTCGCGCCGCCGGTTCCATTTGCGCCCCCCGCGCCAGCTTTGCCGCCCGTCCCCGTCGTCCCGCCTGAGCCGACCTGCCCGCCGCCGGCGCCCCCGGAACCGAGACGTCCGCCAGTCCCGCCCCCCGTGCCCGTCACGCCGCCCGTGCCGACGGTTCCGCCGGTGCCGGTCGACGCGCCGCCAGGTTGCAGCACGATGGTGCCCGTCACGGTGGGGATCGTGCTCTGGGGCGTCAGGGTCAGCTTGCTCCCCGAAGCGCAGTACGAGTACTTCGTGTCGCCGCTGTCGCCGGTGAGCGTGAGCGTGTTGGCGCTGCTGGTGTAGTTGCCGTTCGTCGACGGCGCGGGCGAAGGGAGCCCCAACCCGCCGGGTTGCTGAACGGTCCCCGAGCAGTTGCAGCCGCCGCTCGTCGCCGGCGTGCAGGTGAGCGAGGAGAAGCCCAGCAGCTGGATGAAGCTAGCGATCCCCGCGCAGCTGACGGGCGTCGACGAGACGATCAAGCAAGAAGGCCCGAGCGTGAACTGTTCGGTTCCCGTGGTGATCGTGTTGTCGGTGAACGTCCCGTTGCCGACGGCGGTCCAGGTTCCGCTGACCTGGAGGTCCCCCGTGACCGGCGCGGACGAGCAACCCGCGCCGACCAGCGAGGGGTCGAGATTGCCGCTCACTTTCATGCACGAGGACGTCACGGTCCAGGTGCCGACCACGTCCCCGCCGCAGGCCGTCACGTTCGAGCAGGCCGCGCCAGCGCCCCCAGTTCCGGAGATCCCCCCGGTGCCCACCGCTCCACCGCTTCCGGGCGTCCCGCCTGTGCCAGACAAGGCGTTCGCTCCCGAGCCGCAGCCCCCTGAAATCAGTGCGGGCCCCATGGCCGTCAACGCCAACAGGACAAAGTGGTTTCTCGCCATACTGTTGTTCTGTCGGCCTCCGCCGTTTCGTTAACGGAAAGCTCTCGGAGGCGGAGCCTTTGGCGACTTTCTACGGCGTTCCGACGAAGGTCGTCACGCTCTGTGCGGAGAGGGTCACGGTGACGCGCGACTGCGCGACCGTGACGGCAGAGCCCTGGCCCAGGTTCTTGCTGGCAGACGTCTCGTAGGGAGTGAGCGAGCACGGTGCGGCGCCGGAGACGTAAAACGAGACATCTTTCGAGGAAGTGTTGCTGTTGATCGCCACGATCGAAAGCGCGTTGTTCGCCGGATTGATGTAGGCGCTCACGAGCACGCCTGAAGGTGCCGTTCCCGAGGTGGCCACCCGCTTCCATCCGGGCCGCACAAAGCGCGAGAAGTTGCCCATGGCCCAAAGACGCTTGGCCCACACCTTCGTGCCCGTGTCGTAGAGGCAGCCACTGTTATTGCTGCAATACAGCCACCAGTAGTGCCACGCGTTGAGGTTGGCCTTGGTGAGATCATTGTGCATCGTGGTGACGGTCAAGAGCGCGCTTGCGATGCCATCGCCAGGTGTGTCGCCGCTGGCAGTCCCGGTGTCGACCTCAGTCTCCCAGTATTCCTTGTTTGCGGCGGCGATCGACGGCTCGGAAGGCAGCGTGCCGCAGCCATATTCGTGGCTCGCCAAGATGCTGGTGGCGCTCCAGGCGGCCGCGTCGCTTTGAATGGCAGAGAAGTAGCTCGTGAACCCGCAGGCATTCTGGGTCTCGGGCCCCATGACCTTCACGCCCAACGGGGCCATGGCGGGCCCGAGGTAGCCGCCAATCCAGGTGGCCAATTGCGTGGCCGAGTAGGACGTCGTCGAGTTGATCCCGCAGCTGTCCGGCTCGTTCTCAGCGGATATAGCATAGAGCGGCACCCCCTGGGACATCGCCTTCGTCACGTAGCTGGCGAGGGTATTCGCCAAGTCTTGTGGGTTGGTGAGCACGGGAACGCTGGTTTTGCAGCCGTTGGCGTTGGTTTGCATTGTGGTGTCGCTGCCGCCGGTAGCCCCGTTCGTCCCAGTCCCCCAAGGGGTCATCCACACCGTGACCCCAGCCTTGACGGCCGCCTGGGCAATCGCCAGCCCATCGCCGTACCGGATGCGGAGCAAGCTCAAGCCGGCCCCCGTCGTGGTGGACCAGAGATAGTCGGGGTCCGACGCGTTGGCGTAGCTCCCCGCCCAGGCCGAGGAGACGCCGAAACCGGTGATCTTCTGCTGCAGGCTCGATTCGTTGATCGTGATATCCGACGACTGGGCCGCTCCGCCCCCGCACGTCCCGCTGCCGGTCGTGCCGCCTGTCGCTGCCGCGCCGGCCGTTCCGCCGCCGCTCCCCGAGGTACCACCGGTGCCCCTCCCGCCGGTGCCGATCGTGCCCCCAGTCGCGGGGGAGCCCCCCTTGCCGGATGCGCCCCCGGTGGCGGTTGCTCCGCCGGTGCCCGGCGCGCCGCCGGTGGCGATCGTTCCGCCGGTGCCAGTGATTCCGCCCGTTCCGTTAACTCCTCCCGAGGAGGTGGAACCGCCCGATCCGCGGCCACCGCTGCCTGAGCCGCCACTTCCGTTCTCCCCTCCGGTGCTCGATCCACCGCTCCCGCCCGTTCCGTTATCCGCGGTACCGCCGCCCGCGCAAGCTGCGAGGAGCGAGGTCGCCAAAGCGAGGCCGGCCATGGGGCGCAAAAGACCGATCGAGCGGAGGCAAGTCATGCGGGGACCCTTTCGTAGGAGCTAGCGCTTCACTCATTCCCTTACTGTCGTGGTTCCGCCATCTGTGTAGCGAAGAGGATCAGCGCCGGGGGAGTCAGAGTGCGGAATCGCACGGAATCAAGGCGGAGGTGGGTCTCACACATTCTTCAGGCAACAATCGCCACCCCCGGTGCAGTAACGGGCGTGAAGGATCGAGGGTGTTGCGGCGCGAACGTGCTGGCCTCCGGCGTCATGCTGGCGGTCTTGCTCAGCGGGTGTGGCGGCGCCAGCTCGACCTCATCGGGAGGGACCGGCGGTGGAACGACGACCGGCGGCACCGGTGGCACTGCAACCGGTGGCCAGGGCGCCAGCGGAAAGGGCGGCTCGGGCGGCGGCGCTCCGACGGGCGGAGCGACAGGCACCGGTGGTGGCACGGGAACCGGAGGCGGCACGGGCACGGGGGGCGCGACGGGCACGGGGGGCGCCGGGGCGGGTTCCGGTGGCGCTTCCGGCCGGGGTGGCGCGGCCGGGATGGGGAGCGGTGGGGCCGGGGGTATGACCTCCTCCACCGGCGGCGCCGGGACGGGGGGGCTGCCAGGCACCGGCGGTGCGACGAGCAATGGCACGTTCTACGTATCCCCGACCGGCACCGGGAGCAGCTGCACCAGCAGCGCGCCGTGCTCGATCACTCAGGCCCAAACCGTTGTTCGAAGCGCAGCCGCTGTGATGAACGGCGACCTCGTCGTCGAGCTGGCCGACGGCACCTATCGACTGACGGCACCTCTGGTCTTCACGGCGGCCGACTCGGGGACGAACGGACACACGATCACCTGGCAGGCCGCGAGCGGCGCTCACCCGGTGCTCTCCGGCGGCAAGTCGATCACGGGGTGGACCGTCAGCGATTCGAGCAAGAACATCTGGAAGGCTTCGGCGCCCGCTACCTTCGCGACGCGCCAGCTTTACGTCGACGGCAAGATCGCCACGCGCGCGCGGTCCGCCTCGATCAGCCGCTCGAACATGACCCTCACGAGCAGCGGCTGGACGTTTTCGAACAGCAGCCTGAGCTATTTGAACAACCTGAGCAATCCGGCACGCGCGGAGCTGAACATCATCGGATCGTGGACGAATCGCTACTCGCCAATTCAGACCGTCAAGAGCAACGCAGTGACGATGGCGCAGCCCGCCTGGGACCAAAACACCTGGGGCTACGACACCGTTCAAAGCCCCTACCGCCAGGGGCCCATTTACGCAGAGAACGACTACACCCTGCTGGATCAGCCCGGTGAGTGGTACCAGGACACGACCGCCGGCGTCCTTTACTACATCCCGACTTCGGGTCAGGACCTGACGAAAGTCGACGTCGAGCTGCCGCAGTTGCAATACCTCGTCACCGTGGGAGCCGCCTGTCCCTCGGGCTCGACGAACGGAGGCGCCTGCGTTTCGCCGGCGACCGGCAGCCCCACGCAAGCCGTGGCATACGCCGCTCCGGCAGGAGGCGATCCGTATGCCCAGCCAGCACACGATCTCGTCTTCAGCGGCCTGACGTTCTCGCACACGAGTTGGCTCGAGCCGAACACGGACGGATTCGCCGACCAGCAGACCGGCGGATTTCTCATCGGTCCGAGGTCGAACTTCCCGGGCGGAGGGCAGACCCCGGTCTTCGAGGCCGCGAGGCCACGCTGGCTGCAGATGCCGGCCGCTGTCCAGGTGTCCGCCGCGAAGAACATCTCCTTCGTGCGGGATCGGTTCGTCGACCTCGGCGAGGTGGGGCTCGGGATCGGCAACGATGCCAGCGCGCACGCGTCGGGCGTCGGGCTCGGGGCCAACGGCATCACGGTGACCGGCTGCGTGTTCTCTCAGATTGCCGGCGGTGGAATCGTCGTCGGCGGCGTCCAGGCCTGGGCGCACCATCCGTGCGGCGACAAGGTGTGCGCGTCGAGCGACCCAGGGTCGAATGTCGTCAACCAAAACGTGACCATCAAAGACAATCTCGTGCACGACGTCGGAATCGACTACCGAGACTTTGCCGGCATCATGTTCACCTATACGGCCAGCGTTGTCGTCTCGCACAACGAGGTCTACAACGTGCCGTATTCCGGGATCGCCACCGGATTGGGGTGGGGCACCAACGACACGGGCGGCAACAACGATTACAAGACGCGCGCCACGGGGAACCTGTACCTCTACCAGCCGCTCTACGCAAACCCGACCACCGCCAAGAACAACACGGTCAGCGCCAACTACGTGCATCTGGCCATGCTCCAGATGAACGACGGCGGTTGCCACTACAACCTCGGGTTTCAACCGGGCACGGTCGTCACGCAGAACTACTGCGAGGGCAAGGGCTCCGGTCTCTCGGGCACGTTCTGGGGTGAGTACAACGATGAAGGCTCCGCTTACATCACGGAGACCAAAAACGTGTACGCGAACTTTGGTGCCTACGTGACCGCGAACGCGAACGCCTCCAACAACACGGGCCACATCACGTTCACCAACAACTGGGGAAGCTCCGCCAGCCCCGGGCTTGGCGGCCCAAGTAATACAGTCTCCGGCAACATACAAATCAGCGGAGACACTTTCCCCGCGGACGCTCAGACAATCGTGAACGCCGCCGGCCTCGAGGCAGCCTACGCCGACCTCAAGACCAATCCCTGAGACCTTATCGAAGCCGGAGGACGACAAGCGATGTACGAAAATCGACGAGTTGGCAGTGTCTGGCGCTTTCGAGCGCCCGTCTTTCTTCTCCCCTTGCTCCTCCTCGGGGCGGTCGCCTGTAGCACGAGCTCCGGCGGCTCTGGAGCGGGAGGCAGTCCAGGGAGCGGTGGGGCGACCGCGAGCGGCGGCGCGACAGGTTCGGGGGGCGCCCCGGGTACTGGAGGCTCGACCGCGACCGGGGGTACGACCGGCTCGGGAGGGGTGACGGGCTCCGGCGGCATCACTGGACGTGGCGGCGCGACGGCCACGGGCGGGGCAACGAGCACGGGCGGGGCGACCGGCACTGGTGGCGCGGTCGGCACCGGCGGGGCAACGAGCACGGGCGGGGCGACTGGCTCTGGCGGCGCGGCCGGTTCGGCGGGCAATGCAGGCCGCGGCGGCTCGGGCAGCGGGGGCTCTGCAACAGGCGGCTCCAGCAGCGGCGGCGCGCCGGGGACAGGCGGGGCGGCGGGCAGTGGCGCCGGCGTGCTGAGCGCGGGTTGCGGTAGGACGTCGACGCTCACCTTCGGGACCGTGCCGAACGAAAGTGCCAGCGCGACGGCGGGCGGGCCGAGCAACGGCACCGGCAAGGGCGGCTGGGTGACCATGACGAGCGGCGGCCAGACGCGGAACTTCGCCCTCAGGCTTCCGGACAACTACGACAACACGCATCCCTATCGGTTGATCTTCGCCTTCCATGGGAACGGCGAGGACGCAGCCGGCATGGACACCGGCGGAGCGAATGGGTACTTCACGGCCTATTGGGGACTGCAAAGAGAGTCGAAGAACGGGGCGATCTTCGTCGCGCCGGAATGGAGCGGCGGTGGGTGGGGCACGGGCGACCTGTCGTTCACCGATGACATGGTCAAGACCATTTCCACCAATTACTGCGTCGACATGTCTGACATCATCACCAGCGGGTTCAGCTACGGTGGTGGAATGAGCCATGCCCTGGCGTGTAGCCGCGCGAATACCAACACGAATCCGGTCGGCTACAAATTCCGAGCGGCCGTGATGTTCGAAGCATGCAGCTTTCTCGTCGAGGGAACTTGCCCAAACCACGACCCCATCCAAATCTGGCAAAAGGCCGGCGTAACGGACGGCACATGTGGATTTGACGATTCGAAGACTGTCCGCAATTGGTTCACCGACCGCGATGGATGCACGGGATGGAAGTCAGAAGCCGGAAATGTGGCCGCATCGACGACCGGAACGGTCTCGCAGGAGCCTCCCCAACCGCCTACGCCCGGCAAATACATAAACCCCGGAGGCCACATCTGCACGAATTACACCTGTTCGACCGGTGCGGTTCGCTGGTGCGCTGACCAGGCAGGACACGGTAATGCCACCGTGGATGGGAGCTCGAGCCTCTATGACGAATGCGCGAACGTCACCTCACAGTACCCCCAGGGCAACTGCTCGCCCGGGTGTCCCTGCACCTGGACGCCGGACGACATCTGGACGTGGTTGAACGACCCGAGCACGAACAAATACACGCCGAACATCACGACTCACTGACGTTTCGTCCTCGTATCGGCGGCGACATTCGGTCCGAGGAGACAGCAGTTCACAGGAGGACTCGCTTCGGGCGGAGTGGATGCATGGCTGCCATCCACTCCGCTAGCGTGTGAACGTGGACCCCGGACGACGGGTGGTCCTGGCTGAGGTCGTCATGACTCTGACTGCCAGCGTCACGGCTGCATCGTGATGCGCCGATGCCGGGCGTGGGTGAATAGCAGCGGTTCCGAGGTAAAGTTTCTAAACAAATTGAGCTCGGCAGCGGCAATTGGTAGTCACCAATGTTGCGAAAATACTACGTCACGGCTGTGGCTCTGCTGGTAATTGGGGGCACAGGGTGCTCGTCCGGCGAAAGTGGAGGTACGGGCGGGAGCCCGGGCTCTGGCGGGTCGACCGCCACCGGCGGCGGCGCCGGACAGACCTCGACGGGCACAGGCGGTTCGGCGACCGGAGGGACCGGAGGTTCATCCGCCAAGGGGGGCAATTCCGGCACCGGAGGCCTGGCAACCGGTGGGACCCCGGGGACGGGCGGCCAGCCTGGGACGGGCGGCCAGGCCGGCTCAGGGACCGGGGGGCGCCAACAGACCGGTGGGACGACAGGCTCCGGCGGCGCGGCCGGCGCGGCCGGCGCAGGTGGCGCGGGCGGCCAGGCCGGGCGTGGTGGTGCGGCAGGTTCGGTGTCGAGCGGCGGTAAAGGGGGAGGCGGGTCGACGGGCACCGGAGGCGGCACCGGAGGCAGTGCGGGCGCGCCGGCGGTGGCCGCGACGCCACCCATGGGCTGGAACTCGTGGAACACCTTTGGCTGCAGCCCAAGCGAGTCCCTGGTCAAGGGAGTCGCTGACACGTTCGTTTCGAGCGGCATGGCGGCGGTCGGATACCAGTACGTCAACATCGACGACTGCTGGATGAGCGGGCGCGACAGCAGCGGAAACCTTCAGTGGGACACCAGCAAGTTCCCGAGCGGCATCCCCGCCTTGGCCACCTATGTTCACGGCAAGGGGTTGAAGCTGGGGATTTACGAGACCCCTTACTCCACCACGTGTGCGGGCAAGACCGGCGGGGCAAACCACCAAACCCAGGACGCCAACTCGTTCGCCTCGTGGGGCGTCGACTACCTGAAGTACGACGATTGCCAGGGCCCATTGACCGCTTTCGCGACGATGCACGACGCACTGGTCGCGACTGGCAGACCGATCTTTTACAGCATCAACCCGGTCTACGGCGCGGGCTCCTGCGTTCCGCCGACGTGTTCGGTCGACGAGCTGAAGGTCTGCAACATGTGGCGGATCGGCTTTGACATCAACGCGAGCTGGTCATCATTCACCGGCCTCATCGACATCGACAAACCCCTGGCCCAGTACGCGGGTCCCGGCCACTGGAACGACCCGGATATGTTGGAGGTCGGCAGAGGAATGTCGGCGGACGAGGACCGGTCGCACTTCGGCATGTGGGCGATGCTGGCGGCGCCGCTCATCGCCGGTAACGACATCCGCTCGATGAGCGCCACGACCAAGGCCATCCTGACCAACGCCGACGTCGTCGCCGTGGACCAGGACCCGCTTGGCAAACAGGCGACGCTGGTGGCCACGCCCGGCTCGAACCTCCAGGTCTGGTCGAAGCAGCTCAGCGGGACCAACGCGCGCGCGGTCGCGCTCTTCAACCGGTCGGGCTCCGCCGCGTCGATCGCCGTCACCTGGAGCCAGATCGGCCTTCCGGCCGGAGCAGCGACGGTTCGGGATCTCTTTGCCCAAAAAGACCTCGGCAGTTCCAGCGACTCCTACACGGCGACCAGCGTGCCCACGCACGGCGTCGTGATGCT
>Ga0209890_10001136_pt1 | contig 12133 bp, 12 predicted proteins | sample OrgsoiDNA2013049_FD_185799 | JGI IMG/M metagenome (GOLD analysis project Ga0209890, IMG submission 185799) | Permafrost soil microbial communities from the Arctic, to analyse light accelerated degradation of dissolved organic matter (DOM) -... | ecosystem: Environmental > Terrestrial > Soil >... | reverse complement strand
GAGCGGATTACTTCGCGGTAACGGCGAGAGGTCGCCGGCGGACCAACTGCCCGAGCCTTGCGGCGCGGCAAACGGCATTTGACTTGCACATGCCCACGCTTGTGCGACCGCGGCTTCCGTCCAGCGGATATCTCAAGCGGAGGTGAAACGAAATGGGTAGTGCCGTCGAAACGTCTACTACGCCGAGCCCCAAAGCGACGCCGAGCCCGAAGGCTACGCCGAGCAGCGACCCGTTCGATCACGAGCTGCGGTACTTGCTCTCCCACGGTGAGATGCGTCGCTTCCTCGACGCGATTGCCGCGCGGGCGGCGATCGAGATCTACGATCGCGAGCGGCCCATCTCCTATACCCGGACCACCTATCTCGACACCGATGATCTGGCCTATTTTCGAACGGGCGACGCGGCGCCGGCACGGCGGCTTCGCGTCCGTGAGTACGCCATCGCGGCCACGGCCAAGGATGCGCCCGTCCTTTCGGGCGTGGCATTCGTCGAGCTCAAGCAGCACGACGGCCCCGCGCGCCGCAAGGTTCGCCTGGCCGCCTCACCCGCCGAGATCGCCTGCCTGCTCGCTCAGCGAGAGGCGGGCCCCTCGCCGACGATGACCGCCGCGGAGGCCGAGATCGTCAGCGAGCTGGCGCTTCCCACGATGGCCCCGCGGCTCGCGACCTGGTACCGGCGCCTCTGCCTGACGGCGGAGGGGCGGCGTGTCCGCATCACGCTGGACGAGAATCTGACCTTTTGCCGACCGCGACCGATCGGCGAGGCGGGCGCCCTGGCGGCCCCACACGAGCGGGAGGTGATCGCGGCATTTCCAGCCCGGGTCCTCGAGGTCAAACACTGCGGCGAGATGCCGTTCTGGCTGGGGCCGGCGCTCGCATCTCTGCAACCAGCGGACAGCTTCTCCAAGTTTCGGATGGGGATGACCGCGCTCGGCCACACCGCCGACCCACGCCAGAGGGCGGACGGCCTGGAGCCGGTCGCCGCGGCGGAGTCGCCGGTCTATGCACTAGGGTCTTTCGTCGCTGCGTGAGGTGGGAACGATGTTTGTCGTCTTCGAGGGGATCGATGGCAGCGGCAAGACGACGATCTCGAATCGCGTCGCCAAGGTGCTGCGCGAGCGCGGGCTGACGGTGGAGCACCTGCGCGAGGAGGGGGCGTTCGCCTCCAAGGTGACGCAGGGGATTCGCGACTTCTGCCGCGACGCGCGCAACATGGCGCTCTCGCCCCGGGCCGAGCTGATGCTCTACGTGGCCCGCGAGGTCCAGCTGGCCGACGAGGTGCTGCGACCGGCGCTCGCGCGCGCCGACGTGGTCATCGCCGATCGCTACCTCTACACCGCCGAGGTGCTGGCGCAGGCGGGACGCGATCTCCCCAGCGAGGTGACCGATCCGGTGCTGGCGGCCGCCGCGGGGGGACTCTGGCCGGAGCTGGTCTTCCTGATCGATGTCGACCCGTCGGTGGCGCGCGGGCGGCGCAAGGTGGCCAAGATCCTCGCCCCCGATCGCCGGCCGGTGTCGCGCAAGGGTCTGACCGGCAGCGGCCTTCAGACCCGCCTGCGCGCCGGCTATCGCGCGCTGGCCTCGCGCGACAAAGACCGCTGGATCCTCGTCGAGAACAGCGACGCCGAGCTGGAACGGGTCGTCGCCGCGATCGTCGACGCCATCGCGCGCGCCAAGATCGACCGCGAGGCGGCGATGCGGGAGCTGCGCGCGCGTCTCGCCAGTTTCGGATCATCCGCCTCACCCGCCCACGCCCCTACCGTCGACGGGCTCCGGTCGGCGCTGGGCGCCTTCCTGTCCTGGGTCGATCGGCGCGCGCGAACGGAACCTGGCCTGGCGGCCTACGTCCTGGCGGGAACGGCGGGCGCTGGGGTCGATCAGCGCCGCGTCGCGCTCTCCGCCACCGTGCCGCGAATCGTTGCCCGCGGCCTGCGCGGGCTCTCCGATGCTACCTCCTGGCAGCTGCGCCGAACGCTGGTTGAATCAGCCCCCGCCGAGGTGGCGGGCTCGCTCACTGAGGCGGCCGCGGAGGCCGGCGAGGCCTGGGCCATGCGCGAGCTCTTGGCCGACATCGCGCCGGCGGAGGTGGCCGCCAGCCTGGAGGGGCTCGACGACGAGACCGCCTGGGCGCTGCGCGCCGAGCTCTACCCGCGCGTCCCGGAGGCGGTGCTCGCCTCGCTGGCGCTGCTCGACGTGCCACGCGCCTGGGAGCTTCGGGCGCGCTGGGTCGCCGAACGGGGCGGGGCCGAACGCGCCGCCGCCAGCTACCTGCGGGCCCGCGCCCTGGCCCGCTCGGTCACGGGTATCGACAGCCCGGAGGCCTGGAAGCTGCGCAAGGCCGCGCGCGAGGCCGCGCCGGTGGCCGCGATCGTCTCGTTGAGCGGGCTCACCGGCGACAAGGCCTGGCTCTGGCGCGAGCGCGCCGTCGGACGCGCCCCCAAGGCCGTCCTTTCGACCATCGCGGGGATGGACGACGCGCGCGCCTGGGCGCTGCGGACGGGAACGGCGCTGCGTTGCCGCGAGGCGCTCGACTCGATGATCGGCCTCGACCAGGAGAACGCCTGGGAGATCCGCGAGGCCTGCCTGGAGATCTGGCCGCCCAGCGTGGTCAAGAGCTTGGGAGTCCTGGTGAACGGCGCGCGCGGGCGCGAGGTCGTCGATCGCGCCCTGACCCGATTCGCCGATCAGATCTCGCTGCTCAAACAGGCGGCCATCATCGCCACCGGCGCCAACCTCACGCTCTCCGTGATGGCGGCCTGAGCATGTCGCCGTTCGACCTCAACGACACGCTGGGGCTCGAAACGATGGGCACCTCGAAGTTCGAGGTGGTGCTGGTGCGGATGGCGATCGCCTCGCTCTTGGGCGCCTTCCTGGGATTTCGCCCCTGGCGGCGGCTCTTGCCGAACGCGCTGCCGCCCGCGCGCGAGGTCGCCCAGGCGCAGACGCTGATCGCCCTGGCGGGTGCGCTCATGGTGGTGGTCATCGGCCACAGCACGGCGCGCGCGTTCGGTCTGGTCGGTCTGGGCGGTTTCATCCGCTTTCGTTCGGGGATCAAAGACACACGCGACGCCGCGGTGATGTTCGTGATGATCGGCCTCGGGATGGCCTGCGGCCTCGGCGCCGTCCCGATGGCGGTGGTCGCGACGCTGTTCGCGGGGGTGGTGCTGGCCATCTTCGACGCCGGCCGGCGCGCGCGGCTGCGCCTGGTGCGGGTCGCCCTGCAGGTCGACGACGCGCGCAGCGCCTGGGAACGGATCAAGCTGGTCTTTCCCGGCGCGCGCGTGCTGGAGCTTCCGGCCGACGGCACCGGCCCGGGACGGCTGGTGATGGAGACGGTCCTCGGCGAGACGATGGACGCTTCGTCCGTCCTGCGGCTGCTGGCCGACACGAAGGTCGCCGGCGTCCATTCCGTCTCGGTCGACGAAGGGAAGATGGGGCTCGCCGCCGCATGAGAGGCGGCGCGCGGGTCTGCGGAGCAACGGGGCAACGGGGCAACGGGGAAGGAGCACGAGCATGCGTTTCTTAGCGACGAGCGTTTCTCTGGCCGCGCTGGCGGCGATCACGGGTGCCGGCTGCGGCGGAAGTGGCAGCGGCAGCGGGGGAAGTGGGGGAAGCAGCGGCAGCGGCGGGACGAGCGGATCGCTGGCGGCCGACGGCGCGGTGCCATTGGTGACCAGCGGTCGTTACCAGCCGTTGGCCGTGGGCTCAACCTGGGTCTACAACGTCACCGACACGGGGGTCGCCTACACCAAGAACAGCGCCGTCGAGTCGTTCGAGGACATCGGCGGCATCGCCGCCGGCACCATGGGCTACAAGGTCAGCGAGACTATCAAGACCAGCGTCCAGCTGACCTGGTACGAGTCGACCGCCAGCGATGTCCGCCGCCATCACGACCAACAGACCGACGCCAGCGGCGTCATGACGTCAGAGGACTGGTACACGCCGTACGATCTGCGGGTCGACGAATCGTCCGACCACCTGACGGCGGGCGCCGCCTGGACGTTGAGCTACATGGACGCGCACACCTCCGCCAGCAAGCCGGCCTCGACGAAGTCGATCACCGAGAACTGGACCACCGGCGCCGTCAACGAGGTGGTCACCGTGCCGGCCGGAACGTTCAGCGCCCTCAAGATCACCCGCACCAACACCGCCGACGGCACCGCCAAGAGCCAGTGGTTCGTCCAGGGGGTCGGCAAGATCCGCGAATCAAACACCACCGGCCACCTCGAGGAGCTGCAGAGCTACACGATCGCGACGACGAACAGCGGGGGGTGAGCGGGCTACGCCAGGCCGTAGTCGGCGATCTTCTTGGCGATGGTCGGGTACGAGACGCCGAGCAGGCGGGCGACAGCCGTGCGGTTGCCGCCCGCGAAGGTCAGCAGGCGCGCGATGTAGGCGCGCTCGAGCGCGTCGAGATCTGGCGGTTTGCCCGCCGTGTCGACGTCGATGGAGAAGAACGACGGCGGCGCGCCGCTGCCCGTGCCGGTGCGCGACGGCCCGGAGAGCACGATGCAATCGTCGCCGATCACCTCGAGGGTCGACAGAATGACCGCGCGTTCGATGACGTTGCGCAGCTCGCGCACGTTGCCGGGGTAGTCGTAGGCGAGCAACCGCCGTTCGGTCTGGGGCGCGAACCTCGCGGCGGGCTTGCGCATGCGGGTGGCGAAGCGCGCCAGGAAGTGCGTCGCCAGCGGCATGATGTCCTCGGGGCGCTCGCGCAGCGGCGGCACGCGGATGTGGAACACGTCGAGGCGATGGTAGAGGTCCAGACGAAACGCGCCGCGCTCGACCTCATCGGCGAGCTCTTTGTTGGTCGCCGCGACCACCCGCACGTTGACCGACAGATCGCGCGTGCCCCCGAGCCGCCGGAAGGTCATCTCCTCCAGAACCTTCAGCAGCTTGGCCTGGGTGGCCACCGGCATCTCGCCGACCTCGTCGAGCAGCAACGTCCCGCCGTCGGCCTCCTCGAAGAGCCCCCGCTTCTGCGTCTTGGCGTCGGTGAAGGCGCCGCGCTCGTGGCCGAACAGCTCGCTCTCCAGCAGGCTCTCGGGGACCGAGGCGCAGTTGATCTCCACGAACGGGCCGTCCTTGCGGCCGACGGTCCGGCGCGCAATCAGGTCGGCAATGAGCTCTTTGCCGGTCCCTGACTCGCCCTGAATCAAGACGGTCGTGTCGGGCGCCTCGGCGACCTTGTCGACCATGTCGATCACCTTCTTCATGGCCGCCGAGGAGCCGACCACCAGGTCGCCCATCGCCGCCTGCGCGCGGCCGGTCAGCTGGCGCACCTGCGCGCGCAGCCGCTGGGCCTCGATCGCCTTGCGCACGGTGACCAGGAACTCGGGGAGCTGGAGCGGCTTCGACAGGTAGTCGAACGCCCCCAGCTTGAGCGCCTGCACCGCGCTGGTGACGTCGGCGTAAGCGGTGGCCACGACGATCAGGGTGTCGATCCCCTTCTCGCGCGACTCGCGGGTCATCGCCTCCAGGATCGCGATGCCGTCGGTGTCGGGAAGGTGGCGATCGAGGATCACCAGATCGCACGGCTCGCGTTGCCAGGCGGCAAGGCCGGCATGGCCGCTCGACGCGCTGGTAACGGTGAACCCCTCGGCCGACAGCGCCTCCTCCGCCACGATGCGGAAGGTCTTTTCGTCGTCGATGACCAACACAGTCGGTTTCATGTGGCACGGGCCTCGGTGGGAATTGCGATGGCGTCACCGGACTGCGGCTCGAGCGGCAACCGCACGCGAAACAGCGCGCCGCCCAGCTCGGAGGTGCCGACGTCGATCGCGCCGCCGTGCGCCTCGACGAAACGTCGCGAGGTCGGCAGCCCCAGGCCGGTGCCGTTGGGCTTGGTGGTGAAGAAGGGCTCGAACAGATGGGCCCGCGCCTCGGACGACAGCCCCGGGCCGTCATCGCCGACCTCGATGCGCGCCTCGCCATCGCGCGCCCCGACGGTGACCAGGACGGTGCGCCCCGCCTCGACCGCGTTCTTGATCAAATTCACCATCACCCCCTGGATCTTGTGCGCATCGCAGCGAACCGGCAGCGTCGCTGGCGCGTTGACGGTCAAGAGAACGTTGCGGTCGGCGACCAGATCGGCGACCGCCTCCGACGCGCGGGCGACCACCGCCGCCAGGTCGGCCGGCGCACGCTCGATGCGCGGCGAGCGCGAGAACGACAGCAGCGAATCGACCACGTCACGCAGGCGCGCGATTTCGCCCACCACCTGCGGCCGCAGCCGCGCCACCCGCGCCTCGTTGCCGGGGTCCTGGGCGATAAGCTCGACTGCCATCCCCAGGCCGTTGAGCGCGTTCTTCAGCTCGTGGGCGATGGCCGCCGAGGTCTTGCCCATCGCCGCGAAGCGCTCGGCCTCGACCAGCGCCGCCTGCGTGGCGACCAGCTCCTGCGTGCGGTCATGCACGCGCTGCTCGAGCATTCCGGCCGCTTCGCGCAGCTCCTGATCGCGCTTCTGGATCGACGCCTCCATCTGCTCGAACGCGCCGAGCAGCGTCGAGATCTCCTCGGTCCCCGCCGGCCGCGCCGTGGAGGCCACAGGGAGGTGGTCGCCGCGCGCGATCCGGATCGCGCCGTCGGCCAGCGCCTGCAGCGGCCGCGTGAGGTAGGCCGACAGCAGCACGCCGGCGATCGTCGCCACCAGGATGCCGAGCACCAGGATCCCGCCCAGGGTCTCCCCCTGCTGCTCGATGTTGGCGGTCAGCGTCCGCCAGGGCCAGGAGAACACCACCGCGTACCGGGTCCCGGCGCCGACGGGGGCGTAGGCGAACAGCGCCTTCTGGCCGTTGGCCTCGCCGATCAAGGTCCCGCTCTGCCCGTGCGACGCGGCGGTGATCGCCTGCGCCCAGCTGGAGCCGCCCATCACGCGCGGCCGGCCGGGCGGATAGATCACCCCCCCGGCCCTTTCCATCTGCGCGTCCTCGTCGATGAGGACCGCGTCGGTGTCGCGCGGCAGGTTCTCGTGAAACGTCGGCGCGATCAGGTTGTTCTCGGCGAGCGCGATGACCCCGACCAGCGCGCCGGTGAACGTTCCGCCGCGCACGACCGGTTGCACGATCTTCAGCGTCTGGCCCAGCGTCGGCTCGTCGGTGATGCGAAAGAGGGGCCCCGCCTCGCCGCCCCGCACCGCCCGGAACCAGGGGCGATCGCCGAACGACTGGCCGCCGAAGGCCGACTGATCGGGGACCGAGCGGACGCAGTGGCCGTTGCGGTCGAGCAGCAGCACCGCCGTGTTGTAGAGGACCGAGTGCGCGTGCGCGCCGGCCAGAATCTGCTCCTCTTGCAGCAGATCGGGATCGGTCGGGTTCATCTCGGGCAAGAGCGCCAGGCGCTTCAGCTCGTCCTCGAGGATCTCGAAGTTGTCGCGCAGCGCGAAGGCGCGGTTCTCGGCGAACAGCTGGTACTCCGTGGTCAGCTCGCGGCGCATCGTGCGCGCCGACTGGTAGATGGTGGTCCCGCCCGCGAGGCCGATCGACACGACCAGCAGCGACGACAGCACCAGCGAGAGCTCGGTCCGGAGAGTCAGGCCTGGAACGCTAGCACCGCCGGCCAGGTTTTACACACCTTGCTCCGCTCCGAAACCACACCTTGACGGCCTGCGAGCTACCTTGCAATCACAGGAGGTAAAGACGATGTCAGTCTTAGCGCGGCGGTTCGGGGTTGGGCTTCGGGTTGATCGGCGATTCGTGGGGAGCGCCGGGTTTGCGGTGAAGATGGTAGGGGTTGGCCTCCTGGCGGGTTTGCTTCTGGTGGTTTGTCAGTTCCTGATCGACGCGTGGTTTCGCGCGATCCGCTGATGCATCGCGCCCGGGTCTGAGGCGCGGTGCCGGCCACCGTCGCCATCGACTGGATCCTCTGCCTGGCGGCCGCGCTGGGGCTCATCTGGATGCTCGTCCCCCTGTTGATGGTCAGCATTGGGTGGCGTCCTGTCCGGGTGGAGGTGCTCGAGGACCCGCTCACCGTCGAGCCCGGCAGCGGCGATCCGAGCTATCGACTGCGATTCACTCAGCTGATGGCGGCCGGTTTCAGGCCGCTCGGCACGACAATGGAGACCTGCTGGTTCAACACGCCGCTGCGCTGGCAGCGGCAGTCGCTGCAGGGTGAGCGCTGGCTCGGGTCGGCCGATGGGCGGACCTTCGTCGCGCTGCACCGGGTCGTCCTCGACGAGCCGGTGAGGTTCGGCGCGGTGACCCTGCTCGAGGGGGGCGGGATGGTCCAGACGGCTTGCCCCGGCGCCGGTCTCTCCGGGGACGTTGGCCCGCGCTATCGACGGGCCGAGGTTCAGAACGTCGACGCCGCCGACCTGCTCGGGCGCCACCGCAAGAACGTCGAGGAGTTCTGCCAGGAGCGCAACCTGGTCGTGCGGGAAGCGACGCTGCGCGACCTGGCGGTGGAGGATACCGCCTGCACCAGGCTCACGCTCAAAGCGCAGAAGCTCCGGACCTACTGGCAGCTCTTGCTGATGATCGTGGCGGTCCCGCTGCTCGGATTCGCCCTGATGCTGCACACGCCCGGCCGCGAAGATCGCCACCTTCACGATCTGGCGGTGTCGGCGCTCACCGCGACGGCGATGTTCGCGGTGGTGCGTCACCACCTCCTGAACGTCACCCTGCGCCAGCAGGCGCGCAAGCGCCACGGCCTGGGATAGAGGGCGGCTTTCGGGTTACGTTGTCGGCATGACGCTCAAAGTGATCGGCGCGGGGTTCGGCCGGACCGGCACCGATTCGATGCGCGAGGCGCTCACCATCCTCGGGTTCGGGCCCTGCCATCACATGTTCGAGGTGAACGCGCACGAAGAGCAGAAGCGGATGTGGCGCGCCCTGGTGAAGGGTGCCGCGCCCGCGTGGGAGCAGCTGTTCGCGGGCTACGCCAGCTGCATGGACTGGCCGTCGGCGTACTACTGGCGGGAGCTGATCGCGTTCTATCCCGAGGCCAAGGTCGTGCTGACCTACCGGACCGCCGACAGCTGGTGGCGGAGCTTCGAGCAGACGATCGTGCGCGGCATCGAGAAGAGCTTCGAGTCGGAGTCACTCGGCATCGCGCTGATTCGCGACAAGGTCTTCGGCGGCCGGCCTGGCGATCGCGACCATGCGATCGCCATCTACGAGGAGAACGTGAGGGCCGTGAAGGCCACGGTGCCGCCGGAGCGGCTGCTCGTTCACAACCTGGGCGACGGTTGGGAGCCGCTCTGCACCCACCTCGGCGTCCCCGTCCCCGCGCAGCCCTACCCGAGCCGCAACAACGCGAGCGACTTCCAGAACGCAGTCCTGAAGGACGCGCCCCCGTCGCAATGAACGCGGGTTAGCTTCGGTCTAGTTTGCGAGCGCACCGGATCGTCCGCCGCAACCGGCGGGTGGGAGGCGCGCTCAGGCACCTTTGTTCTTGTCGGCCCAGACCTTCGGCTCCCAGAGCTCGACCTTGTTTTCGTCTGGGTCCATGATCCACGCAAACTCGCCGTTCTCGTGCGATTCGGGTCCTTGGATCACTTCCACTCCCCCCGCCCGCAGCTGCTCCAGCAGCTCGCCGAGGTTGTCGACCCGGTAGTTGATCATGAAGGAGGACTTGCTCGGGCCGAACCACTGGCTGTCCTTATCCGCGAGATGCCAGACAGTGAGGCCTCGATCCTCGGCCTTGTCGTCCGGCCATCTGAGAACAGCGCCGCCAAAGTCTTCCAGCTGCATGCCCAAGTGCTTCCGATACCACGCTGCCAGTGAGGCGCTGTCGCCCTTGCACTTGAAGAAGACGCCGCCGATTCCAGTAACTTTCGCCATCGTTGCCCTCCTACCTACGCTTTTGGCTATTTTCTCGGCTCATACCGCATCGGCACCGCCCCCGAGCCGAACTCCAGCCGGCCTACGAGCTTCAAGTCGAGACGCTTCGACAGCCCCGCGAACAACATCGGCCCATGGCCCGCCAGTCTGGGCTGTATCACGTCCATCCAATCGGGCCTGGCGCCCATCGGCTGTGCGACTAGTTGATGAATCTGTGCATCACCGCGCTTGGCGCACTCCCGATACATCTCTTGCACATGTTGGGGCATTCTCTCAAACGACGCTCCGCGCATTATGGCCCTCGCCTGATCGGGGAAATAAGACGTTGCACTAATTAACACCATTGATTCGATGCGCTTGGGTTGGCTCGTTGCCATGTGAAGCAGCGCCATCCCGCCAGAACTGATACCCATAGCCGAGAATTGACCAACCCCCAACTTGTCAAGCAAGAGGAACACGTCACTGGCCGCTTCCCCTGAGAACCTGGCAGTAAAGGGATGCCAGTTCTGCGCACAACCGCCAAACCCATGCAGAGCACCAGGGGCTTTCAGGACGTTGTTCGGCGGTCTATTCGAGCTGCCCACTCGCGCCGACCTGGCCAGCCGCCCACCATCCCCAGTTCCAGTAGTCATCGCAGTTCTCGGTCTGGTACGAGCGCAGATTGTGAACCGTGAGGTGCTGCTGCAGCCCAGGGGCCGTGGTGAGAGCGAGGGTCCCGGTCTTTCCCGTGGCGAGGCTGAGCGGCGGCTCGCCGGACGCCGGCGTGAACACGAAGGCGTAGTCGTCAGGGGGAAAAGGCCCTCCGCATGGATGCGTGAGGCTCGGGTTCGGATTGCAGGAGAGCGCTTGCTGAACGACCGAGAAGGGCGCTGGAATCGGCGACTGGATCGTCGAGTCCGCACCCGCGAGCCAGAGCGCAGACCACGTTCCGGAAGCCACGTCGGATGGCAAGCCGTCGTTGACCACGAGCACCTGCGGGCACGCCCGCCCCACGACGGAAGAAAACAGCCACGTCGCGGTGACCCGCCGGCCCAGCGGCAAGGTGAGGGTCAAGTCGGGCGAGTCGATCGCGAACCGATACACTTCCGGGCTGCAACCAGTCCCTGTGGCGCAGGTGTCCAGGCTGAACGCCGTGCCACCGACCTCTGTGACCCAGCCGGAAACCTCGCCGCCGAGCGGACTCGGCCCGCCGGAGCCGGCGTCGGACGACCACAGGGTGGCGCACGACTGCACGCCGCCATCCGGCAGGGTCACCGAGAGCGAGAATGTCGCCAGCACGGGTTGGCTCGCGCGGTACTCACAGGTCCTCGAACCGACGGCGCCGCCACAGCCCGCTAGGACGACCGCTGTGATGGCAGCCTGAAAGACCCAGGTATGAATGCGAAGCATCGGTAGACTCGTTTGTCGAACGATACTGCCGTTCAGCGGCGGGTGCACGAGGGAGCGCCACGACCAAGGCGACAGACTTGTACTCACCTTCGCGGCCACTAGGGTTTGGACGACGCCGAGGGGAATCAGGAACACGAACGACAATCGAGCGACCAGTTCTCCGGTCCCGATCTGAGCGTGGGCGCCCAGTACGTTGCGATTGCAAAGGCGACGAAAGACCAGCGCCATTCCTCGCGACGTTTCATTCCGCTCGTCTGGCTAACGATACTGCCGTTCAGCAGCGGCGCGAAGCGCCGTCGGCTGCAACGGCGGGCTAGCCGGCAGACCGTACCGTCGCCATTTCGCTCTCGAGCGGGTCCCCGCCGTGTCGCCGCTGTACCGAAGACCGGGCGGCTCGGTTGAGGCGCTCTGGCAGCTCGGCTCGGCGTCTCCTGGCGCCGCAGGTGCCCTGCGTCCCACCGCAAATGCCCTACCTACGGCGCGTCCGTGGGGATCCCTCGCTCGGTAATGAGCAACTCCCAGATCAACAGCCTGGGCAGAAACAGTTGACGCCGGCGTCCGTCTCGCCACACAGGACGGGGCACGTCACGAGGCACCCACAGTAGTTGCCGGCGTGGCAGTCGGCCGCGGGAGCGACGCAGGTGGTGGTGATCGCGAACTCAATGTTACGTACGCAGGCCGCGCCGGCGCCGCAGCTGCTGCAGTCCGTGACATCGCGACATTCCGTGGGCGGTAGGCAGGGGCCCCAGCAAGAATCCTGCACGCTATGGACCGTTCCCGAAGGGCATTCGACCGGGTCAGCGCGGCACGTCACTCCAGCCGTGTTGCAGCTCCTGGCTATCACGCAACGACCGAACACGCAGGTCACTTCGTTTGGCTGGATCTGGTTGGCCGTGCAGGAATCCTTGGTGCAGATCGCCGAGCAGTTCGGGAGCACTGCACCCTTCGGCTCCGCGCGGCAC
>Ga0209890_10001134_pt1 | contig 12138 bp, 11 predicted proteins | sample OrgsoiDNA2013049_FD_185799 | JGI IMG/M metagenome (GOLD analysis project Ga0209890, IMG submission 185799) | Permafrost soil microbial communities from the Arctic, to analyse light accelerated degradation of dissolved organic matter (DOM) -... | ecosystem: Environmental > Terrestrial > Soil >... | reverse complement strand
TTGGCCCGTCGCCAACGCATACTGGAACACGATCAGCGGCACGTCGGTGGCATCCGCGATGCGCTTGAAATGCGCGAGCGCCATCGTCGATGACTGGCCGAGCGTGAATGGCGCCGGCGGAAACACCAGCAGCGCCGAGGCGCCGCCCTGCGCCGCCATGCGCGCGATGCGCGCGGCTTCCAGGCTGCCGTCGGCCCAGATGCCGTTGACCAGCGGCAGGCGGCCGCCGATCTCGTCCTGCGCGATCTCGAGCACGCGCCGCTGCTCCTCAAAGGTGCAGGATGCGACCTCGGTCGAATGCGCGTTGATGGTGATGGCGGAGAGGCCTTCGACTGCGGCCACGTAGCGCAGATGCTTGCGGAAGCTCGCCTCGTCGATCGACAGATCGTTCTCGAACGGCAGCAGCACCGCCGGGATCACGCCCTTGGGAACATAGTTCGCGTACCGTGGCATGGCCTGCCTCCTTATCTGAACAACTAAACGGCCGCCCTGACGCGCGGCTCAGGTTCACCAGCATAGCCAAATTCAGCCGACAGCCGGTCGGCGGCGGCGCGCACGATGCGCGCACGTTTCTGCAAGCCTTCGATCGACAGCCGCCAGACCGGGCCGGATATTCCGATGGCGCCGATCACCTGGCCGCTGAAATCGCGCACCGGCAGCGCCGCGCAGCGCAATTCGCTGTCGAACTCGCCGTCGTCGATGGCTAAGCCCGCGCGCCGCACCTCGGCGATCTCGCGCGCGAGCTGCTCGGCCGAGGTGATCGACTTCGGCGTATACGCCTTGAGCTCGGCGCGTTGCAGATAGCGCGCGAATTGGTCGGGGGCCAAGGCGGCCAACATAATCTTGCCGAGCGCGGTGCAATGGGCCGGCCGCACCACGCCGACGCGGTCGGTCAATTGGAAGGCACCCGGGCCGCTGGTGCGCGCCAGCACCACCACGGCATCGCCCATCGGCACCGAGAAATGCGCGCTTTCGCCGGTGGCGCGCGCGAGTTCGTCGAGTACTGGCGTGGCGAGACTCATCATTTCGATCTCGTCGAGCGCGCTCGCCGCCAGCGCGAACAGCGGACGGCCGATGCGGTAGCGCTTTGAATCCTTGAGCTGGCGCACATAGCCGAGCGACACCATCGTTTTCACCAGATGGAAGGTGGTGGAATTGTGCAGGCCGACGCGCTTGCTCAAATCGGCAAGCCCGATGCCGTCACGGTTGCGCGCGATCTCTTCAATGATCGCGAAGGCACGACCGATCGACTGCACACCACCACGCGCCTGTCCGGCGCCCTCGTCGCCGAAGTCGCGGATTTCGGCAATACGGGCCCGCGGTGGCCGGCCGCTCGCGGGTTTCTGTTTGGTTCGTAACGTCACTTGACCTGTCTCCCGTTGCCTCGGCGCAGGGTCTGCGGCCGCAGCCGTTCGAGGAATCGGTAATTTTGCGGTTGCGATAATGCGATAGGGACTTTAACCATATCGGTGACGGATCGACAATATCGCACCGCGTCGCTGGCGCCCCTTGGCCCGGCCGTGGGGGCGGAGCACAACAAAACGATCGCGCAACCGGGCTTGGGCGTAGCGTTTCATGAAAGCAGCATCGTTCGAGTATTCCCGCGCGGCCGACATCGACGAAGCCTGTGCGATGCTCGCCGCCGACGACAGCGCGCGCGTGATCGCCGGCGGGCAAACGCTGGTGCCGATGATGGTGATGCGGCTGGCGCGCCCTACCCGGCTCATCGACATCAACCGCATCGCCGCTTTGTCTTATATCCGTAACGACGGCGACGGCGTCGCCATCGGCGCCACCACGCGGCAATGCGTGGTCGAGCGCGATGCGCTGGTCGCCGCCCAAGTCCCCCTGCTGGCGCGCGCGATCCCGAACATCGGCCACGCCGCCACCCGTGCGCGCGGCACCATCGGCGGCTCGCTCGCCAATGCCGATCCGGCGGCGGAACTGCCTTTGATTGCGATCACGCTCGATGCGGTATTGAGCTACCGCGCCAGCGGAGAGACCGCCGAGATTCCGGCGCGCGAGTTCTTCATCGGCCCGATGATCACAACTCTGCCGGCCGGCGGGTGCCTGGTCGGCGTGCGCTTCCCGGTTTGGCAGGGTGAAAAGATCGGCGTCGGATTTCACGAAGTGAACGCGCGGCGCAGCGACTTCGCCTTCGTGTCGGCGGCGGCGCAGGTCGAGCTCGGCGCCGACGGCAAGTGCAAACGCATCGTCATCGGCGTCGGCGCGGTCACCGATTTCCCCATGCGGCTCGATAGCGCGGAGCAGCAGCTCATGGGCACCACACTCGATGCCAAGGCGGTGGACGCGGCGCTGCGCGAGGCGCTCGCCGATATCGATGCGCTGGCCGATCTGCACGCCTCGGCCGAGTACCGCCGCCGCGCCGCGATCAATCTCGCCAGCCGCGCCGTTGCGGATGCCGTCAGCCACGCGCAAGGGAAAAAAGCCCAAAGGAACGCGGATGCGCATTGAGCTCAATGTCAACGGCACGCTGCACGAAATCGAGGTTGAGCCGCGCACCACTTTGCTCGATTGCCTGCGCGACCTGCTCGATCTCAAAGGGGCGCATGCCGGCTGCGAGCACGGCGTGTGCGGGGCCTGCACCGTGCTGTTCGACGGCGAGGCGGTGCGCTCCTGCCTGATGTTTGCCGCGCAGGCGGCGGGAACGCCGATCACCACCATCGAGGGCGTCACGCCCGGCCCCGGCGAATTGTCGCCGATCCAGGACGCCTTTTGCGAAACCCACGGCACGCAATGCGGCTATTGCACGCCGGCCATGATCCTGGTCGCGCACGCGCTGCTCGCCGACAATCCGGAGCCGACGCGCGAAGAGATCGTCGAGGCGATCTCGGGCAATATCTGCCGCTGCACCGGCTATGCGCAGATCGTTGAAGCGATCGCACTCGCCGCCGAGCGCATGCGCGGCGCCAATAGGCCTCGGAGCTTAAGCAAATGAGCGCCGACCGCCACCGCTACGTCTCGACCGACCGCCGCGTGCGCGAGGACCGCCGCTTCGTGGTCGGCAAGGGGCAGTTCGTCGCCGATATCGATCTGCCCCATATGCGCCACGTCGCGCTGGTGACCTGCCCCTACCCGGCGGCGCGCATCAAGACAATCGACAAGAGCGCGGCGCTGGCTATGCCCGGCGTGCATTACGTTCTGGACGGGCGCGAACTGGCGGAAGCCACGCTGCCGCTGATGACCGGGCTTGACACGCCGAACGTGCCGCGCAGGCCGCTGGCGACCGATGTGGCGCGCTATGCCGGCGAATGGGTCGCGGCCGTGGTCGCCGACACCCGCGCGCTCGCCGAAGACGCGGCGGAGAAAGTCAGGATCACCTACGAGAAGCTGCCCTTCGTGCTCGATGCCGAACAGGCGATTCAAGCCGGCGCCGTGCTGGTGCACCAGGCGCACGGCTCCAATGTGCTGCTCGATAAGACCTTCGTGTGGGGCGAGGTCGAGAAGGATTTCGCCGCCAGTCCACGCAAGCTGTCGCTGCGAGTGAAATGGGGCCGCAGCGCCACGGTGCCGATCGAGACCTTCGGCGTGGCGGCGAGCTGGGACCCCTGGCGCGAGATGCTCGACGTCTATGCCTCGATCCAGATGCCGCGCTATGCCGACCAGATCAGTATCGCGCTGCAAATTCCGGTGACCTCGGTGCGCGTGCATCACGACGTGGACGTGGGCGGCAGCTACGGCGTCAAGCGTGGCATCAAGCACACCGTGCTCTGCGGCTACCTCACGCGCCGGCTCGGCTTTCCTGTGCGGCTGATCGAGGACCGGCTGGAGAACATGCGCGGCGGCGACGCGCACGGGCCGGAGCGGCTGTTCGACGTCGACGTCGCCTTCGACGACAACGGCATCGTGCGCTCGATGAAGATGCGCGCGCTGGAGAATGTCGGCGCCTATGCCGGGCGCTCGCCGTTCCAACTCGGCAAGCCGATCGGCGCCATCGTCGGGCCGTACAAGATCAAAAGCGTGCAGTACCGCGCGGTTGCCGTGGTCACCAACAAGACCACGCAGGAGGCGGTGCGCGGCTTCGGCCAGGGCCCGACCAATCTGGCGCTCGAGCGCACCATGGACGAGGTGGCGAACGCGCTCGGCCTCGACCGGCTGGAAATTCGCCGGCGCAACATGATCCGGCGCGAGGAGTTCCCCTACACCATTCCGAGCGGCACCACCTACGACAGCGGCGACTATCACGCCGTGATCGACAAGGTGCTGGCCAATACCAGTTACGAAGAGCTCAAGAAGGAACGCGACCGTCTGCGCGCCGGCGGCAAGCTGGCCGGCATCGGCATCGCCGCCTGCCTGGAGCCGTCCGGCGGCAACGCCACCTTCGAGGCGCTGCTCAATCCGTCCATCACCACCTCCACCTTCATGGATTCCTGCCGCATCAATGTGGACGGCATGGGCACCATCACCGCCAGCATGCACACCACCTCCTCCGGCCAGGGTCACGAAACGCTGCTCGGCACCGTGATCGGCGAGGTGTTGCAGGTCGATCCCGATAGCATTCGCGTGACACGGCCGGATTCGCTCAACTCGTTGCCGAGCGGCACACCGGTCGGCAGCCGCATGGCGATCATGCTGGGCGGCGCTGCGTTCCATGCGGCGCACAAGCTCAAGGCCAAATTGACCGCGATCGGCGCACATGACCTCGGCATTCTGCTCGAGCGCGCGGTGTATAAAGACGGCACCGTGAGCGAGCGCGACGCGCCGCAAAATAAACGCGCATGGGGCGACCTGGTGCAGATCGCCTTCCGCAATTATCACCGCATGCCGGACGGGCTCGAGCCGGGCCTCGCGGTGAGCCACGTGATGCAGGTGCCGACCGGCGGCACGCTGCCGACGGCGGACGGGCGCGTGCAGATGTATCCCTGCTTCTCGTTCGAGTTTCATCTGGTCCTGCTCGCCATCGATCCCGATCTTGGCACGCCGGAAATCATGCGCTACCGGGTCGGGCACGATTGCGGCACCGTGATCAATCCGAAGATCGTGCGCGGCATGACCATGGGCGGCATCGCGCACGGCATCGGCGCGGCGCTGTACGAGGAATTCGCCTATGACGGCGAGGGCCAATTGATGGCGCAGAGCTTCATGGATTATCTGCTGCCGTCCTCGCTCGAGGTGCCGGCGGTCGAGATCATCCAACACGTCACGCATTCGCCCAACACTGTGCTTGGACAAAAGGGCTCGGGCGAATCCGGCTATCTGGGCGCACCCGCCGCCGTGGCCAATGCGGTCAACGACGCGCTCAAACCGCTGGGCGTTTCCATCAACACGTTGCCGCTGAAACTGTCGAAGCTGGGCGATCTGATCGCCGAGGCGCGCGACAAAAAGGGCAACTGAATGATTGTTGATTGCCACGCGCACCTGGTGCCGCCTGAATTGCTGGCCGCGATCCGCAAGGATGCCGCGAAGTTTCCCAATGTGCGGCTGATCGAGGATGGCGGCAGCCTGGCGCTGGCCTTTTCCGGCGGCAAGCCGACGCGGCCGGTGTCCAAGCCGCTGTCGGATATTGCGGGCCGCGTGGTCTGGATGGCCAAGCAGGGCATCGACCGCCAAGTCGTCGGCGGCTGGGTCGATATGTTCGGCTATGAGCTGCCGGGCGCCGAAAGCGAAGCCTGGAGCCGGCTCGCCAACGACGCATTGCTGGCCGCGGCCAAAGCCGAGCCGCGTTTCGTGCCGCTGGCGACCGTGCCTTTGGGCGACGGCGCGCGCGCCGCCAGCGTCTTGAAGACGGCGCTAGCGGCGGGTTTTCCCGGCGCCATGATCGGCACGCTGCCGCGCGGGGTCGGCTCAACGCTCGATCATGCCGATCTCGATCCGTTCTGGCAGGCGGCGGACGCGACCGGCGCGCTCATCCATATCCATCCGAGTTTCGATGCCGGCGACGTGCGGGTGAACGATTTCGGTCTCGCCAACGGGCTCGGCCGCATCACCGACGCGGCGGTGGCGCTGGCGCGGCTGATTTCGACGGGTCACATCGCAAAGTATAAAAACGCGAAATTCTTCGTGCCGATGGGCGCCGCGGCGTTACCCTTTGTGCTCGGCCGCCTCAAGCGCAATGCCGCGATCACGCCCGGCATCGGCGACCCGGTGGCGGCGCTCGCCGCCATCTACACCGACACCATCCTGCACGACGCGCGCGTGCTGAAATTCGTGATCGAGATGATGGGAACCGAGCGCCTGATGATGGGCTCCGATATGCCGTTCCCAATCGGCGATAGCGAGCCGATGAAGATCGTCGCCGAGGCCGGCCTATCGCCGGCGCAAGCGGCGTCGATCAACGGCGGCCTGGCGCAGAAGCTGTTCAAGATCGCATGAGCAAACCATGAAGCTCGATATCGGCGGCGAGGAAACTTTCGAAGTTCCGATCGAGGCGCTGTGGAGCGCGCTCAACGATCCGGCCGTGCTCAAGAAGTGCATTCCCGGCTGCAAGGATATGATCCCTGAAGGCGGCGACCGCTTCAAACTCATTCTCAATCTGAAGGTCGCCTCGGTCGGCGGCAGTTTCGAGGGCGAGATTTCGCTGGCGAACCAGCAGCCGCCGGCGCAATGCAAGGTCGCCGTCTCCGGATCCGGGACACTCGGCCAGGGCAGCGGCAGCGCGACCTTTTCGCTCGAGCAGCAATCCGCTGCCACGCTCATGCGCTATAGTGGCGAGGGTGAAATCGGCGGCCTGGTGGCCGGCGTCGGCCAGCGCATCCTGAAAGGCGTCGCGAAACACTTGATCAAGCAGTTTTTTACCTCGCTGCGGCGCGAAGTTACCGCGCCACCGCCCGCGCAGTCATAACAAGAAACGACGCACAACGATCGAGACAGGTAAAGCTAGGGAGGATCAGATGACAAGATTATCCGCACTGATGCGTGCCGCCGGCTGCGCGCTCGCGGCGCTCGCCTGCGTGGCGTTAAACCCCGCGCCCGCCGCCGCACAGGCGCCGGCCAAAGTCACCATCGTGGTGTTCGGCTTTCCCTCGCTCGGCGCCTTCATGCCGCCGGTGATTAAGGCCAAGAAGATGGACGCCGCGCACGGTCTCGACATCGAATTCGTCGAGCGGCCGCCCGATGCCTATACGACGCAGTTCAATTCCGGCGAGTTCAAAGTCGGCGGCAGCGCCGCGGTGCTCACGGTCGGCTTGGCCGACGCGCGCGGCGTCAAGGTGAAGTATCTGTTCAACCTGTTCGACTTCTGGGGCACCATCGTCACCTCGCGGCCCGAGATCAAGTCGGTCAAGGACCTGGAAGGCAAGCAGCTCGCCGCCGCGTCTTCGACCACCAACTTCATCATGTCTGAATTTTTCGCCAAGCAGCAGGGCGTGGACATTTCCAAAATCCAGGTGGTGAACACGGCAACGCCGGGCCTGGTTGGCTACGCGCTGGCCGACCGCGCCGACGCCGTGCAGCTTTGGGAGCCGGCCTACACGCTTTTGAAGGCGAAAAAGCCCGACATCCGCATGCTCGACACTAACATGAGCAAGACCTGGAAGAGCTTCGCCGGCGGCGAGCGCATTCCCTATCTCGGCGTCGCCGCGCACAGCGATTGGATCGAAGCCAACCAGGCGCTGATCCCCAAGCTCTACGCGACCTACAAGGAGGCCGGCGAGTTCATCGCCAAGAATCCGGAGGAAGCCGCCACGCTGATCGCTCCGAAATCGTCGCCGGAGGACCGCGCCGCGCTGGTGTCACTGATCAAGGCCAACGACCGGCTCGGCATGAGCGTGGTGCCGGCCGGCGAGGTCGCCAAGCAGATCGACGCGGTCTACAAGGCCGGCGTCGACGTCGGCTATTTCAAGGCGATGCCGTCGAACGACACGATTTACAGCAAGCCGATGCAATGACGAACTCGCGCTACCTTCGCGTCCTGCAAGCCGCCGCCGGCATGATCGTGCTGGCGGCGGGCTGGCAGATCTTGTCTTACGTTTTTCCGCACTATCTGTTCCCGCCCGTGCCGGAGATAATTTCGCGCACCATCGAGGTGCTGATCACCGGCTCGCTCTTGGTGGACGTGCTGCTCACCGCCGGACGCATTTTCGGTGGGCTGTTCGGCGCCTTCATTCTCGGCGGCATTCTGGCGATGGTCATCGGGCAATCGAAAACGGCGGAGAATTTCATCGCGCCGGTGCTGACGTTTTTCCAGGGCATCCCGGCGCTGTCCTGGGTGGTGTTCGCCATCATCTGGTTCCACGGCATCGAATTCCGCGTGCTGTTCATCATGGTAATGACCACCCTGCCCGCCTTCACCTTCCAGATTCTCGACGCCTTCCGCTCGATGTCGAAGGACCTGTTCGAGATGACCATGGCGTTTCGGCCGAGCCGCTGGACGCTGTTCCGCTTCCTGATCGTGCCGACCATCGTGCCCGGCATTCTCACCGCCTGGAAAGTCAATCTCGGCAATGCCGCGCGCGTGGTGGTGGTGGCCGAGCTGGTGGGCGCCACCGGCGGCGTCGGCTATCAGCTGCTGCGCCAGCAGCAATTGTTCGACATGGCCGGCGCCATGGCCTGGACGCTGCAGCTCGTACTGTTCGTGTTGGTGGTGCAGCAGACTATCAATGCGATCGAAAATTGGGCACTGCGCTATCGCGCGGTGTCCGAGCGGGCCATGTAGATCATGGCCAGCGCCGATCCGGTCATCCGCTTCCGGGATGTGAGCAAGAGCTTCCGCCGCCCGGACGGGCGCGGCGACTTTGTCGCGGTCGACAAGTTGTCGTTCGAGATCGCCAAGGGCGAGATCGTCGCCGTGTTGGGCAAAACCGGCTGCGGCAAGTCCACCATGTTCAATATAGTCGCCGGTCTGATCGAGCCGAGCTCCGGCGAAGCCAGGGTCATCGGCCACAATCCGTTCCGCGAGTTCGCATTTTTCCGCGGCAAGATCGGCATCGTATTCCAGAACGACCGGCTGATGCCATGGCGTAGCGCGCTCGACAATGTGCGGCTCGGTTTGCAGATCCTCGACAGCGACGCCGGCCACGCCAGCGAGACCGCGCGGGCGTGGCTCAAGCGGCTTGGTCTCTCCGGCCACGAGAACGACTATCCGCACGCGCTCTCGGGCGGCATGCGCCAGCGCGTGTCGATCGCGCGCGCTTTCGCGGTCGATCCTGAGATTTTGCTGTGCGACGAGCCGTTCTCGTCACTCGACGAGATGACCGCGCGCGATCTGCGCGCCGAATTCGTGCGCCTGGTGCGGCAGAACAACAAGACCGCGGTGTTCATCACCCACCAGATCAACGAGGCGATGGAGATCGGCGACCGCGTGATGGTGTTCCACCGTCCGGCGCGCATCGCCTACGAGACGCGGCTCGGCGCCGGCGCTACCGACGCGGACCGGCGCAAGGTGCATGAGGACATCATGCGCGTGCTGTCGGTCGAGCAGGCGCCGGCGTAACGCCGCCCTTGCGGCCGGACAGAGCCGATGTCACCTTGCGGCGTTCAAGCCGGGGGAAGCGATGAAGGTCGTCTTTCAGGTTCTTGCTGCGCTGACCATACTGCTGACGGCGAACCCTGTTGCCGCGCAAACGGGTTACCCGAACAGGCAGGTGCGCATCATCGTCGGATTTACGCCGGGCACGGCGCCGGACGTGGCCGCGCGCCTGCTTGCCGCCAAGTTTTCCGACAGTTGGGGCGTGCCGGTGACGGTCGAGGACATCACCGGCGCCGGCAGCAACATCGCCACCGATCGCGTCGCCAAATCGACACCGGACGGCTACACCTTGCTGATGGGCGGCAATCCATCGCTCGTCATCAATCCCAGCTTGTATGACAAGCTGCCGTTCGATCCAATCAAGGACTTCGCGCCGATCTCGCAGGTATTCGTCGCGGCGAACCTGCTGGTGGTTCATCCCGACGTGCCAGCCAAGACCTTGGCGGAGCTGGTTTCACTGGCGCGTGCTGAGCCGGGCAAGCTCACCTACGGCCATGCCGGCATCGGCACCTCGCAGCATCTCGCCGGCGAGCTGTTCAAATACATGGCGCACATCGACGTGACGCCGGTGGCCTATCGCGGCTCGACCGCCGTGCTGCCGGACATTTTGGCCGGCCGCCTCACGATGTTCTTCGGCAATATCGTGAACGTGCTGCCGCAGGTGCGCGAGGGAAAATTGCGCGCCTTCGCCATCACCTCGCTCAAGCGCTCGGCGCTCGCGCCCGATCTGCCGACAATGGCCGAGTCCGGATTTCCCGGCTTCGAAGCCGTGCCATGGTTCGGCTTGCTGGCGCCGGCAGGCACGCCGGCCGACATTATCGACAAGATTTACAAGGAGACGGTCAAGGACCTGGCTTTGCCCGATGTTCACAAGAGCATGGAGCAACAGGGACTCGATCCAATCGGTAACACACCGGCGGAATTTGCAGACGCGATCAAAACCGAGACGCCACGATGGGCGAAGGTGATCAAAGACGCCGGAATCAAGTTGAGCAACTAGCGGTGCGGCGGATGTCCGCTGCACGTATTTCGTCCCCGCCCCCCCGCCGCGGAGTCATCCATGCAATCGTCCAAGGCCTTCACGCTTGCCGCCCACGGCGCAAAAATGCCGGCGATCGGCTATGGCACCATGGAATTCCCCGACCGCCCGGCGGAACTGGTGGCCTACGCGATTCAATGCGGCTATCGCCTCATCGACACCGCGCGCAAATACGGCACCGAGGAGCGCGTCGGCGAAGGCATCCGCGCCAGCGGCATCGCGCGTGGGGAGTTGTGGGTCACCACCAAGGTGACCGAGTTGGATGCGCACGAGGCCGACTTCCTGCGCTCGGCCGAGACCAGCCTGAAGGCGCTCGGGCTCGATTATGTCGACTTGCTGCTGGTGCACTGGCCGCAGCCGAAAGTACCGTTCGCCGAGACGCTCGGCGCGCTCGCCAAGGCCAAGCGGCGCGGGCTCACGCGCCATATCGGCGTGTCTAACTTCACGATCGCCATGCTCGAGGAGGCGGTGCATGTCTGCCCCGAGCCGCTCATCACCAACCAGATCGAGTACCACGCCTATCTGCCGCAGGACCGCATGCTGGCGGCGCTCAAGCGGCACGGCATGATCCTGACAGCGTATTGCCCGGTGGCGCGCGGCAAGCTGCTCGACGATCCGGTCGTCGGCGAAATCGCCAAGACCCGCGGCAAGACGCACGCCCAGGTCTGCCTGCGCTGGCTGATCCAGCAACCGATGGTCGCGGCGGTGCCGCGCGCGCTCGAAGAGGCGCATATCAAGGAAAACCTAGACGTGTACGATTTTTCGCTCAGCGAAGATGAAATGCGGCGGATCTCGGCGTTACGCAGCCGCAATATCCGCATCGCCGATCCGCCCGAGCGCGCGCCCAAGTGGGACGTCGAGACCGTTGCGTAGGTGTTGCGGATCGAGACGCAGCACCATACGATGGAATTAACCGCGGCCTTTGACCCGGATGTTCTAGGGACTTAAACGTCAAAGTTGCACTTGGTCTTGACGCGCGATGGCCGTGAACGGCGCTGTGTCGAGAGCCGAGGCTCGGGAGAGCCGATGGGTTACGCCTCTCGCGAACAAATTTTTGAAAATCTGCCTGCGCCCGCGCGCTGCAGGCAGCGCCGAATTGCTATCTTTTCACCATCAGCTTCATCGGCCGAACAGTATCGAGGCCACCGCCATCGGCGGTGGCGCGATGTTCGTCGCAACACATGTTCTTGAACACTGCCAAAAATACTAACGGGAGGATGTCATGACTAAGTTTAGTGTTTCGCGGCGAACATTCGTAGAAGGCGGCCTCGGGCTGACCGTGGCAAACTTCCTGCCTGGCACGATGCCGTTCGCCTCCGCTGCGACCATGGAAGAGAGCACCATTGCGGCCGCCAAGAGCGCCGGCCCGGCTGCCGTCAATGGCATGATCTGGTCGCCTTATCTGGTGCCGATGCAGCCGGTGATCGCCGAGTTCTCCAAGCAGACGAACATCACGATCGGCGCGGTGCAGGATATCTCGATCTTCGACGCACCGCAGCGGGCGATGGCTGAAGCGCTCTCGCGCTCGCCGCAGTTCGATTTCATCCATATCGATTCCAACATGATCCCCTCACTCGCCTCGGCCGGCTATCTCGAGCCGCTCGACGAGTACATGAAGAAGGCAAACTTCAAGATCGACGCGGTCGGCGACTACGGCACCTTCATGACCTAC
>Ga0209890_10001133_pt1 | contig 12141 bp, 11 predicted proteins | sample OrgsoiDNA2013049_FD_185799 | JGI IMG/M metagenome (GOLD analysis project Ga0209890, IMG submission 185799) | Permafrost soil microbial communities from the Arctic, to analyse light accelerated degradation of dissolved organic matter (DOM) -... | ecosystem: Environmental > Terrestrial > Soil >... | reverse complement strand
TTGTAGTGGTAGAACGCACACGAGTAACAACGAGTACACCGGAATCACCCGGCATTCCCGCACGCAATGGTTTTACGGCTTATGTCGTGCTCTCCTCGGCGACCGGGCTCTTTTGCCACCGTCGCCTCGCGGATATGGTTTTGTCTAAGCCCGGTTGGGCTAACAAAACCTCCGCAAGACTTGACGCCAGCATCGGGGCGTCAGGACCACACGATTTTGCCGTCCGCAACAACATCTCTCGTCAGCGTGCTGTTGATCGCTCACAAGTCGCATCGACCCGCCCTGCGATCCCATCGCGCGCATAACGCTGCCGCGTCCACCGCATCCCGTACCCTACGTCCGTAACGATCGCGAAATGCCCCTCTGTATGGGACGGGATGCCTGGAGTTCTAGCTCTGATTTGGCGGGTATGAAAACCGAAATATTTTTTCAAAGAGGACTGGACTGGCCAAATCACGTTGATCCGGTTCAACAAATTGCCCGATAGGCGCAATCGCAAACGGACCGAATGCGGCGATCGCAAAGATCGAGCTTGCCGTCCTCAACAGCCGCCGCCGCGAAACCTGTCCCGCCTGGTTCTGGACGTGGCGAGCGGCCGGACCAGGATATGGTCCGACCCCGCCCGAAGCCGGGCATCGCCGGCATCGCGCCGATCAGAGCTTATTTTGTGCCCGCAATACATGCGGCCCGGCTCCGCTCCGGACATCCTGTTTCAAGGCTCCGTAGAAACGCTCCGTGAGTTCGGCAAGACCGAGATCCTCGACAGTAGCAAAGCCCTTGTTGCGCAGCATGGCGGACAATTCCGCCGGATCGAACAGGCTCAGCCACGGCTCGCCCCGCTCCGCCGCGCGCGCCGCCACGGCCATCACGTTGGCGCGCCGTTCGGCCGGATGGTTTTCGAACGGTTCGGCGTAGTCGAATACGACCTCGGATTCCGGCACGCGTGCGATGAAGTCGAGTGTGACCGAGATCGCCTCGCGGGTCAGGTACGGGACCACGCCGAGCCACTGGAAGAACGCGGGCCGATCAGCCTGAAACCCGGCGGCCGCCAATCCATCAGCCAGGCTTTGCCGCTCGAAATCGACGGGGACGAAGGTGAGCGAGGCTGGCTCGGCCAGAGCCGCCTGCTTCAGCCGCTCACGTTTCCAGGCCTGGGTTGCCGGGTAATCGACCTCGAACACGCGGACGCCCGCGTGGGGATTGCGCAGCGAAAACGTATCGAGGCCTGCCCCCAGCACGACGACCTGGCGGACCCCGCGGGCTACGCCAGCTGCCAGCGATTGTTCCGAAAACCGGCTGCGCGCGGCGATGAACAGCCGCATCGGCCGCTGCAACGGGTCGGCCGCTATCTGATCAAGCCTCGCGCGGGTTTCGTCATCGAGAATTCTGGAGGCGAACGGATCGCTGAAGATAATGCCGTTTTCCAGCGTCTGATGGATGGCTCGATAGGCCGCCGCGCCGCGCGCGGTCTGGCTTGGCTCTCCTGCTTGCACCTGACCTCCTCACAGCGCGTGATGACAGACCGCCTCAATCGATGCATCGGCTACGCGGCGTTCTTGAGCCGCTCCGGCGCCTTGAGGACGTCAGGATTTCTGCCTGTTGGCCTCTCTCCATATAGCAGCATCGCAATACGCTCTGAAAGGCTCGCGATTCCCTGAGCAAGCCGTTCAGGCAATCCTGAATGCCGGATCGAAGCCCAGTTCGCGCTTCGCCTTCGCACCCGACACGGCGGCGTCATCCTCCGCGATATTGTAGATTCCCGCGCCTTTGCCGATCGCCAGCAGCGCGGCGTGGGCGCCCTCGATGCGCAGGCGGCGGTTGGTCTCCTGCGCCGCCGGATAGCCGGGCGTGCCCGGCGCGCTCGGCAGATCCGTGAGTTGATGAATAACGATTTCGGGCCGAACCGTCGCCACCGCCCGGGCCAGCGCACCGGCATCGAGCACGTCAACCACGATCGGCGTGACGCCGAGCGTTTGCAGCATGCGAATCTTCGCGCGCGTGCGCGTCGTGCCGGCAACCTCGTGCTTCGCATCGCGCAGCAGCGCGGCCAACCGCCGCCCGATGACGCCGGTCGCGCCTGCCAGGAAAATTCTCATTCGAGCGCCTCGGTAAAATGCGGTGGCAGCACAGCAGGGATCACGGATCTATCTTTGCGATCGCGCGCTATAGGGCGTGATGGCAGACGGCCTCGACCCGGTTGCCGTCGGGGTCGCGCAGGAAGGCGCCGTAATAGGACGCGTGATAATGGCGCAGGCCGGGCGGACCGTCGTCGCTGCCCCCGGCGGCGATGCCGGCATCCCAGAACGCATCGACCTGGGTCCGCGACTTCGCCTTGAAACACCAGTGCCGGCCGAAGGCGTCATCGGGTTTGGGGCCTTTGCGGATCGTGAGGTAGACGCGTTCCGGAAAAGCGGCGCGTGCCCGTTCGCCATAGCCCAGCCAGTCATCGCGGCGGCCGACCTTGACGATCTCAAGCGCTTTCATGATCGCGTCGTAGAAGGGTTCGGCCGCGGCGATATCCGATACGGTGATGGAAACATGGTCGAGCATGACTTACCCGTTACGCGGCGTTCTTGAGCCGCTCCAATGCCTCAACAATCCTGGCTTTGCGCGCCACCGCCGCCTCGCGCTTTTCTTTTTCCTCTTCGACGATTTCTTCCGGCGCGTTGGCGACGAATTTCTCGTTGGTCAATTTGGCGTCGACCCGCTTGATGTCGGCGTCGGCCTTGGCCAATTCCTTGTCGAGCCGGGCCTTCTCGGCCTTAAGATCGATCACGCCCTTGAGCGGCAACGCCGCGACCTCGCCCCGCACCAGCAATTGCACGGCACCTTCCGGCGCGGTGTCGGCGAAGGAAATGTCGGCGAGCCGCGCCATCCGCTTGACGACATCGTTCCAGCGTTGCGCGCGCTCCCTGGTTTCGGCGGACGCTCCGACAAGCTGCAGCGGGGTCAGTGTCGCCGGCGGAATATTCATTTCCGCGCGCACCGAGCGAATCGCGGTGACGAGATCGACCACCCAGCCGATCTCGGCTTCGGCGGCGGGATCGCTAAAATCGTCGGCCTCAAGCGCAAGAATGACCGGCGGAATCAGCCCATCGTTCTGGCCGGTGGTGGACATCGACACTACTTGCGCGGGCGTAAGCCCGCGAGCCTTGCGCGACCATGGCGCCAGCGCCAGCAGGCCGCCGCGCGCGGCCGTCACCGCCCAGAGTTCTTCGGTGATGAAGGGCATGAACGGGTGCAGCAGTTTCAGAATTTCGTCGCGCGCCCATGCCACCATCGCGCGGGTCTCAGACTTCGCGGCGCCGTCCTCCCCCAACAATACCGGCTTTGCCAACTCGAGATACCAGTCGCAATAGACGTTCCAGACGAAGCGATAGATCGCGTTTGCGGCGTCGTTGAAGCGGCAGGCTTCGATCGCCTCGGTCACCTCGCGCGTGGCGCGCGCGGTCTCATGCGCGATCCAGCGGTTGAGCGTCTGCTTGGCCTCGGTTGCATCGAACTCCGGCGGCAGTACCCAGCCATTCATCTCGGCAAAGCGGCAGGCGTTCCACAGCTTGGTCGCAAAATTGCGGTTGGTTTCAACGTGATGCGGCGACAGCCTGATGTCATGTCCCTGCGCCGCCGCGCGCGCCAGCGCAAACCGCAAGGCGTCGGCGCCGAAGTCGTCAATGATCCCCAAGGGATCGACGACGTTGCCTTTCGACTTCGACATCTTGGCGCCCTTCTCGTCGCGAACCAGGCGGTGGATGTAAACCGTCGAAAACGGCGCCTCTTTCATGAAGTGAAGACCCATCATCATCATCCGGGCGACCCAGAAGAAAATGATGTCGTTGGCGGTGACGAGCACGTCGGTCGGATAATAGCGTTTGACGTCGGTCTCGTCGTCGGGCCAGCCCAAGGTCGAGAACGGCCACAGCGCCGAGGAAAACCAGGTGTCGAGCACGTCCTCGTCGCGGGTGATGAAGTCGGCCCGCTTCTGGGGGTCGAGCGCCATCTCGCGGCCCTGCTCCGGCGTGATGACTTCCTGCTCGGCGTAATAGCCCAGCGCGTGGCCGACGGCTTCTTCCTCGGTTTCGGCGACGAACACCTTGCCGTCAGGGCCGTACCACGCCGGGATCTGGTGACCCCACCAGAGCTGGCGCGAGATGCACCAGGGCTGGATGTTCTCCATCCACTCGAAATAGGTTTTTTCCCAATTTTTGGGCACGAACGAAGTCGCGCCGCTGCGCACCGCGGCGATGGCGGGCCGCGCCATGGTCTTGGCGTCGACATACCATTGGTCGGTCAGGTAGGGCTCGATGATGACGCCGGAGCGATCGCCATGCGGCACCATGTGGATGTTCGGCTCGACTTTTTCCAGGAAACCGAAATCTTCCAAACGCGCCACGATCAGCTTGCGCGCGGCAAACCGGTCGAGGCCGTGCAATTCCTCCGCAAGCTGCACTGAACCTTCCGGCAAATCGCGCAAGTAGTCCTCGTTGCCGACCAGGGCGAGATGTCCCTCCTGATCGAGCACGCTGATCCGCGGCAGACCGTGCCGGTTGCCGACCTCGAAATCGTTGAAGTCGTGCGCCGGCGTGACCTTCACCGCGCCCGAACCTTTTTCGGGGTCGGAATATTCGTCGGCCACAATCGGAATCTTTCGCCCCACCAGCGGCAGGATCACATGCGTGCCGACCAGATCGGCGTAGCGCGCATCGTCCGGATGCACCGCCACCGCGCTGTCGCCAAGCATCGTCTCCGGCCGCGTGGTCGCGACGACGATAAAGCTGGTGGGATCGGCGGGATCGAAGGTCTTGCCTTGCAGCGGATAGCGCAAATACCAGAGGCTGCCCTTGACCTCGATCTGCTGCACTTCGAGATCGGAGATCGCGGTCAACAGCGCCGGATCCCAGTTCACCAGCCGCTTGTCTTTATAGATCAGCCCTTCGCGGTGCAGCTGGACGAACACCTTGACGACGGCGCGCGACAGGCCCTCGTCCATGGTAAAACGTTCGCGCGACCAGTCGCAGGATGCGCCGAGCCGCTTCAGCTGGTTGACGATGACGCCGCCGCTCTCGGCCTTCCATTGCCACACCCGCTCGAGAAACTTGGTGCGGCCCATGTCGCGGCGGCCGGGCTGCTGGCGCTCCATCAACTGGCGCTCGACCACCATCTGGGTCGCGATCCCGGCGTGATCGGTGCCGGGCTGCCACAGCACGTCGCGGCCGCGCATCCGCTCGAAGCGGCAGAGGATGTCCTGCAAGGTGTTGTTGAGCGCATGGCCCATATGCAGCGAGCCGGTGACGTTCGGCGGCGGGATGACGATGGTGAAGGGCTTTGCATCGCGGCGCTCCGGGCGCCCGACCCTGAACGCACCGCTTTCCTCCCAGATCCGGGACATGCGGGTTTCGATATCGGCGGGCTGGTAGGTCTTCTCGATCATGGCAATGCAATCATGGCTGTGGAACGGGCTAGAAACCCGCCCGAACGCGCCAAGTCAACACAACAAGCCCGTCGAAAGGCAGGATTGAGCCGGATGTGGTGGCCGAACGGGAGGCAACACTTACCGGTCGCGCCCGGAACGGCGCCGGTTCCGCAAGAGCACCCGGACTTGATCCGACGGTGGATAGCGGCTTTGCGATCAGAATACGCGAAAAACGGGTCAGCGTCCGCGCGAAACCCGTTCGATTTCCGCCTTGACGATGCGCTCCACCAGTCCGGGCAGATTGTCGTCGAGCCAGGATTTCAGCATCGGCCGCAGCATCTCCTTGACGAGATCTTCCAGCGTCCGCGCATTGTTGCTCAGCACGGTATTGGCGAGGCTGTTGAAGGCGGATTCGACGGCGGACACGGTCGACCGCGACAATATCTGTTGCGGCGCCGGCGCCTCGGTTTCGAAAGGCGGCGGTTCGAACGCGGGCCGCCGATGCATCGCCTTGGCGGCGGCCATTTCCGAAAATTCGAGATCGTCCTGCGGTTCGACCTTCTTGAACGAGGGTTGCGGCTCCGGCACCGCCATATCGTCGGTGAGCTCGAACACCTCGACCTCGGGCGTGGCCGGCCTGATCTCGGCTTCCGACGTCGCTTCGTCGAGGCCGGCCAGCATGGCGTCGATATCGTCCTGGCTGTTGGACACGACGGCCGCGGCGGGAGGCGGTGCCGGCGGCGGCGCCGGCGCGGGTTTGACCGGCTGCGGCGCCGCCTTTGCAGCGGCCGCCTGTGCAGCGGGAATCGCCGACGGCGGAATGTTGTTCATCACCGGCGCCTTGGCGGCCGGCGCCGGCGCGGCGGCCTTGTCCGGCTTCGCTGCCACGGCGGGGCTTGAGGGCTTCTCGGCGGCCGGCGGTTTTGCTTCATCGTCGGCGATGATACGGCGGATCGACGCCAGAATCTCCTCCATCGAGGGCTCTTGGACCTTTGCAGGCTGCGTCATCTCCGACTCCACATCATCCACGCCCTCGTATGCGTTTAACACCAAGCAGGACAGGATTTGCCGATTCCGGAAATGCAGGCCGGGATTTTCATCACGCCAGCCTGACTTGTCCCCAGATCAAGCGCCGCTCGATGCTTCGCGCGGATTCCGCCCCTGCTCAGGCACCGGAGTGTCGCGTCCTTAAGATGTATATGCGCCGCGAATCGCCCTGTTGCCCCCGATAAAGGTATGTCATGGCAACAATTGATTGCAACCGCATCTCCAGACAAGTGAAGAGGTTTGTCCGGGCAACCCCGGACACCGATTTTGCGGCGCGTGCCCTGTAGACGCTTGCGGTGTTCCGTCGCCGGCGGCGGCGATCAGCGGCCGTCGGGCGTGCGAACGCCAAACCAGCTGTCGCGAACCTGCTGATAATGCACGCTCGGATCGTACACGGTGGTGGCCAGATTGAGCACCTGCGGCGACAGCCGTCCCACCGAATTCAACACCGAATAGGACGCCACCACGCGATCATGCTGCGCGGTGACGAGCGCGACCCGGGCGTTGACCAGCGCCTGCTGGGCATTCAGCACGTCGAGCGTGGTTCGCTGTCCGGCCTTGGCCTCTTCGCGCACGCCATTGAGCGCGATCTCCGAAGCCGTGACCTGCGATTGCGCCGATGAGACCTGCGCCTTGCCCGCCACCAACTGTCCCCACGCCGTAACCGTGTTGGCGCGGGTCTGGTCACGAACCTGCTCGAGGTTGAGGCGCTGCTGCGCCAATGTCTCCTTCGACTGCCGGATCAGCGAGTATTCGGCGCCGCCCTGATACACCGGAACCGAAATCTGCGCGACCGCCGAGGCGCCGAACGAGCGGAAGATCGTCAGCTGCTGTTCGTAGGATTGCTGTACCGAAGCCTGCAACGACACCGTGGGCAGCAGCGCGCCTTCGTTGACCTTGACCTGGAGGTAATTGACATCGATGCCGAACATCGCGGCGGTGACGTTCGGATTTTCCGTCAGGCTGAGATCGACCGCGCCCGGCAGCGTCCCCGGCAGATAGCGGTCCACCGGCGAACCCGGCGCCAGCGCCGCCGGCTCGTTGCCGATGATGCGGCGGAAATTCGACCGCGTCGTCGTCAACTGGGATTCGGCGGTGAGTTGCTGCGTCTTGCCGGCGGCAAGTTGCGCCTCCGACTGCGCGACGTCGGTGCGCGTCACCTCGCCCACATTGAACCGGTCGCGGGTCTGTTTCAGCGTCTGTTCGAGAACCCTGGTATTGCTGCGCTGAACCTCGACGATGGCGGCGTCGCGCAGATAGTCCATGTAGATCGTGGCCGCCGAGAGCAGCACCGCCTGTTCGAGAACCCGCAGCGCTTCGCGGGCGCCGGAGACCTGGCTCTCCGCCGCCCGGGTTTTATTGGCGGTTTGCTGGCCGTTGAAAAGTGTTTGCGTGATGGTCGCGCCGATGGCGCGCGGCGCATCGGTGCCGTGGATTTCGGTTCTGACGATGGCGTTGGGAGCGCCGCCCGAGGTGGTGTTGGTGTCGGTGTATTGATAACCGGCGCTGGCGGTGACGGCGACCCGCGGACGATAGCCCGACAGCGCCTGCGGCACGTTCTCGTCGGTTGAGCGCACCGATGCGCGTTGTGCGTTGAGCTGCGGATTGATCTGATAAGCACGCACCAGCGCGGCCTCGATCGTATCCGCTAAAGCAGGCGACGGACCGACACAGGCCATCAGGAGGACTGCAACCGCAGCTCCAGTCACGAACTTCGCGCCAAGCATTCCCAGTAATCCATCCATAACGTTCACCGGTCCCCGCGGGCCTGAACCGGGCAGTTGCTTATGATTCCATTCAAAATGTCTTGCCACCATATGCTGCGCGCAAGCGGGACGGAACCCCCAGCGGCGAAACCCGGTGGAAACTTGTGACATGGGGCATCCGGGCCACACTTCTGATTTAGAACGGTATTTAGCTTGCATGGGCTAGAAAATGAAGGCGGGGAGCCGCCCAAGTCCTGGCAAAATCGGGACCGCCGCATCGAACAGCGCCCGGGTTCCAAAATCGTAATGGGAGTGTGTCACGAGCGTGGCCCGCTGCGGCTGCATCATGGCAAAAACCCCGACCAGCCGGCCGCCATCCCTGAGTTGCCGGTAAAGCTGGTCCGGCGTGACCTCGGTGGCGCCGTTGAGCACGATCACATCATAGGGCGCGTCCGCCGCATCCCCCTCGCCCGCCGCAGTCGCCCGCACCGTGACATTGGCAAACCCGAGCCGGGCCAGCACATCTTTTGCCGTGGCGGCCAGCGAGGCGTCGCCCTCCGTCGCCGTCACCCGTGCCGCAAGCTTCGCGACGATGGCGGCCGAATACCCGGTCGCGCAACCCACCACCAGGACATTGTCGGTATCGCGGATCTCGGCCGCCTGCAGCATTTTCGCCGTCACCACCGGTTTGATCAGATAGCGTTTTTCGGAAGACCCTTCGCTGACATCGAGATCGATGTCCAGATAGGCCATTGCCTGCTTCCCGGGCGGCACAAAGGCTTCGCGCGGCACCGCCAGCATCGCATCGATGATTCGGATATCGGTGACGTCGCTGGGGCGCACCTGACCATCGACCATTTTCTGGCGCGCGATCGTAAAACCGGACATGAGCGGACCTTGGGAGCAGAGCGGCCGCGGCCGCGGAAAAAAGCCTGGAACCGCGGCATCTTTGGTACAAGGTCAGCCAAAACGCAACATGGCGATGACGCCAGCGGAAAGCCAAGAGAGACTCGCGTGAACTTCACGAGAGGCTAAGGCTCGGCACTCCGCTCCCGCGCCCGACCGGCGGGGGAATGCGGGTCTATTCGATCGGTACGACGAGCCGCCCGATCAACCTCGCGACTTCGTCCAAACGGTCGCTGTCGTGATCCTTGACGGCCTGCGCGAGCCGAACGAGGCACTCATCGTCGCTCATCGCGGGCAACTTGCCCGGCACGATCGACGGTACCCGCCTTAAATGATCGGTCTCGGTGTCTGGCATCGAATCATCCCTGACAAAACCCCGCCGCGATCGAGTATCGGCTGCGAATGCGTCTTTTTGGGGCTCCGTTCCCGGAACAACCTGCTCGCGGAATCGCCGGATGGGACGCCATGCCGCAATGTTTTTGTGGTCGAAAAGGCCAACAAACCCTTGTCGCGCCGAAGGTTTGCATCCGCTGTTGAGGTTGCGCCGGAGCGGCCCATTTCCCGCTTTGCAAGGCTTGAGGGCTTTGTTATACGCTGCCGGTCGCGAACCGCTTCGGTTTCGCCTGTTCCTCGGTAGCTCAGCGGTAGAGCATTCGACTGTTAATCGAATGGTCGCTGGTTCGAATCCAGCCCGGGGAGCCATTCGCCTATTTTGCAGGCATTCACCACCTCACGCCGACGCCCGCCAGTGACCACTAAACCGCAGGATTAGCCTTGTGAACCAAGGCCTTCATGCGCGCGCCGCGTTGCGCCTAGTTTCGCGGCAGACCGCCATCTACCGCGTATTTTTCAGGGCTTTTTTGCATGCCATCGCCTAATTGGAATCCCGAAATTTGACGCGCGCCCGCGACCGATACAGAATGGTCCGGTGACCGGTTCGAATCCCGACTGGATTCAAACCGGCGGCTCGGAATCGAACCAGTAGCTTGGATTCGAACAAAAGCGTCCGGCGTCGGCGCGATTTCGAATCCCGGAACCTCGGACAGGGAGTCTTCCATGCTCACCGCGACCGTCTGCCGCCAACTGCCAGCAAAGGGGAAGGCCTATAAGAAGGGTGACGAGGGCGGCCTCTACATCCTCGTGCCGCCGACCGGCTCCAAGCACTGGCACATGGCGTATCGGATCGACGGCAAGGAAAAGAAACTATCGTTCGGCCCGTACCACGATGATCCCGAGCGCGGCGTCACGCTGGCAGAGGCCCGCGTCAAACGCGACGTCGCCAAGAAAGCGATCAGCCAAGGCATCGATCCCAACGCCGTCAAGAAGGCCGCCAGGCTCGAAAGGACCGCTCTCAAAGTGACATTCGGCGATACGGCCGACGACTTCCTGGACAAGCAAAAGGCCGAGGGTCTTGGGGAAAAATCGATCACCCGCGCCGAGCGGATGATTCGCTACCTCAAGGCCGACTTCGGCGACCGCCCCTATGCCGACACCGCCCGGCAGGAGTTCCGCCCCGAGCTTTTGGCCTTCCTGAAAAAATACGAGAAGGTCGGAAAGCTGGAAACGGTGCATCGCCTGCGCTCGACCGCCGAACAGATTTTCGACTACGGCGATGCAAAAGGCGCCGGTATCAACCCGGCGCGAAATCTGCACAAGCAATTGATCCGGAAAAAGGTCAAAAGCCGTCCGGCCCTCACCGACCCTGCCAAGGCCGCCAAGCTGTTCAAGACCATAGCCACCCCCTTCCCCGGCGCGCGCTTCGATGACGTGGTCGGGCTCGGCTTGCGGTTCGTCGGCTATACGGCTTCGCGTCCGGGTGAAGCCGGTTTCCTCATCGGCGCTGTGCTGGGCCCATGCCAGGCGGCAGTTCTTCGAGCTGGCGGACATCGCCGCCAATGCAAGGCGGGGCAAGAATGCGGGAGCGATCTCGCCGATCGCGCTGGAGGCGGTCAGACGCATGGACGCCCTGTTCGAGATCGAGCGTGGCATCAATGGCGTTGCCGCTGCTGAGCGACTGCGCATCCGTAAGGAGCAAAGCGCGCCGCTCCTGGAGGCTCTGGAAGCCTGGCTGCGGGAGCAGCGGGGTCGCTTGTCACGCTCGGCCTCGGTCGCCGAGCCGATCGACTATATGCTCAAGCGATGGGATCGGTTCGCACACTTCATCAACGACGGCAGGGTCTGCCTGACCAACAACGCAGCCGAACGGGCCTTACGTGGCTTTGCCTTGGGCCGCAAGTCCTGGCTGTTCGCCGGATCAGATCGCGGTGCCGAGCGTGCCGCGGTCATGGCGACCCTGATCATGACCGCCAAGCTCAACGACGTCGGTCCACAAGTCTGGCTCGCCGACGTGCTCGCGCGCATCAATGCCCACGCTATCCACAGGCTGGATGAGCTTCTGCCCTGGAACTGGCGAAAGCCCATGCCAAGCCGTGCCGAGGCGGCGTGAGCCAAGAGGACACATGAGGTCGAGCGGCTTTTCCGCGGCAGAAAAATCGGCGGTGACGGCCGCCTGCCAGCACCTGATCGACGGCTTCCTGAAGCCCCGCTTCCTGCCCACCATCCGGCCGACACAGTTCAACTATCCCGTCGATATCCTCGGCAAGTGGCACGGCACCAAGTATCGCTTCATTCAACGCTACCGCTCCGGTTTCCCGGAGAATCTGGGCGAAGAGTTTGACGCGCCCTTCGCCCGCCTCGACTGGATCAGCCGTGATCGCTTCGACCTCCAGTGGCACCGCCACACCGGAGAATGGTTCTGCCTGCATCGCGGCCTTACCCTCGCCGAAGCGATTGACACGCTAAGGTCCGAAGGATTGTTCCATCCACATTGAACGCCGCGGGTTCAGCTACCCCGCGGTACTCGCCGGATGGATACCGTTGTCGAGCATCAGTGGAGTTGGCGTCTGCTCGGCGGCAAGCGTATTACGCGCGGCAAATCAGTCAGCGCACACTAATCTGCCGCTGAGATCACGAAGGAACTACGGGCATTGCGCTCCACTGTTGATCCAGGCCTGGACCAAATCCCCGGCGGATTTCTGATTTCCCGGAGCGGGTTCGCGGCCTACTCCCGGA
>Ga0209890_10001132_pt1 | contig 12147 bp, 9 predicted proteins | sample OrgsoiDNA2013049_FD_185799 | JGI IMG/M metagenome (GOLD analysis project Ga0209890, IMG submission 185799) | Permafrost soil microbial communities from the Arctic, to analyse light accelerated degradation of dissolved organic matter (DOM) -... | ecosystem: Environmental > Terrestrial > Soil >... | reverse complement strand
CGTGATCTCGGGCAGGTCGCGTGAGTCAAGGCCGAGGATGGGCCGTCCATCAGACGCCAGGTTCCCGACCTTCGCCAGAGAACCGGTGATGCGGTCGGCCGCCTCGAACGTCGGAGCGTATATCAGGTGATGCACTTTCCGTGTGCGCTCGCCGCGGCGATAGATAGTAGAGGTCTCAACGGAGAGCATGAATCGCACGGGCTGCTCACACGCGGCGGGCACCGCGCCGGAGCAGGTCCCTTTCCAGATCAGGCCGTAGCCGCAGCAGCCCGGCTTCGGCGGGAACAAGACTGTTTTTCAGTTCGTCTGCCCATGCGGGATGGGTGAAGTCCCCGGTGCCAACTACGCTGATGCCCTTGCACAGTGCTCCGGCGGCGAGGTGCGGGATGTCGCAGTCCCTGCTGCAGGCACGAGTGGATGTGGAGGTCGGCGTGGAACATTGCCGTTTCTTCGCCTCTTCTCGCCGTGCGGTCACTGGCCGCCGTAACCGGCTCCGATCCTGCCACGCCATATGCGCGCATAAGCCGGAACGCCCGCTGATCCTGGCCGGCGGGGCGGGGGACGCCGGGCCGGTGAGCCGGGACGGCGCTGGCCCCGCCGCCGCCGTGCCGGCCCCAGGGCCGCGGGGGAAAATCGTCCCGTCCCGCGACGACCTGCGAAAAGCTGCTGACGGAGACGGCCGTGGGCGGCCGCGACGCCAGGTCAGGGCGAGCGCACGGGTGGCCGCGGGAATTGGTGGCCGGGCGTGCGACACAATGGTGACAAGACATGGCCGAGCTGAATCTCGCCGCCGCTTCCGGGGCCGGTCCGCCGGGTGCCACGGCGGCCGGTGCGACTTCTGCACGGCAGGCCGGCGCGTGGGAGCCCGGCCAGGGCAGGACCAGATAACCGCAGCGCCCCGGCACAGCGGGTTTAATCGGCGGTTCGCTGGAACTAAGTCGTTAAGAGAGCAGTACGAGCATTTTGGGCACTTGCGTTAGGCACATGCGCGGTGGCGCAGCGCAGCGGGCTTGGTGAGATGCGCCTATGCCTTAAACGACAAGAGAGGAGGACGCCTTGTTGAAGGATCTCGCGGCGCTGACTCCGCCGGCGGTAGTTTGCGTCGCGTTCCTCGTCGGCCTTGTCCTGTTGCTGCGCCGTGAGATGGCGCCGAAGCGGAGAGTGCGTGAAGACCCCGGCGGAGAACACGATATTTCCGGCAACGGCATTATCGACGTCAACGCCCCAACATCGGCCACTAGACCAGATGAGCATGATGACGCTGGCCGGTCGTCTCGCGATGACGCGGGCTGATCATCTGGCCAGTACTGTTCAGCTAACTAACGCCCACCCTGGTAGAGATCTCCTTGTGCCTGCGTTGACGCTGAGCTTGCACTTAGAATCACCTCAGAGTTAGGAAGAACGCGCTCAACGCGGCAATCGTCATCCCACGGCAGGAATGCTAACAGGTACTCAGGGCCTGATTACGGAGAGTAACCACGTGCTGCGGAGTAGTTCAGGCTTGGCCGCTTGGCAGATGCTGACTTTGTACTAAGGCGCCAATCTTCATGCCCCCCTGAATTGGCAACGGCAACATGGTGGGTATATCTTCAGTTCAGAAATATATGTGATCCACAGAAGGGCTGGTTCCATGGCACAGAAGGTTCAGGTGCTTCTCGTCGATGATCTTGACGGCGGCGAGGCGACCGAGACCGTATCGTTTGGTCTTGATGGCAGCTCGTATGAGATCGACCTGAGTTCGGCTAACGCAGACAAGATCCGGAAAGAGCTGGCTCTCTACATCGACCACGCTCGCAAAGTGAGCGCGCCCACTCGGCGCCGCCGTCCGCGTACCGGCCCGGGCCGTCAGCGCAGCTCAGAAATCAGGGACTGGGCGAAGCAGCGCGGTTACCACGTAAACGAGCGCGGGCGTATTCCCGCTTCGATCGTTTCCGAGTACGAAGCCTCGCACTAAGACCGCAGTAGCCAAGCGGGCAGGTGCTTTCCGTCGTATCCCGCACGGCGGCCCTCCCCGACCGGCTGTGTCCGGGAGGGCCACGGGTCATACCCGTCTTCCAGCGTTTCCGTGGAAGGCACACGATTGCAGCAAGGACACAGCACCGAACACAGCGCAGTCCCGCGGCTCTTGCTCTCCGCCGCGGCGAATGTGCGGCCGCACCGGCCGCCGCCTGGTTCGCATCTGAGCCCGCGGCCGGGAGGCCATCGTCCCATGCCGCCGCCGCCGCCCGCCGGGGGGATGCCAGCGTCGGCACGGATACGTACTGGCTGGCAGCGTCTCGGCGCCGGGTTCCCGTTCGCTTGCGGCGTAGCGGGAACACCACAGGCCATTGGCGGGGTTTCATGGGGTGAACGCTGCCCCTACGGGGAACTTCTACCGTATGACCTATGGCACGAAGTGCACCGCCGGGGCACGCGGCTAAGATGCGGACAGGGCAGGGTTTCACTCGTGGCACCTGTCTGACCGCGCTGTGAGGAGAGCAACGATATGTTCGAGAGGTTTACCGACCGAGCGCGGCGGGTTGTGGTCCTGGCTCAAGAAGAAGCCAGGATGCTCAATCACAACTACATCGGCACCGAGCACATCCTGCTGGGCCTCATCCACGAGGGTGAAGGCGTGGCGGCGAAGGCCCTGGAATCCCTGGGGATCAGTCTCGAGGCCGTGCGCCAGCAGGTCGAGGAGATTATCGGCCAGGGGCAGCAGGCGCCGTCCGGGCACATCCCCTTTACTCCACGCGCCAAGAAGGTGCTGGAGCTTTCGCTGCGTGAGGCGCTGCAGCTCGGTCACAACTACATCGGCACCGAGCACATCCTGCTGGGCCTCATCCGTGAGGGCGACGGGGTGGCCGCGCAGGTGCTGGTCAAGCTGGGCGCCGACCTGAACCGGGTCCGCCAGCAGGTGATTCAGCTGCTGCACGGCTACCAGGGCAAGGAGCCCGCGTCGGCCGGGACGTCGGCTGAGTCAGCGCCGTCCACCTCGCTGGTGCTCGACCAGTTCGGCCGTAACCTGACCGCTGCTGCGCGGGAAGGCAAGCTGGACCCGGTCATCGGGCGCGAGAAGGAAATCGAGCGCGTGATGCAGGTGCTCTCGCGCCGGACGAAGAACAATCCGGTGCTGGTGGGCGCGCCTGGCGTCGGCAAGACGGCCGTTGTCGAGGGACTGGCGCAGAAGATCGTCCAGGGCGAAGTGCCCGAGACGATCAAGGACAAGCAGCTCTACACGCTGGACCTCGGCGCGCTGGTGGCTGGCTCGCGGTACCGCGGTGACTTCGAAGAGCGGCTGAAGAAGGTGCTCAAGGAGATCCGCACCCGCGGCGACATCATCCTGTTCATCGACGAGATCCACACCCTCGTCGGCGCAGGCGCGGCCGAGGGAGCCATCGACGCGGCCTCCATCCTGAAGCCGATGCTGGCCCGGGGTGAGCTGCAGACGATCGGCGCCACCACGCTGGACGAGTACCGCAAGTACCTGGAGAAGGACGCCGCACTCGAGCGGCGGTTCCAGCCGATCCAGGTGGCGGAGCCGACCATCTCGCACACCATCGAGATCCTCAAGGGCCTGCGGGACCGGTACGAGGCGCACCACCGGGTGTCCATCACCGACGGCGCCCTGGTCGCTTCCGCCCAGCTCGCTGACCGCTACATCAGCGACCGGTTCCTGCCGGACAAGGCGATCGACCTGATTGATGAGGCCGGCTCGCGGATGCGTATCCGCCGCATGACCGCGCCGCCGGACCTGCGCGAGTACGACGAGAAGATCGCTCAGGTCCGCCGGGAGAAGGAGTCGGCCATCGACTCCCAGGACTTCGAGAAGGCTGCGGCGCTGCGCGACAACGAGAAGCAGCTCCTGGCCAAGAAGGCGACCCGGGAGAAGGAGTGGAAGGCCGGCGACATGGACATCGTCGCCGAGGTCAACGAAGAGCTCATCGCCGAGGTGCTCGCCACGGCCACCGGCATTCCGGTGTTCAAGCTCACGGAGGAAGAGTCGCAGCGCCTGCTGCGGATGGAAGACGAGCTGCACAAGCGCGTCATCGGCCAGAACGACGCCATCAGGGCGCTGTCTCAGGCCATCCGGCGGACCCGGGCCGGCCTGAAGGACCCGAAGCGCCCCGGCGGCTCGTTCATCTTCGCGGGCCCGTCCGGTGTCGGTAAGACCGAGCTGTCCAAGACGCTGGCCGAGTTCCTGTTCGGCGACGAGGACGCGCTGATCCAGCTCGACATGAGCGAGTACATGGAGAAGCACACCGTCTCGCGGCTGTTCGGCTCCCCGCCCGGTTACGTCGGGTACGAGGAAGGCGGCCAGCTCACTGAGAAGGTGCGCCGGCGCCCGTTCTCGGTGGTCCTGTTCGACGAGATCGAGAAGGCCCACCCGGACATCTTCAACTCGCTGCTGCAGATTCTGGAAGACGGCCGCCTGACCGACGCTCAGGGCAAGACGGTCGACTTCAAGAACACCGTGATCATCATGACGACGAACCTCGGCACGCGGGACATCTCCAAGGGCGTGTCCGTCGGCTTCGCGAAGGCGGACGAGTCCCGCAGCTCGTACGAGCGGATGAAGGGCCGGGTGCAGGAAGAGCTGAAGCAGCACTTCCGGCCCGAGTTCCTCAACCGTGTCGACGACATCATCGTGTTCCACCAGCTGGCCCGCGACGAGATCTTCAGGATCGTGGACCTGATGGTGGCGAAGGTCGACGAGCGGCTGAAGGACCGCGACATGGGGCTGGAGCTCCGGCCGGGCGCGAAGGATCTGCTGTCGGAGCGCGGTTACGACCCCGTGCTCGGGGCCCGGCCGCTGCGCCGGACGATCCAGCGCGAGATCGAGGACTCGCTGTCGGAGAAGATCCTCTTTGGTGAACTCCGGCCGGGCCAGATCGTCATTGTCGACAGTGAAGGCGAGGGGCCGACGGCCACCTTCACCTTCACCGGGATCGCCAAGCCGGAGGCAGTGCCCGACGCCCCACCGGAGGAGATCGAGCCGGCCAGCAGCGCCGACGGCCCCCCCGCCGTCAGCTAGCCGAGCCGATACTGGGTTAGGAAAATGCCGGGCCGCGAAAGCGGGCCCGGCATTTTCTTTTTGGAAGTACCACAGCGCTACGGCGAGCCGCCCGTGACCGGCCCAGCGAGTCCGGGGCCGAAGGTCCCGGCGAGCGGCCGGTGCTATCGGCGAGTACCGCAGCAGGTCACGGCGAGGCGCCAGTTACCGGCCCAGCGAACCGGGCCTTCAGGCCCGGTGAGTGGCCGGTGTCTCGGCGAAGTACCACCGCGCGGGCGCGGAGCGCATCCGGGGGGTTCCGGGGGGTCGCCCCCCGGGCCAGCACAGCGCAGCGGGGGGTTCCGGGGGGTCGCCCCCCGGCTAACACTGTCGGCAAGGCGTATTGGCCCTCGGGCAGGGCATCCACCAGGCCGTCGGCGACCAGGCCGTCCAGTGCCCGCGCCCGCTGAATGGGTACCGGCCAGGCCGCCTCTAGATGGCTGCCGGTGACCGGCCCCTCGGCGGCACGGAGCACGGCCAGCAGGCGGCCCCGGCACTGCCGGTCGGTCCCCTCGTAGCGCTGGCCTACGGGTCGCTGGGCGGCGCGTGGGCGCCCCGCGTTCAGCCAGGAACAGCCGTCGGCCAGCGGGCACACGGCGCAGCGCGGCCGCGCGGCGGTACAGACCAGGGCGCCGAGTTCCATCATGCCCACGGACCACCTGGCCGCGATGCGGGGCTCGGCGGGAAGCAGGGATTCGGCCAGCCGCCATTCGGCGGCCGACGGGGTGCGACCGGGGAACTCCGCACCGGAAACCAGGCGGCACATCACCCGCCGCACGTTGGTATCGAGGACCGCGTGGCGCTGCTGGAACGCGAAGCTGGCGACCGCGGCCGCCGTGTAACGGCCGATCCCGGGCAGCGCCAGCAGTGCCTCATACGACGCCGGGACCTCGCCGTCGTGGCGCTCGGTGATGGTCCTCGCGGCCGCGTGCAGCCACAGGGCCCGGCGGGGATAACCGAGCCGGCCCCACTGCCGGACCGCCTCGCCCGGTGGATCCACGGCGAGATCCGCGGGCGTGGGCCACCGGCAGAGCCACTCCTGGTGCGCGGGCAGGACACGCGCCACCGGCGTCTGCTGGAGCATGATCTCGCTCACCAGGACCGACCAGGGGGATGCGTCGGAGGAGCGCCAGGGAAGGTCACGCGCGTGATCCGCGTACCAGCTGAGGACCGGCTGCAGATAAGGGCTTGTCATGACAATGCACGATTGTCGCACGTCTGAGCCTCCCCGGACGGCCCAGTCGGCCGGCGGGTCGGCGGGCCGGATCCGGTCTTCCCGATAATACTAAACGTATGGATCCAAATGCGCAGCGCAACGGAGACCAAAACGCCCCGGCCGATGCGTACTGGCGGCGCCGGTTCTTTGCGCTGGTGGGCGGCCTGGGCGTGGTCGGGCTGCTGATCTGGGCCTGCTCCGGTCTCGTCGGCGGGAAACCGGCGTCCCAGACCACCGGGACCGGCCAGGCGGGTAAGGCGGCCGCCGCCGCATACGGGAGCGGAGCCGCCACACCGCCGGCGGCTAAGCCCGGTGTGACGTCCCCGGCCCCGTCCGCAACATCGAGCGGGCTCGCGTCTGGGGCGCCCGCCTCACCCACGACGTCCCCGGCCAGATCGGCCCGATCCGCGGCCAGGGCGGCCCCTTCCGGCACCGCCGCCAGTTCAGCCTCCTCCGCGAGCGGCACGGGCCGGGCGACGGCCGCGGCCAGCATCTGTCCCGTGGCCGACATCGTGCTCACCCTTCTGCCCAGCAAGGCCAGCTACGGGCCGCACGACATGCCGACGTTCCAGATTGATGTTGTCTCCACGGACAACGCCACCTGCGCCTTCGGTATCGGCCCAAAGTCCCTGCGGGTGATGGTCACGCACGGGTCGCAGCTGGCCTGGAATTCAGGGGCCTGCCAGCACGATGCGGCGTCCCGCGTCACCCAGTTGCGCCGGGGCGTGCCCGTCGTGGTGCCGGTCGTATGGAATCGTCACCTTAACGCCGGGGGCTGCCCGGCCACCGCGCTCGCGGCCTCGCAACGCACCTATGTAGCCGCGGCGCAAAGCGGTGCGGTGGAAAGCCCGGGACGGGCCTTCCGGCTGAAGTGAAGCCTGGGGGGCTACGGCGTCCTGGCGGCCGAAGTCTGCTCGGCTCACTCGCCCAGAGCGGCGGCGATCGCCTGCCGGACGTTCTCGACTTCCCGGACCTCCATCAGGCCCTTGAAGTCCTCCGCAACGACCGCGAGATGGCCCTTTCGCCCGCCGGGCGGCGGTGACGCCGGCAAGCCGGCCGAGCCCGCGGGAACGACGGCCCGGCGGAATCCCATCCGCTCGGCCTCCGCGAGCCGTCGCGCGATGCCGCTCACCCGGCGCACCTCGCCGGCCAGGCCCACCTCGCCGATCGCGATGACACCGGTCAGGGTGCTCAGGTTTGACACCGAGCTGGCCAGGGCCATGGCCAGGGCCAGATCGACCGAAGGCTCGGTCAGCCGGACACCGCCGACGGTCGCGGCGTAGACGTCCTGGCGGCCGAGCCTGAACTCCGTGTGCCGCTGCAGCACGGCGAGCACCATGCCGACCCGGGCCCCGTCCAGGCCGGAAGTGACCCGGCGGGGCACGTCGAGCACCGACGGCCCGACAAGCGTCTGGACCTCAGCGACCAGCGGACGCCGGCCCTCGAGCGTCACCGTTACGCAGGTGCCGGGGACCGGTTCGCTGCGCTGGGACAGGAATAGGCCGCTCGGGTCCGGCAGCCCGATCAAGCCGTATTCACCCAGATCGAAGCAGCCCACCTCGTCGGTGGGGCCGTAGCGGTTCTTCACCGCGCGGACCATGCGCAGCTGGGAGTGCCGGTCCCCCTCGAAGTGCAGGACCACGTCCACCATGTGCTCCAGCGTGCGCGGGCCCGCGATCGAGCCGTCCTTGGTCACGTGACCGACCAGGATCGTGGCGAGCGACCGCTCCTTCGCCGTCCCCATCAGCGCGGCGGCGACCTCGCGGACCTGGGTCACGCCGCCCGGGGCGCCGTCCACCCCGCCCGCGGTGATCGTCTGGACCGAATCGATGACGAGCAGATCGGGCTTCACCGTCTCGACGTGACCGAGCACCGCGGCCAGATCAGTCTCCGCCGCCAGGAACAGGTTCTCGCTGATCGCGCCGATGCGATCCGCCCGTAGCCGGACCTGGGCGGCCGATTCCTCACCGGTGATGTACAGGACGGACCCGGACCCGGCGACCAGGGCCGCGGCCTCGAGGAGCAGCGTCGACTTACCCACGCCCGGCTCGCCGGCCAGTAGCACTACGGCCCCCGGGACCAGCCCGCCGCCCAGCACCCGGTCCAGCTCGTCGAGCCCAGTGGGCCGCGCGCTCGCCGCCCGGGCATCCACGGCCGCGATCGGGACGGCGGGCGTGCTGACCAGGCCCGGCCCAACCGTCCGGACGCCCGCCCGGACGAGGCGGGACGCTCCTGCCTCCTCGATCGTGCCCCACGCCTGGCACTCGCCGCACCGGCCCACCCACTTGGGCGCCTGCCAGCCGCACTCTGTGCAGCGGAAGACGCTGCCTGCCGGTGACCTAGCCATGGCTGGCACCTTAACCTCTGGTCCTGACATTCCCCGGCCGCCCGCGGCCCTGCGCCGACGTCTCCCGCCGGAGCGCGGGTACGGACCAGCCCGCAGGCACGGCGAGGGCCAGGACGGAGTAAACGGGACCGGTGTCAACATAAGCTGGCTCGACGGGGGAACCCGTGCACCGTGCGTGGAGGGAAGGGTCTTGAGCGACGCTGACCGGCCGGCCGGCACACCTGTGGCGCTGTCGACTTCGTCTGTCTACCCGGACCGGACACCAGACGCCTTCGAGGCGGCTGTCCGGCTCGGCTACGACGGCATCGAGGTCATGGTCTACACCGACCCGGTGAGCCAGGACGTTGACGTGCTCAGCCGGCTGATCGACTACCACCAGCTCCCCGTCCTTGCCGTGCACGCACCCAGCCTCCTGCTCACCCAGCTGATCTGGGGACGGGAACCGTGGGAGAAGCTGCGCCGCTCGAAGAATCTAGCCGAACGGCTCGGCGCCAAGGTCGTCGTGGTTCATCCGCCATTCCGCTGGCAGCGGGACTATGCCGTCGGTTTTGAGGCAGGCCTTGCCGCCATGGCGCAGGAGACGGAGGTCATCTTCGCGGTGGAGAATATGTTCCCGCTGCGGCCGGCGGGCCGCGAGATCGTCCCGTACGCTCCCACCTGGGACCCCACCGGGATGGAATGCGCCCACGTGACCCTCGATCTGTCGCACACGGCTGCCTCCGGCTCCGACGCTCTGGCCATGACCGCTGAACTAGGCAGCCGGCTGGCCCACGTGCACCTGGCCGACGGAACCGGCGTGCCGAACGGCCCTTTTCCCGACGAGCACCTGGTACCGGGCCGGGGAAGCCAGCCGTGTGCGGAGGTCCTGCACCGGCTCACCGCCGACGGATACCCGGGCGTGGTCGTCCTGGAGGTCAACACCCGCCGGGCGCTGACCCGCGAGGAGCGGATGGCGGACCTGGCCGAGTCGCTCGCCTTCGCCCGGGAGCATCTCACCCAGGTGCCCGCGCGCTGACTGGCCGCTCCTCCTGGGCGGCCCCGTCCACGCGGCCCTGGGGCGCTGAACGGCGGCTGACCGAAGGGGAATGCTGAGGGCATGGAAGCTGGTGACCCGGGCGTGAAAGCCCGCATGGGGAAGGACGCGACACTGATCACGGTGGCGTCGACCGGCGCGGAGGCGGATAAGGCCGCCACGCCCGCGCTGCCGGTGACCCTGGACGAGCTCGTCGCCACCGCGAAAGAGTGCCAGGCCGCGGGGGCGGCCGTGATTCACGTGCACATCCGGGACGGCCGGGGCCGCCCGACGCTGGAGGTGGCCCGCCTCACGGACACGGTCGCCGCGCTGCGGGAGACGACCGACCTCGTGGTCCAGCTGTCCACCGGCGGTGCGGTCACCGACAGCTTCGGTGACCGGCTGGCCGTGCTGGAGGCCGGGCCGGACGCCTGCTCGCTGACGTGCGGCACCGTCAACTTCGGCGATGAGGTCTTCGCGAACCCGTGGCCGTTCATCCGCCAGCTCTATGCCCGGACGCGGGAGCTGGGTGTCGTGCCGGAGTTCGAACTGTTCGATCTCGGCCACATCGCTACGTTGCACCGGCTGCTGGACGAGCTGGGTGCGCCCGCCGGCGGCCGGGTGCACTGTGATCTGGTCATGGGGGTCCCCGGCGGTATGCCGGGGGACGCGGCGACTCTGGTCCAGGCCGCGGCCGCCCTGCCCGCCGATGCCACCTGGTCAGCTACCGGGATCGGCCGCACTTCTCTTCCCGTCATGCTCGCGGCGATGGCCGCCGGCGGTCACCTGCGGGTGGGTCTGGAAGACACCCTGAGTTACGCCCGCGGGCGCCCGGCCAGGGCGAACGCTGAGCTCGTGGAGCGGGCGGCCCAGCTGGCGCAGCTGGCGCAGAGGCCGCCGATGACTGCCGCCGAGGCTCGTAGCTTCCTCGGCATCGGCGGATGAACCGGCAGTTCGCGGGCACCCGCGTCGCTTCAGGGGCCGGTCCGTACCCGGCGCCAGGCTCCAGCCAGCGGTCGCACCGCCGTTTGCAGCTCGTTTGCAGTTGCAAGCAGCGGGGGCGATAATGGCGCCATGCCTCAGGTCTCAGTGAACTCGATCGGTGACTACATCCGCGAGCAGCGTGAGCAGGCCAAGATCTCACTCCGCCAGCTCTCGCAGGCGGCGGGTGTCTCCAACCCCTACCTCAGCCAGATAGAGCGCGGGCTGCGCAAGCCGAGTGCCGAGATTCTCCAGCAGATCGCCAAGGGATTGCGGATCTCCGCCGAGGCGCTGTACGTGCAGGCCGGCATCCTGGAGGACCAGCCCGCGGACTCTGGAGTCCGCTCGGCGTTGCTTGCGGACCCGACCCTGTCGGAGCGGCAGAAGCAGGTGCTGGTCGAGATCTATGAGTCTTTCCGCAAGGAGAGCGGCACGACCGTGGATTCGCTGTCCGATGACGCGGCTTCGGTCACCATCATGCCCACTCCGGTGGCAGCGGCGGAGCCGTACTCCCCGGCGGGCGGGCGGCCGGGTCGCCGGATACGCGGCGGCCGCGGCCGTGCCTCCGGGACCTGGGCGGCAGCCACGGTCGACGTCGCGGATGGCGGCGACGCTCCGGCGGCCGACCCGGACCTGGCGAGCGAGGCCGGTACCGAGGGTACTGGCTGGCCGGTGGATATCCCGGTGCGGGACGAGGAGTAACGGACCGGCGGCCGCGGCTGGCCGCCGGCAGCAGATTGGCGCCGTCGGTGGACGGCCTGGGCGGTGCGGCCGGAACCGGAGATCAACCCGGCCGGACCAGATAGCGTGGATGGCGTGTTGACAGGTTCGGCGATGACGCCGCTCAATATCTTCTTCGCGGTCATTTCGATCGTCGCGTTCGTTTTCGAGGCGTTCGCCTTCATCGACGCGGTACGCAGGCCCGCGCCGGCTTTCGTGGCCGCAGGCAAGCAGACCAAGCCGATCTGGCTGATCATTCTCGGCGTTGCGACGGTCGTCGGCCTTGGTTATGCCTTCTACCTGCGTGGTGCGTCGGTGATCTCGATCCTTCCGGTGGCGGCTTTCGTCGCTGCCGCGATCTACCTCGTCGACGTGCGCCCCAAGGTCAGGGACTTCAAGACCGGCAGCCGTTCGGGCTCTGGGCCTTACGGCCCCTGGTAGGCCCTCCGGCTGCGGCCCGGCCGTCGGCACGTCGGCCCCGCACCCGGCCCTGTCGGCACGTCGGCCCCGCACGCTCAGTTCGGCAGGACCAGCAGCGCGATCGGCACCACGACGATCAGCGTGGCTGAGCACACGACCGCCACCCGGACCGCCAGCGCGATAGGTGGCACCGGCGTCATGATGCGGGTGACCCGCGCCGCCATGTCACCCTCGTGCGCGGCGCCCGAGACGGCGAGTGCCCCGGCCGGTGCGCTCTCGGCGCAGCCTGCGGTCCCGAAGCGGGCCAGCGCCCCGGCGAGCGCGCGCGCTGGCCGGGCGCGCAGGGCGCGATCATCGGCCAGCATCTCGATCAGCAGGGCGACAGACTCGTGTGCGTCGGCACAGACCTGGGACCAGCC
>Ga0209890_10001131_pt1 | contig 12155 bp, 14 predicted proteins | sample OrgsoiDNA2013049_FD_185799 | JGI IMG/M metagenome (GOLD analysis project Ga0209890, IMG submission 185799) | Permafrost soil microbial communities from the Arctic, to analyse light accelerated degradation of dissolved organic matter (DOM) -... | ecosystem: Environmental > Terrestrial > Soil >... | reverse complement strand
GATCGGCATCTGCTTCATGCCGGTGACTGACACCAAGGTTGTCAAGAACCGTCTCCACCTCGACCTCGCGCCGGGGTCTCCTGCCGACCGCGAGGCCGAGATCGAGCGCGCTATCGCGCTGGGCGCGCGACTCGTCGACGTCGGACAGACCGGCAGTGAGTCATGGACTGTGCTCGCCGATCCGGAAGGCAACGAGTTCTGCGTGCTGCGTGCGAAGGAAAACCTCATCAACTGAGGTCAGGAGTAGCGAGGCGGCGAATACGTCCTCAGCCGGCCGCGAGGACGGTCGTTCATTCGTCGCTGTACGGGCGGAGTTGGCTGTGAGGTGAGCTCCGGCAGGCGACGTCACAAGGGACGGCATCCAGCTCCGCAGGATTTAGGACGGAGCCGACCGTCACGAACGAGAGCCATGAGACCCGTTGTGTTTGCGAACCCAGCTCATGGTCTGCGCAACTATGACGAATAGAGGCGCGCCGAAGAAGCAGACGAACAGGAACCTCACTGGCACCCCCGGCTTGGGCGCAATGTCCGTGCCCGGCATAGGCGGAAGCGGGGCGAACCTGAATGAGTGGGTGACATGCTTCCAGCGGAAGATCTCAAGAAACATCGTGTACCAGCTCCACACCCAGATGGCGCCGCCAATCCGCTTCGCAGGTATTGGACGATTCAAGTGATCGCCCCTATGGCGCATTCCAGCGCGGCGCCCATCGTCCGATCTTGCCAGATCCGTTCCGTCTTCTCCGCCGCCGTCAACCCGGCAGCGTTCATAGCGACAACGCGACCTAGGGGTCGATCGGCAGCGCACGGTGGCAGCAAGTGAACATCAACGGTCGGGGTAGGGTCATTGCGAACATCCTCAATTGCCGCTGAGACGGTCGTGTCCTGCCGACCCAGGGTCAACGTCCCGGTGTCACGTGCGGCGGCGCTTTTGTGCCGCGGCTAGCAGGCCGCATCAGCCGACAACGATGGCGATGTACCCGCCCGTGATTGGTGCTGACTCTAGCTGCACGGAGTCGAGCGCTAGCTTACTGCGATAAGCGGCAATAGCACTACGACCCAACGCATCGAAGCTGGCCCACGCCAGAACGCCCGCGAAAGTCGAGTCACAAACACCACGGTAATGGGCGACAGGCTTCGGACCCCAAACATCCGACTCTGCCGCATTGACGCACGCTCGGTCGTGACAGGAGCAGCTCGCTGCTCGTCGGCGGCATGCTGATGAGCGTTGGCGTCCGCGATCGGATATCGGCGGCGGAGTCGCGGTGTCGGCCGCGGGATAGCAGTCGGACTCGGGGAGGCCGGTTGGAAAGTTTACGTAACCGCTGGGCATCTTCAGCCGGGCGTACGGGACACCTACGCGGCACGATAGAGGAGACAGCGTTTGCGGTCACGGCGGCCGGCGGCCACGGTGTGGCCATCAAATGTGACCACCGCGACGATACGGCAGTGACGACCGCCGCCACGCAGATCGCCGCCGCGGAGGGTCGCCTAGATCTGTTAGTCAACAACGTGCGGGGCCGGCTACGAGCGGCTCAACGCCGGGGGGTGGGAGGAATGGAACGCTCCTTTGTGGGAGCAGCCGGTCGAACTTTCGACGCGATGTTCCCGGCCGGAGTGCGTGCCCACTATGTGACGCTAGCCCTTTGCGCGCCGTTGCTGATCAGCACCGCTGGAAGCCTGGTGGTGACCGTGCCATTCGCCGTCCCGGAGGTCGGCGAGAATAGATTTGGTGCCGCGTACGCGATGGCGAAGACGGCCGACGATCGCCTGGCGCTGGTCGCGGCGGCGCAGTTGCGCGAGTACGGCGTGACGTCGGTCGCGCTTCATCCTGGCCTCGTACGGACCGAGGGCGTACTGCAGTTCGCCGAGCACTTAGACATGACCGACTCGCAGTCACCTGAAGCAATGGGGAAGGTTGTCGTCGCGCTCGCGGATGATCCGGGGCGTTCGGCCCTTACACGTCTTGCACTGAGCGTGGTTGCCCTCGCTGCGCTCTGTCGCATCGACACGTCAGCTTGAAACGGGCCGCCACGTCGGACTCGCGTGTTTCGACGAAGGCACGGAACAGTCCGGCAGCCGCGAGGTCGCGGGCCGACGGATAGGTTACGCGCGGCCGCGGAGCTAGTATCGGCGGTCGCGCTTGTTGCGACCGTGCGCTCCCCGCGGCCTAGTCCCTTGTCCAGACCACCCTTCGCCGTTCGTCTTATTCGTGAATGCCGGCGCTGGAGCCGGCCGAAGCGAAGGGTTTGATCGAGATGGCGAAGTTCGTTTTCATCTATCGCGCACCGAAGAATTACACGCCCGGCTCCGATGACGCGACCGCGTTGTGGATTGCGTGGTTTGGGGCGTTGGGCGCCAAGATCGCCGACCCGGGCGACCAGGTGTTCGAACGCACCGCGGTCGGGGATGCGGTCGCTGACAGCGATCTGGCTGGCTACTCGGTGATCACGGCAGACGACCTCGCGTCGGCTCGTGAGTTGGCCACCGGCTGCCCCGGCTTGCAGGAAGGCTTCACCGTCGAAGTCGGCAAGCTCGCACAAGTGAGCTAAGCACAGTTCAAATCCGCATCGGCCCCGCTGCGCCAACGCGTTGCGGGGCCTGCAGGCAAGTGCCTACCGAGTCCGCCTCCACCAACTTTGGAGTTTTGATGTCGCCGGCGGAGGAGCGGGCTCGCGAAGCACAACCAGCCTGACCGCCCGCCCAGCGCGGCACGTGCGCTAACCCAGATTTCGCATTGTCTGTTCGAAGGTCTGAGCACGACGGAGATAGTCCGTCATGCTCAGACCTTTGTGCGATTCGCCCGCCCGACACGTCCGATCGACGCGGTGTGCTAATCCTGAGCGCGGGCGCCCATCGCGCCTCACCCGACTCGGTGCAGACTAGCTATGCGTCACATCCGAGACGCTGTCCAGGTTGACGGCGAAGGTCGCTGCCTGCCTCGGCGATCCCGCAGTCTCACCGCAGGTGATCGCGGCGCCGTTCGAGCGCGCATGAGATGCAAGTGTGTTGCCGTCGGCAGCGGCGTCGCGGAGTTCGGACAACTGAAGAGACGGTGTTATCGCGACCGTGAGTTGCGTTCCCGAGCTGAGGGCTACCGCTGCTCCAGGAGGCTGGCTGACCCGCCGGCGGCGCGCAATTCTTGATTCTTGCGGAGAGGAGAGCCTCCTTCGAGTGTCACGGGGTCGCAGATAACTCTTCGAGTCGCCTTGTGAGGTAGCGCCGCTCAGCGTCGGTCGGGGCCAGTCGGTACGCGCGCTGATACGCGTCGATGGCGTCAGCGTTGCGCCCGAGGCGCCGCAGCAAGTCCGCGCGAGTCGCCGCGAGCAGATGGTAGCCCGCGAGGGCACCGCCCGCATCGATCTGGTCGACGAGTTCAAGTCCGGATTGCGGACCGTCGGCCATCGCGATCGCGACGGCGCGGTTCAGTGCCACCACTGGTGTGGGTACCAGCTCGCTGAGACGTTCATACAGGACGACGATGTGATGCCAATCAGTGTCGGCGGCCGTCGGTGCTGATGCGTGGCATGCCACGATTGCGGCCTGGAGTTGGAACGGCCCGAAGCGGTCGCGGCCCATCGCAGCTTCGAGCAGTCCGCACGCCTCATCGATGGCGGCTTTGTCCCAGAGTTCTCGATCTTGGTCTTCCATCAGGACAAGGTCGCCCGCCGCGTCGACGCGCGCGCGTCGGCGCGCGTCATGCAGCACCATCAGTGCGAGCAACCCCGAGGCCTCAGGTTCGTCGGGCATCAACTGCACGAGCAGTCGCGCAAGCCGGATTGCCTCCGCGCACAGCCCGGTGCGGACCAAGTCGGCGCCCGCGCTCGCGCTGTAACCTTCGTTGAACAGTGCGTACAGCACAGCGAGTACGGCGGCGGTTCGCTCCGGCAGCTGATGGGCCGGGGGCACGCGGTAGGGAATCGCGGCGTCGTGGATTTTGCGTTTGGCGCGTACTAAGCGTTTGGCCATTGTCTCGGTCGGAACCAGGAACGCGCGCGCGATCTCGTTGGTGGTCAACCCGGCCAATGTTCTTAGCGTGAGTGCGACTTGGGCGTCGACTGGTAGCGCTGGGTGGCAGCAGGTGAACATCAACCGCAATCGATCATCGGTGATCGTGCCATCGCCCCGGTCGCTTCGGTCCACGCTTTCGGCGTCCGCGTCGACGAATCTGGTCATGGCCACTTCCTGCAGTTTCGCGGCACCGACGGCAGCACGGCGCAGCTGATCCAATGCGCGGTTGCGGGCAGTTGTCTTCAGCCACCCGGCCGGGTTCGAAGGGACCCCGTCGCGTGGCCATCGCTCCAGCGCCTTGGTGAACGCATCTTGAGCGCACTCCTCAGCGAGATCCCAGTCGCCGGTCACGCGGATCAGGTGCGCGACGACCCGACTCCACTCGGACCGAAACGCCGCCGCGACCGCGGCCTCAGCTGGCTCTAAATCTCCCAGACCGGCCTCACCTCAATCGACCCGAACCGTGCCCCAGGGATCTGCGACGCGATTTCGATCGCCTCATCAAGGTCTTCACACTCGACGAGGTAGAAGCCGCCGATCTGCTCTTTCGTCTCAGCGAAAGGCCCATCGGCGATCACCACGTCACCGCGCCGGACTCGAACCGTTGTGGCCGTGATTGTCGGGCGGAGCCGCACCCCCGCGTCGCGCAACACCCCGCGCTCGAGCATGGTGTCGGCAAACGCCGTATAGGACGCGAATCTGGCTGCCTGTTCCGCTGGGGTTACATCAGCGCTCTCGTCGTTGCACACAAGCAGGGCGTACCGCATGAGGCCTCCTAGGTAGATCGCCTACGACAAAGACGAACGAGCGCCGCGCCGATGGACATCATGCGCGATATCGAGCCTGAGCAGGAGCAGGTGATCGGGCGCATGCGTGCCCGCGAATTCTGGACAGCTATTGACACGCGTATACCCGAGCCTCATCGGCCGATTTCAATGCCCCGTTGGCGGCGTGGCTAGAACGGGCGAACTACCGTCCACACCCCATCCGCCCGCCGGCGCGGAGATAGCTGTCAGCAGCCCTTGTGCAAATCACCCGGTGTGGTGACTCGGTGCGAGTCCCCTTTCCTCCCGCGGCCCGGTCATGAGGTGGACGCACATCACCATTTCCCAGGCTGCGAACGGCAGCATGAAGAAGAACGACGCGCCCACGTTGTAGAGGAACACGAGGAGCACGCATATCGCGAAGCCGGCGAGCGCTGGGATCTTGCCGCGGGCCGTGTTCCAAAGCAGGAGTGAATTGATCAGCGTCGCGAATCCGAGCAGACCGAGAGCCAACCACCCGCCGAGGTCAGCGACACCGTGGGCGAAGACAGTGAGTGCGTGGAAGGAAATCTCAGACGCGGGTATGCCTTCTTGACCCACCGACATGACGCCGTATTGGACGCTCATCACTCCCACAAGGAGGGCAGCTGCCATCCACGTGCACAACAATCCGAGCAGCGGCCAATGCCGTGATCGGGGGTGCAGCTGCTGGTAGAGACCGACGGATGCGATCGCGGCCGTAATCGATGCAAGGCCGAGGAATAGCGCCAGCTGCGCAAAAAGAGATTGTCCCGCCCGATCTGACAACACGACCTGTACCTCGGGGCGGCCGGGGCCTTCCGCTTCGTACAACGCATGTAAGCCGGCTAAGAACAGCACCGCCGACGCGGCGTAGGACACACACGTCAAGCTGCGCGCGAGGCGGTCCGAACCGCGTGGCGATGCCTCGGCGGCATCACTAGAAGTCGTCATCGGCGGTACTCCCTAGTGGCCTGATTTCGTCTCACGGGATGGTCGGCTGCGGTTCGGACGGCGGGTCGCACGTGTACACCCAGCTCACGCTGGTCGGAGGCGACACGACATGGGCCGTGAGTTGTGCGAGCTGTGGCGTCAATTTCGGCGCCACCTGACGATCATCACCGTGATGGTGAGGAGCCCGATCGCGGTGAGTGCGAAGGCCGCAGTCTCGATCAGTTGGAGTTCCCAGAACCGGTTGAAGGGGACGTAGGTTTCGATGGCAACGACGCCGTGCGCCTGCAGACAGGAAAGGTCGGGGGTTTTCTGTATGGGACAGGCCAGTGTTGCTTGCGAGAGCGCGTGCATCCGCTCGCCCGTGGTCGCGTAACGACTTGGGTCGGCCGCGAGAGTCACGTTAAGGACGTCGTCGGAGCCCACTTTCTGGTGCGCCAGGATCGAGGCGTTCGCCGTTCGTGTCAGCGGGGGAAGGAACGACAGTCGCGAGCTTTGGACAATGAGGCGAGCCGGAACGAATACGAGGAGCGTCGCGACGAGGGCTGGCACAACGCGGCGAGTCACGGTCCCGAGGAAGGCACCCAGCGCGAAAGCGAAGAGGAAGTAGCCGACGCCGACGGTCCCCTCGAAATCGAAGGCGGTGTTGGTATCAAGCCTGGACCCGAGCCGGTCAAGGGGAACTCTGGTCCAGGTGACCAAAGCGATGAAGACGACGGCTGCGGCGATGACGGCGACGGCCAGCAGGGACACCTTGACCAGAATCCAACGGGTGCGGGACACGCTTTGCATGAAGGCCAACTGGAGGGTGCCTCGTTCAAGCTCCCGCGCGACGAGGGGCGCCCCCACCGCTGCTCCCAGGATTCCGGGGATCAGGTTCATCCAACCCAACAGGCGGGTGAACCAGTTGAACTGTCGCTGGAACGCGTCGAAGGCGTTGCTGCACGCCGAGGAGGAGAGTCCGCTCGGGACGCATCCGGCCATGCCAGTGTGGGTGAAAACATGGCGCATCTGCACACCGGCGGGCAGCAGGACGATGGCGAGCAGGAGCATCACGGCGGTCATGGCGAAAAGGTCTGCTCGATGTTGACGCCAGCTCACCCAGATCATGACGCTTCGAGGGGTTCAAGGGTTTGTGGTGCGTCAATGGAAGGGTCTTCCAGGTAGGCAAGGACGACCTCCTCCAGACTTGGCTGTTGGACATCCCACCGCGGGTCGAGCACGGGCGCGGGGCTGCGTGCCAACAACGTGGTTTGCCGTTCGCGGTGGCTTGCGCGGACGACGGTTCCGATCGCGGAGGACCAGGGTGGCTCACCGCGAGGCCCGATCAGGATTCGGTGATCGGCGAGGAGCTTGTCGATGCTTTCGGCCACTTGGACTTTGGAGGCCGAGAGGATGACGACGAAATCGCAGACACGTTCGAGGTCGGTCAAAACGTGAGAGGACAGCACGACGGTGATTTCCTCGGCAACGACGACGTCCATCAAGGTCGAGAAGAAGCGGTGGCGAGCCAATGGGTCCAGTCTTGCTACTGGCTCATCGAGAAGGAGCAGCTCGGCGTGCTTGGACAGACAAAGAGAAAGGGCTACCTCGGTCTGTTGACCGGCTGAGAGATTTCCTGCTTTGCGCGAGGTGGGAATCCCGAGGTCGTCGAGGCGGCGGCGCGCGGCGGCGTCGTCCCAGCGCGGATTGGTGTGGCGCCCAAAACGCAGAAGGTCTTTCACTGTGAAGTTCCGATAGAGCGGCTGGTCTTGAGCGAGGAACCCGACCCGGGGTAAGGCTTTGCCCGCAGGGTCGTCCGGCCGCCGGCCGAGGACACGGACCGTCCCTTTGCTCGGACTTATGAGGCCGGCGGCCAGCTGCAGGAGCGTGGTTTTGCCCGCCCCGTTCGGACCGACAAGTGCTACCACCCTGCCCGCCGGGACACGAAAGGAGCAGTCCTGCAGCCCCCAGCCGGAGCGGTACCGCTTCCCTAACCCGTGGGCGTCAAGGGCTGTCGGGGCGGTCACGCGATGTCCTCGACTGCGCCGACCCCTGCGTCGAGCACCGAGTCGACCAGCGCCCGAATTCCGCGTTCGTCGAGGCCGGCTGCCTGTGCCTGGGCGAGCCACGCAGCCAACCGCTTGCGCATTCGGAGCTGGTCTGCGGGCGACGCCGAGAGCAGTGACCGAAGGATAAACGTGCCCTGGCCGGGACGGCCCACGGCCAAGCCCTCGCGCTCAAGCTCCCGGTAGGCCTTCAGCACCGTGTTCGGATTGATCGCGATCGAGGTGACCACCTCACGGACCGTGGGCAGCTGATCGCCGGGACCGAGTAACCCCAACCGAAGGGCCTGGCGGACCTGGTCAGCAAGCTGCCGATACGTCGCCACGCCCGACGTTGGGTCCAATCTGAACTCGATCACCGTGCCTCCGTTCAGTGCATTGATCTAACTATATAAGCCAATAGACTGAGTAGGGCAATAGGATGGTGCCGACGTGTCGGGAGTTAGGGCCCCCGTAGCAACGCCAGAAGGTCCGGGGCATGGGTCGGCTCGCAGCGATAATGCGCGACGGCTGAGGCGAAACCAGCTCTCTCAACCCAACCCTGGGGGAACGGTGCAACAGCCGGACCGCGTCACGATGACCCGTCGGATTGCGGCCCCGGCACACCGGACCTTTGAGATCCTCACCGATCCGCAACGCCACGTCGATATCGACAGCTCCGGGATGCTCCTCGCCGCGCCCAACGCCACACCCCTGCGGGCCGTCGGTGACACCTTCGAGATCGACATGGACCGCGAGCCCCTCGGAGACCTTCCCCTCGGCAAGTACAAAGTGGTCAACACAGTCACCACCTGGATCCGAGATGTCGAGGTCGCCTGGACGGTCGTGGCGCCGGGCAAGCGCTCCGCCGGCCACGTCTGGGGCTATCACCTCGAACCCGTCAACGACAACGAGACCGATGTGACCAACTACTACGACTGGAGCGCCGTCTCGCAAGAATGGCGAGAGCGGTTCCACTGGCCGGTCGTGCCGCCCGCCATGTTCGAGCAGACATTGGTCAACCTCGAGAGGATCGCTACCGAAGCAAACTAGCGTTCGGAGCCGGGCCAGGCGGTCGCTACCCGCCTCCCGGGAAGCTCACTCTGTAACCAACCAGTACTGCTGATGGCAACAGTTGGTCGGCCGGTGGGCATGTGATGGTCGCGGTTAGTTGTAGTGCCTCAACTGTGGCCATAGCGTGGCCCAGCTGGAGGTTGGGTGGCACAGCATCACGAGAAGTCCTTGCTCATCGTTGTTCAGCCCGACGCCGTTGTCGATCGTGGCGACCGTGGCGCAATCGCCGAAGTAGGGCGCGGCATCGGCCGGGTTTTGGTACCCGAGGAGCAGCGCCGCGGTGGCGTTTGAGCTCGGTTGGCCCCATTCGGTGAAGCCGTTGTGTCCGCTGTACGCGCGCGGCAGCCCATGGGCCCCCCCGAGCAGGTCAATGGCGCCGGCCTCTCCGTAATTCTCGGTGAAGATCACGGTGTGGCCGCGTTCGGCGGCTGGGATCGAGTTCCACGCGGTGCTGACGGTGCGAATAAACCTGGGCCAGCCCACGGTCTCGCCCTGATCGGGATTGAGCGCCATGACGGCGCTGCCCTGCAGCTTCGTCACCGGGAGAAGTGGCAACGCGATGAAGGCGCTGACGACGAGCGAAAGAGCAACCCCGGCGCTCAGCAGTATCGTGCGGACTGTGCGGCGGCTTCGCGTTGTCCATTCTGCGATCGGTAACGCACCCATGCCGAGTAGCGCCGGATACATGCTCGCCAGGTAGTAGGCCTTGCCGTTGCCGAGCAGGTATGCGAGCGCGAGGACGCCGTACAGCAGCGGCACAAATCTCAGCCCGCGAAGAGATGTCCGGCGAAACGGGACGGCGAGACCCGCGATCCACACCGGTATGAGCACCGGGCTGACCATGACAAGCTGAAACGGCAGGAAGCCGGCTCGACCGCCCTCGGCTGACCCACCGATGTTCGCAGCGACCGTGAGCTGCGGCCAGCCGTGTGCCGCCTGCCAAACCGCGTAAGGTGCCGCCAGCACGAGGGCCGCACCTACCCCCGCGGCCATCCACAGTGAGTGGAACGGCCAACGCGGGCCGACGAACCCGAGCATCGCGACAGCAATCACCGCCACGAACGCGACTTGCGGCTTCGCCTCGAACCCAACCCCAGCAAGCACCCCCGCCGCGAGCAGCGACGGTCCGCTGTGCCGCATGACAGCTCGGATCAACATCCAACACACCGCTGTAGTGCTCAACAAGTCGAAGGTGGTGGTCGTCACGAAATGCCCGGTGGCCAATGCGAACCCCGACACCGCCGCACACGACGCGGCAATGACCTGCGCGCGTGCGCGGCCCCCGATCTCGCGTGCGACCAAGCCTGCGAGCACCGTCGTCGCCGCGGCCATCAATGCAGACGGAAGTCGCAGTACCAGCAGCGATCCCGGCGCGAGGTGGTTCATCGCCCAACAGATCAACGGAACCAGTGGCGGCTGATCCGGATACCCCAACGCCGGATGCGAGCCGGCCACGATGAAGTACATCTCGTCACGGTGATAGCCGTACCGGCTGCTCGTCGCAATCAACAACACCAACTGAGCTACAGCGATCGCCGCCACCGACGCCGACAGGCGAGCACTCAGGCCTGAACTGGGAGGTGCGGCGCTATCCCGTTGCGAGTCAGTCATCCGCATTCCCTCCGAGCGATCGATGGCCGAAATACACCGCCGCACGTTCGACCAGCTCGCACACCCGAATCGGCACTCTCACCTTCTTCGGTTCGGAGCCGCTCAGCACACATGGCTTGCATCTGTCTGTTCCTGCAGCGGCGCGGGTCATCCCAACTCCACTCCCGCGGCCTGGCACCGACCAGCCCTGGTCGCCCAGGGGCCTGTCTCCCTCGCCGGCAACGTCGCTACGTGCGGTCGCCACATACCGCGACTGACGCCACGCCACGCAGGAGCAGGAATCGCGATGCGTCAACGGGTCCGACCTCATCGGGCGAACCTGACCGCGGAACCGGCGCGTGATTCAACTCCTTGCTCGGGCGACCGACGCGGGAGCTGTCTTAGTCAGGTCTTCGTTGGGAACTCGGTGCTCGCTGCAGACCCGATCCCTCATACCGTTTCCTTCTCGGTTTCGCCGAACATGGTCTCGGACAACGGTCTCATCGGCGCGAGCCCAAATATCGCCTCGACAGGCAACCGGAACAGCTCCGCGACCCGAAGCGCAAGCTCCAGGCTCGGGTTGTAGTCGCCGCGTTCGATGTATCCGACGGTTTGATGGTTGATGTCGAGCTGCTCCGCGAGTTGCCGCCGGGACAACCCGCGTTCGACGCGCAGCACTTCGAGGCGGTTGTATACGGGGTGCTCGCCTCTAGGCATCGGCTGGCGCGCTCGGCTCGATCCACGTGAGCATCAGCGTCGGCAGGGCTGGAATGTAGACGCTGACCCATACGAGCGCCGGCAGGAAAGTGTTTCCGTTGACCCGCACGGTGTGGCCGGTCGCGAGGTAGCCCTCGACGAGCAGGACGGTAAGGATCACGATCGCGGCCAACACCCGATGACCCGACGCATACGCCTGCTGTCGCAGCGCCTGATCTCGCTCGTCGACCCGCACGCCCCGTCCGTCGATGCGGCCGCGCGCGTAGCCGTAGGCGGCGACCAGGGCAGCCAGCGTCAGCGCGATGACGACCAAAAAGATCGCCAAAATGAGCCACCGCGACAAACCGCTCCTCCTCAGCGCTACCACGCCACCGAATGCGAGCGGGTAGCCGAGCAGGCCCATCGCGACGATGCCCCTCCGCGGTATCCGCGGTAGGCCCTGCAGCCGAGCATCCACGTGACTCCTCCCGACACACCATTCGTAGTAGCTTCCGCACACAAACTATTGCGACAGTACAACAGATGATTGCAAATCACCAATCAGCTTTCGTTATGGGACGCAAACGCCCGGCCGGCGCCGCTTCACGTCACCGGGACGGGTTCGAGATCGAGACCCGCGACTTCCAGCAGATCGGTAGAGGCCGATCGCTTGCATCGGCGCCCTAAAGACCTCTCGAAACCGGACACCCACTACCGGCCGGATGACGACTTAGTTCCGCGTAAACCGCACTTGGATTGCCCTCAGAAAACCGGTCCGCTTCGCGCAAGGGGTTTCGGTGGAGCGGGTGCTCGGGATCGAACCGGCATGGCCAGCTTGCCGGGCTGGGGCCTGCCGCAGCGGCGTGGTTTATACGGGCCTGCTAGGGACCCATGATCTACGTTTCGGAAAACGCGGAGCGCCGTGGGCGCGTGAAAACCCTTGCTGTGCAAGGGTTTTCGGTGGAGCGGGTAGACAAGGGATCGAACGGGCATGGCCAGCTTGCCGGAGCGATCCGGGTCGTGGCAGTGG
>Ga0209890_10001130_pt1 | contig 12156 bp, 8 predicted proteins | sample OrgsoiDNA2013049_FD_185799 | JGI IMG/M metagenome (GOLD analysis project Ga0209890, IMG submission 185799) | Permafrost soil microbial communities from the Arctic, to analyse light accelerated degradation of dissolved organic matter (DOM) -... | ecosystem: Environmental > Terrestrial > Soil >... | reverse complement strand
AATTCGCATAGACGAAATACACGACGATGGCGAAGCCGACGCGTGCGTATCGGCCCTGCCTCGGGCGCAGGCGGCTCAAGGGAACCGCCACCAGGGTCAATATGAGCGCCATGATCGGACTCGATGCCCTGGATTGCAGCTGGGCGATGTCGGAGGCATCGCTCGAGCCGAACAATTCGCCGCTCGGCTTGGTGTCCGGATCCTGCGTGCTGCCGACCGTATCGTCGGGTGCGGCGATCGGGATGCCATGCTCGGCAAATTCGATGATGCGAAAGTCGCGTTGTCCCGGAGTCCCCTCGTAGCGCCGGCCATTGTACAGGGTGACGAAATGCGCGCCGTTCGCGGCGGCTTTCACATAAGCGGCCGTGTCGGCGACCGCCACCTCGATGCGACCCGCCGACTCGCGCCGCACGAACACGTTGTGCAGCAGACCCGCCTCGTCGACGCGCTCTGCATAAAACACCCCGTTGCCGGCGCCGCTGACGAACGACCGGAAGCGGCCCGCATCCAATTGTCCGAACTGCGCTTCCTTGAGCGCCGACTGGCGCAGCAACTGGGCCTCACGGTCGGCACGCGGCACCTGCACGAACGCGAGCCATCCCAAGGCGAGCGCAACCACCGCGGCGAAGCAAAACAGGGGTGCGAGCAGGCGCGCCGGCGCGAAACCGCAGGCGAGCAGCGCCGCCATCTCGCTGTCATGGTACAGCCGGCCGAGAGCGAGCACGATGGCGAGCAGCAGGCCGACCGGCACGATCACCGACAGGTTCATGATGGCGCCGAGCGCAATCAGGTCGAGCACCACATGCCGCCCGTAATCGTTGGCCGCCGCCTGCCCGAGAACCCTGGAGAGCTGATTCGAGATCAAGATGGCCACCAGGACTCCGGTGACGGCGAGCCAGGTTTGGATCACCTCGCGCAGCACATACCGCTGTATGGTCCATTTCATGCCACCGAGCTTAGGGCCTGGGCGTTAATCTAGTAAACTATTTTGCGCGGGCCGGCGGCTCGTAGAACAAGAACGGAGTGCGGGACATGGAATTCAAGGCGATCATTGATGCCAAAACGCGGGCGCCATCGGACTGCGCCGTAGTCGGAATATACGAGAACGGCGATCTCGGCGCCGCGGCTCGCAATATCGACGCGCACACCGGCGGGCTGATCCGCCAGCTGCATGCCGGGGGAGATTTCGCCGCCAAGACCGGCGACACCTTGTTGTTGCCGCGACCGGCCGGAGCGGCGTCGGCAAGGGTGCTGTTGGTGGGATTGGGGGCGCGTTCCGGCTTCGATCGCAAACAATATCGCAAGGCGCTGCTGTCGAGCGCTCAAGCCCTCGCCAAAACCGGCGCGGTCAATTCCGTGGTGTACCTGGCTCTGGAAGGGCTCGCCGGTGTCGACGTGCAATACCGCGCCCGCATGGTGGCCGAAATCTACAGCGCACAGGGCTACCGGATTCCCGACCTGAAGTCCGGCGCGAAACCGAAGCCGGCCAAGCTCACCAGCGTCAGCGTGGCCGCCGAGAATGCGCGCGCGGTCAAGGCGGCCGCCCAGGGCCTCAAGATTGGCGCCGCAATCGGCGGCGCGATGGCCATGTCGCGCGATCTGGCGAACCTGCCGCCGAACATCTGCACGCCCACCCATATCGGGCAGCGCGCCCAACGCCTGGCCAAGGAGTGGCCGCGCATCAAGACCAAGGTGATCGATGAGGACGGCATCAAGGCCTTGAAAATGGGCGCGTTTCTAGCCGTCGCGCAGGGCTCGACGCAGCCGCCGCGCCTGATCGTCTGTGAGTATCACGGCGCCAACAAGGCGAGCGCGCCGATCTGCCTGGTCGGCAAGGGCATCACCTTCGATTCGGGCGGGATTTCCCTCAAACAGCCCCCCGCCATGGACGAAATGAAGTTCGACATGAGCGGCGCGGCCGCCGTGCTCGGCGCGATGCGCGCCGCGGCCGAACTGGCGCTGCCCATCAACCTGGTGGTGATCATCGCCGCCAGCGAAAACATGCCGAGCGGCGGAGCCATCAAACCTTCCGACATCGTCACCAGCATGTCCGGGCAGACGGTGGAGATCCTCAACACCGACGCGGAGGGCCGCCTGGTTCTGTGCGATGCGATCACCTATGGACGCCGCTTCAAGCCGGCCGCGGTGATCGACGTGGCCACCTTGACGGGCGCCTGTGTGGTCGCGCTCGGCCACCACCTGAGCGGCTTGATGAGCAACAACGAAGCGCTCGCCGCCGAACTCGGCGCGGCCGGGATCCGCGCCGACGATCGCGCCTGGCGCATGCCGATCGCGGATGAGTATGTCGATCAGCTGAAGAGCAATTTCGCGGATTTGGCCAATGTCGGCGGCCGCGAGGGCGGCGCGTGCACCGCAGCCTCGTTCCTGTCGAAATTCGCCGCCAATCTCGCCTGGGCTCATCTTGATATCGCGGGAACCGCATGGCTCGGCGGCGCGCAAAAAGGCAGCACCGGCCGACCGATACCCCTGCTGGTGGATTTTCTGCTCCACCGCGCAAAATCCAGGTGACCGCTGCTCGACATGACCGACCGGGTTGATTTCTACGTATTGAGCAGTCCGACGCCGAAGCAGCGCTTCACCTTCGCTTGCCGCCTCATCGAGAAGGCGTATTTGCGAGGCCTGCGGGTGGTGGTGTTGAGCGCAAGCGCCGACGATGCGCAGGCGCTCGATGATCTGCTGTGGACGTTCAACGACCAGTCTTTCGTACCGCACCGATTGTGCAGTGGGGACGAATCGCCCGACGCGGATGCGCCGGTGCATCTGTCCACCGTCCTCGATGCCGCGCCCGCGGCCGATTTGCTGGTCAATTTGAGCGACCGGCTGCCCACGGGGTTGGAGCGTTTCGCAAGAATCGCCGAAATCATCGACGGCGACCCCGAACGGCGGCGCCTGGGCCGCGAGCGCTTCAAGATTTACCGCGAGCGGCAATTGGCGCCGCAGACTCACCAGATGGACGGCAGCGGGGATATTTGAAACTATCATGACACCCGAATCGCACGACCCCCGCGAAATTCCCGTCCTGACGGACAGCATCGAAGCCGGCGCGGATACCGGTGCGGAAACCGGCGCCGCAGCCGCGCATGCGGCCATTTTGGCCGACGCGCTGCAATCGGCCGATTCGCTGTTGCGCCGCGCGGCGCGCGAAATCGACCCACCGCGGTTCGAGAGGCTGTTCGAACGCCTGCGCAGCGAACTGCCGGAGCTGGTGGAGCGCATGATGCGCGAGATGCGCGATTGAACACGATCCGCCGCGCAGCGCTTTGAGCGCCGACCGCTATAATCCCCCGCAATGGACAAAGCCTTCTCCCCTGCCGACATCGAATCGCGCATTTATGCGCACTGGGAAGCGCGCGGGTATTTCGCGCCGAGCGCCGCGGGCCCCGCCTATTCGATCGTCATACCGCCGCCCAACGTCACCGGCACGCTGCACATGGGGCACGCGTTCCAGGACACCATCATGGACGCCCTCATTCGCCACCGGCGCATGCAGGGCTTCGATACGCTCTGGCAGCCGGGCATGGATCATGCCGGGATCGCCACGCAGATGGTGGTCGAGCGCCAGCTGAATGCCGCCGGACAGAGCCGCATCGACCTGGGGCGCGAGGCGTTCGTCGAGCGCGTCTGGCAGTGGAAAAACACATCGGGCGGCGTGATCGCACGCCAATTGCGCCGTCTGGGCGCATCGGTCGATTGGCAGCGCGACAAGTTCACCATGGATCCGCAGCTGTCGCGGGCCGTCACCGAGGCATTCGTGCGGCTCTACCGAGAAGGGCTGATCTATCGCGGCAAACGATTGGTGAATTGGGATCCGGTGCTCAAAACCGCCCTATCGGACCTCGAAGTGACCGCCGAAGAGGAACAGGGCAGTCTGTGGCACCTGCGCTATCCCTTGAGCGACGGCGCGGGCCACCTGGTCGTCGCGACCACCCGGCCCGAGACCATGTTGGGCGATACGGCCGTGGCGGTTCACCCCGACGACGAGCGCTACCGCCATTTGATCGGCCGGCGGGTGCGCTTGCCGCTCGCCGAGCGAGACATCCCCATCATCGGCGACGACTATGTCGATCCGAAGTTCGGCAGCGGCTGCGTCAAGATCACGCCCGCCCACGATTTCAACGACTACGAAGTCGGCCAGCGGCACGGCCTTGCGATGATCAACATCATGACGCCGGATGCCGCGATCAACGACAACGCGCCGGCCGCCTATCGCGGACTCGACCGCGGCGTCGCGCGCATCCGCATCGTCGCGGATCTGGATGCCCTCGGGCTCATCGAGCGCATCGAACCTCACAAACTCATGGTGCCGCGCGGCGATCGGACCAATTCCGTGCTGGAGCCGCTGCTGACCGACCAATGGTTCGTCGACATCAAACCGCTGGCCGCGCCGGCAATCCGCGCGGTGGAAGACGCGCGCATCCGCTTCGTTCCGGAGAACTGGGCCGGCGTCTACTTCGAATGGATGCGCAACATCAAGGACTGGTGCATCAGCAGACAGCTGTGGTGGGGGCACCGTATACCGGCGTGGTATGACAGTGAGGACCGCTGGTACGTCGCGCACAGCGAGGCGGAGGCTCGCGCCGCACATGGCCTCGACGCGTCGGTCGCATTGCGCCAGGACGAGGACGTGCTCGACACCTGGTTCTCATCGGCACTCTGGCCCTTCTCCACCCAGGGCTGGCCGGAGGAAACGCGCGCTCTCAAAACCTATTACCCAACCTCGGTCCTGGTCACGGGATTCGACATCATCTTTTTCTGGGTCGCCCGCATGATCATGCTGGGTCTCAAATTGACCGGTCAGGTGCCGTTTCACGCCGTCTACGTGCACGGCCTGATCCGCGATCAAGACGGACAGAAGATGTCCAAGTCGAAGGGCAACGTGATCGATCCGCTCGACATCGTCGATGGCATCACGCTCGATGAGCTGATCGCCAAGCGGACCAGCGGCCTGATGCAGCCTCAGATGAGGCCCGCGATCGAAAAGGCGACGCGCAGGCAGTTTCCGCAAGGCATCCCCGCCTTCGGCACCGATGCGCTGCGACTGACCTTCGCGGCGCTCGCGACACAGAGCCGCGATCTGCGCTTCGACATGGCGAAGGTCGAGGGCAATCGGAATTTCTGCAACAAACTGTGGAATGCGGCGCGCTACGTGCTGATGAATGTCGAGGGCCACGACCTCGAATCCCGGGCCGAGCAGGCCGGTGGGAGCGGTGAATTCAGCCTTGCGGATCGCTGGATCCGCTCGCGGCTCGCGTCGATGCTGCGGCGGGTGGAATCCGGTTTCGCCGACTATCGGCTGGACACGGTCGCCAACGCGCTCTACGAATTCACCTGGAGCGAATTCTGCGACTGGTATCTGGAGCTGTCCAAGGCAATTCTACAGTCCGACTCCGCGAGCGAGGCGCAAAAGCGCGGCACGCGCAAGGCCTTGATCGGCACTCTCGAGGCGCTGCTGCGCGCGCTGCATCCCATCGCGCCGTTCATCAGCGAGGAGATCTGGCAGCGCGTGCGCGTCGCCGCCGGCGTGGCCGGCGAAACGATCATGCGCGCCGCATTTCCGACCCCCGACGACATCGAGACGGACGCGGCGGCCGAACCCGAAATGCGCTGGGTGATGAATTTCATTCTCGGCGTGCGCCAGATCCGCGGCGAGATGGACATCGCGCCTAGCCGGCGGCTGGACGTGCTGCTGCAAAATGCCGGCCCCGCCGACCTTGAGTACCTGGCGCGCAATCACTCCTATTTGGCGCGACTCGCCGGCATATCGGCTCCACGCGTCCTCGCGCAGGGCGAGGCCGCGCCCATTGCGGCCGTCGCGCTCCTGGGCAAGCTCGAAATATTGGTGCCCATGGCAGGACTGATCGACGCGCAAGCCGAGATCGAACGCTTGACCAAACGCCAGCGCCGCGCCGGCGCCGAGTTCGACAAGCTGCAGACCAAGCTCGCGAACGGCGATTTCGCCAAGAACGCCCCCGCGGAGGTCATCGCCAAGGACCGGGTGCGCCTCGCCGAATTGCGCGCCGAAGCCGATCAATTGGCCGCGCAGATCGTGCGCGTCAACGCGCTGCGAAATGCATGACCATGACCACGACGCCGACCAGCACCGAATCCACGACCAATCCGCGCGCCGCGTTGAGCGCGGTGCTCGCTCAGATCAACCGCGTCATCCTCGGCAAGGACGCGCAGATTCGCCTGTGCCTCGCCTGTCTCCTGGCGCGCGGACATCTGCTGATCGAGGACATCCCGGGCGTCGGCAAGACCACTCTCGCGCATGCCATCGCCGGCAGCTTCGGCCTGTCGTTCCAGCGGGTTCAATTCACCAGCGATCTGCTGCCCGCCGACGTGCTCGGCGTGTCCATTTTCGATCGCGAGAGCGGCAAGTTCCGCTTCCAGCGCGGCCCGATCTTCGCCGAGCTCGTGCTCGCCGATGAAATCAACCGCGCGTCGCCCAAGGCCCAAAGCGCGCTGCTGGAGGCCATGGAGGAGCGGCAGGTGACGCTCGACGGACAGACCATGCCGCTGCCGGACCCGTTTTTTGTCGTCGCGACCCAAAACCCGCAGGAGCAGGTCGGCACCTTTCCGCTGCCCGAATCGCAACTCGATCGATTCTTGATGCGTGTGCACCTGGGATATCCGGCGGCGGCGGCCGAACGGGAGCTGTTGAACGGTGTGGACCGGCGCGAGCTGGTCAAATCGCTCGGCGCGATCGCCGGGGTGGCGGCATTGCGCCAGCTGCAGCACAGCGTCCAGGAGATTCACGTCTCCCCGGCCCTGCTCGACTACGTGCAGGCGCTGGTCGCCCACACCCGCAGCGCCGCCGGCCTGAGCGTCGGTTTGTCGCCGCGCGCGGCCATCGGCTTGTTGCGCGCGGCGCGCGCCTGGGCGCTGATCGCCGGGCGCCAGGCCGTCATTCCGGAGCACGTGCAAGCGGTGTTCGCCGCGGTGGTCGCGCATCGACTCGGGGCGCGCGACACCGGCCCCGCCGCGGCAAGCCGCCTGCTCGAGGCCGTCCCCGTCCCTTGAGCGCGCCTCGCCAGTGAGCACGTGGCGGCAGGCGGCGATCGCTCGATTGCGTGCCTGGGCCGCACGCCGCCACGGTGAGGATGTCTTGCCGGTGAGCGTCGAGCGGCGCCGGATCTACATCCTGCCGACCCGATTCGGTCTCACGTTCGCGGCGCTCATCGTCGCGATGCTGCTCGCAGGGCTCAATTACAACAGCAATCTCGGAATCGCGATTGCGTTTCTGATGGCGAGTCTCGCGCTGGTCGCCATGCATCACTGTCATCGCAATCTCCTGGGGCTCAGCGTCGATGTGAATCTCGAAGCTGATACGTTCGCGGGCCAGGATGCCGCCTTTGAATTCACGCTGCGCAACCCGTCCGCGGTGGATCGGTGCGATATCGAGATACATTTGGCCGCCGATGCCGAAGCAGTCCAGAGCGTCGGCGCGCACAGCGACGAACGCGTCACGGTCAGCGCTGCGGTGGTCCGGCGCGGCGTGAGGCGCTTCAGCCAATTCGAGCTTCGCACGCGCTATCCGTTGGGGTGGTTTCGCGCCTGGACTTATGTGCAGGGATCGCTGTCGGCGTTCGTCGCGCCGCAGCCGCGCGGCGAGCGCCGGCCGCCGGCTGCTGCAAAGGAAGGGTCCGTTCCGCGCTCCGAGGCCCACGGCGATGAGGATTTCGCCGGACTGCGGCCTTATGCACCCGGCGTGCCGTTGAAGCACATGGCGTGGAAGGTGTTGGCACGCGGCGGCGATGCGGCAGTGCGCACTTACACCGGTATGGCGGCACAGCCCGAATGGCTGGAGTGGTCCGCGCTCGAGGGCCTCGATACGGAGGCTCGGCTGTCGCAGTTGTGCCGCTGGGTGTTGGCCAGCGAGGGCGGATTCCCGCGCCCCTACGGGCTCAGGATGCCCGGTGTCGAGATCAGCCCCGGACGGGGCGCTGCGCATCGCGCCCGCTGCCTGCGCGCGCTGGCGCTGCATCCCGAGGAGCCGGTGATATCTTTGGAACCGGGGCCATGAAGCTCGCGGAAGCCTCGGCCACACCGGTCTCGTACGATCAGCTGAAGTCGCTGTGCGCATGCGTGGCGCTGGCGATGCTGGCGCACATCTCATCATTGCCCATCTGGTTGATCGGTATCGTGTGCGCCACCGCGGCGATTCGCCTGGGGTTGGCCTCGCGCGGGCGCGCCGCCCCGCCGCGCGGCATTCGGCTGGCCGTCACCGCCGTGTCGATCGCGCTGCTGCTCGTGCAGTACCGCACCTTCAACGGCCTGGTCGCCGGGACCTCATTGCTCGGCTTGACCGCGGGATTGAAACTGCTCGAGACGCAGACCCATCGCGATTTTCGCATCGTGGTCCTGATCATTTATTTTCTGAATCTCGCGGCGCTGCTGCGCAGCGAGTCGTTCTGGCTGCTCGGTTACGTGACGGCGGTTTCGTGGCTCACCACCGCGGCGCTGCTGCGGTTGACGCTGTCGACACCGCCGCCCTCATGGCGGGCCAGCCTGCCTCAAGCGGGGCGCGTGCTGGCGCAGGCGCTGCCGCTCACGCTGATCCTGTGGTTGTTCTTTCCGCGCTTCGACGGCCCCCTGTGGCAAATGACGCAGGATCAGCGAGGCGGCGAATCCGGTCTGAGCGACAGCATGAGCCCGGGCGATATATCGGATCTGGCGCAATCGGATGAGATCGCGTTTCGCGTGCACTACATCGATGCGACGCCGCCGCCGCTGCAGCGCTACTACCGCGGTCCGGTGCTGCATGATTTCGACGGACACACCTGGCGCGGGGCCCATCCGGATCGCACGCAGGCGCCGCCGCTCGTGCCCGCAGGCATCGCGTATCGATACACCTTGAGCCTGGAACGGCATCCGCACAATTGGCTGTTCGCGCTCGACTGGCCGACACGCTGGGATCTGCCCGGCGCAAATCTCACCAGCGATTATACGCTGGTGCAGCCCTCTCCCGTATCGCGACCCGAAGACGTTCTGGTCGTCTCGTATGGCGAGGTGCGCAACTCGGACACGTTGAGTCCGGGGATGCGTCGGCGGGACACTCGGTTGCCGCCCAAACGCAATCCGCGCAGCATCCTGCTGGCACAGCAGCTGCGCGCCACGCACCCGGACGACATGGATTTCGCCCGCGCGGTACTCGGCATGTTTCGCGAGCAACCGTTCTTCTACACCCTGAGTCCACCGCCGTTGGCGGAGAATTCCGTCGACGAATTCCTGTTCGAAACCAGACGCGGCTTTTGCGGTCATTACGCCTCCGCATTCGCGACGCTGATGCGGGCGGGCGGCATCCCGGCCCGTGTCGTCACCGGCTACCAGGGCGGCACGTTCAATCACTACGCCGACTATTGGATCCTGAGGCAAAGCGATGCGCATGCCTGGACCGAAATCTGGATCGAGGGGCGCGGCTGGGTGCGCATCGACCCCACCTCGGCGATTGCGCCCGAGCGCGTCGAACGCGGCTTGAACGAGGCGCTCGCGGCGGACGAGCCACTGGCCGGCCGCTGGCAGCGGCACAGCCCGTGGATTGCCGACCTGCGGCTGCGCCTCGATGCGCTGGGTCAGCAGTGGCGTAGACGCATCCTGAGGTTCGATCAGAAATCCCAGGACAGGCTGCTGGCTCAACTGCACATCCCCGAACCGGACGGACAAAAGCTCGTCATGGTGCTCGCAGGCGCACTAGCGCTGGCGCTGTCGTGGCTCACGTGGCAGGTGCGACGAGACATGCGGCCCGCGGTCAAGGATCCGGTGGTTCGGGCCTACGCGCGGCTGTGCCGTAAAATGGCGAACATCGGTGTGCCGCGCCGCCTTCATGAGGGCGCCGAGGCCTACGCCGAACGGGTCTCGGGGCTGCGACCCGATCTCGCGACCTCGCTCACCCTGCTGTGCCGCCATTACACCGAGCTGCGCTACGGCTCGCCTGGCGATACCGCGGTCCGGCCGAACCCGCGCGATCTCGTGTTCATATCCGGCGTGCGCGCGTTTCGCGCGCGAGCGGTTGGGAAAACGCCCCCCGGTCGGCTAGAGTAGCGATGTTTCCGGGCTACCCGTTCAAGGATCTCGCCGCCCACCGCTGCCGGTACTGACGGGCATCCCCGCCGGCGGATGGTGAGGTCGCGGCGCCGGGTCAAGCCGCGAGATTTTCCCGTGTCTTCAGAAATTCGATTTCCGGCCAACGCTCTTCGATCAGCCCGAGATTGACGCGCGTCGGGGCGAGATACACCAGCTTTCCGGCGTGATCCATCGCCAGATTGTCGTGCGCCTTGTCGCGAAACTCGGCCAGCCGCTTCTCGTCCGAGAGCCGCACCCAGCGGGCCGCGGCGACGTTGATCGGTTCGAACACGCATTGCACGCCGTATTCGTCCTGCAGGCGAAACGCGACCACCTCGAACTGCAGCTGCCCGATCGCCCCCAGGATCAAATCATTGTTGCGCAACGGCTTGAACAGCTGCGTCGCGCCCTCCTCGCAAAGCTGCGAGAGGCCCTTTTGCAGGGCCTTCATGCGCAGCGGATCCTTGAGCACCGCGCGGCGAAAAATCTCCGGTGCGAAATTCGGCACGCCGGTGAAAGTGAGATTCTCGCCCTCGGTGAAGGTATCGCCGATATTGATCGTGCCGTGATTGTGCAGACCGATGATGTCCCCCGCATAGGCTTCCTCGGCCTGACTGCGATCGGCGGCCAGAAACGTGAGAGCGTCGGCCACGCGGATATCCTTCTCGAGCCGCACGTGGTGCAATCGCATGCCGCGCGCGTAGCGGCCGGAGCAGAGCCGCATGAAGGCGATGCGATCGCGATGCCCCGGATCCATGTTCGCCTGGATCTTGAACACGAAGCCGGTGAGCTTCGGCTCCGCGATGCCCACCATACGCTCGAGCGCCGGACGCGGCAGAGGCGGCGGCGAGTGCTTGACGAAGGCGGTCAGCAGTTCTCGAACCCCGAAATTATTGACGGCGGAGCCGAAAAACACCGGCGTCTGCCGGGCCGCGCGGTAAAGCTCCATATCGAAGGCCGCGCTCGCGCCGCGCACCAACTCCACTTCCTCCACGAACTCCCGATGGCGCGCGCCGAGATATTCGCGCGCCTCATCGCTGTTGAGCCCGGCGATGGTCTCATGGCTGCCGACTCTGCCCTTCTCCACCGGCACGTAGACGTAGATCCTGTCCTCGAGCAGGTGATAAACGCCGAGCAAGTCGCGGCCCATGCCGATCGGCCAGGTGACCGGCGTGCACTGAATCCTGAGCACGCTCTCGATCTCGTCGAGCAATTCGATCGGCGCGCGTCCGTCGCGATCCAGTTTGTTCACGAACGTCATGATCGGCGTGTCGCGCAGCCGGCAGACCTCCATGAGCTTGATGGTGCGCTCCTCGACGCCCTTCGCGCAGTCGATGACCATCAAGGCGGAATCGACCGCGGTCAGCGTGCGATAGGTGTCTTCGGAGAAGTCCTCGTGCCCGGGCGTATCGAGCAAATTGACGATGCAATCGTCGTACGGAAACTGCATCACCGAGGAGGTCACCGAGATGCCGCGCTGCTGCTCCAAGCGCATCCAATCCGAGGTCGCATGGCGCGTGGCCTTGCGGCCCTTCACCGTGCCGGCCATTTGGATGGCGCCGCCGAACAGCAGCAGTTTTTCGGTCAGCGTGGTCTTGCCGGCGTCGGGGTGGGAGATGATCGCAAAGGTGCGCCGGCGCGCAATCTCGCGCCCGAGATCGGCGATGGCGGCGCTCATTTCAGGGCGGTCGGCTTGGCGTCGGGCATCAGTGTTCTGCGCAGCACCGCGGCGTCCTCGCGGCCGACGGTCGCCTGGTAATACCCGCGGCGTATGCCGACCTGGTCGAAGCCAAGGGACTGATACAGCCGCGCCGCGGCGGCGTTGGACGGCCGAACCTCGAGAAAGACCTCGCAAATGCCGGCGGCGCGCGCACGCTCGAAAAGGTACAGCAGCAGCTTGCGCGCGAGGCCGCGGCAGCGGAACTCGTCGCGGACGCAGACATTGAGCACGTGCGCCTCGCCGGCGCCGACGGACATGATGCCGTAGCCGGCCATCGCGCCGCCCACATCGATCACGCGGCACACGTAGCCGACGCGCAGACAGTCGCGAAAAATCCCCTCGCTCCAGGGAAA
>Ga0209890_10001129_pt1 | contig 12157 bp, 10 predicted proteins | sample OrgsoiDNA2013049_FD_185799 | JGI IMG/M metagenome (GOLD analysis project Ga0209890, IMG submission 185799) | Permafrost soil microbial communities from the Arctic, to analyse light accelerated degradation of dissolved organic matter (DOM) -... | ecosystem: Environmental > Terrestrial > Soil >... | reverse complement strand
GACCGCGTGCAGAGCGGATCGTTCGGCGCCTGCCTCATGTTGAATCCGGCGCTGGTCGCCGAGTGCGTGCGGCGCATGCGCGATGCGACGTCCGTGCCGGTCACGGTCAAGTGCCGCATCGGGGTCGACGATCGCGACGATTATGATTCTTTCTTGGGCTTCATCGATGCGGTCGCAGACGCGGGGGCGGACGCGCTCATCGTGCATGCGCGTGCCGCGATACTCGGCGGCTTGACGCCCAAGGAAAATCGCGAGATTCCGCCGCTCAAGTACCATTACGTGCAGCGTTTGAAACTCGAGCGGCCGCGGCTCGCCGTGGTTTTGAATGGCGGCGTGGCCGACAGCGGCGATGCGCTAGAGGCTTTGGCGGCGGGGCTCGACGGCGTGATGCTCGGGCGCGCGGCCTATCACCGTCCCGCCTTGCTGGCCGAACTCGAACAGGCGGTGGTCGATCCCACCTGGCGCACACCGGAGCCCCGGCAGATCATCGAACGCATCGTGCCCTATGCGCGTGCACAGGTTAGGCAGGGCGTTCCCCTGCACTCGATCACGCGCCACATGCACGGCTTGATGGCCGGGCGACCCGGCGCGCGCGCTTGGCGCCGGTTTCTATCCGAGGTTGCTGCCCGGCCGGGTACCCCGCCGGAGGCGCTGTTTTCGGCGCTTCCGCTCTTGAATCAGGGAATGGCGGCCTAAACGAAGCGTGGAGGGCCTAAACGGCCGCAGCGCAGCGGACCTGATTAAGTATAATTTGCCGGCAATGGGTAATGACATCGAACTCGCAATCGTCTTTGCCGACGTGGTCGGCAGCACCAAGCTGTATGAATTGCTTGGGGATATCCGCGCCCGCGACATGGTGGGCATTTGTATCGATGTGATGCGCGCCGCCACCGATGGGCATCATGGTACGGTGATCAAGACGATGGGCGACGAAGTGATGGCGACGTTTCCCACGGCGGACGATGCCTTGAACGCCGCCGCGCAAATGCAGAAGCAGATCAGCCTGCATCCCTCGCTCAAAGTGGCGGAGCAGTCGGTGGCTATCCGGATAGGCTGCAACTTCGGCCCGGTGGTGCTTGAGAACCGGGACGTCTTCGGTTCGACGGTGCACACCGCGAACCGCATGACCAGCCAGGCGAAAGCCGGCCAAATCATCACCACGGCCACCATGGTCGAACAGCTCTCGAGCGAATGGCGTGCCTCGGTGCGTCAGATCGATGTGGCGACGCTCAAGGGTCGTTCGAGCGAAGTGGCGCTGTTCGAGGTGCTGTGGCAGACCGAGGACGTCACCAGCATGGTGCCGGCGATCGCCACCCCGCGCGACAAGGGGAACAAGCCGCAGCGCCTGCGTTTGCGCTATCAGGGACAAGAAGTGCTGGTGCAGGACGGCCGTGCGAACATCACCATGGGCCGCGCCGAGGAGAACGACCTGGTCGTCAAAGGCAATTTGATTTCGCGATTGCACGCCCGCGTGGAATTCAACCGCAACAAATTCACGCTCATCGACCAGAGCACCAACGGTACCTTCGTCATCGGCAAGGACGGGGAGGAGGCCTTCGTGCGCCGCGATTCGATGCAGATTCGCGGCGAGGGCTTGATCGGCCTCGGCAAGGCACCGGACAGCAACTCCTCGCAGGTCATTCGCTTCGTCTGCGAAGACTGAGCGCAGCGCCCGCTGCGGCGCTGTCTCCGTTTAGGCCACGAAGGAGGCCCCGGTTGCGGCGGCCGCGTTCACTTTGGCGAGCGCATGCTGGAGTTCGCTCCTGAGGGCCGGGGGCACCCGGTCGCCGAATTCCGCGAGATAGGCGCCGACCGCCTCGAACTCGGTGCGCCATGCGGTGGGTGCGACGGCGAGCAATTCCTCGAGCGCCGCCGGCGTCACGTCCAGGCCCGTGGTGTCCAAGTCGGACGCGCGGGGCAGATGACCGATGACCGTGTCATGAGATCCCGCCACGCCCTTGCAGCGATCGATGACCCAGCGCAGCACGCGCAAATTCTCACCGTAGCCCGGCCACAGAAACTTGCCGCCCGCATCCTGCCGAAACCAGTTCACGTGGAAGATTTTCGGCGGCGACTTCAGTTTCTCCCCGACGTCGATCCAGTGCCCCCAATAATCCCCGAAGTTGTAGCCGGCGAAGGGCTTCATCGCCATCGGGTCGCGGCGTACGACGCCGACGGCGCCGGTGGCCGCAGCGGTCGTCTCCGAGGCGACTGCGGCGCCCACCAACACCCCGTGCAGCCAGCTTCGAGCTTGATACACCAGTGGCGCGAGCAAGCGGCGGCGGCCGCCGAACACGATGGCGGATATCGGTACCCCGCCGGGGGCATCGGCGAGCTTCGAATAGACGGGATTTTGTTGCGCGGCCACGGTAAAGCGCGAGTTGGGGTGCGCGGCGGGTCCGTTCGCCGGATCGTACGGACGTCCCTGCCAATCGAACGCAGGCTTGCCCTCGGTCAGACCCTCCCACCAAGGCTTGTCGTCAGCCGTGAGCGCGACATTGGTGAATAACGTGTTGCGGCGAATGGTTTCGTACGCGTTGCGGTTGGTCTTTGCATTGGTGCCGGGAACCACGCCGAAGTAGCCGGATTCGGGATTGATCGCGTACAGCCTGCCGTCGGGGCCAGGATGCAGCCAGGCGATATCCTCCCCGACCGTCCACACTTTCCAACCGCTGTAGCTTGAGGGCGGGATCAACATCGCGAGGTTGGTCTTGCCGCAGGCGGACGGAAACGCGCACGCCAGATAGTGAGTTTCGCCTTGCGGATTTTCAATGCCGACGATCAGCATGTGCTCGGCGAGCCAGCCCTCGGTGCGCGCCTGCCAGCTCGCGATGCGCAGCGCGTGGCATTTCTTGCCGAGCAGGGCATTGCCGCCGTAGCCCGATCCGAAACTCTTGATCGACAGCTCCTCCGGGAAATGCATGATGAAACGGCGATCGGGATTCAAGTCCCCGGTCGAATGCAAACCTCTCACGAAATTACGATCCCGCGTGATGCGCTCGAGCGCCGCCCGCCCCATGCGCGTCATGAGCTTCATGTTGAGCACCACATAGGCGCTGTCGGTGATTTCAACGCCGCAACGAGAGAACGGCGAATCGATGGGTCCCATGCAGTACGGGACGACGTACAGGGTGCGCCCTTGCATGCAGCCGGCAAACAAGGCGTCCATCTTGGCGTGCGCCTGATCGGGAGGCAGCCACGGATTGTTCGGGCCGGCATCGTCGCGGCTCTTGGTGCACACATAGGTCACGTGCTCGACGCGCGCGACATCCGAAGGGTGCGAGCGGTACAAATAGCATCCGGGAAAGCTCTGCTGATTGAGCGTCAGCAATTCCTTCTTCGCCACCAGTTCGCGCTCGAGCGATTGATACTCGGCATCGCTGCCGTCGCACCAGTAAACCCTCTCCGGCCGAGTGAGTCGGGCGACCTCATCGACCCAGGCCGCGACATCACGGTTCAACGAGGCGAGAGACGTGACATGCAAGGCTGCAGTGGCCATGAGGGTCCCCGGCAATGGGCTGTGGAAAGCCTGCAGGATGACAGATGCTCGGGTAGCCGCCAACTCCTCCTGGGAGGGCTCGAGCCTTGCGTGCGGGCCTTGGTCTAGAAGTTCGGGTAGAATATGGAAATAGTCGGTAACTCTTTGATTATGATATTTTAGTGATAAGCTCTCCTTATGGTTAGACCGATTGGATTTAATCTCGCCGGCTGCGCTCTCATGGTTCTCGGAATTGCGATGGCGGCAGGCGGGCAGAGCCGGGCCGTGGCCGGTGAGGCCCAGGGCGACACCCTGGTGGTGAAGGCAAGCGCCGAGATCGAAACCCGGGTTTCGATGAACGACCGCGACACCACCAAACTAGTGCCGGCTGATCGCGTGGTGCCGGGCGATGAGGTCATCTATACGCTGGAAATCCGCAACACCGGCGCCGCGCCGGTGCTGGCGCCCAGCGTGCGCTTTGCGATTCCCCATCACATGCGCTGCATCGCGGACTCCGCCGCGGGCCCCGGCGCCGAGGTGAGTTTTTCGGTCGACGGCGGCCGTACGTTCAATTTACCGCAGAATCTTCAGGTGGCGGGGAAGTCGGGACGATTGCGCCCGGCTACCGCGGCTGACTACACCCATATCCGGTGGCAATTGAAGCAGCGCCTCAACGTCAATTCGGTCGCGTTTGTGCGGTTTCGCGCAGTAGTGAAATAGCGTCGGCAAAAACATCGTAGGCTAGGCGCATCAGCGCCTTCATTGCGCCGAGAGCGAGCGGGACACATCAACACGGACTATAAAGACGTCTTCGGAGCCGACGGGCCGCTAGCGCGGGCACTGCCGGGCTACGCCTATCGGCCGGAGCAGTCCGCGATGGCCAAGGCGGTGGGCCTCGCTCTCGCGCGCAGCGAACCTCTGATCGTCGAGGCGGGCACCGGCACCGGCAAGACTTTTGCCTATCTGGTGCCCGCGCTCTTGTCGGGGCGCAGCGTCATCATTTCAACCGGTACGCGAACGCTGCAGGACCAATTGTTTCGGCGCGACCTGCCGTTGCTCGCCAGGGCGTTGGGATTGCCGGTGACGGTGGCATTGCTCAAGGGACGAGGCAACTATTTGTGCCGGCATCGTCTGGATCTGGCCGATAAGCAGCGGGCGCTTTTCCCCGGCGAGCGGGGCTCGGCACGGGTGCTGGCGCGGGTGTCGAGATGGGCGGCGGCGACAAAATCGGGCGACCTCGCGGAGCTCATCGACTTGCCGGAGCAGTCGCCGGTATGGCCGATGATTACCTCCACGCGGGAGAATTGCCTTGGCCAGGAGTGTCCGCAATTCTCGCGCTGTCACGTGTTCGAGGCGCGGCGCGCGGCTCAGGCCGCCGAGATCGTGGTGGTGAATCACCATTTGCTGCTCGCCGATCTCGCACTGAAGGACGAAGGCTTCGGAGATTTGTTGCCCGGGGCGGAGGCCGTCATCCTGGACGAAGCGCATCAGGTGCCGGATATCGCGGCACAGTTCTTCGGACAAACCTGGTCGGCTCGCCAGGTACAGATTTGGTTGCGCGATGCGGCCTCCGAGATGAGCGCCGCAGGCGTGCGCGCCCCGGCCATCCTGGGCGCGATGGCCGCGGTGGAGTCCCTGCTCGCGGAATTGCGCGACAGCTTGCCGGCCGGTGCCGGCCGGCATGAGTGGGCAACACTGCCGGATTCGTTTTTTGACGCCTTGCCGCGGCTCGAGGCGGCCATGGGCGACATCGCCCTGCAACTCGACGGTCTGGGTGCCGGTGCCGGTACCGCCCAGTGCGCGCGCCGCGCGCTCGCGCTCGCGCAACGACTTGCGGCGTTGAACGCATCGTCCGACGAGTTGGGTCTGCGCTGGGTCGAGACCGATGCCGGCGGGTTGTCGCTGGAATTCACCCCTTTCGAAATTGCCGACCGGTTGCGCAACTATGTGGAGGGGCGAGCGTGCGCGTGGGTATTCACTTCGGCGACACTGGCGGTCGGCGATGACTTCAGCCATTTCGCGGCGCGGATCGGGCTCACCGATGCGCACACGCTCAAGATCGACAGCCCGTTTGATTACCCGACTCAGGCCCGCATCTATCTGCCGCGCGGCATGCCCGAGCCGCAGCAGCCCGGCTTCGCCGAGAAGTTTATCGAGGCGTGCGCGCCGCTGATCGAGGCGAGCGGCGGCCGCGCGTTCCTGCTCTACACCAGCTATCGCGGTCTGGCGGAGGGCGTGCGCGCATTCACCGCGCGATTTCCGCAGCCGCCGTTTCCGGTCCTGGTGCAGGGACAGGCGCCGCGCGAAGCGCTGCTGAATCGGTTTCGCGAATTCGGCAATGCGGTGCTGCTCGCCACCGGCAGCTTTTGGGAAGGCGTGGACGTCAAGGGTGAGGCGCTCTCCATCGTCGCCATCGACAAACTGCCGTTCGCCTCTCCGGACGATCCGCTGCTCAAAGCGCGCCTCGAGGGAATTCGGCGACGCGGCGGCAATCCGTTCTACGAGTATCAATTGCCGCAGGCGGTGCTCGCATTGAAACAGGGCGTGGGGCGCTTGATTCGTGATTTCGACGATTTCGGGGTGATCGTGATCGGTGATCCGCGGCTCAAGACCAAGGCCTACGGCCGGGTGTTCAGGGAGGCTCTGCCCCCGAGTCCCGTGATCACGGATGGCGCCGTGGGGGCGCGATTTCTCAGCGAGCGGCTGAGTCGATCGGGCGCGCCGCCGGTCGCCTCGCGCAATACCCGGGCAGGCGTTTAGCATGCGCGTACTTGCGTTGGACACGGCGACGGAAGGCTGCTCGGTGGCGTTGCTCACCGACGAGGGCTTGCTCGGACGGTGCGCCGAAGTGGCCCGAGGGCATGCGGAGCAGATCCTCGGCATGGTCGATGCGGTGCTGAGCGAAGCCGGTATTTCCTTGGCCATGCTCGATGGCATCGCCGCCAGCGTCGGACCGGGCGCGTTCAGCGGCATAAGGATCAGCGTCGCCGTCGCGCAGGGTCTGTGCTTCGGCGCGAATCTGCCGGTGGTGCCGGTCACCACGCTGGAAGCCCTCGCCCTGCAAGCGATGAGCAGCGGGGCGGATCACGCGCTTGCGTGCTTGGATGCGCGCATGGGCGAGGTGTACTGGGGCTGTTTCGCCCGCGATGCGCTGCGCACCCTTGTCGCTTGCGGTGCGCCTCGGGTGGGACCGGCCGCGCAGGTTGAATTCCCGGGCGCCGTGCGCTATTGCGGCATCGGCCGCGGTTTTGCCGCCTACCCCGAACTCGCGGCGCTCCCGGGGCTCGAGCACGTACAGGCTCACGCCTTGCCGGAGGCGCGCGAGATGGCGCGCATCGGTGCGGTTCGGCTGGCGGCCGGAGAAGGAATGGACCCGGCCGACTTAACGCCCCAATATTTGCGCGATAAAGTGGCGCTGACCCGTGAGGAGCGGGCCGCGCTCGACCGAGCCGCGCGCCGCGAGCCGCTTTGAGGTGCGCACACGCGGGTATGGGCGCGAGTCACGCAACTGTCACATACCGCGACTGTAATAGCGGGCTTTAAGAATCAGGGGACCCGCAGAATCACATGACCGCCAAACGCATCCTGGTCGTCGAAGACGAAAAAGCCATTCGCGATATGATCGCCTTCGGTTTGCGGCGCGCAGGATACGAAGTTGGGGAGGCGGAGGATTGCCGCCAGGCGCGTGCGCGGATCGTCGACAGCCGGCCGGATTTGATGCTGGTCGACTGGATGCTGCCGGACATGAGCGGGCTGGAACTCACGCGGTCGCTGAAGCGCGCCAAGGATACCAAGGAGATTCCGGTCATCATGCTCACCGCCAGAGCCGAGGAGCAGGACAAGGTCGGCGGCCTCGAAGGCGGCGCCGATGACTACATCACCAAGCCATTTTCGCCGCGCGAACTGCTCGCGCGCATTCAGGCGGTGCTGCGCCGCGCCGCGCCCGCGGGCGCGGCCGACGTCATGGAGGTGCAGGGTCTGAAACTCGACGACTCCAGTCACCGGGTCAGCGCCGGCGACCGGGAAATCGCCTTGGGGCCGACGGAGTACCGCCTATTGCATTTCTTCATGACCCATCCGGAGCGGGTGTTCAGCCGCGGCCAGTTGCTCGACCGGGTTTGGGGGGGCAATACTTACGTGGAAGAGCGTACAGTGGATGTGCACATAAGGCGGTTGCGCAAGGCGCTCGAGCCATTCTTGCTGGAGCGTTTCGTGCAGACTGTGCGCGGGGCGGGCTATCGGTTCTCGATACGGGACGCGTAGCGCACGCATAGGGCGAGACTCAATAAAGCGGGACGATTCCCCAGATCATGGCAGCGATGTGGACTTTCGCGCTCGCGCGGCTCGCGGGCATTTTGCTATTGGGCTTGGTCGTAGGCCTGTTCTTCCAGCCCATATGGCCCTGGCTTCTGGCCGCGGCCTGCCTCTACCTCGCTTGGCAGCTGCTCAACTTGCATCGTCTCGACCGCTGGTTGAGGCTGCGCTCGCAGCTCGATCCGCCCAACATCGGCGGAGTCTGGGGCGATGTCGTCGGGCAGGTGGTGCGGCTGCATCGGCGCAAGCAATTTCACAAACAGCGGCTGGTGCAGTTGTTTCGCGAATTGCGGCGCTCGACCGCGGCGCTGCCGGACGGCGTGCTCATTCTGAGCAGCCAGAAGGAAATCGTCTGGTTCAACCGCCAGGCCGCGCGCTTGCTGGGACTCAAGCGCCCGGTCGATATCGGCCTGCGCATCGACAATCTGATTCGCGCGCCTGAGTTTGTGCGCTATCTGCACGGCGATGACTTTTCGATGCCGTTGATCATCCGCCCGCCGGTGCAAGTGGATCTGCATCTGGCGTTGCAGGTGGTTCCCTACGGATCCGGGCAGTCGCTGCTGCTGGTGCGCGACGTCACCCGCCAAATGCGCCTCGAAGCCATGCGCAAGGATTTCGTCGCGAATGCCTCGCACGAGTTGCGCACCCCGTTGACGGTGATTTCGGGCTACCTCGACACCCTGGCGGACGATCCGTCCGTCGACCCCGCATGGGTCGGGCCGATCAGGGACATGCGCACCCAGGCGCAGCGCATGAACGTCATCATAGGTGATCTGCTCGAATTGTCGCGCCTGGAGTCGGCCGACGGCGAAGCGCCGCGCGAGCCGGTCGATGTGCCGCGGATGCTGGAGCGACTGTATCGCGATGCGCTGGCCAAGGCCGAGCGCCCGCAGCACCTGTCGCTCGATGTGGAGGCCGCCGACGGTCTGTTCGGCGCAGCCCATGAAATCGAGTCCGCGTTCACCAATTTGCTGGTCAACGGCCTGAAGTATACGCAGGCGGACGGCAGCGTGCGCATGCGCTGGTGGACCGACTCGGAGGGCGCGCATTTCTCGGTGATCGACAATGGCATCGGCATTCCGCCGGAGCACATACCGCGCCTCACCGAGCGCTTTTATAGGGTGGATGCGGGGCGCTCCCGCGACCAGGGCGGCTCAGGGCTAGGTCTCGCCATCGTGAAACACGCTCTGCAGCGCCATGGAGGCCAGCTCGAGGTGCAGAGCATCGAAGGCAAGGGCAGCACGTTTACTTGTCATTTTCCACCGCAGCGGATCTGGCATTTGAGCGTGCAGGCCGCGGCAAGCGCGTGAGTTCGCCGAGCGCATAACGTCACAATTATCCCCCAAGCTGTTGACGTACGGCGTGATCGGATGTAAACGCACGCTTGTATTTGCACGTGTCAATACTTTGCTGACTTCAAGGTAACCATCATGGAAACGGCCGATCTTACCCACCACATTTCCCGGCGCTTCAACGAGGATCTGGAAAAGGTGCGCAACCAGGTGCTGCAAATGGGCGGCTTCGTGGAGCAGCAGCTGCACAAGGCGATCGCCGCCTTGGTCGAGGGCGACAGCCGCTTGGGCGAGTCCGTTGCGACCGAGGATTACAAAGTCAACGGCATGGAGGTGTCGATCGACGAGGAATGCAGCCGGATTCTCGCGCTTCGCGCCCCCGCGGCAGGCGACCTGCGGGTCATCGTCGCCATCATCAAGACCATCACCGATCTGGAGCGAATCGGCGACGAGGGGGAAAAGATCGGCTATATCGCTTCGCGGCTCGCGACCATGGAGCGGCCGGCGGACAAGTACCGCGAAGTGAAGCATTTGGGCCGGCAGGTGGCGCAGATGGTGCGTGACGCGCTCGATGCGTTCGCACGCATGGATTCGCAGGCGGCGTTGAAGACCGCGCAGGAAGACAAGATGGTGGACGAGGAATACGAGTCGATTCAGCGCCAGTGCATCACCTTCATGATGGAAGACCCGCGGACCATTCGGCGGGCTCTTGAAATCATGTGGATCGTTCGCGCCCTGGAGCGCATCGGCGATCATGCCAAGAACATCTGCGAATATGTGATCTACATGGTGCATGGCAAGGACATTCGCCATACCTCGCTCGAGGATGTCGCCAAGCAGATCGACGCTGCCCAGGCGGCCACGCGGACCTGATGAGCACCCGCGCCGCGAATTTTCTGGGGGCGCTGGCCTGCGGGGGGTTGCTGGCATTTGCCTATTACGCGCAGTTCATCATGCATTTGGAGCCCTGTCCCTTGTGCATCTTTCAGCGCATCGGCGTGCTGGCGATCGGGCTTGTGTTCCTGGTCGCGGCGGCTCACGATCCGGCCGGCCGGACGCGCCGGCTGTACGCCGGGCTGCTCGCGCTCGCGGCGCTCGCAACCATCGGGGTCGCAGTGCGGCAGCTGTACATTCAGAGCCTGCCGCCGGGCAGTATCCCGGCGTGCGGGGCATCGCTCGAGTTCATGCTCAAGGTGTTCCCGCTCACCGATGTGCTGGTCAAAGTGCTCACCGGTTCGGGCGAGTGCGCCAAGGTGACTTGGCGGTTCTTGGGGCTGGCAATGCCGGCGTGGGTGCTCATCGCCGCGCTTTGCCTGGGGGCGTGGGGGCTGTGGGCCAATCTGCGGCACCGGCGGCCGGTTCTGCGTTTCTAATGTCAAAAACCGTGGAGTTGACCTGCGACTTGATGTCGCGTGCGTCCGTGAGCCCCGTCGACGGCGGGTGCCAGGCGCTGATGGCCGAACGGCTGGCGGCGATCGGCTTCAGCGTGGAGAACATGCGATTCGGGCCGGTCGACAACCTGTGGGCCAGACGTGGACGAGAGGGCCCGTTGTTCTGCTTCGCGGGTCATACCGATGTGGTGCCGCCCGGACCGATCGAGGAGTGGCACAGCGACCCGTTCTCGCCCGACATCCGCGATGGCATGTTGTACGGCCGCGGTGCCGCGGACATGAAAAGCGGGCTTGCGGCGATGGTGACTGCCTGCGAGGAATTCGTGGGCCGCCATTCCAGGCATCGCGGCAGCATCGCGTTCCTCATCACCAGCGACGAGGAGGGCCCATCGGTCGACGGCACCCGGCGGGTGGTCGAGGTGCTGCGTGCGCGCGAGGAGACCATTGATTGGTGCCTGGTGGGAGAGCCTTCGAGCGAGAGCGTCCTCGGAGACACCATCAAGATCGGCCGGCGCGGCAGCTTGAGCGGCCGGCTCACGGTGCGCGGCGTGCAGGGACACATTGCCTATCCGCAGTTCGCCGACAATCCCATTCATGCCTTGGCGCCGGCACTTGCCGAGCTGACCTCGCGTACCTGGGATCACGGCAATCGCCACTTTCAGCCGACCACGTTTCAGGTGTCGAATATCTCCGCCGGAACGGGAGCCCCGAACGTGATCCCCGGAGAATTGAAGGCGCGCTTCAATCTGCGGTTCTCGACCGAACAAACGGTCGATTCCCTCAAGGCGACCGTTGAGCGCATTTTGCGGGAGCATCGAGTGAACTATGCGCTGCAATGGTTCGTTTCCGGCCACCCGTTTCTAACCGACCCCGGGTCACTGTCGGAGGCGGCTACTCGCGCGGTGCAGGAACAGATGCGGGTCAGCCCCAAGCTGTCGACCGGAGGCGGAACTTCCGACGGCCGGTTCATTGCGCCGATGGGAGCCCAAGTGATCGAACTCGGCGTGGTTAACGCGAGCATTCACAAGGCGAACGAGTGCGTGCGCGTCGCCGATATCGATAGCCTGCACGGCCTCTACCGTCGCACGCTCGAGCTGCTGCTCGCCGAATAGCCGCTTGACCGCCGGCGTGGCCGGCTATTGTCCGCTATTGCACGCTGTAGCCGCGGCCTTCCAGGCAGGCCGCCTGGGCACGCATGTAATCGCTGCGCTTATTCGCCGCGCCGGCCATGGCCGCACCGGCGCTGGGGTCAAATCCACTCTGACCGACCGCCCATTGGTGACACTCGAACTTGTCATTCGCCTGTTGCTCGGCGGACTGTCCGTTCTTCGGGTAGACCATGAGTTCGGTGCTGGAGGTCGGCGATCCGGCCGCCGGCGCCTCGCCCGCCGGCGCTTGCAATCCGGCCGGCGGAGCCACGGTGATGTACTGATTCGCGTTCGGGTCCCAGTTGTAATAGACATCGTTGGCGTAATAGTAGGGAACGCCGCCCCAATAATAGGTTGAGTAATAAAGAGGCAGCGTCGCGAAGTACAGGCCAAGGCCCACGCCGCCCCAACCCCAGCCCCAGCCGCCCCCCCAGCCATAATAGCCGCCCCGGTACCCACCGTAGTAGCCGCCGCGGTAGCCGGGGTACCCACCGTAATAGCCGCCTCGGTAGCCGTAGCCTGCGGTTCCGCCTC
>Ga0209890_10001127_pt1 | contig 12170 bp, 11 predicted proteins | sample OrgsoiDNA2013049_FD_185799 | JGI IMG/M metagenome (GOLD analysis project Ga0209890, IMG submission 185799) | Permafrost soil microbial communities from the Arctic, to analyse light accelerated degradation of dissolved organic matter (DOM) -... | ecosystem: Environmental > Terrestrial > Soil >... | reverse complement strand
GGGCGATGCTGCCAACGCCGTCCTCGCCGCCGTCGGCTACAACTTCCGCCGCCTGATCCGCTGGCTCAGGCTTTTGTTGTGCCTAATCCTCGGCGCCCTCATCGCCGCGCTTCAGCCCGTTCCAGCCTGAAAGTCGCGTTCTTCACGGACGACTACTTCAGCTTCGTCACGCTGACCTCAACCGGCTATGGCGACGTTTTCCCGGTACATCCCGTGGCTCGCAGTCTTTGCAATCTGGAAACCATCCTGGGTCAGCTTTATCCCGCCACGCTGCTTGCGCGGCTGGTATCGCTCGAGATCGAAGGCCGGCGATGAACCCTCGGACAGCTTCCACGATCAAAACGGAACCTGAACCAGCCTTCAATAGTAATCGAACTCGTGGAGTGCAATTCGTGTCTCACGCGCCAGATTGATCAGCGCCGCAGCAAAAAATCCGAGCGTGACGATAAATAGGATCGCGATTCCTCGCTCGTGCTCGATACCGAAGAATGCGCTGACGAACGCCACTATTACAAGTATAGTTGCAACAATTGCACTTGTAGTAGCATAAAATATTGCCTTGTTCAGCAACATCGAACGCTGCTTCAGACGAGGCAAATCGGCCTTCAAATGCGCTCTTGTGGCGTCCGACTCCACGATCGCATTAAGATTTTGTGCTCGGTCAACAATGCGATTCATCCTCAGGATCAGCAGCGAAATGAACGCCGCCAGTGCTCCCAAAAGAAATGCCGGCGTGATCGCCTGCGAGATCACCTGCGACAGTTCGCTGACGGATGGTGTTTCCGTAATCACTGTTCCCTCTCCGTCGTGAAGCTTACCGGGACCTTGATGCCCATGCGCTCGCGCATCCTCTTGAACACGATATCGATAACCTGGATCGCCTTCAGCTGCGGATTCGCTTTACAATACAGGACAAATTCGTGCCCGATCTTTCAGTCGCGGAGCTGGATGTGAAAATGCAACCCTGCATCTCGTCGCAAGAAGCGGGCCAACGCTGACCACGCGGTCATCTGATCGGAAACAACTGATGGATCAGCAAGGTGAATGACGCCGGACCGTGATCGGCCATCGATTGGCTGTGCCAAACTCTCCGAGAATTCGGAGCGGCTCCGAAAATTCGGAGGTTACCGCTGGGGCGTGAGACCGAGTCTCTTGATCCGGGATTCGAGCGTGGTCGGCTTGACGTCAAGAAGCGCAGAAGCTCCGGCTGGTCCGCGAATGCGCCAGTTGCACCGTTCGAGCGCCTGCAGAATGATCGCGCGCTCGGCTTCGTCGAGTGATCCGGCCATTGCCGTGACGGCAAGCGGCCGCAAGGCCGTATGGCTAAGCTTGATGCATAGCGTACGGCTGCGACTAAGGATCATCGCGCGCTCGATCACGTTGCGAAGTTCGCGGATATTGCCAGGCCAATGATATGCTGTAAGCGCCGCCATGGACTCGTCAGAGATTTCGTCGATCGGCTTGCCCATCGAGTTGCTGAATTCCTTGACAAAGGTCCAGGACAACAACGGAATGTCTTCCCGCCGTTCGCGCAACGGCGGAACCTCGATTGGAAACACGTCCAGCCGGTAGAACAGATCCTCCCGGAAACGGCCTTCCCTTACGGCCTGTTCAAGCGGCCGGTTCGTCGCTGCAATGATGCGGGCATCGACCTTGATCGTCTTTGTTCCGCCCAAACGTTCAAACTCTCCCTGTTGGAGAACGCGCAATAATTTCGGCTGTAGTTCTAGCGGCAATTCACCGATCTCATCGAGGAAAATGGTGGACCCATCAGCGATCTCGAACCGGCCCGGCTGCCTTGCCAGCGACCCGGTGAACGCGCCCTTTTCCCTGCCAAACAACTCGGACTCGATCAGGCTGGCCGGCAGTGCGGCACAATTGACCTTGACCATCGGGCGGGCGTTACGTGCGCTGGCGTCGTGGATTGCCTGCGCCAGCACTTCTTTCCCGCTACCAGTCTCCCCCTGCAACAGAACCGTCGAGCTTGTCTGGGCAACCTGTGCTACTTCCTCGATCACCGTTCGAAAGCCCGGTGAATGGCTCGAAAGACTTTGCGGGCGGTTGATCTCCGTAACATGCCGAAGATAGCTATTCTCCCGCTCAAGGCGGTCCTTCAGCACCTTGATTTCCGCCATGGCGGATAGCAGGTTTTCCTGGTCCCGCTTGTGCGCAATCGCATGCGCAAAGACCTCGCCAACAAGCTTGATCCGGGCGATTAAATCGTCCGGCCAGGATCGGGTAGCGCTGAAGGAAGCGAACGCGATGGCGCCAATGATCCGCCCGCCAATGCGCAGCGGAATACTGACATGCGAATGCAGGCCATTCCTTTTGAAATATTCCGCCTCGCTGACCGCCTCCGGAGGAAGGTCAGCAGTGGGATCCTGGACAACAAGAGTCCTGCCCGCGAGAAGGCCGGCCATAAACCAACCGAGCCGCGCCGGAAGCGGTCCAGGCGGCGTCGGCTCGACCCTGTCAATGGCCGTTGAAGACAGCACGACAAGCGAGCCATCGTTCTGAAATTCAGCAAAGGTACATCTGTCAAAACCCAGGAACTGCAGGAGTGACACCTGTGCAAGCCGGATTTCAGTCTCGACATTCTCTATCGGAATATTGGCAAAGCGTGCGGAAAGGTCAGCGAGCATACGCTCAAAAGCAAGAAGTTCCTGGATCGATGTGTCGTTCGATAGTGTATTTATGGTTGCGTCGGGCCGGAAGCGGTCCGCTGTGCTATTCTCTACCAAACGCATACGATCACTCACCTTGATATCCAAGGTAGATCAACAAACGGTACTATGGGTCGCGTACTAAAGCACAAAATATTTAAAAGCGAGGGGTATTTTTACGGGGTGGCGGCATGCTCCAGGAGAACGAGACAAACTAGTTCAGATTGTACAATCCGCTGCAGTTGTAACGGCCGCTGTAAGATCCTTTAAGAACCGACTATGCGAAGAGGTATCCGAATGGGCGTTCGACCAAGGTTGCCTTGAGTAAAACGTCAGAGACGCCGGTCTTAATCCCGCGCGTTCAAATCTTGCAAACGGCGTCTAAGATGTTGAATCTCCTGCGGGACACGTTGGTACTTCAGCTCCCTCAAGGAGGTGCCTCCTCCGATTGCGCGTCCGGCCCAAGCCGCGATCAGTCCCCGCTTGACCACCGCTTCTTCTTTCAACGTAGCGCTCTATTTATGGACCATCCTGGACGGTGCCGCGCTTGGGGTCGGAGCCGCGTCCGAGATCGAGAACGTGAGCCAGGTATTCCAGCCCTCGGGCCGATTTCTGGCTTCAAACTCGAAGTACGACTTCAAACCCAGAAATCCCTGCTTGTCTGCAATCGGGAAGATATATCCAATCTGCGGACCGACCGCGAAAACCCGTGACTCGAATGCGCCGATTCTGTCGCCGGCCCCGCTGTCCGCGCTGATCTGATCATAGGCGTATCCCACGAGACCCACAAAGAACTGCTTCGACAGGAACTGCGAAGCGCCCCAATCCAGATGGAAATCAACGCCGCTTTGATATTGGGTGGTCTGGTTTTTGAAATTGTAGGTGAAACCCGCGACAGCTGAAAATTCATGGCCGGTCGCGGGATTGAAATAGGTGTAGCCACCACCGGCATCGATTGCGCCATGCCCCAGCCCGAGATTGGCCAGACTCATCGAATTGTAATTGCCGACCGGAATGTCTCCGGTGACATAAGTCATGAAATTGTTGACACCCATGTTCCACTTCAGCGACGCCAGCGGGTAGAGATCGCCGAAACCGGTGACTGTATCGCCGATGCTGTCGGTTCGGATCACGCCGAGTGGCGGGAGTGTAGCCATAAGCGTGCCGTTGACGTTGGCACTCGTACTGCCAACGATCGATCCCATTTGAACCGCCAATTGGCCGCCAAGAACGGGAGTAGCAAACGTGTAGCTCGGAACGATGATTGCGAGATCCGCGCTGGCATGAAGATTTGCGTTGAGAGTGACGTTCAAGGCCGGATTGAACCGGCCAATCTGAATTTCCCGGGCAGCGGCGACATCGGCGCCGGCGCTGACAGACGTATGATAGTAGACCGTCGCGAGCGCCCATCCCGGAGTACCCGGCGCCGCCGCAAGACTGCCGTAGGTGCCGGGAAGCCAGAAGCTAGTACCGCTTTCATCGGCGAGCGATGCCGATGACGTCATTGAGAGAATGCAGGCACACAGGAACATTGCAACTGCACATGGTTCGACTGAAGACCTCTTTGGCAGAAACCTCTCGCTCAGATCGCTTGCCTTGACGTTGCTCATATGACGGCCCCCAATAAAGACGCGGCTATTGACGAGTGATTTTCGCGATGCAGCGATAGAAGCCACTCGTCCCAAAGTTAGCGACGTTGACTTCGCTAAGAAACGGCAATTAATTGCTTGCTGCGATTTAAAGGGCTCAAGTTGCGCGCAAGCAACGACTCCGAAATCTCGGAGTGCCTCCGAAATTTCGTGGGACGCTATCGCACCCGCATCTTCTTCCTTTGCTCAAGCTCCTGCCGCAGCTAGACACTGGCTCCGACGAAATCGGATCCCCCTCGCAAACAACAAAGGCGCCTAGTCTTGTTGGCGATGCCGCAAGACGGGTATCGATACTTAGGCCCACGATCGTACATTTGAACGCCACGATATTTCGGAGCTTTCTACGACATTTCGGAGAGGTCGAGGACGGCAGCCCCGTTCTGTCGCCGCTTTGTCACTGTCGGTTGCATTCCCGAGCAACGCGAACGAGAGGCCTTTCCACCCGGCTCATGGAGGCGCACCATTTCGATAACACGACGCAAAAGTCTTCGCACCGAGTCTAACTGGGGACGGCAAAATGAAAACGATCCTGATTTCGACGACGGCAGTGGCCGCACTACTGACGACGTCGCTGGTCGCACAAGCAGCCGATCTGCCGCAAAAGGCATATGTGCCGGCAGCAGTGATGATGGCTCCCGTCTATGATTGGACTGGCTTCTACATCGGTGCCAATGGCGGCTACGGCTCAAATCGCGCTTGCTGGGGTAACTTTAATGGCGTGGGCGTTGCTGAAGGTTGCAACAGCAAGTCGGGCGGCTTGGTCGGGGGTCAGGCCGGGTACCGCGCACAGTTCGGTCAGTTTGTGGTTGGCGCGGAAGTCGAAGGTGATTGGGCGAACCTGCGCGCCTCCCTCCCCAGCACCTTCGTTCCGGGCGGGACCGATTCTACTAAGGTCACCAGCGTCTTTCTTTTTACCGGTCAGGTCGGCTACGCCGTGAACGCAGCGCTGTTCTACTTGAAGGGCGGCGGGGCGATGGCGAACAATAACTTCCTGGTACAAAACGCTGTTGGTACCGGACTGTTCTATGCGACCTCGCACAAATTGGGGGCCACCGTTGGCGTTGGCTTTGAATACGGCTTCACGCCGAATTGGTCGGTCGGGGTCGAATACGACCGTCTGATGATGGGCAACGCCAATAACTCCTTCTCGGTGCCCGCCGGCGCTGCTGCAGTAGTCAATACGGTCAGCCAGAACATCGACATGGTCACCCTCCGCGTGAACTACAAGTTCGGTGGCCCGGTCGTTGCGCGGTACTGATCCCCTTTCTGCATGATGCATGAAGGCCGGTCTAGCGAACCGGCCTTCATTGATTTCCTAAACCATTTTGGATGGCTTTCGCAAGCGGAGAAACCAGTATGAAAAAGTTTATCATTGGCGCAGCATTCGCTGCGGTTGCTACTGGCGGTGCGTTAGCGGCTGACCTTGCCGTTCAGCAGACTTATAAAAGCGCACCCGTGGTAGCGCAGGTGTACAATTGGGCCGGTCTGTATGTCGGCGTGAACGGCGGATACGGTTGGGGCGTGCTGGATCCATTGACGCTCGTCTCCAACAGGTTCGACCGTAACAGCTTCAATATCAATGGCGGAATGGCCGGTGGCACCGTGGGTGCTCAAATCCAGCAGGGCTATGTCGTACTTGGCCTCGAGGGGGATCTCGATTGGGCGAACATTAAGGGCAACGGCGTCTCAAATCCTGCCATTGCCGGCATTGGCCAAGGTATTACCCTGAATATTGCGTCCAACATCAGCGCCGTCGGAACGGCCAGGGCACGCGTGGGTGTCGCGATGAACAACTGGTTGTTCTATGGAACGGGCGGCGCGGCGTTCATCAAATCCAGTGCAAACGGTACTTCGATCGCAGGTGTGCCCTGTGGGACGCTCGGCGTTCTGACGAATTGTGCCGCCTCCGCATGGCGGCCCGGAATAGCTGCCGGCCTTGGTGCCGAGTGGGGATTTGCGCAAAATTGGAGCGCGAAGCTCGAATACCTCTACATCGCATCCGTAGGCAGCGGAGTTAGCACGGACCATCTGAATACGATTCGCGGCGGCATCAACTATCGGTTCTGAGCAAGACGACCTTGCCCTGCTGATAATTTTGACGTCCATCGCATTGGATAGCGATCGTGACGACCGATCGCAGTGTAGCGTTGCCGGCGAACAGCTCCAGAAAGCAGAAAGTTAGTCATGTTCAAATGTCTCATTGCGCTGGCACCAATTGCGGTCACGATGGCATTCCTTTCGCCGGCCATTGCGCAAGCTCCGCCGACGACCAGTGCCGGTGTGCTAACCTGTCAGATGGCTCCGTCAATCGGATTGATTTTCGGATCTCGACAGAAAATGGCGTGCCGCTTCGTTCCCAACGGCTACCCGCCCGAAGCCTATGTCGGCGTCATGGGCACGATTGGTCTCGATGTCGGTATTACCGCTGGCGGAGTCATGGCCTGGGGCGTCCTGGCGCCGACCGCCGGGCCGATGCGTGGCAAGCTTGCTGGCACCTACGTTGGCGCGAGCGGCGCCGTCGGCGTAGGTGTTGGCGTCGGTGCCAATGTCTTGTTTGGAGGATCCAACCGCTCGATTGCCCTTCAGCCGCTATCCGTCGAAGGCTCAGTCGGTGTCAACCTGTCCCTCGGAGTTTCAAGCCTCACGCTTGCCTCGGCGCAATAACGATCTGAGCGGAAGACCCCGTTTCCTGCGAAGCCCCTCAAAGGACGTTCGATGAAAATCACAATAAAACCAATGCTTGGACTCGGAGTTCTGTCCTTGTTGGTCATCTGTTCAGCCGGCTCTGCTTCCGCACAGACAAACATCGGCAAAACGCTTCTCGACAAGCTCACTGCGCGGATTACCAAACTTGAGGACGCCTGTCGTAATGACATCAAGAAATACTGCAGCACGGTAACGCCTGGTGAAGGGCGAATGATCTACTGCATGGAAGCGCACGAAGACAAAATAAGCGCCAAGTGCACATTCGAACTGCGGGATACGTCGGCCGGCATTCAAGCTGCCGCCGATGCTCTGAAAGATGCCGTGATTGCGTGCAAAGCCGAGATAACCGGCGTGTGCGGAAAAATTCAACCGGGCCAGGGCCGGATTGCTGCATGCCTTTTGGAGAACAAATCGACTGCTTCGAGCGGCTGCGCGGATGCCATCAAGAAACTCGAGACAATGGCAGCGCCATAGAAAACAATCGTTTGGTGAGATCAAGGAGATCTATAATGACCCGTTTGATAGTCCCTCTACTGCTCGTAGCAAGCTTCGTTGCCGTAACGACGACGGAAGCGAGCGCCATGATCTATTGCGCCGCAGGAATTTACCGGGCTGGCTGCGTCGCACGTCCCGCGGCTACGGTCGTCGTAGCTCCACGCGCTGTCGTTGTGGCGCCTCGTCGAGCCGTTGTAGTCGTTCCGCGCCGAAGGGTATACTGATCGTATCGTTGGACACGCTGGCACGAACGTCGCTGACTGCCTCGCTCGGACCTAGCTAAAGCCGCGACAATTAGGCCAGCGCGACAAATGTTTTTGTTTTTGGAGTAATCTGAGTTCGCTGCGCATGCCATCACGAACACTTTCTCGTGGGAACGCCGCGTTTTCATTATTACTGCGAGACATGCTAACTGGGAAAGCAACACTCCGTTATTTTTCGCAGGGCAGAAAATAGTGAACCGTTATTCCGGCCCCGCTCGCGCGCTCAACAAGCAAAATGTCGCCGAGCTTCATTTCCGCTTCCACGGCGTCGCAACAGGACGACGACCATGTATTTCGGGCAGAGATCGAGCGACATAGTTCGCCGACCGATCGTGGCTGCGCGAGACATCTGGGCCAGCAGCTCCTGTCGGAAATGGTCAATTGAAACCATAGCATTCTCTCGTTTAGAGTCAGCTTAGCATGGGACGTCTGGTGCGCGATTTATCTTATGGCTACTGTCCGTTGAACGCGCTATTCGCTCCGCTCCTAGGCGTTTAGCCTGTAGGCCAGTTTACCAAATGTCCTTCCATCTATCGGCGTCAGTTTGGAGAGTTGCCGTCAGCCATCTTGGCAAGAGCGCATGGCAAGTCGGCCGCGATATAGCCGCAAGTAGCTCAATCGACTGTGCTCGCCGAATTAGCGACAGTTTAATCGATTTTGGGTGTATTGAAGAGATCGGCGGGGGGCGCTCTTCGAAACGACATCTTCTCACGGCTTTGATTCAGTAAACTTGTGGCGAATTGAGAGTAAACTTCGGTGCGAAGAACACGACGGGTGTTAACGCTGTCGGCGATTTCGATCGCGTTTGTTCTTGGCGCCTGCGCCGGCCGCCCATCGCAGGGCGTGCTGATCCCGATGGCCACAGTCGACGGCACTTCGCTGGTGCCGATCTTTGCCGCGACGACCCGGCAACGCTCGACGACGGATCCCGGCGAGATGTTCAGCGGCGAGCGCGCCCTTGACGTTTCCTACGCCGCCATCACCGTTTCGATCCCGCCCGATGCGTCTCGCAAGGTCGGAGAGGTCCAGTGGCCGACCTCCCTTCCTGCCGATCCGCGCGTCAACTTCACGACCGTATCGGCGGACTATATCGACAAGCAGGCGTTTGCGGCCTCAATTGCCGCTTACGCCAAGCGGTCGGGCCGAAGCAAAGTGCTGGTTTTCGTTCATGGCTTCAACAACCGGTTTGACGATGCCGTCTACCGGTTCGCGCAAATCGTCCAGGATTCGAAAGCGCCCGTCATTCCCGTTCTTTTCACCTGGCCGTCGCGCGGTGAGTTGCGGTTGCGGGCCTACACCTATGACCGGGAAAGCGCGAATTATTCGCGAGACGCGCTGGAAAGCCTTTTGGGCACGCTTGCCAGCTATCCTTCCGTCAACGAAGTTTCCATGTTGGCCCACTCGACGGGGAATTGGGTTGCGATGGAAGCCTTGCGTGGACGATCGATCCGGCGGACGGCGGCCTTTATCAAGAACGACAAGCTGAAGAACGTGTTGCTGGTTGCACCGGATGTCGACGTCGATGTTTTCCGCTCGCAGATTGAACGAATTGGTCCAGCCCGGCCGCGCATTGCCTTGTTTGTGTCGCAGGATGACGACGCGCTCAGCCTGTCAAAGACGATCTGGGGCGACGTTCCTCGGCTCGGCGATATCGACCCTGCACAGGAGCCATATCGCACCGAACTCGGGCGCGACAAGATATTGGTGTTCGACCTGACAAGGCTCGCAACGGCCGGCGACGACGCTCATGACCGCGCGTTCTCGGACGTTACATCGGTCATGGGAATGATTCAGCAGCGGTTGCGCGAGGGACAGTCGCTGACCGATCACGGGACCGGTGCCAGAAATCCGCTGAGTCAGATCAGCGATCAGGCAATTGCGCTCGGAAAGTAAATCGATCATTTGGCGTTCGAAAAGCCGCAGCAATCGACCGCCAATTGTCTAGTATTGTGGCAAACGCGAACGTGGCATATTCCTGCGGTTCAAGCGAGGTGGCCGAAACTTGCTTGGTCCGATGCGGGCTGACGCCTTCGGCATTTCCTGGTGCATTACCCAATTGCGCTGTGTTACTGACTGTCGATTATAATCTGCCGGCGATCGTAAAACGCCTCAGTCTAGCTGAGCTGTGGCTTACGCGAACGTTACGGCAGATCCCGGACGTAACGAAGGTACTGTGAAGCTGCGCAATTTGCCCGAACGAAAGATCGACAGCCGATGCGGATGTTCACATTTCGGGCCTCTATTACGTTTGCAGTAATGGCGTTTGTCGTCGCACTGACCGTGCTGCTGATTGCCATTCAGCTGCGGTCCCTGCGCTGGGCGACCCAGGAAGCAGCGTCCGCCTATATGGACGCAACCAGCACGAAGGTGCTTGGACGGCTCCAGGGCGAGATTTCCACGATTTCATCCCTGGTCCATGTGCTGGCTACCAGTTCAAGTGTGGCCGACTCGAATGAAAGAAGCGAGACGGGCCGTGCCATTCCGCTGTTCAAGGCTGCGCTGCAGGAATTGCCGCAAATGGACAGTATCTATGCCGGCTTTGAAAATGGCGCCTGGCTGCAGGTGCGTCGCATCAGCGACCTTACTGAAGAGCAGCGCGAACGCTTACGCGCGCCACCCAACGCAGACATCGCGATCAATCTCATTCGTCCCACAGCGGGGGGTGATTTGCCGTTACGGCGAATCTTCCAGGATAAACAAGGCAACGAGATCGGCGAAATCGATCTATGGAAATTCGGCTACGACGCCCGCAAACGTTCCTGGTACTGGGCGACGATGCAGGAGGACCGGCCGTACGTTTCAGAGCCCTATCTCTCGTATAGTATCGGCGCACCCGTGATCACCGTTAGCGCGCCGCTGCGCGGCAAGGTCCCGGGCGTGCTCGCTGCCGACCTCAAGCTCGATGCGTTCAGCGAGTTTGTGCAGGCCCAGCGACCTGGACAGCACGGCATGGTCATGATCTTCGACCAGGCGGGATCGATCATCGCCCACCCGAAATTTGCAGACTTCGTTGCCAGCGCAATGACGCACCCCGCCCGATCGACATTGCCCAGCATCGACGAAATCAATTCGGGAACCGTGGCCTCCGTCCTGCGGACGTCGTACAACCGGGACAACAGCGAGGGAAGCATTCAGGATGAGAACGGACAGGGCTATCTCTTCAGGCTGACGAAGTTCGCGCTCGGCGAGCGTTACAATGGCAGCCTATTGCTCATTGCGGCAGAGGATGACTTTGTTCAGAATGTTCGCAGGCTCCAGTTCAATGGGCTCGTTCTCGCGATCATAGTTGGCGCGGCCTTCCTTCCGATCGTCTGGATGTTCGGCAGCCGGATGTCGCGCTCCCTGAAAGGGATTACCGCGCAGGCGCGGCAATTGCAGACACTGGCTGAACCCGAACTCGTGCCGGTGACTTCCTACATCAGGGAAATCCACGAATTGGGCAGCACAATGAATCTCGCGCAGCGGGCCATATGGTCGTTCGCGCACTTCGTTCCCAAGGAGATCGTCCGCGGGCTGATCGACAATTCCATTTCGACCAAGCTCGGCGGCACAAAGAAGGACATCACGCTGGTATTCACCGATGTCCAGGGCTTCACGACGATTGCGGAATTGGCCGATCCTGACGTGCTCATGCGCCAAACGTCGCGGTACTTCTCAGTGCTGACGGAAGCATTCCTCGCTGAGGGCGGCACGGTCGACAAGTTCATCGGCGACGCCGTAATGGTTTTCTGGAATGCACCCAATCCACAGCCTGACCACATTGCGCGCGCCTGCCGGGCCGTTCTCGCGGCCAGGGCTGCCAATGAGCGACTAAACGCTGAGTTCGAGGCCGACGGACTGAAGCCGTTCATTACAAGGTTCGGCATTCATGTCGGTGAGGCCGTCGTTGGCAATGTCGGATCGACCGAGCGCATGAACTATACCGCTCTCGGCAATACCGTTAATCTTGCAGCGCGTCTTGAGGGCCTGAACAAGCAATTTGGGACAACGATCCTGGTCAGTGAGGATGTATACCGACGTGCCGAGGATCTCTTCAAATTCAGGGCCCTTGATGCCGTCGTTGCCAAGGGCATGACAAGAGAAACCAGAATTTTTGAACTCGTCGGAGGATCGACATGAAGCTGACGCCGATCTCTCGCGGCATAGTGTCGACGCTGCTCGCGCTCTGGCTCAGCTTCGCCGCTTCAACTGTCAACGCCGCCGAAGACACCATCAAGGTCGGCATTCTGCACTCCCTTTCCGGCACCATGGCGATCAGCGAGTCCGTCCTCAAAGACACGGTGCTCATGCTGATCGCGGACCAGAACAAGAAAGGGGGCCTGCTCGGAAGGAAACTGGAGCCGGTCGTCGCTGACCCCGCATCCGATTGGGACGCGTTTGCCGAAAAGGCCGGT
>Ga0209890_10001125_pt1 | contig 12172 bp, 12 predicted proteins | sample OrgsoiDNA2013049_FD_185799 | JGI IMG/M metagenome (GOLD analysis project Ga0209890, IMG submission 185799) | Permafrost soil microbial communities from the Arctic, to analyse light accelerated degradation of dissolved organic matter (DOM) -... | ecosystem: Environmental > Terrestrial > Soil >... | reverse complement strand
GCGCCCTCACTCCCGACAAAAACTGCCGAAGGCCCGGTCAGATTCGCCTGATCGAGGGGCGTGCCCTTGTGCGATGACGTCGCAATCAAACGCACACTCTGCGCGCGCAGTTTCGTCGAGATCTCTTCCAGCCCGCCCGCGGCTTTACCGACAATCACCGGCAGCCGGAACACCGATCCCGCCGAGGCGCGAATCACCTTCGAATTGAATGGACTGACCGTGCCCTCACCCAATATCACACCTGCACTGCCAAAAGCTTCGGCTGAGCGCAGGATTGTCCCTAAATTGCCCGGATCCTGTAGTCCCGCAAGAACGATGACCGGGCCGACCTGCAACCGTTCCAGCACGTCCGCCAGCGTGAATTCCTTCAGTCGAACCAGCGCGGCCACGCCCTGTGGCGTTTCGGTGGGAACGCTGTCATCGAAGAGTTTGTCTGGAAGCAGAAGAGTGTCGACGTTGGCGCCGATCTGGGGCAGCAGTCGCTCGGCCAGGTTCTGCGCCGATTCCTTGAAGAAGACCGCCCGAAAGCGCAGGCCGCTGCGGGTGGCCTCTTCCACAATGCGCAGGCCTTCGATGGCGCAATTTCCGTCTTCGGTACGTTCGGCCCGCGCGAACGCCTGGCGCAGTTCTTTCACCAGGGCGTTGTGGCGGCCTTCGATGCGGCGAAGCCGGTGCTGGGCGCTGGGTGCGAATTCTGAGGTTCGAGTCATCTTCGGTTCATGCTTTCAATTTGGCGCCAAAAGAGAAAAACCACGAACCACAAAGGGCACGAAGTCACACGAAGGAACACTGGAAATCAAGTCCTTCGTGAGACTTCGTGTCCTTCGTGGTCGATGCCGTTAAACGCAACCACTACCGCATCATACGCTGTCGCTTCATCTTCCGGTGTTTTGCCGTATTATGGTAGGTTTCGCGGTCGAAATAAATCGAACCTGTTGCGAAATCGAGAAGGGAGCGCCGTGCGCGCCGAGATCCTAAAAATTAATAGCGAAACACCTGAATCGTCCCTGGTGAAATACGCCGCCGATCAGATCCGTTCCGGGGAAGTGCTGGGCATGCCCACCGACACTTTTTACGGACTGGCGGCCGATCCCTTCAACCTGCGTGCGGTCGATAAGGTGTACGACATCAAGACCCGCTCGCGCCACAAGCCGCTGTCGCTGCTGATTGCCGATACTGACCAGGCGGAGGAACTGGCCAAGCCGCTGCCGGAAGAGTTTTATGCTCTGGCGCGAAAATTCTGGCCTGGCCCACTGACCATCATAGTGAGAGCCGGCTCGCGCCTGCCGCTCAAAGTGACCGCCAATACGGGTAATGTCGCGCTGCGTGTGCCCAATGCGAAGATTCCGCTGGCGGTGGTCACGGCCGCTGCCATCCCAATCACGGCGACCTCTGCAAACCTGAGCGGCGCCTCGGAGTGCACCAGTGCCGAGCAGGTACGGGAGCAACTGGAGGGTCGCATCAATATCATTGTCGACGGCGGCGCGTCTCCGCGGGACGTTGCGTCGACCATCATCGATCTCACTGACGAAGCCTCGCGCTGGCGCATCATCCGGGAAGGCGCGATTCCCGCCGACGAAATTTCCAAGTTTTTTGCGCAAGGATGAATGCCCAGGAATGACCGATGAAGCCACCAACCAGCATCCGCAACCGCGCTGGTGGCTCCGTCTGTTGGTTCTGACCGTCGTGGCGGTGGTATTGTTCCTGGCGGTTACGGCCGTTCAGGTGGTGCACACGGCGACGCTCGAGGAAATCCATCCTGCGGATGCGATTGTGGTGTTCGGTGCTGCCGAGTATTCGGGGCGCCCGTCTCCGGTGCTGCGCGCGCGGCTTGATCACGCTCTCGAAGTTTTTCACCGTGGCGTGGCGCCGGTGGTCATCACCACGGGCGGCGCCGCCGCAGATCCAACCTTCAGTGAGGGAGGCGTGGGCCGCGATTACCTGATGAGGCACGGCGTTCCCGAGCGCAGCCTGATCGCCGAAACGCAGGGCCATGACACGTCTGAATCTGCCGTGCGCGTAGGAGTCATCATGCGTGCCAATGGCCTGCACAGCTGCGTCGCGGTCAGCGATGCCTATCACGTCTTCCGCATCCGCAAACTGCTGGAGCACGAAGGCGTTGCCCCGGTCTATGTGGCGCCCCGTCCGGACTCACGTCCTCACACCACCTGGCAGCGCGAGGTCGCGGTGCTGCGCGAAGCGACGAGTTACTTGCTGTGGCGGATCGGCGTCCGGTGAGGTTCGTTGACTGGGAAATTCAGAAGGTATCAATGCCGTTGGTTGTGCGAACCTTGAACCAATCGTAGCGGAGACCGTTCTGCATCAGTCCGCCGCGGACTTTCATGAGGGCATGCTGAATCCGCACTTCGAGATTGGTATTTGCGGTCATGTGAACCTGGTCGTTTCGTGCTCCTCGTAGTTCGGCCATTTGCCGGTTCTGGCATTGCTGGTAGTCCTGGCTCTGCTGGCAAAGCTCGTAGCCATTGCTGTAGTTCGCATCGCGCAGAACCTTCATGTCAAGGTTGTCCTGGATGGCAGCTGCCAGCATCTCGTCGTACCGGTCGTACCAGATGTGGACTGCATTCTCCGTCTGTTCCGGCGTGTGAGTTTTCTTGTGGGCAGCGATTGCAGTAACCACATCGTCTGCGTTCTCCGCTCCGTCCATCTTTAACCGAGGCAGTGGACCGGCGGTCACTTCCATATCCTCGTCGGTAAACACTTTCTTGGCATGCGCTTTTTGAGTTTTGGCGCCACGCGCGGCTGCATCCAAAGGACTGCCGGTGTCTGCATTGCTCTGCGCCGGAGCGCCGGGGGCCTGCTGGGTTTGAGCCAAGCTCACTGCCGACGCCAGAAGCATCGCTGCCGAGAGCAGATAGCGTAGGTTTGAAGGACTGATTCGCATTCCTTGCTTAGGCTATCGGGCTGATGCAGGGCATGAAAGATGACCATAGTTTTGCGCTCGGGGGAACGAAGGTGACCCTGTGAAACTACCAGGCCTCACGATCACGGAGGCTTGTGATGTGGGTCACATGGTCCGGCGTAGAAGACCGTAGCACGCGCACCCGGCGATCGTGGAGCGCACGGACTCACGTCCTCATACCACTTTGACAACGCGAGGTCGCGGCGCGGCGTGAAGCAAAACAACTATCAGCTGTGGAAACTCGGTGTGACCTAAGAACAGACTTGCACTAAGGGGTGATCTTGAAGAGAGTGCCTTCGCTGTAGGTGCCGCTCCATGAGGCGGTTCCGTAGAGGTTGCCCTTCGCGTCTCTGACCAACCCCGCCACCGGGTACTCCCCGTCTGCCCCTCCCGTAAAGTTGTACAGTACGGTGAAGGTTCCACCTGGGCTCAACTTGAATACGGTGCCGCAGCCACCACCGGGATAATACGTGCAATTGCCTGAGCCGCCTGCAGAGGTCGTACCATAGAAGTTGCCAGCCGAGTCGCGGACCAGGCCCGAAAGAGGATCTGCTCCGCCGGCCCCGCCACTAAAAGTGTGCAGCACGGTGAGTTTCCCGGACGCATCCAGCTTGAAGACCGTGCCCCATCCCGTGGGTGTGGGTCGGGGTTGGCTGGTGCCATAGAGATTGCCGGCTTTATCCCGAACCAGATTTCCGAAGGGCGTATTGCCGTCCTTGTAGCCGGTGAAGTCGTAGAGAACGGTCTCCGCGCCTGTCGTGGTGATTTGGAAAACTGTTCCGCAGCCTATTCCCAAACCTGGCAGGCAGTTGGAATTGAGAATGCCGCCGCCCGGCGTGGTGCTGTACAAAACTCCTGAGGGATCCAGAATCAGTCCTGCGTGGGCGTCCCCGCCATCGCCCGCGAGGCCGTCGAAGCTGTGCAGGACGGTCTCGTTGCCTGAAGGATCCACCATGAACACCGTTCCCCAGTTGTTGGCCCCACCCAAGTGCGTAGTCCCGTAGAGATTGCCCGCGGCGTCCCGAACCACACCGGCTTCGGGAGTGGCCCCGTCTACTCCGCCCGTAAAGCTGTAGAGCACAGTCTCCTGCCCAGCCGAATCCAGCATGAACACTGTTCCGCAACCGTAACCGTAGCAGCCCGCGCCGGAAGTTCCGCCTCCATACGTGGTGCCATAGAGATTGCCCGCTGCATCCCGAACTAGAGATCCGTTGGGATACTTTCCGTCCGAGCCCGTCCCGGTAAAGCTGTAGAGTACAGTCACCTTGCCCGCGGGATTTGCCCGGAACACAGTTCCACAGCCGCCGTCGCATGGTCCGCCCCCGCCTTCAAGGGTGGTCCCGTACAGGTTACCTTTCGCATCCAGGATCAGCGCTCCATTGCTCGGGAATGCCCCGTCGGTGCCGCCCTTGAATGCGTGGAGGGCGATGAAGGTCTGTGCCTGTGCCAGCGGCGTTGCGACGGCGGCAAGCGCCAAAATGATCAGCGCCACGAATGTTGCGATCGGGTGGCCGGACGGGAAGAGGAATCTTTTGTACGCCACGGGTTGCGCTCCTCGAAGAGAATCTTGGTTTCGGACGAACTGCGAAGAACCACGAAGGGACCTAGACGGAGAGCGGGCCTTTGGGGAAGGAGAGCAGATAATAGCTCAGAGCCGGTTGCCACGCAATATGCAAAATGTCAAAACAGACGCGCTTCTTCTTACCACCCGCTTCTCTCACGCAGCGAGGTGATGTGCGCCACATGATGGCGCCCATGCCACGCGTACAGGGCCAGCGTCTTCTCCAGGGTCATCGCGCCCATCTCAGGATGGCGGAACGTGCGCTTCCAGTCCTCGGGTGAAAGAGACCGCAGCAGGTGTGCCCAGCGATCGTGCAGTGATTCGAGGAGTGTCAACGAAACTTCCACGGGAGTCGACTTGCTGTCGGCCAGTTCAGCCCAGCGGTCTTCCGCATAGGGCTTGATGGTTGGTTCGCTTTCGGTGAGGGCCAGTTTGAATCGTACATAGGAATTCATATGGCTGTCCGGCAGGTGATGCACGACCTGGCGCACGGTCCATCCGCCGGGACGATAAGGCGCGTCGAGTTGAGCTTCGGAGAGTCCTTTGACGGCGGCGCGGAGCTTCGCCGGTGTACGGGCAATTTCGTCCAGCGATGCTTGCTTCTGCGATTCGGTGAGTGGTCCCTCGAAGTGGAACTTGCCAACAGGAAAGCGCAGGTCGGTCATTTTATGCTCCTCGTCAGGATCGCAGCGAATGCGCGCGCGGAGACGATCCGCGTGGCTTTGTGGTGTTCGAGCGCGAGCAACTCGCTCTTGTCGCCGGTCACTAGATAATCGGCCCTGCCCGCTTCGGACAAGGCCAGCAGAAAATCGTCGGTGGAATCGGGAGAACGGCGGACGCGCGGCAACGCGTCCACGGGCTCGGCAAGTTCCCTCATTTCATTCACCAGGCCACCGGCCTTGTAGGGTTTGATGCGCTCGGCGATCGCGGGCTTACGCAGCGTGGCGCGCAGTTCGTCGAGATGCTCTTGGCAGGTCAGGAGAGTGAATTGTCCCTCCTGCCAGGCACGATAGATGGCGGCCGGGTTTCCGGTTTGAATCGTGATGGCGGAAACCAGGATGTTGGTATCGAGCACCACACGCATCAGGCCCTTCCTCTTCAGGATTTGTTAGCCTTTTCTTTGGCGTAGCGTTCGGCGCGAACCTCGCTCACGGTTTCGTCGATGATGCGCTGCAACTCGTCCGGGTCGGTATCGGCGTTGCGCACCCGGATGTCCTGCACGGTGCGATGAAACACGCGCCAGCGGACGGCTTCCTCGATGAATTTCGAAAGATCGCCCTTCTTGGCGCCTTGGGCGCCGAGATAAGTGCGCAGAGTGAGGTCAGTTTCTTTCGAGACCTTAATGTTCCAGCGAACGGCTTCACCCATAGGACACCTATGCAGTTAAGTAGATAAACACCTATATGTCCATTTTAGCGCGGGAGAGGCCGGAAGGGAAGCTAGACATATCGTAGATTCCAGACGCAGCCATGAACCCTTTTGCTAACTACAACTGATAGTGCTGTCTGCGGTCTGACCCCATTCCCTCTGGCTTCGAATTTCGGTTCCTCATGCCCCCAACATGCCACTCGATTGGTGCATCCAATGTGGTTTCTAGGCTAAACTCTCTCTGCTGTTTAGCTTAGCTACTCGGTTCGCGAATCCTGCGCTCGGCGCAGCTCGGAACTTGCTGCCAGGGGAACTATGCCATCTTCGACTTGGTCGGGTCACTTAACCTTCGGACTCATCTCCATGCCCGTGCGTCTGTTTTCCGGTGCGCGCAGCAATGGCATTTCCTTCAACATGCTGCATCGCACCGACAAGTCGCGGCTCAAGCAGCAGTACGTCTGTCAGGCGGATGGCCAGGTCGTCGACCGAAACGAAATTGTGAAGGGCTACGAGTTCCGCAAGGACGAGTACATCGTCATCGAGCCCGACGAGATCAAGAAGATCGAGCCGCAGACCGCCAAGACCATGGAGATCCTGGAATTCGTGAAGGCTGGCGACGTCGATCCGGTGTACTTCGAATCGTCCTACTACATGATGCCGGAAGAGGCGGGCCGCCGTCCCTACGCCTTGCTGACCAAGGCGCTCGAAGAGAGCGAGTACGTCGCCATCGCCAAGATCACTATGCACAATCGCGAGTACACGGTTTTCCTGCGTCCGCACGAAGGCGGATTGATGCTGCACACCATGTACTACGCCGAAGAAGTGAAGAAGGTGGAAGGCTTCGGCGCGCCCGATGTGGAGTTGAAGGAAGCCGAAGTAAAAGTGGCGCACCAGTTGATCGAGGCACTGGCCGACGAGTGGGATCCCGAGAAATACCAAGACTCCTTCCAGGAGAACTTGAAGAAGCTGATTGAGGCCAAGCTCGAGGGCGGGGAAGTGGCTGCCGTCGAGAAACCGAAAAAGCTGGCGCCGGTGGTCGATCTGATGGCGGCGCTGAAGCAAAGCCTGGCCCAGATGGAAGGCAGGAAGAAGCCCGCGGCCACGATCAAGTCCGAGGAATCGGCGCCGGCAGCGAAATCGCGCCGGCGGTAGAAAAGGCTTCCGGCTCCAGGCTTCCGGCTTCCGCATCCCACAACCGCGGCCTCTCCCGGTCCCGCTGAAAGGCAGGAAGAAGCACGCGGCCACGATCAAGTCCGAGGAATCGGCGCCGGCGGTAGAAGCGGCTTCCGGCTCTCGGCTTCCGGCTTCCGCATCCCCACAACCGCGGCCTCTCCCGGTCCCACTGAATCGCCGCAAGAGGCATCCCTCGTTGTTGGAGCCGCATCCCTTAACAAAGTAGTAAAAACAAGAGCCGGAAGCCTGAAGTCTGTCTCCGCTCTCTAGCGCGGACGGTCCACAATCGTTACAATAATCGCTTCTGTCTGAATCATTTGAAGCAAAACTTCTTCTTCGGGGTGCCGATGAGTTTCCGACGTGTGGGTTGGGTGGCGGCGGTCGCGCTGGCAACGTTGCTCGAGCTTTCTTGCGGCCAGGTGTATCGCCCGGTGGTCATTCCAGTCAACATCACCCCTCCGAATTCCGCGAACTTTCATGCTGTCTTTGGCATCAGCGCGAATGTGGCTTTCAACCCGGGCGCGGCTCTCCAAATTGATGTTTCGGGAGACTCCAACATCGGCGTAGCCAACATGGGTATCAATCCCACACACGCCGCCATTCTTCCCAACAATTCGCGGGTTTTCGTGGCCAGTGGTGGCGGTAATCTCTGCCCAGGTGGAACTGATGTCGTCATGTCGTTCTTTCCAGCGGGTGGGGGTTCTACCGCGACCGGCTTGGGCTCGCCGGCAACCTTTACGCTGCCCAATACCGGTACCGCTCAATCTTCCGGCATCGGCACTATCAGCGAGACGGGCAGTCTGGTCACCCTCACACTGAGTGCCCCGCTGAGTAACGCGACGGTGGGGGCTCGGATCCTGATCTCGGGAGTAACCCCTTCGGGCTACGACGGATGTTTTCCGATTTCATCGGTGAGCGGGACGACGGTCCAGTATGTAAATACCAACCTGAATCTGGCCTTGGCGAATGGCGGAGTGGCGACGGTTCCGACCTTTTGCCCCTACCTTCCCGATTACGTGGCGACCTCTCAGAACAGTGCCGCCTACGTAGCCAACTACGGCGCCGAAGGCGATCCGAACTGTAATCTTGCCAGCACCGACTCGGTGGCCTCGCTTAACATTTCGTCCAACACTGTCGCTCACATCGCGTACCTTCCCGCAAGCTCGCATCCAGTTGCGATGGTCGAAACGCCGAACGGGTTCAATCTCTACGTGCTCAACCAGGGCAACAATACCGTTACCGATCTCTCTCCCACGGATCTGTCGACCATTACCACGATCCCGGTCGGTAACACACCGGCGTGGGGGGTGTCACGCCTGGACGGTCAGCGTGTGTACGTCGTTACCCAGGGAGATAGTCAGCTATATACGATTAACACGGCGACGAACGCAGTACTCTCGAACCAGTCGGTGGGAGTCGCCGGAGCCAATTTCGTGCTCTATGACAAGAGCCGGAATCGCTTGTACGTGACCAATCCCAACGCTGCGGCAGTGTACGTCTTCGATGCGACCACGGACCCGCCGACGCCTCTGGGAAATGCATCGGGCATCGGCATTCTTCCGGCCCCGCTTCCTGCGGGTGTCCCGCCGTGTACGACTTGCTCCACGGTGATGCCGGTGTCAGTGGCGGCATTGCCGGATGGCAGCCGGTTTTACGTTGCCAGCTATGTCACCGCGGCGTTGGGCTCTGCATGCCCTGATCCGAATGTGACTGCAACCGGATGCGTGATTCCGCAAGTGACCGTATTCGATGCCGGGAGTTTTGCGGTGAAGACCACTGTGTTCCCGCTGCTGCCTCCGGTAGCCAATCCAGTCTTGCAAGTGCAGCCCTTTGCCTTGGCTCCGGCTACTTTCTGTGCGCCCGTGACGCCTTACACACCCTCTTCGGCCCGCTTCCGCATGTCTGCCGCCGCGGCCGCTGGCAGTTCCCGCGTTTATGCCAGCCTGTGCGACGGCGGCTCCGTGGCCATCATCAACACCACGACCAGCACCCTCACGAGCGGAGGGAACAACACGCCCGACATTCTAGTGACCGATCTTCCTGCTCCATTCAGCGCCGCCACCGCGCCGCCTAATGGGGAGCCCCCGCCGCAGAATCCGGTCTTCCTGCTGACTGGACAGTAGTTGGCCGGACGGCCCTCGCAGAGGATCTAGTAGTCGATCGCGAGATGCCAGCGTACGTTCGGCTTGTCGCTGTCTTTGGATAGAGCGAAATTGTCCAGCCCTGTCGCGTCGACGCCGGGAATTTTTTCCTGCAGCACGAAGTAGTAGGCTGGCATCGCTCCGCTGTGACCGGGAGCTAGACTTTGGCCGAGACTTCTTCTTTCACCGCTTCTCTGGCCGCGTAGTGCGAATCGACGTATTCGTCCAGAATGCCGATGAACTCCGCGACGATACGATCGCCCTTGAGCGTGGTGAACAGCCGCCCGTCGACATATACCGGAGCCTTGGGTTCTTCGAACGTGCCAGGCAGGGAAATGCCAATGTTGGCATGCTTCGATTCGCCCGGCCCATTGACCACGCAGCCCATCACAGCGAGTTTCATTTCTTCGACGCCGATGTAACGGTCCTTCCACGCTGGCATCTGTTCGCGCAGGTAAGTCTGAATCTGCTCGGCCATCTCCTGGAAGAACGTGCTGGTGGTGCGTCCGCAGCCTGGACACGCCGTTACCTGTGGCGTGAAGCTGCGAATGCCCATCGATTGCAGAATCTGCTGCGCTACGCGGACTTCTTCTGTGCGGTCACCGCCCGGCGCTGGGGTCAGCGAAACGCGAATCGTATCGCCAATGCCTTCCTGCAGCACTACCCCCATGGCGGCGCTCGATGCCACAACGCCCTTCGCGCCCATTCCGGCTTCCGTCAGCCCAAGGTGGAGCGGATACTCGCAACGCGCAGCCAGAGCGCGGTATACATCGATCAGATCCTGAACGCCACTGACCTTCGCGCTCAGAATGATCTGGTCGGGGCGTAAGCCGGATTGCTGTGCCAGTTGAGCCGAGCTCAGCGCACTCACCACCATCGCTTCCATGGTCACTTCGCGGGCATCTTTCGGATCGTCGAGCTTGGAATTTTCGTCCATCATGCGGGTCAGCAGGGTCTGGTCGAGTGATCCCCAGTTCACTCCGATCCGTACCGGCTTCTGATACTTCACTGCGACTTCGATCATGGTGCGGAAATTGGAGTCGCCCGTGCGTCCAATGCTGGCGTTGCCGGGATTGATGCGGTACTTGGCCAGATCGCGCGCGCATTCCGGATACTTGGTCAGCAGAACATGGCCGTTGTAGTGGAAGTCGCCGATGATCGGCACACGGATGCCCTGCTTGTCGAGTTGCTCGACGATGTGGGGAACGGCTGCGGCCGCGTCGTCATTGTTCACCGTCACGCGCACCAGTTCGGAGCCGGCGCGGGCCAAGGCTGCCACCTGCTGGACTGTGCCCGGGATGTCCGCGGTATCGGTATTGGTCATGGACTGCACCACGATCGGTGCATCCGACCCTACGCGCACACCCCCGACAACGGCGGTGACGGTCTTTCTGCGTTGAAGATTAGCCATATGGGAACTTCCATTTTACCACGCAAAATGCGGGCTCTGGGACTCTCTGGGGGCATTCTCCACAGTGGCGGAAGCCCGTTACGGATTTCGTAACAAAGTGCTCCCCAAGGGCGGTCGGCACAGGCGGTAAGGGCACATCTGGGAGACTCCTGCCACCCTTTGTGCCGACGGCGCTTACGGGGACTGGGCGCATCATACGTGAACAAGAAAATCGGATTTTGTAACGGATTTGTCCAGTTTTGAGGACTGCCAGACGAGCAGGTCTAGCATCAAACCTCTCTGTTGGGAAACGACCGAAACCGACCTCGGGCCGAAAGACGGGGCTGTAACGCGGAGCTCCGATTCCTCACTATACTTTGTCCGAAATGGAGGTTTTTCCTATGAATCACGGCATCAAGGCAACTCACACCGGGAATAAGCCACTTGCAATCCACCGCGACAATCCTGTCGCTCCCGCTTGGCCGAGTTACAAGGGCAATTCGCAGTTCGTCGGGACCAGTCCCAGCGGCCACGTCACCGTGTACGTCGACCCCTCGCTCGGCCAGCAGGCCTTGCAGAACGCTCAGGATCTGGTCAACGACGCCGATCGCGTCGTGACCGCCAACGACGGAATCTTCGGCACCACCGGAGGCCCGGTCAGCGTTATCGTTTTCGCCCTGGGCGGCGCCACCGACGGAACCGGGGGCGCCGACCACATGGGATGCGACTATGTCAGCGGAGCCGCCATTGAGTGTTGCGCCTCCTTCGGGAACTCGGCCCGGGTGTCGGCCCTGTTCGAAGCCGAACTGAGCGAGTGCTCGATGAATGGGAACCTGTGCGGACTCAGCACCGGAGAGGCCTTGTCGCGCTGGTGCGCCACGCTGATCGGCAACAACGCGCTGGCCGATTTCGCAACCGCTCCGCAGTGGGCGCAAGATGGCGAACCAGACTTCGTCAACCAGACCGACAATACGGACCAGAGCGCGGACAGCACCGGCTGCGGCATGGCGTTTATCTCGTGGATGATCAGCCAGGGCTACGGACTGGAAAAGATCGCACCGACGATGGTGAACCTGGGCGACGCCGGAACGCTTGCTCAGCTCTACGCCAACCTGACCTCAGACGCGGCCACTAACGCTTGGACCAACTTCCAGAACGCACTCCAGAACCTGCCGAATGGTGTTACCAGCGACGATCCCTTCGGCGGGTTGGCTCAACCCGCGCAGATGGCTCATCTGTCTCCGCGGACAGCAGAACTGGTGGGCAGGATTTTCGCAAGCATGGTCTCGGATCTTGCGGCGGGGCGGCAGCCGGAGCAAATGATGGCGAACGTGCGAGCTGCCATGCTCCCGGTTTCCCATGCGAAGGCGCCAGCGGTGTGCTCTCCGAAGTCGAAGCGGTTGCTGCCGCCCAAGCCCGGACGCCGCACAACTAAGTCGGCGTGAAGAAGACGGCAGAAAAAATAAGCCGGCGGCTGATGAATCAGCCGCCGGCTTATTTTACGAGTCCGTAAAGTTTAGGGCAGTCGATCCGCCAGTCCTGGAATCGTCTTCATCAAATCGTTGTAAATCACCATCACCGCAAACAGCACCAGGAAGACGAACGCAGCCTGGTAGACG
>Ga0209890_10001124_pt1 | contig 12173 bp, 13 predicted proteins | sample OrgsoiDNA2013049_FD_185799 | JGI IMG/M metagenome (GOLD analysis project Ga0209890, IMG submission 185799) | Permafrost soil microbial communities from the Arctic, to analyse light accelerated degradation of dissolved organic matter (DOM) -... | ecosystem: Environmental > Terrestrial > Soil >... | reverse complement strand
ACCCCAAACTGTCTCAAGGAGGTGAAGTTGGAATAACCAGTTCCAAAGTCGTCAATCGCCAGCGTCAGCCCCATAGACTTTAATTCCCGAAGGACTGAGAGCGTCACATCTGCGTTGGCCAGGAGTACGCTTTCCGTCAGTTCCAGTTCAAGACAGTGCGCGGCGAGGCCCGTCTCGTGAAGCACACTTCGGATGAGTTCGCAGAAACCCTGTTGGCGAAACTGGACCGCTGATACATTGACTGCTACTGAAACGGCGGGGAGGCCATCGTCTTGCCACTTCCTCGCCTGACGGCAGGCCGTCCGCAGCACCCATTCGCCAATTGGCACGATCAGTCCGCTGTTCTCGGCAATGCGTATGAACTTGTCGGGTGGCACCAGACCCAAGTCCGGATGCTGCCAACGAAGGAGCGCCTCCAGTCCGGTGACCTTGCCTGTGGCCGCGTGCATTTGTGGCTGATACACGAGAAAGAGTTCTTTCTTGCCGAGTGCCAATCGCAAGCTGTTCTCCAGACTCAAGCGCTCGACAGCCTGGGCGTTCATATCCTCCGCGAAGAACCGGAAGTTGTTACGTCCGCTATCCTTGGCGCCATACATAGCCGCATCGGCATTCTTGATCAAGGTTTCGCAGTCCGTACCGTGTTCGGGGAAGATGCTGACACCGATACTGCAACTGACATTGAGGGAGTGACCTTGGACGACGAATTCAGCGGTCATAGCATCCATGAGGCGCTCGGCGGCAACCGCCACGTCGGCCAGGTCCTTGACTTGAGTCAATGTGATCAGGAATTCGTCACCCCCCAGACGGGCGACGGTATCCTGTTCACGCCCCCATTTCTTAAGTCGTTCCGCCACTTCTTGCAGGAGAAGATCGCCGACGGAGTGCCCCAGCGAGTCGTTGATGATTTTAAAGCTGTCGAGATCGAGGAATAGAAGCGCGATCTTGCACTTTTGCCGACGAGCACCAGCGAGTGCCTTGCCCAAGCGATCTTGAAGAAGAGTCCGATTGGGAAGTCCCGTTAGGGCATCATAGTAGGCTAGGAATTGAATTCGTTCCTCTGCGACCTTGCGGGCTGTGATGTCCTCATTCGTTCCCTCATATCCCACCAGTACGCCATCTTCGGACACGGCTCGCACATTTGCGGAGAACCACATCTTGCTGCCGTCCTTGCGGTGGACCGCGCATTCAAAGTTCTTGACCATTCCCTGCTCTCGCAGCAGGCGCGTCAACTCTTCCCGGCTCTCGGGATCGACATACACTTGTTGGGAAATGTCGGTGATACTCGCTACCAGGTCTTGAGGAGAGTCGTAGCCCAGCATATGGGCCATCGCCGGATTCACGTCGATGTACCGCCCGCCGGGCGTGCTCCGAAACATACCGACGACAGCACCTTGGAAGATAGTCCGGTACTTTTCTTCCGCTTGCCGAAGCGCTTGCTCAATCCGTTTACGTTCGGTGATGTTATCAAAAGTAGCGACAAAGCATCCCTTTCCGGCTCCATGGGCGGAGATGGAGAACCACATCCCCAAGGCTTTGATTTCGATCTCGAAACTCTCTGGCTCACCGGTCAGTACCACTCGTCCGTATCTCTCAAACAATTCTGGGTTGCCCCCCGGGATGACCTCGGTAAATCTTTTTCCCACCACGTTTGCCAAGCCGGTCAACTTTCCAAATGCACGGTTGACATCGAGATAGACAAAATCGATGGGACGGCCACGGTCGTCAAAAAGCATCTCGCAGTATGCGAACCCCTCCAACATGTTTTCAAACAGCGAGCGATAACGCCTTTCGCTTTCTGCCATCGCAGCTTGCGCTCGCCTGCGCCCACTGATGTGGTGTAACTGCTGGTCAGGTTGAGAGAATTGCCGCGGCATACTTCGTTCGATGGGGAATCGTACTGAGGTCAGAAGGAAGACAATGGCGGCGCAGGCCAAGATTGCCACAATATGCGACTGCCAAGAGGAAAGACCGGGAACGGCAATCTGCCTAAGTCCCTCAAGTATTGCGGCAGCGACCAGCGCGATGGCTGCGCAACGAAATGCCCGAAGCAAAGGATACGGTTTGGACATAATTTCGTCAGAAGGGAAGGGCGGGCAAGGGTATCCCGACTAGGGCAGGAGTTGCATTTGGGCGACCAGTTTCAGGTTCCAGCTAAGTTGTTGACCTGCTTGTTCTACGGGAGTTGGGCGGAATCGGAGTCGAGCCCGATTGTCCTTAGCACAGACAGGATTCCAATTTATGGACGAGGCGGAGACGTGGGCAAGAGAACTCTTCTCTCTATCTTGCGGACGTTATCGACCGTCGCGGGGAAAGCAGATTGTGAGAGGACTCGTTCCAGTCCCAGAGGAGTGCACAGGCGGAGTGTGACCCGTTGAGTGAATGCCCGCCTCAGGCTCAAACCAAGGCTGGTCGAGCATAACCTTGCCCTCGATAACCGTTTTGTTCTTGCCGACAACGACCTTCTTGGCCTGAGCGAGGTCGGAAATCTTTATGTCCTTCAGCTGAATGTCGAGACCGTTGGTGACGGCGTTGCCACCGGTGAAGAGGGCAATGTCCTGCAACATACTTCTGCGCTGATCCCCGAAGCCGGGCGCACTGACGGCAGCAACTTGCAGCGGACCACGCAGTTTGTTCACGACGAGAGCAGCCAGCACCTCGTCCCCAACATCCTCTGCGATTATGAGCAGGGGTTTACCACTCTTCGTGATCTGCTCAAGGAGCGGAAGCAGATCGTTTTTAGAATTGAGTTTCGTTTCGTGGATGAGGATGTATGCGTTCTCGAAAATAACTTCCATGCGTTCGGGGTCAGTGACGAAATGAGGTGAGAGGTATCCGGACCCAAATTGCAAGCCGCCAACCTGCGATTTGCCGCTGGCGCTGGGGGGGAAGATGCTTCCATCGCGGACGGCATCAGATTCTTCGACACGAGCCCAAATGTGGTCGTCAACTGTGGCGAGTTTCGCGGTCATGGGTGCAGAACCTCCGTCGCCGGCAATCCCGGCCAAAATTGGAAGCACTGCTCACGAGTATGTCTGATTTGAGCCTTGAATTGTGGTCAGTTTTGTACACTCTGGAACAATTCATTGTGGGTCTGCTGGGCCAAAAAGACAGACCTGAAAAGGGCGGTGAGGACTGTCCCAGTATCGTGAGCTGAGTAGATCGCCTATCGCTTGAACCGCGTTCAATACAAGATTCAAATGCAGTCGGCGAATCTGTTCGCTGTAGTTGTAGTGTTCGACGTTTGGCAGACTCGGGACTTTATGAAGTTCGATCCCGATTGGGGAGGAGAGCCCCTGCTGGCATGCCATCGAGGTCACCTTCTCCGACGCGCACCGCCTTGCCCTGAGATTCCCCCGTAACAGGCCGCGAATCATCGCTTCCATTTGTTGCGGCTAGAGCCTTGTATCCGTTTCCGTGCAGCAAGATCAGTGGGGAGAGTGTGTCCATAAAGAAGTGCAGTGACTCTGATACCCATCCTGTATATAGCTGCGGGGCCCGCCGATTCTGCTCACAATTGCTCACAACTTAGACTGCGGCAACTGGCGTCGTCCGCCGAACATCGGAACTGGCTCAGGCTGCCATTCCTTCCAGCGCAAACTTGTTGAGGATCACCAGACTTGAACCGTTCCGATTGGATGAATTGCTTCTCCTTGAAGTCGGGGATTCTGCCTCAGCCAATACGTCGATGATGCGCAACCCGAGCCTCCAGGGCCTTGTCATCCTGGTGGCGGGCGGGATTGAAAATGTCACCATTGTTTCGGCAGTGTCGGCTCCAACCTGCTGAGCGTTTTCAAGATCAAAAAAGAACTCCGTGTTTATATGGAGAGGCATCCAATACCAAAAGCGCAAAGCAGGAGGAGAATTTATGTCTCGTTCGCGGATGTTGCAAGTTTGGATGGCGACGGCGGTGCTGAGCACAGGATTGGCTGTCGTGCCCAGCATGGCCGCGGGCAGCACCCAGACATTTACCGGAAAGGTCAGCGATGCTATGTGCGGCCCTAAGCACACGGAGGGAGGGATCGCCCCGGCAGACTGTGTTCGGGCCTGCGTGCAGAAAGGCGCTAAGTACGCCTTGGTCGTCGGGGACAAGGTCTATACCCTTGACACCTCGGATCAAGCCACGTTGGACAAACTTAACAAGCTGGCTTGGGAGCAGGCCAAAGTTACGGGCACGGCCACCGGCGATGCCATTTCGGTGAAGTCTGTGACTGCCGTCGAATAGGAGTCGGGAAATTGTGACTCCGCCGTCAGGTGCAACAAAGTAGCGTCGAGCGAACCCGTTGCTAAGCGGCAGCGATTCTTCTCAGCCATGGCTGAGGCCACAGACACGCAGCGGATTGAGAGGAGCGCCCGTGTTCTCACAGCTTACATGTCGGCGCTCAGCCGAGAGTTCATAAAGCAACCTGTGCAAAAGTGACCATTCTTGAGGGAGCTTCGAGACTAGAGTGGGACTCAACGGCGGGGTGTTTCGCGCACGCAGCGAAGCTGAGGGAATCTCACTCTCGACGTGAACAGACTGGTGCGAACGGAATCGTCCCAAGCACACACTTCGATACTTCATGCGCCCGCTCGAACAAATCTTCTAGCGACAGCAGCGCCGACCTTAGGATTTGTGCAGCAATTGCACCCAAAATAGTTTAATACGGGGCGGATAGCCAAAGGCCCTCAGCGGGAACTGAGGGCCTTTCTATTGCCGATTGCATGACGGCCGGTCGATAAGGAGAGGCACAAGATGACGAAGTTTAGGGTGAACACTCCGTTTCTCGCTCACTGCAATACTTGCAAGAAAGAGGTTAGCGCCTTACCCCTGCTAAACAGGGGTGATCTCCTAATAGCACTTCAGGGTAAGGGGGATGTAAGAGTGATGCACGTGGCCACGGAAGGAGACCACATTTGGAGTTTGAACTCCGAAGACACAATCGCTCTGAGCAATGCAATTGCCAAGGACTTGGTTTAGATTCGCCAATATCGTGATCGTCGCTGACATCGCGGGTGTTAAGAGGGGGAAACGCTCCTGCTGCTCGAACAGTTCCTCCCAGTGCGCCGGCGAGGCGTACCATTGGTTAGGTATGGTTATGTACCGAATCGATCGAGAATGGCTCGAGGCGGAAACCGGAGATGGCCCGGCAGCCGCAGATATTCTCTTTCGGGAAGAGCCAGACGAGGAAGAAGACGAACAGGATGAAGACGACAGCAAAGAAGATGATGATAATGGCGACGGCTACTCGGAGTGACCTTCGAGCTTAATCCGTCGAGTCAAACGAGGCGCAGACTTTTTAGTGAGGCGCGAGCCGTTCCTCGATTGATGTCCGGCACAATGACCAATTCAAGAACCGTTACATCCGCCAGTTCAACCCGATAGTCCTCGACCTCCCGTATTGAGCCAGGGGGACTGAAATTCCACTGCTGGCGCACAATTTCTCGGAACGAGCGTCCGCCATCCGGAGACCATCGCAAGACAAACTCTTGGGTGCGCTCTGTCTCCTTTTCTTCGAAGACGAGCGCAATGCGTGTGAGTCTTTGCGGCCTGTCGAAGACTAGCCGGACCGTCTGACTGCCAGGATCGGTGGCACGCCAGCCCCGGTTTTCCCCTGCGAGCAACGCAGACTCTACCGGATAATCCTTATCTTCCGATGTGATCTCGACCACGGCTGCACCGTCGACGTCCAGCCAGCCTTCGTTGGGTGGCGGAGTATCTTGAGGAATCGGCGTGATTAGGCGCTTGCGCATAGACGCTAGTTTACCTCGTCCAGTAGAACCGAAATCCGTCCCACTTGATCTGGCAGGCTGCTAAAAAACTCATTTCGGCGACTCCCAGCGAACCTCAGGCGCTAAAGCGCGGTTAAGTCTAAAGCACGTAGCGGCACGACTGAAGTCGTGCCCTTCCCGAAATCGGCTCGGAGCGGAGTTTTTCAGCAGCCTGCTAGTAAATTAACGCTGTCTTCTTTATTTCTTGCTTTCATTCACCATGTCGTATACCTGCTGGAGGAGGAAGAAGGCGCCCCACAAATTGTAGTCACGTCCGCACCTGCGCAGCCTGTGACGCCAATCGCTCCCTGGCTTCTCCTCGTTCCCAACTAGTGATCCGCTCTGGTCGACGCCCCGGTTCCGTGCTCGGACCGAACAAGATTGTCAAAACCGACCCGAGACCGAGGCCAACCAACAGAAAAGTGACCGCAGAACTCAAGTCGTATTGACTTTTCATCATTTTACTTTCCATATAGGGCTCCAATCATTTGAGGTTTCAGGCAGGATAAAATCCGTGCAATCGTTGAGGCCTACGCAGCGCATCGTTGTCGCCCGCAGGCCCAACCATCAAAAGGGGTAAGTAGCAAAGGCAGATCAAGCAGTGCTCGACAATCCGTAAGTTAGGTTGCCGATGCTCCCGCGTTCATGGCAATCATGGGGGCCTCTAGTCGTCCGAGAAGGCGGTTAAACGCCTTCTCGGACGAAGAGTTTCACAGTTCTTAGGCGGTTACGAGTTCGGGAGCGGCAATCTTGTGGAGGGTGGAATTGACAACGTCAAAGTTGTGAACCTTGGGGGTTCCCTCGATAAATCTTGCCAGCGTCTTCAACACGTCTGGGTAAGCCTTCGTGTTGTAAGTCTCGGCATCGGCCTTATTCTCCCACAGACTGATTGCGGTCACATCAACTCCGCCCGGACCAGCGAAAGTGATTTCGTCCTTGAAGCCATGCTGTTTACGAAGCAAAGGAAGGACGTCTTTTTCAAATGCTCGCGTGTAATCGGAGAGCATGTTGGGTTTCAGATGGATAGAAACATTGCGTGCATACATGGACAACCTCCTAGGGTTGGGGTTGCTAAGTAAAGACTGCTTCAGATGCGCTGACTTAGTTCAGAGAACCTGAAAGGGGGAGAAGAATGCCTCCCGCTGCTTCAACGGGTGCATTTAGGTGGCCCCTTGCGCCAGGGACGCGCAACTCGTTGTATCGATGTGGCGAGGGAGAGGATGGGAGGCAAGAAGATTTGGGTTCCGCCGTGCATCTTTGGCGAGGAGCGAGCACAAACGGCAACCTGACCACGGCACCCGTTCCGACAAAACTACCCATGCCGGGCCTGGGCCTCGATAGCGTTTGTAAACAGGGGTGCCTACGATCTGACGGCACATAGCCTACGTTCGGTCTTTCCTCATGTGTGATCTTGAAGTCTCTCGAGCAAACTCTGAACCGGGCTTTGCGACTTCGGGCATCCGTTTCTCAGTATACTTGTGAAGATATTGAGTCCCGAGATATGTAGGAAGTGGGAGTTGTGATGGCTCGCCCGGCCGAATTACGCAACGTTTCGTACCTGAAGATTTCGAGGCCAGCCCGGATGTGGTTGGCATATACCTGCGCAGTCGTCCTGCCAGCAGCAGTCGTGCCCATTCGATTTGATCTAGGGTTTTCAGTCGAGCAAGGCCCCGCCATCGTACTTTTCATTATCCCGATTGTTCTGAGTGCATATTTTGGCGGACTCGGGCCGGGTCTTCTTTCAACGATCCTCTCAGGCGGACTCGCGGTCTATTACGTCTTGCCACCACTTCATGATTTCCATGTCGTCTCGGGATTTAATCGTCTTCAACTGACTTCGCTATTGGCAGTAGGAACTTTCGTCAGCGTCATGGCGCAGAAACTCCATCGGTCCATAGCGCAATTGACCTTCAGCGCGGAGCGGCTGCTTGAGAGCGAAGAGCGTTTCAGCAAAGCATTCCGCTTCAACCCGGTGGGTATCGTCATCGTGCGGATGAGCGACAACCGGTATGTGGAGGTGAACGACGCCTTTGCAAAGATGATTGGCTATACGCGAGAGGAACTTCTCGGTCACTCCAAAGTCGAGCTGGGAATAATGCGGCCGGAACAGCACGACAAATATCTCGCCCCCCTGCGAGCGGGGGGCAGTACGGTCAATGCCGAGTGCACGATGAAGACCAAAGAAGGAGTGGTCAGGCACCTGCTTACGTCGGTCGAAGTGATTACCCTTCAAGGGAAACCGCACCGCCTCGGCTGCATCGTTGACATCACAGATCGCGATCGGATGGAGGCTGCACTCAGCGCCTCGGAAGCCGAGTTTCGGTCTATGGTGGACAACGCCCCCTATGGCATTTACCGAACCGTCGTGGAAGGAGGAGGCAACTTTGTCTTTGTGAATCCGGCGATGATAAAAATGCTCGGCTACGATTCCGCGGAGGAAGTGTTGGCGCTCAACCTTGAAAGGCAACTGTACAAAACGGCTGATGACCGCGCTGCCGTCATCGCATTGCTGCGCGCACAGGGTGGATTCACGAATTTGGAACTGCACTGGCGCAAGAAGGATGGAAAGGAGTTAATAGTAAGCGCCTCGGGAAGGATGGTGCGCACCGAAGACGGTCGGGAACTTATCGAAAGCATCGCCGAAGATATTTCGGAACGTCGTCAGTTGGAACGGCAACTTGTACAGTCGCAGAAGATGGAAGCCGTGGGCCGGTTGGCCGGGGGCATATCCCACGACTTCAACAACATCTTGAACGTCATCACTGGGTACTCGGAGATTGCGAAGGGTACACTCGACGCTGCCCACCCGGTCTCAGGCTATCTGGTTCAGATCAATGCAGCGGCCATGCGGGCTGCCAATCTCACCAGACAACTCCTTATGTTCAGCCGCCAGCAGGTCGTATTTCCGAAAATCGTTGATCTTAGTGTAGTTGTGGACAATATGATGAAAATGTTAAGTCGCACGATTGGCGAGGACATTGCGTTGTCCTTCAGGCCAGAAGTCCCGCTTGGCTGCGTGCGGGCCGACGTGGGACAAATCGAGCAGATACTGATGAATCTCGTCGTGAATGCGAGGGACGCCATGCCGGACGGCGGACAAATCACGATTGAAACACGCGATGCAGAACTGGACGAAACTTATCGGTCCTTCCATGAACCTGTCATCCCTGGCCCTTATGTAATGTTGTCAGTAAACGACACGGGTTGCGGGATGGATGAAACCACAAGGACGCATATCTTCGAACCCTTCTTCACGACGAAAGAGCCGGGCAAGGGAACCGGATTGGGTCTTTCCACCGTGTACGGGATTGTTAAACAGAGTGGTGCCTACATCTGGGTTTACAGCGAACCGGGCCGGGGCGCGACAATCAAAATTTACTTCCCTCGCGTTCAAGAAAAGCCAGATGAGGCACGAGAGACTTGCGAACCAACGATTCTGGGAGGAACAGAGACTATCCTTCTGGTCGAGGATGACCAACTTTTACGCAACGTCACCTTCCGGCTTCTCAGTGGTGTTGGCTACAAGGTGCTGGAAGCTGAGACCCCGAATCAAGCGATCCAGATGGCACAGGACAACGCCGAGCCCATTGACTTGGTATTGACAGATGTCATTATGCCGGTGATGGGCGGATTCGAATTATCCACGCGGCTCAAGGCGTTGCGACCGGAACTGAAGGTCATCTTCACGTCTGGATACACGGGGAACGCCTTGGCAAGGCAGATGCCGGTGGCGGGTCCTTTCGTATTGATTGAAAAACCCTACTCGCGTGCATCCCTCTTAACGAGAGTCTACGAAGTTCTGCGGGGGCACGCTGACGGTCACCATGTGACTCCTGCTCCTCTCGATTAGCGAATTGGCAACATTCTTGTGGAATTGGGCAGACTCTCGTGCACCCAATGAAATCAAGGCTTTTGGCGGTAAAGGTGCCAGAACCTCAATAATAATGAGATGAAAGAATTACTGCTCGACACGACTTTCGTAACTTCTTCAAGGGTACGAGCGCTGGCATACTCTGGGAAAGCCTATGTCTGAACCGATCGAATCGACGGCGCCGGTGGTGTTAGCCAAGGAAAGTAAGTTGACGGACCGGCCATTTCGCGTGAAGCTGCGCGGGTCGGTGCTGGTGCTGGTGCGGTTGCCGAACCGGCGGTCGGTAAGGGCGGCGTTCCATCAGCTATCGACGTCGGGCGGAGTGATTCATCTGGAAAAACCGCTGGATGAGAAGCTGGAAGTCGAGTTGATTTTTCACCTGCGCGAGACGACGATTCGCGGTAAAGCGCAGATGCTGTTTCCCATGTGGGCGACGCAGGGGTGGATGCAGCCCTTCCGCTTCGTGGACCTTTCCGATGCCAATCGGGAGACGCTGGACACGAATTTGAAATCTTTTCTTGGCGAAGTGGCGAAGAGCGCCGTGGCCGGTACCTAGCTTCATCAGTTCCCTCCTCTCCTTTTCTCGCAAATCTGTCGCAACATCTTCCGAGTGAGCGCGCAGTGTGTTCATATAGTTACCCTGGTCACGTTGGCTATCGGGACGGAGGGGTTATGATCCGCTCATAAGGACTCATGTCATGAAACGTCTTACCTTTCTGGTTTCGCTCACGAACAACGATAACGACTATCAGCAGGAGCAGGCTGCGGCGGCGGAGAAAGCTGGGCGGCGTCTGGGCGTGGACGTGAAGATCATTCACGCGAACAACGATGCTCTGGCGCAGAGCCAGCAATTACTGCACTACGTGCAGGATTCTTCGGTAGCGCGTCCGGATGCGATCATGTTTGAACCCGCGGGGGGCACGGCGTTTCCGCAGGTGGCGCGGGCGGCCGCGGCGGCGGGCATTGGGTGGGTCGTGCTCAATCATGAAGTGGACTACATTCTGGATCTGCGTCGCACTTATAAGGTACCCGTGTTTGCCATCAGTTCCGATCATGAAGAGGTGGGCAGGATTCAGGGAAAGCAATTTGCGGCGTTGCTGCCGAATGGGGGATCGATTCTGTATATCGAGGGCCCGGCCAATAGCTCCGCGGCGAAGGAACGAACGACGGGGATGAACCTGACTAAGCCGGCGAACATTCAAGTCAAGATGATGCGGGCAAACTGGACCGAAGAGAGCGCGCATAAGACGGTGAGTTCGTGGTTGCGGTTGCGGACGTCTCAGGAGAGTCATGTGGACCTGGTAGGAGCACAGGATGACAGCATGGCCATGGGAGCGAGAAAGGCGTTCAGCGAGATTCCGGAAGGGGAACGGGCGCGGTGGATGAAGATTCCGATCACCGGGTGCGATGGGATGCCGAAGACCGGGCAGACATGGGTGCGCAACGGGACGCTGGCGGCGACGATCTATATTCGTCCGAATACGGATCTGGCGATTGAGATGTTGGTCGAGGCGTTCAAGAGTGGAGCTCAGTTGCCGGAGCGGAAGATGACGGAACCGGAGTCGGTGCCGTCGCTGGCGGAGTTGGGGGTATCGGCTGCAAGCGGTAAGGGCCGTTCTGCTTGTGTCTGAAGAGTCCGCGAGTCGAGTTCTTGATGTCAGCTGGCGAATCGAACGACCCTATTCCTTGTCTGAACGCAGTCTCCTACAAGATCCGCACTCTCTTGTCTGCAAAGAAGTGATCGCAACGTTCCCGCCGCACCTCGTCGCTCCCGGCATCCTGACGATGAGTGTAACGGAGATTTTTCGCCAACTATGTGGCGACGGTCGTTGATTCACAGGGCTGAGATGGAACCGGGTGTCCCTCCGGTGCCGTGTGATTAGAGTCATAGCCGTCGCTGATCTGATTGCGTAACATGCTGGCACACAGGTTCTCCAATGTCTTCCGACCCCGGGCGACCTCGACTCCAGATTCCCATCGAACACCCATGGTTTGAGATCATTTCCCGAGTGCAGCGGGCACTATTCGGCTTCGCCGTCGGAGCCTTCATTTTCTTGAGTGGGGGTATGCTCGATTGGTTCGTGACACGTCAATATCTTCCCCGAATATCATTGATGTTGGGAGGAGCCGCAGTTGCTTTGGCCGTGGGTTTGCTGGTGTTCCAGATTCTGACTGACATCCAAGAACGCTACCAAGCGATGCTGGATCGGCTGCGGCGTATTGCGGAACTAAACCACCACATTCGGAATGCTCTACAGGTCATCGCCTACCACAATGTACCCGAACGGACCGAGCGAGCGATTCAACAAGTCAACGCTGAGGTTGTGCGTATTGAGTCAGTACTGCGCGAAGTTTCTGCCGCCCTCGGCGAGCATGCAGAGTTTCCCGACGCCGTCGCGCCGAGCAAACGCCGCAATCGGTAGCTCGCTGACCGACGGCCTCAACCTCTCAATTTCGCTCACTGAGAATCGTCCGATTCCGAGGTCAGTGAGCGTAATCGAGAGTGGCTGTTGAAAAACTCACTCACCGGAAAATGGCCAAAAATACTTTGCAT
>Ga0209890_10001123_pt1 | contig 12177 bp, 25 predicted proteins | sample OrgsoiDNA2013049_FD_185799 | JGI IMG/M metagenome (GOLD analysis project Ga0209890, IMG submission 185799) | Permafrost soil microbial communities from the Arctic, to analyse light accelerated degradation of dissolved organic matter (DOM) -... | ecosystem: Environmental > Terrestrial > Soil >... | reverse complement strand
GCCTGACGGCTTCGCAGTGGTGGTCCCGGACTGGGGGGGAAGATATCCGGTACGCGCACGGTAGCGCGTTTCGTGATTTCCGGTAGTGAACCAGTTCACATTTGTGCGCCGCGAACTGATCTATGAGGGGGGCAACCCGGTTTCGGGAGGCATCAATGTCATCGCTCAATAGCCAAAGCCAAAGCAACCGCGGCATCCACTGGCCGGCAATCGTTGCGACACTGCTGGTCCAGCTTCTGGTCGTGCTGGCGCTGTCGGTGGCGGCTGCTTTCTATCTGGAATGGTCGTCGGACGCCAATCAGGCCGAATTCGCCAGCGCGGCCAGATCATCGTCGGCGTCAGGTTCAAATCATCTCCCGGAGGTTTCGATTCCGGTTCGGACGGTGCGAGGCCGAGCGGCATGCGATCCGAAGGATCGATGAACCGGCCCGTAAACCAACGGCGGGCTTTTTTGCTAACCGAACGCGACGCCGATCCGCTTTTCCTTGCGCCACACGATATAGGCGTGCCGGCGCACCTCGCCGCTGCGGATGGTCAGCGTGATCTCGTGCGGAATGCCTTGCGGGCTCGCAACCTCGAGGCCGGCGCCGACGGCGGAGATGTTGCGAACAATGCACTCGACGCCCGTGCCGTCGAACTCGATCGTTCCGGCCTTGAATACGCGTTGCCGCGGGAGTGCACGTCGCTCGCACATGCCATTGATCTGCGCCAAAAAGTTTAAGAGTCGGGTGAATGGCGGTATCGAAATACGGCTTATCCGAAAACGATTTGGTAACCGACGCCAACTTCGCGCGGTTCCAGCATGCCGGCGGTCCCATCCCATGACGGCCGCGGCCTCGGTCCGGTAGCGGACAAAGCGCTGTTCCTCGATGCGAGGATCGCGGTTGCCGCCTCACACCTCGAATAGATCCTGTCGATCCGAACTGGAAAGTGCGCGGAGTTCTCCCAGCGTTCCACGCGGAGCGCCGCAATGCCTGCACTTGATCTGCGTCGAGGGCGGCGCGCCTTCCGGGCAGTCGAAGACGATGCCGAGGGAGTTACACTTGATGCAGACAATTCTAAAGGGAGAATGCCGGATCGGTGCTTGCGCAACCTGCGCGGCTTTTGAAATCGTCATGACCTGCTCAAAACCGAGATTTGAAACCAAAGACCTGCTCAAAATAAAAAACAAAGCCGAGAGGCGGAATATGATGGCCGGACGGCCTTGCCGCGCGAAACGCGGCGGGCATGGTCCGGCTTCGACCACGGTAGCGAGAGTCCAGGCGCGCTCGCAATGAAAGTCGCTCGTTAAGCTGAATGCCGGCGCTGCGGGTTAATTCAGGAACCGGCAAGGAAATAACAAGCGGCGGCCAAGGAAAAAAATCCATGCAAAGGGGTGCTGTTTTAAAACACGATTAAACTATTCGTCGTTTTCTAGAGGGCCGCACCGCCGCGCGGCTGAGTAGCCGAGTGCCGCCTCTTCACCTGCCCAGGGCGCGTGCACTCGGCTATTTGAAAAATTCGGCCCCTTCACTGGCTCCTCCGTGAATTCTTGCGGTGAACTTCATCGGTCCGGTGGGCGCCCGGCTATTTCGATTGAACGGTGAAACCGGATAAAGCGGGCTGCGGAAGCAACGCTCGTGCGGCGAGATAGGGCATCAAGCCGATGCCGACAAAACCCAGGATTATCATTTCCCGGCTGGAGGGCTCGCGATCTTCCGAAACGGGAGCAGCGTCGACCGTGTAGAGTTCGGCGCCGAATGTGAAAGAGACGTCGGTGATGAGCGCCCAGCCGGTGATGTCGGCCGCGTTGGGCGTGAACGCGCCGGCGCCATCGGTAAAACCGGTGCTTTGGTCTAGGGCAGGGCCGACCCCCGGGTTCGGTTCGGCGTCAGCCGCCGTCGTTCCGCCCGCGCTGCCAGCGTTCGCATGCGGCGTGATGCCGCCCGGCGTCAGCGTGCCGAAACCTGCCAGGGAAACTGAAACGGTTTTCAGGCCGGCCACGACGCCGGCTGACACCGCGGTGTCAGGGTCGGCGCCGGTAACGGTGAACACGGCAGGGTCTGCGTTGGCGATACCGTATAGTAGCGCCAGAGACGCAAGTAACGCACTGGTACTCATATGAATTGAAACGCCTGAATTGAAACGCCTTAAAGCTATTCAAGTAAAATACGCATATGAGCTAACGATAGTAATGCAGGCCTGTCAACGAGCAGAGCAAATCCAGCGCTGAAACCTTAGGCAGGTTTATTTGTATAGAGCGCGTCAAATCAGGATATTCCGGCGGACGGGACGGGCGAGCGGCAATGTTGTTGGCGTCTAAGCTTGTCCGAACGCGGGGTCCATCGGTTTTACTTTGCGCCGGCGCCGCGCAGGCGCGCCATCGCACTAGCAAGCGGGTCCGGCGGTTGCCTGCGAAAGCCGGCCGCCGGTGAGGGCGCTTCGCCTGCGCGTCGGCTCTGGATGTCGTGATGGTTCGTCCGGTCGGCTCGGCAATGGCGGCCTGGGGGATGGCGGTTTTCTTGATGGTTCTTGTTCGCGGCCTGACATGCAATTGCTCTCCGGGAGGAACCTAATACCTGCGCACAGTCAGTTTCTGCAAGGCAAATTACGGCGTGCAGCCAGACGGTGCGCTCGATGGCCTGAGCAGCCGTCACCGGCAAACAGGTGAATCTTCGAACTGTGATATCGACCACAGAGTGAGCCGCAGCGCCGTGCCATCTTGTTCGACGAAACAACAGGGCGATCCCATGTACGTCATCAACGCTGTTCTCGTCATTGCGATGCTCTTCATCTTCTTTCTGCCGATCACCGACTACAAAACCGTGCGGATGAAGTTGTGCGTGTTAGGCGCACTCGCGCTGGTGCTGACCGTGTCGGTGACGAGAACGCAAACACCCGACCCGAGAGTAGCCAGCCTGGTGCGTTGAAGCGGGCGGTTGCCGTTCTGGCGCTCGGCCTGGCTTGCGGTGCCGAGCCCTCGGCCTGGGAAGCCGGGGGCAGCCATTGTCTGATATTGGTTCTGATATTGGTATGCATCGGTGGGCGTGGACGGACTTAAACCCTCGCCCCCCTGATTTCCTGCCGCCTGAAATGACGAAGGCGACGGCGGCTTTTCGGAACCAGCGGCAAAACCGCCAACTCATTTGGTCTGGTTGGAGGTCCCGCAGTCGCCGGGGTGGTTTCCAGCCGTTCTTGCTAAGCTCGCCGTCTGCTGAATCTCGCGGCAAACGCCTGCATTGCCGCCACGCCCTCGGGGCTTGATGCCCACTCTTCTTCCTCTGCTTCGCTCGCGTCATAATCCCCTTCTCTCACGCGCTCGCAAAGCGTGAGAGCCGCGGACGTGCCGACGATCGTCAACTCGTCGCAGAGTTTCTTTTCGGGCATCGGAAGCGGCGAAAGATAGTCGTGGTAATAGCCCTCGGCGGCGAGGGCCGCCATCTTCGGCAGGCCCGCGTCGCGCAGTGCGGCAGCCAGAATGTCTTTGGTATGCATCTAAACCCCTCCTACGTTAGAAAACACGAACTGAGCTAAACGGCTCGCACCGCGCAGTTCAAAATTGCACATCGCCACAGCTTTTTTTTGGACCTGTGAACATTCGCGGATGATGTGATTTTTTTGCCGCAGGGACGCACGGCGCGTATTGCTGACCGGCACAATAGTCGGGTTGGCGCCGCTATCCGCTGAAACTGATCCAGCCCATCGCGTCTGTTTCGATCGCGACCTTCTCGAGGTAATCGCACGACACGCATTCGAAGGTGCGTACATCGACGCCCACAGGCCCCGATACAATACCGGTAAAGATCATCTGCCCGTCGCACTTTGCGCAAGGCGGACGCACGATCGAATTGAGACTGGGATCAGGCGGGATGTCAGTGTAGGGCATGATGTTTCCCTTTGCATGAGGTGGGGAACGCGACACTCTCGATCACCGATATGTTGTGCGGACGGCGATGGACGCAGATGAATCCGTCGACCCCTGAGTCGCTGTGCAATACTGATCAGTTCTCAAAATAAACCGGATTCACCGCGGAGCTTGCAACTTTGCACGCGGGGACGCTGCTCAATATTGCTCAGCCGCGGAAAGCCGAGACGGACGGCATCCGGTTGCGCTGCCGGCTGAACGTTGAAAAAAATGCCCCGCACCGGAGAAGCGTCCGATGCAGGGCCGAGTGACTGCAGATCAATATCGCGCAACCATGATAATGGCGACCACAATGATGGCCGCGATCAGCGCGAGCGCACGATCGAATGTCTTCGAGCGGCGCCCTGCGGTAGTCGCTTCGAGCGGGGGCATGACTTGACTTCCCTGAGTTCACTTACTTCCGAGGCCTGCCTCGTTTTGCAAATATCAATCCCTGATCGTCGGCCGTTCTACGGAGCTGGCCCGCTTTTTTGAGCGCCTCGGTTCGCTGCGCGCCGGGCGGCATCTCACGCGCTTCCTCGAGGGCGTCTCGGGGCGGCTTGAGTTCACCGCCAGGCCACCCAAATACGTTGGATTCCATCGGCTCCTTCGATGCTCTCGAGGTTTGGACACCACCGCACTTCTGGCACTCGAATGTCCGGCGGTCGAAGCCAGAGCGTCCACCCTCGATCCCGGAAAGAAGCATTCGCTGGTGACCGCACATCGGGCAGCGAGGCCGCTTGATCGCGGCGAGGTGGGAGGGGCAGACAGGCTGAAATTCCGGCATGGCACTTCCCCGCGGCGGGAGCGTTACGAACTCTCTGGTCACCGATGACTATCAAGGCGGCGCGGCGATCGATCCATCATGTCGTTGCCGAGATCGGACTCGCTGGTCAATACTGCTCATTTTCCAATATTAATTTGATCGGCGTCTTACGCTCGGCGGAAATGCCGGGATCGCCGGCCGGGCCAAAGGCGGTGGATTTCGGGGAAGCAGGTCCGCTGCCGCCACATTAACACCACGTTCCGCACCAAGCGTGACGAGCAGTGGCCCGACAGGTCCGCCAAGTCGAACGCGTGGGGACGCCGATGACTACGATTCAAGCTGTGTTATTTGGGGTGATGCTGGCCTTGACGCCTAGCCTGCTGGTGCTCGCGTTCCTGCTTTGGCGCGAGGGAATTGGACTTGCCGGCGACAAGCCGAATGGCGAAACCTATTTTCATCGCAAATATTAAAGCAAACTATCAGAACTTGACGATCAGCCAGCTGATCGCAGGACCCAAGAGCCAGATCCAGCCGCGCGTCGAAACGACGATGGCGACGAGAACGGTTTCGGAGCAGGATGCCCCGGCGGCTTGCCCATCACGGATGGTCGTGGCGGCTCGCCGGTTCGTGCAGGTCATTTGTCGACGGCGCCGTCGTCTGCCTGGCTTCGAGTTCGCGTTCATGAAGGCGTTCGAGGATGGCCGTGCGCCTTGGTATCTGCGCAGCCTCATCCGCAAACCGCTGCGCGAGATCGTTGTGATAGTGTTGCACGATGTCGAGCGCGGCTTTCTTCGCGAGACTGCGATGGTACTTGGCGAGTACCCCATGCATGGCTGCGAGCAGTTCATCGGTCATGGCTATTGCTTCTTCTCAGGCCGTTACTGGCTTTCGACGATCTGAAAAAAGCAGTAACCGCGTATGCCGACGTCTCGATCCGCGTCGGAATGGACCGGAGATTTTCCTTTCGGCATCAGCACCCATGCCTTGCGCTTGAGGTGCGCGGGCAATCCAGCACCGGGCATGGTGGCCAGGCGCAAGGTTCGATCGGCGGTTCCGCGATAGACGTCGTAGATAATTTTGTCGGCCATGGAATAACGATAGCGAGACAACCCCTCGCTGCAATTGCATCCGTGGCTTAACCTTACCGATTAAGGTTGCGACGTGCCCGTTCGCCGAGCCGATTTTGCAGGCAGCGTTTGCAGGAAGCGTAAAATCACGCCTCGGGTCTCGGCACATCCTGGCGACCAGCGGCGATGAAGACCGCGGTCGACCGCCGCGACGCGCCGGCGAGCTGGTCATGCCGTTACCAATCCTCCGGCTCGCCGTGATTGCGGGCGGACAGCGCGTCCTCGTTCAATTCGATCAGGTCGCGCACCGCCTGGACATGCATCGCCAGCGCATGACGGCGCTGCGAGGGATGATGACCCATGATCCATCTCGATACCAGATCGGTCAGCACCGCCCGCTGCAGGTCGGCGCCTTTGCCATGCAACAGCCGGCCGATCGGATTTATCAGCGCATCGAAATCGTCATCGACCTTTCGCCCGAAGATACTCATCGTCGCTCACCGTTGTTCCAGTAGAACCGCAACGCGTGAAACTTGGCTGTGATCGCCAGGCACTTTGCAACTTTCCGATTTGCGCGGTCAACCCCGCTGACCTCACTGCGTTGCCGCATGCGCGTCGCGGCCGGCATGGTTCGCCGTTGCGCCAGCCAAAGCGGGGGCCGTATCACGAAACCCGTGCCGGAAATCAACGCCGACCGACGCGTGAAATGTCTTTTGCGAAAAGCCGATTTGAACTTATCGGCAGGGACGGATCCGTCCGTCGTAACTCCTGTAGGTTCCGGATGCTGAATCGTAGGTCCGATAGTGCTGGCAGCCGTTTGAGCTCACGCGCTCGCGCGGCTTGCGCTCGGCGCGCTTTCGCATTGGAACGGCTTCAGGCGGGTTATCCGCCGACTTGCTGTTCTCTGGTGCCACGGCAGCCGATTTCTCTGCGACGGCAGCGGGCTTCTCTGCCACGGCAGTCGGCTTCTCTTCGACGGCAGGGGGCTTGTCTGCCACGGCAGCCGGTTTCTCTTCGACGGCAGTGGGCTTGTCTTCCACGGCAACCGGCTTCTCTTCGACGGCAGCGGGCTTGTCTTCCACGACAGCGGGTTTTTGCTCCACGGCAGTGTGGTTCGGCTCCACGTCCTTGCCGCGGTGTAGTTCGATAAACTCCTTGCATTGAATCGGAAAAACGATTTCGCCGGCAGATGTCAGCCCGATCGGCATGCAGCCGCCGGGAGGCACGTCTACCTTCCCGGGAGATTGCGCTGGAGCGGAGGAGTTCGGACTAATTGTGCTGGTTGTCTGAGCGAGAGCTGCGCTGCCCATTACCGAAAGAAGAAGAGCTAGTAAAAAGCGCGTCATGTGATCTCTCAATTGACGTTCCGGGGAATATTCCATCCCCTGCACGGAGATCGGCCGTCATGCCGCGCCACTGCCGCTTTTGAACCCATGCGCGATGCCTGCGGTGGTGGATCAGGCGCAGCGGCGCTTGAAACCTCGCCGCATCTGAAGGCCGCGTCCGAATGGATTTCGCCGGCGATCGTGATCAGCGCAAGAATAAAAATGACGACTATGGTTTCATGACCCGCCGTTTTATCGCGCCCGATTGTGGCCAAATCGGTCAAGGATTTCGGCAAAAATTGGGGTACCATGCGGCGCGCTTGCGCCGAACAGGGTTAACAGGACCCATATTAGGACACATATATTGTCCTTTAGAATCAGGAATAATTTGCAATTTTCGGGTTTTTGAGTTTGGCTGGTGATCGATATTTGGGCTGGCGGTATTTTATCTAAATTGAGGACGGGGCGACCCGATGCGCGTCGCGGTAGTTGTTGTGTGTGCGTTGATGGTGGCCACACCATCGGAAGCTTCAAAGTCCTGCATGAGCAAGACCGAAGCGCGTCAGCATTTTGGTTCGGTGCATATTTATTGGCACGGCGCGGAGCATTGCTGGGACGCGACGACGACACGCCGGCACCATCAGATCCATCAGGTTCAGCAAAGCAGAACCGATCATCGGAAGTGGCATGACGCGCTGTCGGAGATGCTGCCCGACGGAGAAGCTGCGCCAGCGCCGACAAAGCTTGCGCCGGCGCTTGCCCCTGCAGTTGCGCCTGCGCCGACACCATGGGTCAATCGCTGGGTGGATCTCGAGCAGTCTCCCATCGTCTCGCGCTGGGTCGATATCGCTCAGGTCGCGCCGCCACTGGTCATCAGCGCATCCGAGCCGATGGTGACGCCGCGCGGTGTCGTGATGGTGATCATGTTCATCACGGGGACGCTTGCGATCGTCATACTCCTGCAACGACCGTCATACAGAAGAAGCAGGCGCTCCTGACAGAGGAGGGGCAAACCAGCTGGCGAATGCCGGCGTCCTGAAACCTGCCTATGATCTTGGAATTATGCCGATTGGATTAGGCCCCATGATTTTAATCACGGGCGCGAGCGCGGCAGCATTCGGGGATTTCGTGAGGGATCCCGATATTCGTCCGCCTGTCCCGCGCCGATTTTCGCGCTGAAACCAGGGAGGTTCGAATGCTTGGAAAAGCCGTGAGAGGGTTGCTCCGCGACCCCGTCGGGATTGCGGCCGCGGTGGTTGCCGATCCGCTTGAAACTTGGATCGCATTTCAGGAAAGGCTTGCTGAATATCGCGACGGAGGCGCACCTGCGGGCCTGTATCACGCAGACCCCGATTGGGAACGCCGGCTGCATGAGCTGCTGAATGTGTCTTCGCCATGCGCGGCAACGGCGGAATTTTGGGCGCTTTGGGAGCTGGTGAAAGCGGAGCTCGAGGCCAAGGGAATTCGCGTCGGACCGATGAGTTACAAGGGTTGGAATGACGGCGATCTCGGGCTGCTGCGCTCGATCTGGTGCTTGATAAAACATCGGCGGCCCACCAAGGTCGTTGAGACCGGGGTCGGTCACGGGGTGACGTCCCGGTTCATTCTTGAGGCCCTGAAGAGCAATGGCGGCGGCCATTTGTGGAGCATCGATTATCCGCCGCTCGACGCAACATGGCATGCGCAAATCGGCATCGCCGTCGGTAGTCGATTTGCCGATCAATGGACCTACATCAAAGGCTCGAGCAGACGCCGCCTTCCAGATCTGCTGTCCTCGATGAGGACGGTCGGCCTTTTCGTTCACGACAGTCTGCACAGCGCCAACAACGTCCGCTTTGAGCTGGGAGAGGCGTGGTCGGCGCTCGAACCAGACGGGGCCATCGTGGTCGATGACATCGACTGCAATCGTGGCTTCCAATTATTCACGCAGGATTTTGCCGGCTATCAGCATCTTGTTTGCGAAGCCGAGCCGGTTCACCCCGATCCCCGCCGTTTCAATCAAAAGGGGCAGTTCGGAATTATCGTCAAGGTAGCGGCGCGGGACGAGGCTGGCCGAGCTTGATGTTTGTAGACCGTGCCGCCGGAGCCTGATCAGCGGACTGCCGTCATTGCTCCGGCTCGGCTTCCGGCGTCCCCGGTGCGGGTGCTTCCGCGCCGGATCGGACACCCTCTGGACTTGCCGATGAAGCGCCCTCGGCGTGCCGATGCCTGCTCGCATCGGCGGTCCGCACGATTGAAAGCCGGCGCGCATGGTGTGAGGCGAGAGCCTCCGTCAATTGCCGCAGGCCATCAACCAATTCCTCTTGCGAACTCATATTCCGTGAACCCCGTTGTTGAAACGTCGCACCGATTGCCACGGACCCTCTACTTCCCGCGGTTGCCCGGCAGGTTGATCGGCAGATTGATCGGAACGTGCCGCGAGGCGCTGACCACGATCGGGCTTCCGTCGGCGTAAGCGCGGCTGATGATCGTTTCCAGGACCAGAAAAAACTTCTCTGCAAGCATGTGCGTTGCCTCGTTTGTTGGCTTCGCATGAAAGATAGCCGGGATGGCGGCTGACAAACGTGACCGGGCTCACACCGCGGCTGGAATGCCAGCCACAGCGACGCTTGCGATCGTCACGATCCTTCAACAGGCGTTCGTGACGGAGCAGGAGGCCGATAACGAAGACCATCCAGGCCTCGGCGACAGGCAGCGGCGCGTTGCGAGGTGTCGGCGCTGCGCTCCCTCGATTTCAACTTGGAGAAGAAAGGCGGCGCAGCCACCGCCATGTACTCCCGTCGCTGATCCACGGCGCTCATCCCGCTTGCAGCGGGGATTACATCCGTAACTCATCCGATGTTGAGTTAAACTCGGTGCAAGGTACATTGCAAACGTGGCAGGTGGCGAAGGAGGTCCTCAATGTCTGGAACGGTTGGTAGTGCAGAGAGCATCGCGCGCGGCGCGATTCACGAATTGCCCGACGAAAATGAAAATGCAGCATTTGCGGAGGCTCTCGGCTTAGGCGAAAGGCCTGTAAATCCTCCACCTTTGCCGCAAACACCGCCGCCCACCGTGATGACGCGTTACCAAAATCTGAACAGTCTGCCGGCAGCGACCCATATGGAAGGCGGCGGCTTCCAGTATGGCCGCCGTTTAGCAGTGTTCGGCGACGAGAATTCGCGCGCCTCGTATGAGGATGTTCGTCGGTATGCTGTTGAAAGCGGCCGCTTGGGGCAGAAAGTTTTGGCTAACTCTGAGCAGGGAGCCGGACCGCGTATCGGGATACATCCTTATGTGAGAGGGAGCCATGAAACGCCTGCATTTTCGGCACCGCCGTTGCAAAGACGGCCAAAGTACATTCTGACCTTAATACCAGGACGGTGCACGTAGTTTACGGTCGCGACGAAGGGGTTGTGACGCCCAGTGGGGACAGAATCCCTCCTGCCGGTGTGGCTCTGCACGAAATGACGCACGCCTTATTGTACGATCAGGCGTATTTCGATGGCAACTACACAGCAAGCAACAGGGCGTGGGATGCTTCGTCCACTGGGTAGGTTCGGCAACGAAGAAGAGCACAGCGTAATCACGTCTGTGGAGCGTGAGTCTCAGATCGCGCACGGTCGAGCGCCGCGGGATTCGTACGACGGTTTCCCTTATCGCACGCAGGGCACGCTTTCAGTCGCGGCCGCTATTCCGCAAGCGGAGCAGTTCATCCAAAAGATCGCACCACACCTTCAGGATGCGACGCTCCGCCTTGAGCGCTTTAATGTCGATATGGCGGATCCACCGACACCCATTGAAGGGCCGTCGGATCCTGCTTATGCAACCGACGGCGGAAAGGCGCTCGGATACAGGGATGGGCTTATACGTGCGGGCAAACACAGTCTGGCGAACTCCTAGTGTCACAGCTTGGGTCGAGCTGCTAATTCGACAGAGCTATGCGGCATTTTATTGCAGCATAGAACCCATCGCTTGAGAATGAACCGCCGACAAACCCATTCGAAAATTGTTCACTCCGCCGCGCTGCGCTCCCTCGATTTCGACCTGACGTTGAAAGGCGGCGTAGCCACCGCCATCATATTCTTTGAAAGTGAGCAATATTGATCAGCGTCCCCGTAACTCGGGAGCGCAGGATGGTTGCGTCACCGGCATCGCCCGGCGACCGAGAGTCGGATGGGTGGCTGCGATGCCGTCTGTTGCGCGTGCGACGTATATGCCGTTGAGGCTCTGGCAGCCAATGTGATCGCGACCTACTCGCGGTCGCGCCGTAAAAGGCGCACGCCCGATTCAACGCCGACCGTCGTTCCCCGCGTCGAGCGTCTCTACAGCCCGGATGAATTGACGGAACTTCGGCGCAATGTGCTGCGCTATGCGCGGACATTTCCGCCCGGAGAAGAGCGCAATCAGCACCTGCAGGTCGCCGTCTCGCTTCGCGCGCTGTTCAAAAATCAGCAATGGCGGCGGGATCACGTCCGGAACGATTCCTGACGATCGGGGCGTGGAGATATCGGCCGTCAACTCGTCTGGGCGAGAGATTTACCGGCGAGTCCGTCATCGCGCCTGAAGGCTGGTTCAGTGGGCGGCCCGTCGCCCTTGGCCCGCCCGGTCATCGTCATCGTCATCGGCGACCATGAGCCCGTTGGCCTCTTCTTCGGCCAACAGCCTCATCAGCCTGCTGTGACGTATTTCATCGCCTGACGTGGCGAGTTCAGCCTCGGCCAGCCGCCGTCGACAATGCGCCAGATTTTGCTGATGGACAAAATTTCCCATGACAATGCTCCCCGCTAACGCCGTCTCAATACGCCGGATTGCATTGACAAGCTGAGCCGTAATGCTCAGCGAGCGGTTTTTTTTCTCGCCGACACCTCGCGCAAGATCGGGGAAAACATCTCCCGCTTTGTACCGTCAAGTTGCGGTTACGGTATGATACGAGCTTAACGCGAACAGTTTCGGAATGAAAACTCTGGCTCGATCGCCCAAGGCATCGGACTGCTCGACAGCGACGTCCCCCTCGTGCGAATCGACTGACGAGGGGGATTGTCGTTGTTTTGCGTCAACTAGTGTTCTGTCACTGACATTTGAATCCCAACTTGTCGCGAATATGATTCACTCGCGGCATGAGAAACGACTTGATTGTACTTGATCGCAAGGCTC
>Ga0209890_10001121_pt1 | contig 12188 bp, 13 predicted proteins | sample OrgsoiDNA2013049_FD_185799 | JGI IMG/M metagenome (GOLD analysis project Ga0209890, IMG submission 185799) | Permafrost soil microbial communities from the Arctic, to analyse light accelerated degradation of dissolved organic matter (DOM) -... | ecosystem: Environmental > Terrestrial > Soil >... | reverse complement strand
ACGGCGGCGCAGGCCTTTTCAAAACGCGCAGGTGTCTGCCAAGATCACGCGCACGTATTCGTATCCTGTTGCCGGAAATTGAACATTCCCGCCCGCTACGTAAGTGGGTACCTGGCGCCCAAGAACAGGCTGGCGACGAATCTCGGCCCACGGGCCATTCTGGCTAGCCACGCCTGGGCCGAGGCCTGGATTGAAGGCCTGGGTTGGCAGGGGTTCGACGTGGCCAACCACACGCGGGCACACGGTCGCCACGTGCGCGTGGCGGTCGGACTCGACTATCTGGACGCCTGTCCCGTACGTGGATTTCACCGCGGCGGCAAGGGTGAAACTCTGGATGTAGAGGTCGAGGTGAACGAATCCGCATGCCGGGAAGAGACTCCCGTAGAAAAGCCAGCCCGCAACCCAGAACGACAACAGCAGTATCATCGGCAGGAACAAGAACAGCAACAGCAACTGCAGCCGCAACTGTGAAGCTATGATTCACGAGATCGGTCGCAAAGTTTCTACCGAGTAACTTCCGAGATCTGACTTGGAAACCATTACCTCGGGTTCAACTCAATCCCTCAGTAATTTAGCGTTACCAAATCAGACGCGCTCCCGCCCGAAACACTACCGAACGGTAGTGCGCAATTCGTGGTTCGGTCGATGGAGCCCAGTAATTCGGACGGGTTGTCTTAGTTAGCTTGCTTGCGTCCCAAGTGCAGGCCTTCGGGAAAGTCTGGTGGAAGCTTGGTTTGCGTCAAGATCGGGAGCCATCTGGGGCGGGTCGGCGGAATTCCTTCCGCCGACCCGAGGCTGGGGCGTCCACACCCGAGTGCGGCCTAGAAGTCGATGGGGTCGCTCGGGCGGCGGGTGATGGCGACAAGAAAGATTCCCGCCAAAACCATCGCGCTGGCCAAGCATGAAAGCGGGACCTTATTCCAGACAGGGCGAAGCGACGGTCGGTAAGGATGGAATCGATCAGTCAGAAGTGCGGAATTCCGATCGCGTTGAGCGCGATCGACCGACCTGGTCAAAGGCAAGATAATCAAGGAGGTCGACGGGGAAAAGCACCGCGCTCGATGGGATCGCCGGGTCGCGCTTTTCGAGGATCGTCTCCCAGCAAGTCACCGACCTCGTCCCCGTGGCACCCAAGGTCAGTGCTCCCGTCGAGACAGCTACGACGACCGCTTGCTTGGCCCCAACACCTACTGCACGGCGTGGCCGAGCGAAACCATCGGAGGCTTCGCAGGACGGTTGGCGAAGGACAGCTGCCAGCTCATCAAGCTTGAACGATCTTGAGTCATGCACGGTGGACAGGAGGCGCCGCCCCAAAATTTTCCCTTCGACGCCAGAGCGTCGAGCGGCTGATCCCGTTTCCCCAGAAACAGGGTTCCCCCTTCCGCCTCCTCGACAAGCCCGGAAAAGCCATCGGAACGACCACCCGCGAAATCGCGGCCACAGCCAAAGAACTCGGCTGCCCCCTGTCCTTCGCCAACCGCTCATCCGGGCCCGACGGGTGGATCCTGGGTGGACCGGCCACCAAGAGCGTACTCGCACGCGCGCACGCCGCCGGCCTTGACATTTGCAGACGCGATTCGGCGAAGGCAAGATGGCGCTTGTTCGGACTATCCACGACCGCTGCAAGATATCGGTGGAAAGCACGCGGCACACGATTCGTGTGTCCGCGCAGATGCTCCGCGCGTCCGCACAACAGATCCCGGCGCAATTCGGCCCCAATGTGGCGCTGCCCTGCCCTCCCCGCGGTCAACCCTAAGCAGCCGTTTCCGGAGCGCTCGGTCGTCGATCAGCATTATTGCGGCGGACCGGTGGCCCGAAAGCGTTCGACCCACCGCCGACGCCGCCAGCCCCAGGGTGACGAACACGATGGAGAGCCCCAGCGAGAATGCCACGGTGGCCGCAAACAGCCGTTTGCCATGGGAAGGGCCACAGCAGGAACCCTAGATCCCAATTCCGCAGAGCTGCGTCTTCTTCGGGTTTTCGCCCTGGGGTGACTGTTCCTTTGCATATCTGACGATTTGCGAGGGCCGCTGCCATGTCACCGCCTTCACCGGACGCGACCCGCGCGCTCTCCCGTTGGAGCCCGTGGTCAGCGCTCAGCGCTGACAAACGCGAACGTAATCGATGGTCATCTTCTGCGGAAACACGGTGGTGGCGTCGGGGTTGCCTGGCCAACCACCGCCCACAGCGTTGTTGATCAAGAAGTAGAACGGATGATCGAACACCCATGCGTTGTTAGACCCGATGTCCGCGGGGGTCTTGGTCGAGTACAGCTGACCATCAAAGTACCAGCGGATCACATTTGTCTCCCACTCGACGGCGAAGACGTGAAAGTCGTCGGTGAGCTTGGCCGGGCCGGGCATGGTGTAGCTCGCGGTCGGCCCCTGGGCGCCGGAATAGCTTGGCCCATGCATCGTGCCGTGAACGATGCTGGGCTCTTTTCCCAGGCTTTCCATGATGTCGATCTCGCCACACGCGGGCCAGCCACCGCCGGTGCTGCCCATCATCCAGAACGCCGGCCACATGCCTTGCCCATAGGGGATTTTGATGCGTGCCTCGAAATGGCCGTAGGTCCAGTCGAACTTGCCCTGGGTCTTGAGTCGCGCCGACGTGTAGTCAAACCCGCCCACGGCCTCCTTCTTGGAGGTGATCACGAAGTTACCGTTCCCGTCGAGCGCGCCGTTTGCGTTGCCGGCCTGGTAGTATTCGAGTTCATTGTTGCCCCAGCCGTTGTTGTTGCCCGTTTCGTAAACCCAGTTGTTTCCATTGGCGGCCGTCCCGGCTGGGCCATCGAATTCATCGCTCCATGCCAGATTCCAGCCGGCCGGACACTTCGAGGCCGAGGCTCCGCCGGTGCCGTCCACGCCGCCGTTCTCTGCGCTGCCGCCGCTTCCCACCATGCCGCCGCGCCCACCGGTGCCTGGCGCACCTCCGGTGGCTGACGTACCACCCGCGCCAGATGCAATACCACTTCCGCTGGCACCGCCCGCGCGCTCCACACCCGTGTTGTCCGATCCACACGCAACAGCGAGCGAGAAAATCACCGCGAAGAGCGGCCTTGCACTTCTGAACATTGACGGTCTCCTTCCGGCAGCAGCTAGACGATATGTTGACCTACCCTCGCTATCTTCTGCCGATTTCCCTTCCACGAGAAGATGAGTAGCGTGTTGGCCGGGACGGGTCACAGGTTGGTGGCGCGTGTTGGCCGGGACGGGTCACAGGTTGATGTCGCTTGCCGCGATTTGCTCGAAACCGTCACCCGCGGACCCCGCGGCGACATCGTCAGCCTCTACACCACGTTCCCTTGGCCAGCCTCCGCCACCCGCCGCGGACAAACCCACAGCCGCGATCAGCCCTTTGCTCCCGCCTCACACTCGATTTCGGGACACATCTTCAGCTAGGGCGCGGAATCGTTGGCAAAAACTTGTGACCCCATCGGGGCTTGAAATACCTGCAAGCCATTTAGAGAGACAATGCGATCGCGCTGACCGCGATCACCAGTGCCGACATTGGCTCGGAATTCCAAGCGGTTGAGCCCTTTAGGCGCCGCTCTTGTCTCGATCGTCGCGTCGCCGTCGGCGCGATCGTTTCCAGAGAGGCGGACCGAGGCCATGAAAGGGGTAAGGGTTGCTCGAAACCTTCCGTCCAGAAGTGCACGAAGACCTTCCATAAAGATTGCGAACGTAATCGAACAAATCTAGAATCCATAAGCTTGTTAGGTTATAATCGAACTAAATGATTGCCCGTCAGGACTACGATTCCCTGGTCATTCCGTTCGAGGGTAAGTCGCTGGCCAAGGTGTTCACTGGCCTAAGACGCGTGGGAAAGAGCGGTCTTCTTACCCTGGCTCGCGAACGCCTGGAGCGCAAGCGGGAGAATCGAGGCCGCGTGGTGGCCATCGACATGGAGAGCCTCGATTACCCATTCCTCGACTCGGAACGCGCCCTCGCGCGCTACTGCCTGGCGCAAACGAAAGACAAGCCCGGCATACTATTCCTCGACGAGGCCCAGGAAATACCAGCCTGGCAGAAGGCCGTGGCAGCCCTGCTGAAGAAGGGCTGGGATGTCTACGCCACGGGATCGAATGCGCACATGTTGGCCTCGGAACACGCCACCCACCTTGCCGGACGGCACATCGAGATTCGGGTGCAGGGACTGTCGTTCGCGGAATACCTTACCTTTGCCGAAGCTCACGCCACTCCCTTGCCGGATTCCCTGGAAGATCGCTTTCTGCATTATGCGCGCTGGGGCGGATTCCCTGGCCTGCATGCCATCACGTTTGCCGAGCAGTCTTGGATGCAATACCTCGACGCCATCCAAAACACGGTGGTTTTGCGCGATGTCGTGGAACGCTTTCAGATCCGGCAGGTTCGCCTGCTCGAGGACGTCTATGTCTTCCTCATGGAAAACCTTGGCCGTTTCTCGACCGCGAAGAGTATCAGTGACTTCCTGCGCGGACGGAAGTCTTCCGCTTCGGTGGATACGGTGCAGGACTACATTCGAGCGCTGGAAGCGGCCTTCGCCGTCACCCGCGTCAGCCGCTACGATTTGCGTGGCAAACGACTGCTCGAACGCACGGAAAAGTACTTTGCCGGCGACCTGGGCTTGCGTACTGCCCGACGAGGCTTCCACGCCGATGCCATTGCGGGGATCCTGGAGAATATCGTGTTTCTCGAACTGCGACGGCGTGGCTACCAAGTCCGGGTTGGCAAATTGGGTGAACGCGAGGTGGACTTCGTCGCGGAGAAGGACGGCAACCGTGAATACTACCAAGTCGCCTATCGCCTGCTCGACCCCAAGACCGTCGAGCGCGAGTTTTCAGTCTTGGAAGCTGTTCCCGACAGTTTTCCCAAGACCGTGCTTACCCTGGATCGCATTCCCATGAAACGAAATGGAATCCACCACTGCTATTTGCCAGCCTGGCTTCTTGGTCAGGTGAATTGACGTCGGGACTGGCCCTAGCGACTCTGAAGCGGCGGAATACTTGGCCAACTGGGAGAAAGCCTGAGGCCAGCCTCCGAGGGAACCACCCGCGCATCTGGATAGAGTTTGGTCACGAGCCGCAATCTCCCTGAAAACTTCCTGCGGAAATCGCGAAGACGCGTGTAGTCGCCACCGAACTGCATGGCCAGGCCTTCCCATCGAATGAGCGTTTCGTTGCGTAGGTAGAACAGGCGGTAGGTGAAGTGTGTCCTGACTCGCAGCTCGCGAGGAACCTGCTAGGTTTGTGCTCAGCGTGGGAGCGCCTCAAAGAATGATAATTCAAGATCCAGCTGTTCGGATTCGAACTCTAGTCGCGGCAGGGTTGGTATTGGCATGGGCGAGCGGCTGCGGCTCTTCGTCGTCGGGTACCGACGCAGCGTTGGGCTCGGTCGGCGGCGGGTCGGATGGAAGCCCGGGTGTCGATGCAGCCGTGGACAGGGTTGGGTCGGGAGCGGCGGGAATCGACGTAGCGAGGACCGACCAGGCGGGCGTGGATGGGGCCGGCGGCGGGAGACCATTTGTGCTCCTGGTGACCGAAACGCCTCCCGGGCCGTATATCGCCCAAGATCTTTGGTCGGGCGTTCTCGCCTTCACAGTGGCTGCAGACGGGGCACCTTTGGTCCCTGTCGCCGGCATCGACAAGAGCCTGCTGGCAGACCCGGCCTGTGTGGCATTTCGGGCAGCATCGTCCGAAGTGTTCATTGGCAATCGCCACGGTGTGAACGCGGCCGATGGCGTGGCGGGCAGCATCTCACGGTTCATCTACGATAGAGTCACGGGCACGCTGACAGCCAATGGAACAATCATCGGCAATAGCCTGAGCGCAGTCGATCAGATCGCGTTTGATCCCATGACCGGCGAAATGTTCGTGGCGGATTTCAATTATCCTACAAGTGGACCTTCTATCTCCCGATTCACCTTCGACACTGCCGGGAACGCCATCGCAAACGGTACGCTCGGCAACGGAGAAACCGGGGGCGTGGCCGTCGCCCCTGACGGTATGCGGTTGTATGCAACTTCGGGTGGCCAGACCAGCAGCATCATTCGCCAATTCGATCTGTCGAATGGCGGTGCGGCACTTGCCGACGTGACCATCGCGGATGCGCCCCGACTGTTCAATATGGCCGTGCGGAACGGCGTGCTCTACGTCGCGGCGGTGGACGTCAACAAGGTATACCGGTTGACCATCGGCGCTTCGGACGATCTAACCCTCAAAGACAGCATTGCTGCCGACGGCGCCATAGCGGTCGCTTTCGGCCCTGATGGGAACGAAATGTTCACCGCGGCCCACCTGACCTCGGAGTTCATCGATCGGTTCAGCCTCAACGCCGCGGACGACATCTGGACTAGCACAACGAAGGTAATGACCACCTCATCGCTTGGTGGCATCTTGATCTTGCAGTAACGCTACGCTCCCGCCCTCGCGTCCTGGGTAGAGACAGCGAGGCCTGAGCTATCCGATGCGACCAGTCCTGGTGGTCTAGTGCAGGCTCGCAACAGTTAGCTTGGGCTCCTGCGTCTCTCCCTCGGTGATGGTTTGCGCCAGGGTTTGCGCCGTGATGTCGCGGCCTGTGTCTTTGGAACGCACCTGCATCTCATAGCCAACGTGGATCATGTCCGAAAGGCGTCGCCAAGGATGGCGTCGCTTCCAGCGGTCCGAGAAAGCTTCGCGAAAATGGCATGGCGATCTCGAAACGCCCGTCGCCGAAGCAGCGACGCCAGCGATCTTTCTGGTTGATTGCGTACCCGATGGCTTTCTGGATCGGTGTCTTGGGCACGACGGTCGGTTGCAGATCGCGGATACAGGTCGTCGAGGACCGGAATGGATTCTGCCTGGCGCCGGGCGTGGCGCGCCTGCGGTTCGAGCACGTTCGTTTTGCAGGCTTCCTCGATGCGGCTTGGCCTTGCCCAGTAAAGGGCGCCTGCCCAATAATTCCGCTGTAACTCTACGAAATTTCAATAGCGTCGTTGCGGCAATTGCGAATTGTTGGGCAAAGCCGGGCGACGACGGCAAGGTGATCGCGCTGCAAGCCGCAGTCGCCTTCTCACGGATCGTCAACAAGGGAAGAACTCCTGGTAACCGCCACGATTGGAGACGAACGCCCGCTTGGTCGCCAACACGCCCTCAACCGAATCTGCCATGTCTACGGATCCGAGACCGAGGAAACGAGCGTGAGATCTGCGGCTAGCTTGCGCGCGCTGACGTCGATCAACGTCCCCACTACGGCGGGCTTGCCTTGATACTCGGTCAGCATTCCGTAGGCCTCGAAATGGACAATGGATCCGTCCTTGCGGATGCCGCGATACTCGATCGGCTTGCCCTGAATCCTGCCCGTTGCCCTCTCGCCAAGGCTGGTCATCAGTCGGGCGACATCGTCGCGATGAATCAGCTCCTGTGGTGAGAGCTTGCCGACAATCTCTTCACGCGAATATCCAGCTTGTCTGGCCAGACTTCGATTCACATAGACGAGCTTGCCTGCTTGAATGATATAGATGCCAACCGGCGATTCTTCAGCGAATTGCCAGAATCTCTGCTCGCTCTTTCTTAGTGACTCTTCGGCGGCTTTGCGCTCCGTGGTGTCCCGACCGATGACTGTGATGCCGAAGGCGCGCTCGTCCCGCAGCATGAGGTTGAAAGTCAGATCGAACATACGAGCACCGGCGAAGACAGTGCACTCCGTCGAATAGGGACCGTCGCGCAGAGCCCGCCCGTAATAGTCGCGCCAAACACGAACTAACTCGTCGGTCGGAAACAAATCCTCGGGCCGATGGCCCAGCTCGACCGGCATTCCACGATCGCGAAGAAAATAGTCACGAAAACCGTGGTTGAATACCAGCAGGCCGAAGCCCTCAGCATCGACGGCCCAGATAAGATCCGCGGTGCTTTCGATGATGGCGCTCAGGGTCGCTTGCGTCTCGTGAAGGGTCTCAAGTTTGTCTTGATTCGTCTCGGTCATGCTGCGCCTCCTCTTAGAGAGCGTTGCCTATGACACTAACATGTGCTGGCTGTCGTCGAGCGACACGTCCGTGGCCGCCGGCTGCGCTCTCGCCGAACTGGCGCTTCTTCCTTAAGTGTTTTTGGCGAGCTACGACCGGTCGGGTTTGATTGCTTCCGCTGCAAGCGTATGCAAAGCGTCGGCAAGGCGGAGGGCGGAATCCGGGACGGGTTTGGCCATGGATGCTATCCCCGTCGCAACCCAACGGCGGGCGGATTCGAGCAGTCGATTCACCCTTCTTCGATCTCCGCCAGCGTCTCCTCCGTCTTTGAGCTTGTCCCTAACACGATTTCAACTGCCGCAAACAGCGCCAAGAAGGCCCGTTGATAGGTGACTTCGGTTGCACATTTGTCGTCAGCAGTACAGGGTACGCCCGTGGACGTGGTGCGGCTGCGTAGTCAAACGTCTGGAAAGAGTTCTCTGGCGAGTGGGTACGGCGGCGCTCGCACCGAGGCCGAGTCTAGGGGATGCGACCACCACCGGTGGAGCTCAGATTCCCCGCAAGCTCGCCGGACAGAGCTGACAGGGTGGCCGCATCAGCAAGGCAGCGGACGGCGCCTTTCGAAACCTCTCCGAAATCGCCCCCTACGCGCAACACGCTCCTAGCTAAGGTAGCCGGCCACCCTGAGACCGGCCCCTCTACTTCGGGTAATAGACTCCGATCGCGGAACCGACATCCCGCTCGAGTGGATATACAGGCATGACTTCCAAGACGATCAACCCTTCCCTGCTGAACTTCCATTGGCGTCAACCTCTGCCAGCCGCCCCGACCGCAACCTCTCCCCCGAGCTTCGGTCCCGGCCCTTCGCCATCTTGGCTGGCGGTGGTCGGCACTCAAGCCGGCAGTGCTTGGTACATTGACATATCTCCAATGGCCCCTCGCGAGATCTCCAATGTTCCCTCGCGAGCGCGCCCTCGCCCGGCCTCGGGAGCAAGGCCGAGGGCTATCCGCCACGATACGTTGCTCGCGTGGCGAAGGGCTTACCGTCTAGGGCGTCAAGACGGCGTCAGACGTCTTATCCCGGCCAACACCCGACCATCATCCGGAGGCACACGTGAACTCGCCCGCTCTTGCTAGCAGTGTGACAACGCAGACCGAAGCGGTCACGCCTGACGAAGATCGCCTATGGGACGCAAACGATGTGGCCCGCTTCATCGGCGCGAGCCGGTCCTGAGTGTATCACCAGGCGGAGGCCGGTCGTCTGCCTTGCATTCGCATTCTCGGCTTCCTACGCTTTGACCCACGATCTGTGAGGGGCTTCGTGCAGGCAGCTTCGGCTGAGCCAGCAACGTTGAGGAAGGGGCAGCGCTGATCGCTCGTTGGTATGCGAAGTTCAAGGACTCGAACGGGCGGTGGTGCACAAAGGCCACGACCGCCACGACCAAGACCGATACCAAGCGCTTGGCGTCCGATCTTGAGCGTCGAGCCGAACGACAGAGACTCGGGCTGGAACCGTTACCGGAAGACGACGGCACCACGCTCGGCGATCTTCTTCAGTGGTGGGAGGAAACCTATTTCCGTCAAAGCTCGGCGTACTCGAGAAGTCGTGGGACGTTCCGCCGGCACGTCGTCGAGTCCGATATCGCAAAGCTTGCGATCCGCGAGGTGACAAGCGGACGTATAGAGCAGTTCATCCAGGCCAAGACGCGCGAGCTCGCCCCGCAAACCGTGAACCATCTGCGCGGCTTTCTTTGTCGCGTGTTCGGCGCCGCTCGGCGGGCAGGCAAGGTCGGACAAAATCCGATCCTAGATGTGAAGCGTCGGCGCGCTCCCAAGCGTCTTCCGGATTTTCTGAGCGCCGAAGAGGTCCCCCTCGTACTGCGCACTGTCGCTGAGCGCTGGCGTCCCCTTTTCGCTACGGCGGTCTACACGGGACTGCGCAAAGGCGAGCTGCTCGGCTTGCACAAGTCCGACGTGAATCTTGTCGGTCGCATCATCATGGTTCGTCGTTCGTATGATCGCGAGACAACCAAGGGCGGACGCGCGGGAGCGGTGCCCATCGCCTCCGAGCTCGTACCGTATCTCGAGCACGCCATCCGCCAATCACCGTCGGAGTTGGTATTCCCGAGAGCGGATGGCTCGATGATGTCGGCTGAGACGCCGCTCGAACATGTGCTTCGCTCAGCGCTTGGTCGTGCCGGGATCGTCACCGGATACGAGCACCGCTGCCGTCGCAAGGGTTGTGGCCACACCGAACAAGCGGCGGACGCCGAGCTGCGACGCTGCCCGAAGTGCAAGATGAAGCTCTGGCCGCGGGCGCTCGTACGGAAGATCCGATTTCACGATCTTCGCCACACGACCGCATCGCTACTGATGATGGCCGGTGCGAATCCTGCTGCCGTTCAGCGCATTCTTCGCCACAGCGATCCCCGCATCACCACCGAGGTCTACGGCCATCTCGCTCCGGAGTATCTCCGTCGAGAGATCGATCTTCTTGCTTTTCGGCCGACCGCCAACGACAGGGGGCAGCACCAGAAACTCACGAAGGAAACGATCCGTTTGGTGCAATAGTGGTACAGAAGCCCGTTGCCGCACCGCCCACGCTTTCGAGGGTAGTCGAAAAACCTCTAGAAAATCAGCAAGTTACGTCTGTGGGCGCGGCGGGATTCGAACCCACGACCCCCGGCTTCGGAGGCCGGTGCTCTATCCAGCTGAGCTACGTGCCCGAGAGAGCGTGATTCATAGCCCGCACCACGCAGAAGCGCAAGCGCGACGGCCACGAGCCTACGCCGCGGGTCGCGCGCAGTGGAGGACCGTGACACCATCACCGCGGCGAGTGAGGCCGGGTCGCTCCGTGCGGTGCTGGGGTGATGCCTGCGTTCCCAGCCCTCCGAGGGTACTTTTCACGCAACTTTCTTCCGCCATTTCCGAAACCCCATGCATGACTCTTCCGCGCCAGGTCGTGCCCGGTCGTGACTACATGATTACCCGTCGCTGTTCCGAGCGGCGCTTCTTCCTTCGCCCAGACGAAGACACCAACAATGCCTTCATCTATTGCCTCGCTCTGGCCGCTAGGCGCGCCAAGGTGCAAGTCACATTTTCTGGCGCGATGTCCAATCACCACCACACCGGCATCCACGACTCAGACGGCAACTACCCCATCTTCACCGAACACTTTCATGGACTTCTCGCCCGCTGCCAGAATGCCCACCTCGGCCGCTTCGAGAACTTCTGGTCTTCTGAGTCCACCTCGGTCGTTCACCTCGTTGAACCCAACGACATCCTCGATAAGATGGCCTACGCCTTCACCAATCCGACCGCCGCCGACTTGGTCGACTCCGTCGAGGATTGGCCGGGCGTTACCACTTTCCGCGCCACGCTCTCCGGCAGTAGTATCACGGCCACTCGTCCCAAGCACTTCTTCCGCGACGACGGCGAGATGCCCGAGATCGTCAGTTTGCCAATCGTCAGACCGCATGGTTTCGAAGACCTCGGGCAAGACGAGTGGGCGAACCTGGTCACAGAACGCGTGCGAGAAAAGGAAGCCGAGCACCGCCAGCGGCGCGCTGCTCAAGGCATTCGCGTGCTTGGCCGCGCCGGCGTGCTTCGTCAGGATCCATTCGACCATCCGTCCAGCCACGCTCCTCGCTTTCAAATGAGCCCACAGGTGGCCGCCAAGAACAAATGGGCCAGGATTGAAGCCCTGAAACGCAATCGGAGCTTCATCGAGCGATACCGCGATGCCTTTCTTGGCCACGTAGCCGGCCTGGCAAACGTTGTATTTCCGTTTGGCACCTACTGGATGCGCAAATTCGCCAAGGTCGCCTGCGAGACCGCCGAAATGGCTGGCGAGGCCATCCGGAACGATGTGCTCGTCCCCGCGCCGAGCTAGAGGGGAAGCGCGGTCGCTCCGAAATTCCACCATGCTCGTCTTGAGAGCAAGGGCAGAGATGCGCCCATTGTTGCGGGCCGACCCCTGCCGACCCCATTAGCGAGACCGAAGAAGCCCCTTTTCTGAAGCAAGCGACTGCCGGGCATTGTTTCGGTTGCTCATCTACTTGCGATCGCTGTGTTCGACCATCCCGCGAGAACCGCTATTTCGAAGAAGATTCAATTACCCTCGGTCCGGGCTTCGATTCTCGGGCTTCGATTACCCTCGGTCCGGGCTTCGCGCTGACCTTGAGTGCAGCCGCGATCGTGCGGTGGCTCAGGCCAAGCTGCCATTTTTGTCTGAGGATCTCTTTGATGTCTCGCATGGATAGTCGCTC
>Ga0209890_10001119_pt1 | contig 12203 bp, 11 predicted proteins | sample OrgsoiDNA2013049_FD_185799 | JGI IMG/M metagenome (GOLD analysis project Ga0209890, IMG submission 185799) | Permafrost soil microbial communities from the Arctic, to analyse light accelerated degradation of dissolved organic matter (DOM) -... | ecosystem: Environmental > Terrestrial > Soil >... | reverse complement strand
CCGTCGCGCGAAGCTCGTCGCCCGCTGGTGGCGTCAGCCCGGCGCTGAGACCCGTGCGCACCCACGGCAGGAATGTGTATTCACCAAGTCTCGTATCTTCCGGCTTGAACGGCGTGGCGAGCGTGCGCAGGAATGCATCGTCGACAAAGTTTGCGGACTTGCTAAGCGAATTGATCACTGGTGTACCCCCACGCTTGCGGCTGGCGCCGCTGCGCTGCCCCCCGAGGGGGAGCAATTCGCGCCTTGGGGCGGCCCGGCGGCGCTCATGCCAGCACTCCCGCGGCAACGACGCTGAGCTGGGCAAGCTCGCCGGCGCTGCGCGCACCGTCGGCCGCGCGTTGAGCCGTCGTGTAGGACATCGTCGTCCCGCCTTGTTGGAGCGTACCGTCGGCACGCTGCGCGAGTTGCATCACACCAGGATCGCGAATGGAAATGGCAGCGCTCGCGGTTGCGCGTGGGCCGACACCCACTTGCGCCGGCGACACCGGTGCATAGGGGTTGTCGCGCAGTCGCGCTGCACGCGCGACCGCTCCATTGCGCAGTGTGCGCTCCGCGGACAGATACTTGCCCAATGCCCAAGTCGCCTTTTCCGGTGCGAAGTCCTGATTCGGATAGACCGTGTTCCACGCGTATACGACGCTGCTCGCGGCGCCGCGCGCAGGCTCGGTCGACGCTACCACCCGCATGCCACAGGGATATTCCTCGAAGTCGGCGCCGCTCGCCGCCTGATCCCCCTTGCGTTCGAAGAAATGGCTCGGTGCGAACTTGTCGACCGCGTGCGAGACCGCCGCCGCGACGATGCCGCCGACCGTTGGGTTGGCAAGGTTGACGCGATGCGAGGTCACCGGGCTCGAGCCGATACGATCGATCTGCGTTTCCAGCGGCACTGAATTCTGTTTGACCTCGAGCGCGCCGAGCGGGTGCACCAGCAGCGCCGTCGCACGATCTTCGACGAGTCGGACCCACGCATCGGCGCCGGCCGGGAGTTGCGGCGTCCATGCCGTGTTCTTCGCCAGCGCCTCCCTGACCTGCGCGGCCGGCGACACGGGCGGAAGCGTCGTGGTGTCGCGTTCGCCCCATTCCGTGGTCGGGATGTCGAGCTTGGCTTTCCAGAACAGGATCTTGACCGCGGCGTGACCCTCGAGCCGCCACGGCCGCGTGCCTTCGAGTTCACCGTAGAACGTGACGCCGGCAACGGTTTCCCCGAATGCCTTGATCGTGACGCCGCACTCGATGACGAATATGAAATAGATGCGCGGCGACCACAGAAACAGCGCGTCGACGGTCAACCAAGCCTCGCCGGATACGACGCCCAGATCGGCAGAGAACCAGACGCCGCCGCCAATTTGGATCGAGTTGCCGGTGACCGCAAAGTACGCTTCGGCGCGCACCTTGAGGATCGGCACGGGCGGCGTCATCTGCAACGCGATCCGCTGCAGGCCGGTCAACTCCGGCGGCGGTGTGTATTTCGGGTGAAAACCGCCGACTGACAGCGCGAAAGCGGCGCCCCCGTTCCAGCGGATCAGCAGACCGATGTCGCCCGACACCGTGTACTGCGCGATCTTCGAACTGTCGAGGGTGATGATGAGCAGAAAATAGTCGGGCGTAATCTCGCCGTAGATCTCGGCGCGCAAGTCGACGATGCGCAGGATCGGGTCGATGTCGGCCGAGGGCACGCCGACCTGCAACGTACCCATGACGACGATGCGCGGATCGGGCAGGGCGAGCACCACGCCGAGCCGGACCTTGACGAATCCGGCTTGCGAACCCCAGCCCAATTCCACCATCGGCCCGATGACGAACCCGCCGGATTGCGGTGGAAACACCTCCGCCAGGCGGTCCAGGATCTTCGGCGCCGAGGCCACGGGATCTTCGGGAAAGAGCAGCATCGCGACCGCGCCTTCGTGGATTCCTTTGCGCAGCGCATCGGAATCAAGCCGCCGCTCGATCGCCACCAGGCCGCCGATCCCGCTCAACGTGAAGCCCCACGACAACTCGATCTTCGGCATGAAATGCACGCCGATCACCACCACCAGCGAGAACGGATCCGTGCCGATCAAGCCGATCGCGGTGATGCCGATCTTCGTGAATTGCAGATCGAGGACGCCGCCATACTCGCGCGTCTCTTCCTTGTAGCGAAGGAAGCCGCCGCCGGTCAGCAGTCCGCTGTTGAGGCGGAGGCCCGCGGAAGATGGCGGTTTAGGGGTGACTTCGATCGCGTTGGCGCCCCCGGTCCATTGGATCGTGATGCCCGCGTCCTCGACGATCGCCGCGAAGACACCGCCGAGATTGCCGGCGATGGTGAACATGACGTCGATGCGGCCGCTGTTGGCATCGGCGCCTTCCGGCCGCGCGATTGCGAACTGCCGCAACTCGATGCCCGGCACCGACAGCCGCACCGGCAACACCAGGCGCCGGTTCGGTCCATCGCCAAAGGTCAGGCCGTCCTTGGTGTCGAGCGTAATCGCGGTGGCGCTGGTGTCCGCCGTCGCATTCTGCGCAGGAACAATCGCCGCCAGGAACTTGTCGCCAGTAAGCCCCGCCTTGAGATTTGCCTTGATCGCAATGCCAAGTTTGGCCGTGTCCTTGTACGCAAAAAATGCCTCGACCGACGCGCCGTCGAATTGCAGGGGACCGAGCGCCTTGCCCCCGGCTTTCTGCACCTTGAACGACAATCGCTTGTCGGCGCGGCTCCACGTGAGCAGCGACGCGAATTGGTTGCCCGCCTGGTCGATATCGAGCACCGTCTTGCACAGAGCGTCGAAGGATTGCGAGGCATTCGCGGCCAGATTGCGGAACGGCGCCTTCCAAGGTTCAGCGATGCCCATGATCTGGTCGCGCATCGACTGGCGCGCTGCTGCTGTTGGCTCCGGCTCGGCGATCTTGTCGGCCACAGTGCCCATTGCGTCGTCGAGCGCGATCAGCACGGAGGCGAGTTCGGTCGCCGCGCGGCCGGCGGCCTCCAACGTAAACGGATTGGTGCCGATCTGCGTCGCCATGCGGTTTGCGGCATCGACCGCGGCCTTGGCCTTGGGCGTGATCGCGTCGACGACCGGCTTGACCGCCGCTGCGGCATTCTTGATGTCGGTCTTGAGCTGATCGAGGCGCTGCTTGGCGGTACCTGCGGGCGAACTGTCGAACAGCGACCCCACCAGCGAGCCCGCATCCTTGAAGCTCGTTTGCGTGAGGTCGCCGGCGCGCGAATGCGCAAAGGCGAGGGAGCCTTTGGCGAGCGCCGACCAGACGTCGTCTGCCATGGTGCGACCGATGCGTTACGCGCTATGACTCGGCAGGAAACGTCTGGACTGCAGGCATCGAACGACAGTGATCGAATGCGATATTGGCATCAGTTTCCTCCCGCTGTGTTGCAGGTAAACCGACAGGACCCCAAGAGCGAACGCGGCAATCGACGTTGATTGCAGGTCTCCTGTATGCCACAACGCAAAGAACCTTGCAACAGGCTCGACGATTGCACCGGGCGCTCGCACTGCGCGCTCACCATGACGGTTTATTGCGGGCATGGCGTTGAATGCCGTCGTCAACGCGGAGTGGACGCACATCGGGTCAGCGCGGTATCGTACGATCGACAACCGCATGCGCCTCACGCGTATTCAACGCGAAGGAACGTCTCACCAATGGCCAATGTACTGACGGTAGTTGCAAAGGTGCGCGCAGCAAAGGGCAAGGCAGATGCGCTGGCGGCGCTTCTTTCGGAGCAGGCCGCCGTCGTGCGCAACGCCGAGCCACGCTGCCTGGTCTATCGTGTTCACCGCTCGACCACGGATCCCGAACTCTTCCTGTTCTACGAGACGTACGTGGACGACGCGGCCTTCGATTTCCACCGCAAGGCGCCGCACCTTGCCACCTACCGCCAGCGCCGCGAGAAGGAAGGGTTGGCGGACGGGCCCCCGGTGGTGGAGATCTTTCGGTCCATCACCGAATAGCCGGCCGTCAAGACCATTTTGCCTTTTGCTTGTCGAGGAACGCGGCGATTCCCTTTCGCATCTCCGGCGAGCCGATGCCGAGAATGGACTTGTCGGTGGCAGCGGCAATTCCCTGCTGGTAGGTGAGCGTCTCACACTCCCTCACGAACTTCTTCGACCGGCGTATTGCAGCGGCGTTGCCGCGGAAGATATCCTGGAGGACCAAGTCGAGCGCGCTCGTCAGCTGATCGGCGGGCACGGCGCGAGTGAGGATGCCGAGCCGCAGTGCCTCGGTGGCGCTGATTTTTCGGCCGGTCAGCAAGCGATCCAGCAGCGCCTTTTGATTCATCGTGTTCAGCATGGTCGGCACCGCACCGTAGGGCGTGATCCCGTGATGCACCTCCGGGTACCCGAACATCGCACCTTCTTCGGCCAGCGCGATGTCGCTCCAGCTGACGAGCATGGTGGCGATGCCGAACGCATATTTCTCGACGACGCTGATGGCCGGATGCGGTGAATAGTAGATCACCTCATTCATCTTCTGCATGTAGCCATACATCTTTTCGACGGCATCGAGGTCGCCGCCTTGCAATGCCTTCACGTCCCCCAGCTCGCGACCCGCGCAAAACACGCCACCGCGGCCGCGCAGGACGATTGCGCGGCAGGTCATGTCGTCGGCGAGTCGAGGCAGTTCCTCGCACAGGCCGATGATCATCGCATTGCTCAGTGCGTTGAGATGTTTGGGATTGCAGAGCCAGACCGTGGCCACACCTTGATCGCTGCGCTCGACTTGAATTTCACTCACGCCAGATTCCTCCGTCCGATTGCCGTCGGAAAAAACATAACATAATCCCGGATGCCGCATGCAACGCGACACCCGTATCGCCCCGACCCAAACCTGTTGATGCGCCGACTTTTCATGCAGCTTGTCCGGAGGGGCCGGCGGTGTAAGAATCCTCGATTGGGCCGTTTCACATAAGCAGAAATCGGTGAGGAACGCGCAATGCGGACAACAGTACTGTATCGGGCCGCCTTCGTCTCAATCGCGGCGTTCGCATTTTCCGGCGACGGTTTGGCGCAGGGTGGTTCGTTTCCCGAGCGCCCGATCAAGTTCGTCGTCCCTTACGGGCCGGGCGGGACGGTCGATCCAACGGCGCGAACACTTGCCGCCCGCGCCTCCGAGATCCTGGGTCAGCCTGTCGTCGTCGAGAACAAGGCGGGAGCCGCCGGATCGATCGGGACGGACTTTGTCGTTCGCGCACCGGCGGACGGCTACACGGTACTGGTGCACACCAACATCGTCACGAGCGAACCGGCGCTGACGCTGACGCTGTCGTACAACTTTTTGAAGGACATGACACCATTGATCTTGATCGACGAAACGCCGTTTGTGTTGCTCGTGCATCCATCGCTTCCCGTCAAGTCGGTCAAGGAGTTGATCGAATACGCAAAAAATCGTCCGGGCACGCTCAACTACGGCGCCTCGGGCGTCGGTTCGTCCGGACATCTGCGCGGCGAACAGTTCAAGCTGGAAACCGGCGTCAACATGGTATTCGGGGAGCGTTGACCTTCCATGTCGACCAAGCACCCTCCGGGGAAGCACATCCGCCTCACCTCGCATCCGGTCGAGGGCGGGAACGGTGCGTTGCCGATTCATTGGGGCAGCGCCGATCCGCACATGCGCGGACCGATCGTCGGCAGCACGACCACGCGCAGCCAGCGCAACGTGATCGGCACGCACAGCGGTTCCTATGGTGTCTACCGCGCATTGGCGGTCGCGGCTGGTGCGTTGTTGCGGGACCATCGACCGGACCTCACCGACACGATGCCCGCCGACCCGCTCGGCCCGTATGCGCAATGGGCGGAACCCGACAGCATCGTGGCGATGGATCCGTTCGGCGCCGTCGTGGCGGAAGCGTTCAAGAACGAGATCGCCTCAGGCTACGACATCCGGCCGACGATCGCGGTGACCAAGGCGCACATCGACATGCCCGAGGTGCGGCAAGCCACCGCGGCGGGGCGTCTGCACGCCGACGGCCGCATCCTGCTCGCCAACGGCTCGGTGGTCGTGACCAAGGCGGCGATCGAACCGGTGTGGTGGCTGCCGGGCGTGGCGGAGCGTTTTGGCGTATCCGAATCCGACCTGCGTCGCGCGCTCTTCGAGGAAACGGGCGGCATGTATCCGGAGCTTGTGACGCGCGATGACCTCCAGGTCTTTCTGCCACCGATCGGCGGTCAGACGGTCTACGTGTTCGGCAATCCGCACGATTTGGCCAATCCCGCCGTCACACTGACGGCGCGCGTGCACGACGAATGCAATGGCTCGGACGTATTCGGGTCCGACATCTGCACTTGCCGGCCGTACCTCACGCACGCGATCGAGGAATGCATCCGCGGCGCGCAGCAGGGAGGCGTCGGCCTGGTCGTGTACTCGCGCAAGGAAGGCCGCGCACTGGGCGAGGTGACCAAATTCCTCGTCTACAACGCGCGCAAGCGGCAGAAGGGCGGCGACAGCGCGGGCAATTATTTCCTGCGCACCGAATGCGTCGCCGGCGTGCAGGACATGCGCTTCCAGGAATTGATGCCGGACGTACTGCACTGGCTCGGCATCCGACGCATTCACCGGCTGGTATCGATGAGCCACATGAAGTTCGACGCGATCGTGGGGTCGGGGATCGAGGTCGGCGAGCGCGTCAAGCTCCCGGACGAGCTGATACCGGCCGACGCGCGCGTCGAGATGGACGCCAAGAAGGCGGCAGGCTACTTCACCGACGGCGAGATTCCGGACGCACAGCAGCTGGCGACGACGAAGGGCCGCGACTTGTGAGTCTGGCGTTGCGGGAAGATCCTGCTGCGGCGCTCAAATCGGCGGCGACGATTCGCGAGCGGTGCCGGAATATCGCGGCCGCCGTCACGGCCGGCCGATCCTATCATTTCCGCATCGACCGCACGCGTCTGGACGATGCCGCGGCGCTGGTCGCATCGGTCACCCGACAGCGCTATCCGGATCTCGCCGTGCCGTACCACAGCCGCTGGCGTCACTTCGACGCAGGCGGCTTCGAACGCACAGCGGAACTCGCTCGTGCGCTGGCCGGACGCAGCGCCGCGACCTGCGCGCGCGCCCGCATCGACCTTATCGTGGCGAGCGTGCTGCTGGATGCTGGCGCGGGCGCGGCATGGGGTTTCGTCGAAAGCGAATCGGCACAGCGCTTCACCCGGTCGGAGGGGCTCGCCGTCGCCAGCTTTCGTGCGTTCATGCGCGGCGCGTTCTCCGCGCGACCGGACGAGCCGCTGCGCGTCGATGCCTCAGCGCTCGCCACGATGGATGCGGCGACGCTGGCGAGCCTGTTCCAGGTCGGGACCGCCAATCGACTGCTTGGACTCGACGGCCGCGCGGCGCTGATGAGTCGTCTGGGCGGCGCGCTGGTTACGCAGCGCGACACGTTCGGCGATGCCGCCCGCCCGGGGGCGCTGTTCGACACGCTCACCGCGCAGGGATCGCGTCGCACGATAAGCGCGTCGGCGCTATTGCAGGCGTTGCTCGACGGCCTCGGGCCGATCTGGCTCACCGGCAGTGAACTCGACGGCGTGCCTCTCGGCGACGTGTGGCGCCATCCGCACGCGGGCGGTCGAGGCGCGACGTCAGGCTGGGTTCCGTTCCACAAGCTTTCGCAGTGGCTCGCCTATTCGCTGTTCGAACCCCTCGAGTGGGCGGGCATCACGCTAACCGACTGCGACCAGCTCACGGCGTTGCCCGAATATCGCAACGGCGGATTGCTGCTCGACACCGGCGTTTTGCAGCTCGTTGACGCGGCGGATGGCACGCGAACGTGGAACGTCGGCGACGAACTCGTCGTGGAGTGGCGGGCGCTGACCGTGGCTTTGCTCGACGAGCTGGCGCCGCGGGTCCGCGCGCACCTGGGCACTCCTGCGTTGCCGCTGGCGTGCATACTCGAAGGCGGCACGTGGACGGCAGGACGCGAACTCGCTGCCAAGCTGCGCGCCGGGAATCCTCCGCTTTCGATCGCTAGCGACGGCACGGTCTTTTGAATTCGCATTCGAACAAGAGGAAACAGCATGGCGCATAACGTTCACGTCATCGACCATCCCCTCGTGCAGCACAAGCTCACGCTCCTGCGCAGGAAGGAGACGAGCACGACGAGCTTCCGGCGGCTCCTCAACGAGATCGGGTCGCTCATGGCGTACGAGGTCACCCGTGACGTCGCGATGCATGAGATTGTGATCGAGACGCCGCTGGAGACGATGCCATCCAGACTCATTGACGGCAAGAAGCTCGTGTTCGTGCCGATTCTTCGCGCGGGGACCGGCCTGCTCGACGGATTCCTGTCGGTCGTTCCCGGCGCGCGCGTCGGTCATATCGGTCTGTATCGCGATCCCAAGTCGCTGGTGGCTGTCGAGTATTACTTCAAAATGCCCGGCGGCATGACGGAACGCGACGCGATCGTGCTCGATCCGATGCTTGCGACAGGGAATTCCGCGGTCGCTGCCGTAGAGCGTCTGAAGGAGACGCGGCCGCGGACCATCCGCTTCGTGTGCCTCGTGTCCTGTCCGGAGGGGATTGCGACGTTCCAGGCGGCGCATCCGGAGGTGCCGATCTACACCGCGGCGATCGACCGGGAGCTAAACGACCACGGCTACATTCTTCCTGGGCTGGGCGACGCCGGCGACCGGATCTTCGGCACCAAATGACGGCTGCCGCCGATGGCCAACCTGCTCATCCGTAACGCGGGCGGGAACGAATAGCGCAGAAACAAGTGGCTGTTGCCGCGGCGCGCATCGATCAAGTTCCCCCACAAGGCGTGATGCGGTGCGAAGGCCTGGCCCATGACCAGGCTTAGCCGCCGGTCGCCAGCGTCGCGCCCGGCAATCTGCGGTGCGAGAGTCAGGAACTGCTCGTCGACAAGGTGCTCTGCGTAAAAGTCGCCAAGCAAGCGCGGCCCGCCTTCGACGAGGACCAACTGACCGCGGCGCGCCCGACACACCTCGTCGAGGATGGCGCTCGCCGGAATCGCGCTCACGGTGCGATGAATCGCGCGGATCTCGACCGCATGGGGCACACGTTGCTTGCGCAGGTGCTTTGCACCCGCGGCGGTCGTAACGATCAGCACCGGCACCTGGCCGGATGCGAACACTGGCAGGCGCAGGTCGATCTCGCCGCTGCCACTGACGATCACGTTCAGGGGCGCCCCGCGTTTGCCGAGTGCACTGCGCAGCCGCCGATAGTCATCTGCGAGCTTGGGAAAAATGGCTTCAGCCGTCCACACGTGCCGACGGTCGGCGCGCAGCGTACCCGAGCCGATGATCACCACGTCGGCAATGGCGCGTAACAGGCCCATCACCATGCGATCCTGAACGTTGAACCCGCTGATGTCCGCGCCACTGGCGTGTCCCTTCGCGTTGAGCGAGACGACACCGTCCAGCGTGGTCACAAAGTTACTAATGACATGGGGATGTGAGCGCGGCAGCGGCATCCGCAGGTACCCATACAGGCGCGCCAGTTTTGTCGGCAGCGGCAGCACCTTGCCACGTTTCGCTTCGACCAGCGTCTCGAGTGGCGCGAGAATGGCAGGACCGGCCCGGGGCATGGATTCAGTCGCCGTACATTTCAGTTTGCTTCGCCTTCGGGAACGCGGCCTGTCATCTTAGCCTCGCACAGCCGGGGTGGCGGTTTCTTTGCGCCGCCAAGCCACTTATGTACGTTCCCGCACAGTCAACCAGTGCCGGTTGCGCACACTATCCGACTGTCGATTGGCAGACACTATGTGGAGCGGGTGACTATCGTGAAGCTGAGGGAAATGAACCAGGATATGGCGTCGCGCCATGCGCGGGCTGTTCTGCACGACCCGGCACGAATTCAAGGCGGCAATTGGAAGATGCAGGGATTTCGGCGTTCCGGGCACGGCCACGACGAAGCGGAGTGCCAGATGTCGATTGCTGAGTTCATGGCCGAGCAGGGGCTCCCGCAGGACAGTTTCGACGACTGATCTACCACGATTACATGCAGACGTACGCCGACAGGCGGTCCGTAACTTAGTCACGCGGATAAGTCGCATTCAAGGAGCACAATTATGAGCTGGATCAACACATTCCTGGCGTCTGGCGCAGTTGCCATCGCCGCACCGGCCGACCCATGCGATGAGACCGTCATCAATGGCGCGCCGTATGACGCTCGCAGTGCAATCCGCAACGGCGCAGAACTTCCCGTCGCCCATCCGGATGCGCGGATTGCGGCGGAAATAAAGCGTCGACCGGTCAGACGGGAAGTTTGTACGGAAGCAAGCGGTCGAATTCTTTTTTCACCACACGGTAGCACTCGCATGCGCGCCGCTCCAGTTTTGGACGATCCAATACGGTGATTTTGCCGCGCTTGTAATGAATCAGTCCGGCCGATTGCAACTTGCCGGCCGCCTCGGTCACGCCCTCCCGGCGCACGCCCAGCATATTCGCGATCAACTCCTGCGTCATGGTCAGCTCGTTGGATTGAAGCCGGTCGAGACTCAGCAGCAACCAGCGGCAGAGTTGCTGGTCCACCGAATGGTGCCGGTTGCACACGGCGGTCTGCGCCATCTGCGTAATCAGTGCCTGGGTGTACCGCAGCGACAAATGCTGCAAATTGCCGCCCAGCGCGAATTCTCTTTTCAGAACACTCGCCTTGAGCCGGTAGCCGTTGCCTGCGCTTTGCACGACGGCCCGGCTCGGCGTCGTTTCTCCGCCCATGAACAGGGAGATGCCGACCAGACCCTCGTTGCCGGTGATGGCGATTTCTGCCGAACCGCCGCTTTCCATGACATAGAGCAGCGAAACGATGCTGGTGGTCGGAAAATACAGAAACGCCATGTGAGCGCCTGACTCGTAGACCGCCCACCCGAGCGGCATCGCCATCAGTTCCAGATCGGGCAGGAGGCGCGCGTAATCCTCGGCGGGCAAGGCCGCAAGAAGGTGGTTTTGCTTTGGGCTATGCGGTGAAGACATGGCGGCTCTCGCCTCGATTCATGGACAGCCTATTTGAAATACGACGCCGAAATGGAGGTAAGCGTGCCGCCATACTTGCCGAACAGCTTGACAGTGGAGGGAGAAATGCCCAGGAGGCTGGCGCGTTGATCGTTCGCGTGTTTGCGCCGGACGACGATTCCTTGCTCGATTAGCCTGGCTAACTTGCGGCGTACCGTCGTGCGCGAACAGTAATTCAGGAGCAGGAGCTGTTTCAGCGTTAGTGGTTGTCCCTGCTCTTCCCCATATCCGATCTCGACGATGATGTCGAAATCGACGACGGACCTGAGGAACGGTAGTTGCAGCCTTTCAAACTCTCTGATCTTTCTCAACCCAGCGAATAACTTCATGATCTATATCGTTTTCTTTGTTTATTGTATCGATATAGTGTCGCTCAAGCTTGAACCTGGCAAGCACAATTGGGTTCCTTTTTGGCACGCATGATATTGGCGAACGGTTCGCGGGCGAAAGCCATGCGACGGCGCTATATGCGCGCCAACGCAGCGGACTCACTTCCGGAAGGTCCGGGCTTCGCGATTGAGGCTAGGTTGCGGACGGGCCCGGCAAACGTCGAACGGATCTCGTTCTCTTACGCACCCGGCGTGAAGGCGAGCAGTTCGATGACGGCGTGCTGTGTCCAGACCGAGGCGGATTCGGGGCCGGTGTGCTCGAAATAGCCTGCATCGCGGTTGGCGCGGACGAATGCGCGGACTTCCGGCGCATACCAGACTCGATCGTCGCAGGTGGTCGGCCAGCGCCAGAATTCGCCATCGTCCAGGCGCATGACCACGCGCAGCTGGATGGCGTCGAACGTGCCCGCCGGGGTTGTGATCTTCTGCCAGCCACCGACCACGACATAGCGGTTGATCGAGCCCTCACGCTGGGTGCGGTCGTTGACGTTTTCGACCCATTGGTTCCACACCTGACCGGGCGCCAACGGGAAGTTGTAGCGTTGCAACGGCAACGCGAACCGGCGCGTCTCGCTATCGTAAATCGTGCCGATGGTGACCAAGCCGGGGGCGGACCATTGCTCGGTACGCACGGTATCGATCCTGTCGCCTCGTTGCGTTACCCGCACGACGATCCCGGTGGCGTCCACGCTGACGACCTCGTGCGTCTCCACCCACGTCGCGGGGGCGCGAAAGCCGTCGCTCGCCTGATAGACCCAGCGGTCGCCGACCCGGTACGTGGGCGCTGGCGCGGCTGGTCCGCCCCCAGATGGCTGCATCGCGCAGCCGACGAGGGCAATAGCCGACACGAGTGAGAGCC